>Ga0315279_10001190_pt1 | contig 44381 bp, 48 predicted proteins | sample YL17G06_20_MG_FD_203694 | JGI IMG/M metagenome (GOLD analysis project Ga0315279, IMG submission 203694) | Sediment microbial communities from Yellowstone Lake, YNP, Wyoming, USA - YL17G06_20 | ecosystem: Environmental > Aquatic > Freshwater > Lake > Sediment | place: USA: Wyoming | collected...
GGAAGCTGTAGTACTCAAGGAAGGTTTTAGCTTCGGCTTCGTTGAGGATTTCACGGCCTTCGTTGGCAGTGTTTCGCATTATCACCATTAGGGGACGCTTGGGCGGAGAAACGTCTACAGGCAGTTCTTCAGGGGTTTGATAGAGAAGCTCCAGGTTTCTTTCATATTGGTACATGTACATGTAGGTTTTGACGGCTTGCTCTGGGGTAGTGTAGGTTGGTATGCTGTTTTGGCTGAAGACACGGTTTGCTTCTTCCACGGCTCCGTAACCCATGAAACTGGTTACAATGGTTTTATTCTGGTAAGCCTTGCTCTTGACAAGCTCAGTGATAGCGTTTGCGATTTCAACCGCGTTACCCACAGCTTGCGCTGTATAGATTATGAGAATTCCATCGACGTTCTCGTCGTTGAGACACGCTTCAACGGTAGCTTTGTACCTGTCAGCCTTAGCGTCTCCCAAGATATCGATCGGGTTGCCATGACTCCAAAAGCTAGGCAAGGCACTGTTCATGGTTTCCATAGTTTTTGGGCTTAGCTGTGCCATTTTTCCACCCTTTGCTATGACGGCATCAGTAGCCATTACTCCGGGGCCACCTGCATTAGTGATAATTGCTATGTTTGGTCCTCTGGGCAATGGCTGCGTTCCAAGAACTTCGGCGCAATTGAATAGGTCGGCTATTTCCTCGACTCTGACGATGCCTGCACGCTTGAAGGCTTTGTCATAAATCAGGTCTTCGCCTGTGAGCGACCCGGTGTGGCTCGCTGCTGCTTTTGCGGATTCGCTGAATTTGCCTGTTTTTACTACGATTATTGGTTTGGTTCGTGCGAAGTGTCGGGCGGCGCTCATGAATTTACGCGCGTTGCTCAGTCCTTCAACGTACATAAGAATGCTTTTGGTCTTGGGGTCGGTTCCGAAATAGTCTATCAAGTCTCCAAAGTCGACGTCGATCATTGAACCTATGGAGACGAAGTTGCTGAAGCCAATGTTCTCGTGCATTGCCCAGTCCAATATGGCCGAGCCGAGCGCGCCGGACTGAGAGATGAATGCGATGTTGCCGGGTTTCGGCATTTTGTTCAGAAACGTGACATTGAGATTATTGCTTGGGCGTAAGACGCCTAGGCAGTTGGGTCCTATGATGCGCAACCCATACTTTTTCTTGATTTCCATTATTCGCTCTTCGAGTGTCTTGCCTTCGGCTCCGATCTCTTTGAAGCCTGCTGAGATTATGACTAGACCCATGATGCCTGACTTACCGCACTGTTCCACTACGTCTGATACAGTTCGTGCTGGCGTGGCGATCACGGCCAGGTCTACAGGTTCAGGAATATGCTCGACCGAAGCGTAGGCTTTGAAGCCGAGGATTTCCTGTTTACGGATGTTGACTGGGTAAATTTTGCCCTCAAACTTCATGTCAATAAGGTTACGCATCAACGCAAAACCAACAGTACCCTCCTCATCAGAAGCACCGACTACAGCAATGCTTCTGGGAGTGAAAATCCTGTCAAGATTCAAAGTAACCAAGACTGTACCTTCCCGGATAGAGTGGTGATTCGGTGGCACGGATTAAAGCTTTACGACCCGAAAATACAGCTTGACTACGGGGCAGGTTGAAGAATCATGAAAGCCGAAAGGTTTTCGAAATGTGATATCGAATCAGAACTTCAAACTCTTGAAACGACCCTGAAAATGAGCGCTTGTGCACCTAAGGCAGGCTATTTCTTGTTCATAATGTGTTCGTGTATAGCTCTAGCCGCCTTCTTTCCGGCGCCCATAGCGCTGATAACAGTAGCCTCGCCAGTCACGATATCCCCACCAGCGTAGACCCCTTCGATGCATGTTTTGCCGTTCTCATCAGCAACAATCGTACCCCACTTCGTGACCGCCAAACCTTCAGTCGTGCTCTGAATAATCGGATTCGACGTCCGCCCAACCGCCACAACAACCGTGTCAACGTCCATAGTGAACTCTGAGCCCTTGACTGGAACAGGCCTTCGCCTTCCAGTCTCATCCGGAGGTCCAAGCTCCATGCAAACGCACTCCATCGCTTTCACCCAACCCTTTTCATCACCAATAAACTTGGTCGGGTTAGCCAGAAATTTGCACAGTATCCCCTCTTCCTCAGCATTCTCAATCTCTTCCTGTCTAGCAGGCATCTCCTCACGTGAACGGCGATAGACAATGCACACTTCTTCAGCGCCCAAACGCAAAGCTGAACGAGCACTGTCCATGGCCACGTTACCACCGCCAATCACGACAACATGCTTGCCAATTCGTATTGGTGTATCATAGAATGGAAAGGCGTAAGCTTTCATCAAGTTGACTCTGATCAGAAACTCGTTCGCCGAATAGACCCCGCCAAGATTCTCGCCAGGAACTTTCATAAATGCAGGCAACCCCGCACCCGTACCGATGAAAACTGCGTCAAAACCTCTTTCCTTAAGCAACTCCGGAATCGTGTATATCCGCCCCACAAGATAACCGAGCTTCAGGTCAGCGCCCAGCTTTTGAACATAGTCAGCTTCAGCCCGAACGATCTTTTTAGGCAAACGAAACTCTGGAATTCCGTAGACCAGCACGCCGCCCGGAAGATGTAACGCCTCAAAAATTACTACATTATGCCCGAGTTTCGCCAAGTCAGCCGCAACCGTAAGCCCAGCCGGGCCAGCACCGATCACCGCAACCTTCTTTCCCGTAGGCTGAGCCTTTTCGGGCACGCCAACGCCTCTTTCTCTTTCCCAATCGGCCAGAAACCGCTCTAACCTGCCGATGCTTACGGGTTCTCCGACCTTGCCCATGATGCAGAGCTTCTGGCATTGTTCCTCTTGCGGACAAACACGCCCACAGACAGCCGGAAGACTGTTCTTCTCTTTAATCTTCTTGATAGCCTCTTCATACTTTTTTTCCTTAAGTAGCTTGACGAATTCAGGAATGCTGATTTCGACAGGACAACCCGACACGCATTGCGGTTTTGGACACTGCAAGCATCGACTTGCCTCGGCCAGAGCTTGCTCTTCAGTGTAGCCTAAGGCGACTTCGTCAAAGTTTTTCCTGCGGGCTTCAGGCTTCTGCTTGGGCATCGGCTCCGCTTCTTTCTTGATCTTGGGCTTTGGCTTACTTTCCGCCACAAGCGCACCCTCCTTTCATCTCCCACAGAAGCGATCCTAACCTTTCCTCAGGCAGAAACATCCTCTGTCGATTCACCAATTCGTCAAAATCCACACCATGGCCGTCAAACTCCGGACCATCTACACACCCGAACTTCATTCTTCCGTTTACTGTGACACGACATACCCCGCACATGCCCATTCCATCAACCATAATAGGCGTCAACGTCACAATCGTCGGAATGCCATATGGTTTGGTAAGCTGTGACACGTTTTTCATCATCACAACCGGACCCCAAGCCACACACCGGTCAAACTTCTCCTTCTCAAGTACCTCCTTAAGAAAGTCAAGGCCCTTGAAGCCCTTAGAGCCGTCATCCGTCGCCACATAAAACTTGTCGCTCAAGTTTCCCATTTCCTTTTCGAAGAAGAGCAGATCCTTGATCCTTGCTCCTACAACCGTGGTTAACGCGTTTCCAGCTTCGCGCAAAGCTTGAACTTCATACAGCATCGGTGCGATCAACACTCCACCAGCCACACACAAGACTTTCCCGAAGCTCTTGATTTCTGAAGGGTTACCCAACGGACCAGTGATGTTCTCTATACAGTCGCCTTCTTTCAGACATCCGAGCTGCTTAGTTGTCTTGCCTACCTCGTTGAACGCGAACTTAATCGTGCCTTTGATCATGTCAATGCCAGCGATCGTTAGTGGTATTCGTTCGCCTGTCTCGTTTATGATGATTATTATGAATTGTCCAGGTCGAGCTTTCTCAGCCATCTCCGAAGCATAAACTTCAAAGAGCTTGATCCTTGGAGCCAACTCCCTCTTGGACACGATCTCGTACATTCTACTTGGCCTCCACTGTCGCCAACTTTGGCGGCAAGAAAGCGATCTTCTTCGAAAATTCCTCCAGTTTCCGGTTGAAATCGCCAACACACCGCGGCGAAGCTGTGAAAAGCTCGAACCGCTCAAGCAATCCCATCTTCTTTAGCGCATCCTTCAGCACTGCCATGTTTCTCTCAGCAGTCTCTCCACCCTGCTGAAGCTTGCAGTCCTCGCTGGAACACACGACAGCCACAACTCCGTCAAAACCGTTCTGCAAGGCGTTGACAACGTGAACTGGGTCAAGTGCCTTGAAACACGGAACTTCCAGCACTACAGCCTTCTTGAATAGCGGGTTTTCCGGATCATCCAGCGCTTGGAACTCGGACCATTGGCAGACGAAAACCAGGATCACAGGAGACTTACTTTCTGCCTTGAGCTTTCGAGCCGTCTTCAGGTAGCGTTTCAGAACGTCTTCAAACTCAAACCCCTTCACCTGAATAGCCGAATGCGGACAGACCAAAGCGCATGCGCCGCAACCCATGCAATTATCATAAAGTATCTTCGGCGTCGCAAAAGGTTCGGCTTCTATAGCCTTGTAGGGGCAAATAAAAACACATTTGTCGCAGCCCACACACTTGTCAGTGTCGTAGATCACTTTCCGAGAATACTTCACAACGCGCAAAGCGTCTTTGTTCAGTCCGAACTGTTCAAGAACGTTTCTGCCGAGGAGCATTCTTCTCGTGTTTATCTTGGTTCCTTCTTTGAACCTGCAGAAAGCATCTTCACACTGGATAGAGACAACGTTCTTGATTCCAAGCTTCAGTACTTGAAAGATGAACTCCGTGGGCACGCGCCCGGAACATGGCAACCGCAAAGGAATGTATTTGTCTATTTTCAAGCCTTGGTCTTTAAGGATCTCTTCAACCTCGCAGGTTGAAGGAGAATTGCCTCTGCACATGAGAACGAGCGTGTCGCTCTTGCACTTCTCGCGCATGCTCCTAACGTATTTTAGCAAGCTCTCGCAGTCATAGTAAACCATTTCTATGGCCAGAACGGGGCATGCACTATAACAGATTCCGCAAACCTGACATTTCTGCAGATCTATCTCCACCTTGCCCGTCTCGAAATCCCGCTTTATAGCTTCATAGGGGCAAATGGAGTGGCAAATGCTGCACTTGCTACAAAGGTCTTGGTTAATGTTTACGGCGGTGACACATGCTTTGCTCATTCTACGCTTCCTCTGAAGGTAGTGTTGCTGAGCTCTTCGCTTTCTTCAGTGAAGAGTACAGCTTGGAAGTTCTGAAAGGGAGTTTCGAGCGATATATTATTTTTGGCATGTTTTTTACTGTTTGTAATATGGTCTCCGAATGAAGCCATAAGCTTCTAATGCCGCCGTTATGCCCTGTCCTACAGCGGTTCCAACCTGCTTAACCGGATGGTTCGTAACATCACCTGCAGCATAAACACCAGCAATGCTTGTGTGCTGCAAGAAATCAACCTTGATATATCCATTCTCGTCAACTTCTACGCCAGCTTCCTTGGCCAGCTGGCTATTGGGGTCTTCGCCGACCTGAACAAAAACGCCGTCAACAGGCAATTCGCTTGTTTCTCCACTTTTGTTGTTGAAGATCATTGCTCTGGTGACCAGCTTTTCTCCCTTGATCTCCTTGACTTCGGTATTCAGCAAGACTTCAACGTTTTTCTTCGTGCTGATTGCCCTTACAAGCGCGTCTTCAGCCCTGAACGTTTCTCTGCGATGGGCAATAGTCACTTCAGAGGTAAGATCAGCAAGATACAGCGCGGTTATCAAAGCCGAATTCCCTCCACCCACAACCAGTACATGCTTGCCCTTGAACAGTGGACCGTCGCAGATTCCGCAGTAACTGACACCTCTTCCTCGAAACTCCTTTTCGCCTAGAACACCTATCTCACGATAATGGCTGCCGGAAGCGATGATAACAGTTTTCGACTCATAAGCTGCCTTACTCGTTCTAATGATCTTCCTCTCGCCCTTCAGGTCTAAGCTTACGACGCTTTCAGACTCCTTTATCTCGACGCCTGCGCCTTTGGAATGCGTAACCATTTTCTGCGCCAGCTCAAAACCGCCTATTCTCTGGAAACCGGGATAATTCTCAATCACTGGTGCATCTGCAGCAGTGCCTCCAGCAATCTTCTCCTCCAAGATCGCCGTCTTCAAGCCGCTTCTCACGCCGTAAATGCCAGCAGCCAAACCAGCAACACCGGCACCAACGATAACCAACTCCCATTCTTCCATCAGGAAGTAACTCTCCGACAGACTAGTTTTCGTTAGTTGTTTATGAAGCATTCGCAAATGCTCAAGCAAGTAGCCTGATTAGGAGGCGACATGGTACTTGCACCATAACTAGGAGCCTTAGCAAAGCATAGTGAAGGAAATACTTTCGCATAGAATGAGGGAAAGGAAAAAACGTGGTAAAAAGGGGGATTTCAAGTATCACGGAATACGTTTTTCCTTGCCGTCCAGAGGACATACTTGCCTGATTACGATTCCCAGTCTTCATTATCGGCAAAGAACGCGGACTGTAGCAGTCTAGTCTGTAGTCTATCTTGGTTTGGCTTGAAGACTGCCTCTGTCTTTATGGTCGTTCTAGAAGCCGGTGAGTGTCTATGTTGGTTCTGGTTCTGGCTGTGGTTCTTTGTATTTCTCTATGAGGACTTTGTTGTCGCCGAGTTCGAAGGTTATTTTGACGTACATGGATTCGGCGGTCTTGAATGGGAACATGCTGTCTTCTGCTAAGTCTTTTGGGAGATAGATTAGGAATTTGCCGTCTTTTCTTCTGAATAGTCTTCCTCTTCCTTCGTTTACCATCTCATTACCACCCAGATTACACGTCTGGTTCAAATTCGAATAGCAATATCTGTTATGTCTTCCAATATAAGCCTTATGCAAACTTCCGAACATTGGTTGTCGGAGAAGCATCGCCAAAAATCAAAGCCAAATGCTAAGAGGCAAAGAGAAAGGCAAGAGCCCCTGCTGGCCGTTTTCCATTAGACTACATTGAAAGCGAGCTTACAAGGCAAGAGACAACAGCTCAGCAATGTCCATTATCTGGATTTTGCCTTCGTTTCCCGTTGTTTTCACGGCGTCTTCCAGAGTCAAGAGACAGTACGGGCAGGCTACTGCAAGTATTTCCGCTCCTGCTTCAACTGCGTCTCTGACGCGGGTCTCTGCGAGACGTTCTCCCGGAATGTCAATCCACAACCTTCCGCCACCACCTTCGCAGCACACACTTCTGGATCTTGAACGATCGAATTCCAGCAGCTTAGCGCCCGGCACGTTTTCGATGACTTTTCTGGGTTCGTCATAGATGCCGTTCTGCTTGCCTAAGAAGCATGGGTCATGGTATATGACTTTCTTTTCAAGCGGCTTTGAGAATGTGAGTTTTCCTGTTTCGATTAGCTTTGCCAAGAGCTGCGTGTGATGCTGGGTTTCGACGCTGGTTTGGTTGTATCGGTTTTTGAAAGCGTGGAAGCCGTGGGGGCAGGCTGTTACAACTTGTTTGATGCTGTATTTGTTGAAGGTTTTCATGTTCTCTTCGGTGAGGAATTCAAACAGTCCTTTTTCACCCATGCCGTAGACTTCGCTTCCGCAACAGTTCTCCTCGTCGCCCAATATCCCATAGTTCAGTCCAGCTTTTTCGAAGCATCTTGCGAGGCTTTTGGGTACGTTTTGGACTCTTGGGTCGTAGGCTGATGTGCAGCCGACGTAGAACAGAAAGTCCGCGCCTTGGGAGATGTGTTTGACGTTCATACCTTGTGTCCATTCGGATCGTTTGTTGCGGATTCGTCCCCATGGATTGCCGTTTTTGAATATGCTTTCGAGTGCGTCACGTATGGTTGTCGCGATTTGTCCTTCTTCGACGGCCATGCTGCGAACGTCGATCAGGAATTCATAAGGGTTGAGATCCTTTGGGCATCGAACGCCGCACGTGCTGCAGGTAGTGCAGCTCCAGAGCTCGTTTTGTGGATGTATGCTTAGCTTGCCTAGTGTGGCGACTTCGCGCATGTAGCGTCTGACGTTCAGGTTGGCTTTTTTTGCGACTGGGCAGCTTCCGGTGCATGTTCCGCATTGGATGCATTCGAGAAGTTTGTGTTTTTCCGTGAGCTCTCGGGCGTTCATGCTGTCCATCACGTTTGGTTGAAGTGGGAGCGTAAGGTTATTAAAGCGTTTTCCTCCGTATCATTCAAAACAATTCAACATAGCCGGGGATTTCGCAAATGGAGAAGAAAGCGCCGAGGATCGGAGTTTTTGTCTGCGAATGTGGCGGAAACATAGGCGAAGTTGTAGATGTCAAAGCGGTCGTTGATGCAGCTAAGAACTGGCCTGATGTAGCAGTTGCCAAGTTTCACAAATACTTATGCTCAAAACCCGCTCAGGAGATAATCACGGACTCTGTCAAAAAAGAGAATCTGGACAGAGTGGTCGTGGCAAGCTGCACGCCAAGAATGCACCTTGCTACTTTTCAAAGCGTTCTAGAGCGTGCAGGTTTGAACCCTTACATGCTAGAATTCGTGAACATAAGAGAGCAAGACTCTTGGATTTTGGGTCCGCATCCATCTCAGGAAGCCACCAAGAAAGCTATAAGCCTCATCAGAGGCGGGTATGAACGAAGTCGAGAGCTTGAACCACTGCAGACCATAAGTGAAAAGGGCTCCAGGGAGATCCTCATCATTGGTGGCGGCATTTCTGGAATAACGGCGGCGCTGGAACTTGGTTATCTGGGCTACAAAGTTCATCTCGTTGACCGCAAGCCGAGTATCGGCGGGAATATGGCGAAGTTGACGAAGGTTTTCCCGACTCTGGATTGTGCGCAGTGTATTCTTACGCCTAGGATGGCTGAAGTCGGGCGAAATCCGAACGTGACGCTGTACACTTATGCTGAAGTGCAGGAAGTTGGTGGACGTCCAGGCAACTTTGACGTTAAGCTGCGTATGAAACCGCGAGGTGTAGACGTTCAGAAGTGCAGAAGCTGCGGCGTATGTGCCAAAGTCTGCCCGGTTTCTGTGCCTGACGAGTTTAATGAGGGCTTATCTCAGAGAAAGGCGGCTTACATCGAGTTTCCACAAGCCGTTCCATCTGCTTACGTGATCGACTTCAGCGCCTGCACGAAATGCGGGAAATGTGAACAACTCTGTCCTGCCAAAGCCGTAAGCTTGGCAGATCAAGGAAGCACTGTTGACTTGCATGTGGGCGGCATAATAATGGCCACAGGTTTTCAGCTGTACGACGCCAAGAAGCTTGACACCTATGGTTATGGCAAGTACAAAGACGTTATCACGATGATGGATTTGGAGCGGTTTGTTTCCGCTACTGGCCCGACAAGTGGCTACATCAAGTGTGCGGATGGCACTGACGTGAAGAAGATGGCAATTGTGCTCTGTGCTGGTTCCCGTGATAAGAACTACATTTCGTATTGTAGCAGGATTTGTTGCATGTACTCGTTGAAGCAGGCGTTTGTGCTCAAGAAAATGCTAGGCATAGATGTTACCGTTTACTACACGGACATTAGAGCAACGGGCAAGGGCTATGAAGATCTTTACTGGCGCGATCAGGAGGCTGGTGTCAGCTTCATACGGGGTAAGGTTGCGGAAGTCTACCAGAACAAGAACGGCAAACTGGTCGCGGTTGCTGAAGACACGATCACAGGAGAATTGCTGGAGCAAGAGTTTGACATGATTGGGTTGGCTACTCCGATGGTTCCGCCTTCTGGGTTGAAGGAGCTTGCTGACAAGATGAAAGTGTCGATAGGCGAGGACGGATTTGTAACTGAGAAACATCCTAAGCTAGATCCAGTTGATACGCTGGTCACGGGAGTGTTTGCGTGTGGTTGTGCCTTGAGTCCAAAGGATGTTCGAGACACGGTTTCCGATGGTTTAGGTGCTTCAGCGAAAGCAGCGCTGTTTCTAAAAAGCGATTATGTTACTACGAGTCCTGAAAAGGCCTTTGTGATTACTGATCTGTGCAACGGCTGCAAAGCCTGTGTTCCAGTTTGTCCAGTGAATGCTATCACGATGGAAGGAGACAAAGCCAGGATCAACCCATTCCAGTGCACGGGCTGTGGTGCATGCATTCCTGTCTGTCCACAAGAGGCTATTGACTTCAAGAATTCCACGACCAAACAGATACTAGCCAGTCTGCGAGGCGTTCTGGCAGAGAAAGCATCTGGCGACGTCAGAGTCATCGCGTTCGTGGACAAGAACGTAGGCTATACAGGAATGGACTTTCTGGGTTTGGACAGAACGAATTATCCTGAGAACATTCGCATCGTTCCAGTGCCGACAACCGCGTTGCTGAGCCTGAAGCACTTGCTCTACGCTTTCGCGTACGGTGCTGATGGTGTTCTAGTAATCGAGGGTACACAGGAGATTGACGAGAAGTTTACGAAGAAGCGGATGCTAGACATGGGACGAGAACTGGCAAAGCATGGAATTGAGAATATGCGAGTGCGCTACAGCTACGTGCCACTTCCAGTATACAAGAAGGCAGCTGAACTGTTCACCATGTTCACGGACAGAATCAAGAAGTTCGGACCATTGTCAGAAGAAAAACGAAACACGATAAAACAGAAAATCCAAGCTTAGCCGAGACGCCATCCATAAGCGCCTTCAGCTAGAGGTCTTCGGTTTTCTTCGAGCCCCTTGTGTATGAGCGGTAGGCTTGATTCTCGCGGCCATTTTTGCCACTTTGTCTGCGAGCGCAGTTTTCAGGAGCAGGTTTGTGTTGCCTATTCCTTCTTCTACTTTGGTGTCGTATGGTATTTCGCCTAGATAGATTAAGCCTAGCTTTTGTGTCTGTTGTTGTATCGCTTTTGACTGGCCCATTTTCATGTTTTCCACGACACCTATCACAGAAATCCTCAATCCCTTCAGCAAGCCTGCCAGTTTTCGAACGGTTTCGAACGCCAACCGTGAAGGCGTTGTCACTATGAGAAACTCGATCTTTTCGATCAATCGTATCAAGTCCAAAGTTGCGTCTCCAATTCCTGGCGGCATGTCCAAAACAAGAAAATCCAGTTTGCTCCACCTTGTGATTGCGAGTAGCTCGATGAGCGCATTTGACATATCTGCTCCTCGCAATGGGGTAGCCTTATCGCCTGAATAGTAGATTATTGACATGTACTCCAAGCCGTGAGCTTTTGGAGGAATTATACCCTTGTCTTCTTTGGGTCGAAGGCCTTCGATTCCCAATATTGTATGCGTTGATGGGCTTGTGAAGTCCAAGTCGAAAAGCCCAACTTTGTGTCCTTTCTTGGCCAGTGCCAGTGCGAGTGTTGAAGCGATCAGGCTTTTGCCCACACCGCCTTTCCCACTGGATACAGCTATTATTCTGCGAATGCCCTTCATACGCTCAGCTATTATGCATACTCGTGGGTCGGTCATTGCTAACGGTCTCCTTTGATGCTTTGAAGCCACACGCCTCTTCCTTCCAGTATCTCGAAGTCTGGGCTTCCACATTTTGGGCACTTAATATAGGTGTGGGCCACTTCAGGAATGAAGTGTATCGCTTCTGCGGTGCTTTCGTCCAGTTTTTCTCGATTCAGAATCCACTCGTGTTCGCAGATCCTGCACTTCAGCTTGGGTTTGACTGGTTCCATTCGTAACTTCGTGTTCTTGAGCTTGCCCGACTTAAGCTGTGAAAAAGCGAAGTCCAAAATGTCTAGCTCTATACCTTGTAGTTCACCTACTTTTATGATGACTTCGGAAACTTGCTTCAACCCTTCTTTCTCTGCCACTTCAGAAGCTGCGGAAATCACTGCTTCAACCAACGCCCATTCATGCAAGTCGCAAGCTCTCCCCTATGGTTTCCACCTACTCAATAGCATCGAGTTTGCTACTACCGTGATGTCGCTTAGAATCATTGAAGCAGCAGCCGCCTGCGGAGGAATTAGAACCATCAAAGAGGGATACAGCACGCCAGCAGCTAATGGAATCATGATAACGTTGTAGAAGAAGGCCCAGAAGAGGTTCTGCTTGATCTTGCCCAGAGTCTTCCGGCTTAACTGAATGCTGACTGCCACATCGCGTGGGTCGTCCTTGATCAAGACAATGTCACCCGATTCAATGGCCACGTCGGTACCGCTGCCAATAGCGATTCCCACATTCGCCTGTGTAATTGCTGGAGCGTCATTGATTCCGTCACCCACCATCGCCACGAACCGACCCTCGTTCTGAAGCTTCTTTATCTCCTCAACCTTCTGAGCCGGAACAACCTCCGCCAAAACCTCATCAATGCCCAGTTGTCTTGCGATAGCCTCAGCCGTTCTCTTCGTATCGCCACTAAGCATGAGCACCTTCAACCCCATCTTCTTCAACGTTTCAACGGCTTCCTTCGAATGCTCTTTCAACGTGTCAGAAACCGCCACAAGCCCCAGGGCCTTGCCCTCAACGGCTATGATGAGTACCGTCTTGCCTTCGCTCTCCAACTGCTGAAAACCGCCTTCGAAGCTTTCAATCGTCACCTTGTTGTTCTTCATCAGAGCGCGGTTGCCGATCAAAACTCTCCTGCCATCCACTTCAGAAGTGACGCCAAACCCGGGCAAAGCCTCAAACGAATCAGGCTCTTGAATTGCTATTCCTTCACTTTCCGCCTTCTTCACTATGGCCTGTCCAATCGGATGTTCGGACCATTTCTCGGCTCCACCTGCAACCTTCAAGAGAGCCTTGCGGTCTTTCGCTACGATATCGGTGACTTCAAGCTTGCCTTTCGTTAGCGTTCCTGTCTTGTCGAAGACTACGGTGTCAAGGTTCTTTACGACTTCAAGAACTGCGGTGTTCTTGATTAGAACGCCGTTCTCTGCGCCTCTGCCTATACCAATCATGATGGCAGCTGGGGTGGCAATGCCCAATGCGCAAGGGCACGAAATTGCCAAGACGGAAACCATGGTTGTTAGTGCCATGCCTTGGTTGTTGAAGGCAAGCTGCCAAACGACAAACGTCAAAAGTGAAATGGAAACAACCACGGGCACGAAGACGTTTACTACCTTGTCGGCGATTCGCTGAATAGGCGCTTTACTTGCCTGAACCTCTCGTGCCAAACGCACGATCTGAGCCAACATGGTTTCCAAACCAACTTTCCTGGCTTGAAACTTCAAAGTCCCAGTCTTGTTGATTGTCCCGCTGAAAACCGTGTCGCCGAGGTTCTTTTCGATCGGAACTGATTCGCCTGTAATCATAGATTCGTCGATGAAAGTGTGCCCTTCCATCACTTCACCATCAACAGGAATTCTCCCGCCAGGCTTAACGACAACAATGTCGCCAACCTGAACCTCATCCACCGGCACTTCAGTTTCAGCACCATCTCGGACCACAATGGCCGTTTTGGGTTGCAGAGCCATGAGTCTCTTGATTGCGTCCCCCGTCTTCTCCACCGCCATATCTTCTAGCAACATGCCCAAAGTGATCGTAGTGATGACGACCGCAGAAGCGTCAAAGAACCCCATTTCCATTGGCTTGAAGAATGTCACATAGACTGAATATACGTACGCTGCTGAAGCACTAAGAGCTACGAGCACGTTCATGTCTGCAAAACGATTCTTTATCGATGCGTATGCGCCACGGTAGAAGTGCCAGCCCACGACGAACTGGACAGGCGTTGCTAACGCCAAGAGCACGTAGTTCATGTCTGGAAACATGGTCAGATAGGTGAGAATGACTATTGGAATGGTCAGCGCGAGACCTAAGCCGAAAAGGATCAGTCTGTTTCGAGTTTCTTTCTTGCGCTTTTCAGCCACATCTTCAACACGTTCCACTGCCTCGTAACCGCCACGTTTGATAGTGGCCTTGATTTTGTCTAGGGTGACTTTTTCTTCGTCAAACTTCACTATGGCTTCTTTGGCAGCGAAGTTCACTTTAGCCTCTATTATCCCGTCCAGCCTCGCGAGGCCAGATTCTATTCCTTGGGCACATGCAGCACAGTGCATCCCCAGTATTTGTAGGACAATCTCTTTTTCTTTCATCGCCGTGCATCCTCATTTGTTTCTTGTTTAGCGGGTGGCAAGCAAGACCTGCTCCAAGAAAAGGTTTTCAGGAACCGCACCCACAAACTCGATCTTCTCATTAACCACGATCTTCGGAACTCCCATAATCCCATACTTGACGGCCAATTGGGGAAACTCGCTCGCATCAACTGCGTCAGCTCTAATTAAGTCGTTTTCGACTGCAAACTTGTGAGCCATAGCTGCTGCCGCCGGACAATGCGGACAAGTGAGCGTAACGAACACCTGAATGTGTACAGGAGAATTGATTCCTTTGAGCTTGGCTTTTGTCTGGTCTGAAAGGTCTGTTCTCCCTCTCGAAACGGAAATCAATGCTTCCATTAACGTCTGAAACTCGTAACCGAAAGGAAAGCCGAAGAATCTGATGCCATAATCTTTCTCACCCAATAAGACCAAGGCAGGTATCTTGTCAACGCCATATTGCCGCGCCAGCTGTGCATCCGCAACGAAGTCATGAACTTCAGCCTGAATCTTGTCGTTCAAAGCCGCCAATTCCATAACAAGTTTCTTAGTGTCCGCGCAGAAATGACACTCCAGTTCCTCAGTGAACATGATGACCTTCACGGAGTTAACCAGTCCTTCAGCAAGCTGAGCTTTAATGTGCTCGATTTGCTCTTGAGGTATCAAACTCATTCCCATTCACTCTCTCTGATAGACTCTTCAGTCACCAAAACTAGTGTTGTATAAGCTTTTCACGTTTTCTGTTCCCGCCATTCTAACGCTGGCCTTGTCTGTTCTGGCCGATTGACATAGTATCCTTTATTTTCTTGAAAGCATTGACATCGTAGCAAAGTTAGAGGTGAACTGGTTTGGGAAAGCTCTATGGAAACGCAAAGCTTGTGAAAGGCTTCAGGGTTGACGTGGACGATGGCAGGTCACACGCCATATGCCTAGACCTTCCCAAAGACACGGGAACCGATCTCGGAACCTCAGCACTTGAACTGGCACTCATGAGCTATTCAGGCTGCTACGCTACCATCTTTGCGTTGACAGCAAGCAAGATGAGAATTCCGCTGAAAGACTTGAGCGTCAGGGGAGAAGGTATTAAATCTGAAAAAGCAGGCACAATAACCGAAGTCAGCTTTAACATCACCGCAAAGACTGAAGCAGCAGAAGACCGGATCAAAAGAATACATGAACTCACAATCAAAGACTGCCCAGTCGGGAAAATCTTCGACAAAGCCGGCACTAAGACAACTTACGAACTGAAAATTGAGCGATAGCTTCCTTGCTTCTCTTCTTGTGCAAGTCACCAGTTTGCGTTCAGATAGCCTAGTCTTCGATTCGGCCTACATGGCTAGCTCGGGAATGGGCAGTTTTGTGTTGGGCAGCCGCCTGCGTATTCTGATTCCGCCGAGACAAACTTGCCTGTGTCCGTTTTCACTTCTCCGATATACAATACCTGCTCTGGTTTGCTTCCATACCTGAACACCGTAACACCTTTGCACTTCAGCTTCAAGGCAAGTTCGTAAACCTCCTTCACATCCTCAGCCGTCGAATCGAAAGGCAAGTTCACCGTCTTTGAAACAGCATTGTCAGTGTACTTCTGGAAAGCCGCCTGCATTCTCACATGCCATTTAGGTTTGATGTCCAAAGCTGTCACGAAAATCCTCTTAACATCCTCCGGAACTCTGTTGACTTTTTGAATTGACCCTGTCCGCGCTATCTCTTCAAGAAGCCCTGCACTGTAGAAGCCTTTTTCCTTCGTAGCGGCTTCAAAAAGCGGGTTCGTTTCAAAAAGCCTAGTGCCGCCCATGACATTTCTGATGAAAGACACTGCAAAGAGAGGCTCTATGCCTGAAGAGCAACCAGCTATTATGCTGATTGTGCCTGTCGGCGCTATCGTAGTGACCGTAGCATTCCGAAAAGCCTTGTATTTGCCTCTCCAAATGCTCTTGGCAAAGTTGGGAAAAGACCCACGTTTCTCAGCGATCTCCGCGCTCTTCTCGTGAGCTTTTTCTTGGACAAACTTCATAATCTCTTCGGCAAGCTTCAAAGCCTCGTCTGAATCGTACGGAACACCCAACTTGATCAACATGTCCGCAAAACCCATAACACCCAACCCGATCTTACGATTCGCAAGCGTAATCTCCTCCGTCTCCTTCAAAGGATAACAATTCGCACTAACCACATTATCAAGAAAATGAACCGCGTTCCTCACCGTTTCCCCGAGCTTTTCCCAATCAACATGTCCACCAGCAACCATACGCGAAAGATTAACCGAACCAAGATTACAGGACTCATAAGGGAGAAGCGGCTGTTCACCGCAAGGATTACAGGACTCCATTCTCCCGATTTCTGGTGTTGGGTTCTGTCGATTGATCTCGTCAATGAAGACTACGCCGGGATCGCCGCTCATCCAAGCGGACCTTATCATCAGGTTCCAGACTTCCTTGGCTTTCAGTTGTCGTGTTTTTTCCTTGTTCCTTGGATTGATCAGCCAATAGGTCTCGTCTTTTTCCAGCGCTTCTATGAACTGGTCGGTTACTGCCACAGAGATGTTGAAGTTTGAAAGGAAGCCAGGCGTTTGTTTGCTGGTTATGAATTCGATTATGTCTGGGTGATCGCATCTCAGAATGGCCATCATGGCTCCGCGTCTTTTTCCGCCAGCTTTTATGACTTCAGTGGCGGCATCGAAGACACGCATGAAGCTAACTGGGCCTGAAGCCACGCCTTTGGTTGAGTTGACGATGTCGCCTTTTGGTCTTAAATGAGAGAAGTCGAAGCCCACTCCGCCGCCGCTCTTCTCGATGAGAGCCATGTTTTTGACGGCTGTGAATATGCTTTCTAGGGAATCTTCCACGGGCAGTACGAAGCAGGCTGAGAGCTGGCCAAGCTTGGTCCCTGCGTTGAAAAGCGTAGGCGAGTTCGGAAGGAACTCGAGACGTGCCATCATATTGTAGAAGGTTTCTTCGCTTTCTCGCGGGTCCTCGCCGTATTCTTCGTCTACCTTTGCGATGGCCTTGGCGATTCGCATGAACAGTTGAGCGGGCTTTTCGATTATGTTTTCGTTGGCATCCTTCAACAAGTATCTTCTACTCAAGACCTCGATCGCGTTGACTGTTAGCTTTGGAGCGCCCAAGCCTAGATCTTCGCGCAGCCTTCTGATTTCTTCTTTCTTCTTTCGGTAAGCTTGGTACTCGTCAGCAACTTTGTTATAATGATTTTTCTTCAAAACCTCTATGACTGTGTCTTGGGCATCCTCAACTGACGGAGTTTTTTCTTTGAACCTCTGTTCTAGAAGCCCAACTATTTCTTCAGTAAAGTGTTCAGCTTTTTCTCCGTCGCCAAGCTCAACCGCGATGAATGCTTTGTGAACAGCATCCTTGATCCTGTCGGCCTTAAAATCAATAACGCGCCCGTCTCTTTTCCTGATCTTTGTGATGGTCATGACTATCTACACTAAATCTTGCTGTGGTAGAACCTTTTAAATCTTTGAAATGTCGCCAGAAGTGAACTCGCAGCTACTCTTTCTTGACGAACTGGTCTTTGGCGGCTCCGCAAACTGGGCAAACCCAATCGTCGGGAAGCTTCTCAAAAGATGTTCCAGGTTTCACTCCGTGGTCTGGATCGCCAACCTCAGGATCATAGACATAGCCACAGATTATGCATTCCCACTTATCCATAAACGTCCCTCGTATTGTCGAAACTCTGTAGCGCATCTTATTTAAGCGCTGCTCAGGAGTGGACACGATTTTGATGATTAACAAGGTTTACATATGAGTGCCGGGTTTTCTGGTGAACCGTGAAAGCATGCCGGAGTTGCCTGAAATAGCTGTAATCGCTAAGCAGATGAACCAGGAAACGGTTGGAAAGCGCATCGCGAATGTCGAAATCAGTCAGCCTAAAATCCTGAACATGCCCGTTCAGGAATTCGTTAGGACTGCTGAGGGAAAGGTAGTTGATAGTGTCTCAAGCAAGGGAAAATGGCTGTTTGTCAAGTTGAAACAAGCTCACTTCTTGTTGATCAATCTTGGTATGGGCGCGGAACTGCTCTACTTCAAGCCGAAAGACAAGTTTCCTGAAAAAACCCAGTTCAAACTGACCTTTACAGACAAAACAGGCTTCACCATACACTTCTGGTGGTTCGGCTATACCCATCTCGTGGCGGAAAAAGACTTGAGCAGACACAAGATGACTTCGGTGCTTGGGATGTCACCCATGGACAAAGACTTCACATTGGATTACTTCGAGAAGCTGTTGACTGACAAGAAAACCGCGGTGAAGAATTTTCTGCTTGATCAGAAGAACGTGGCTGGAATCGGGAACGTTTACGTACAGGACATTTTGTTCAAGGCGAGACTTCATCCAAGCCGAAAAACCATGACTCTGACAGGGAAAGAGATAGCTGCATTGTACGGGGCGATTCGGGAAGTGCTTAGCCAAAGCATAAAACTGCGTGGTGCATCCTTCGAAGTGGGTTTCTACGGAAAAAAGGGCAGATTCACGGGTGACATGTTCCTCGTTGGTTACAAACCTGGAAAACCCTGTCCCACATGCGGAACGACGATAGAGAAGATCAGAGCCGGAAGCACCGCCTCATATATCTGTCCAGATTGTCAGAGGCTGGGATCAAAAGAGAGGTGATGAAAGATGAGGACAAAGCACATTTCGATACGCACGCGAACACTCATTTTCAATGAGAAAGACGAGATACTCGTTCAGCATCATTTGACTTCTCGGAACGACTATTACAGGCTTCCGGGAGGCGGCGTGAACTATCGAGAGAAACTGGAGGATTGTGTTGTCCGGGAAATCAGGGAAGAGACAGGCTTAAACGTTAAGGCGGAGCATCTTCTATGGGTCCGCGATTTTCTCGAGCAATTTTCGGGTCATTCGGTCGAATTCTTCTTTCTTGCTACCATTCTAGGCGGCGAATTCAAGTCAACCCTTGAAAGCGATGATAATAGTCACTTCTTGTTTGTGAGGCTGGAAGATCTAGAAAACGTCGTATTCTATCCAAAGGAATTCTTGCAGAAACTGAAAGCGGTCAGAGTGGATAGAAACTGGGTTGACAAAAACCCATATGTCAGATCAGTCAACTAGAGCGATTAATTCGAGGAAGGAACAGAGAAGAAAGAAGGGAAATCGCTGTTAAGAGAAACATTATCAGATTAGGGTTTGAAGCTTTGCAATTAGTTCCTTTTTCATCTTTGCATCGGCTTCAATCTGTTTCTTGGCCTTCCGCCAATCTGCTGAGCACTTACCCATAGCAGATTGCTGACCTATGTACTTGTGGATTACTTCGTCGATCTTTTCCTTGTTCTTGTCATTAGCTTGCACTCCTGCCTCTTTCAAGATGCCATTGAACCATTTCCAGCACGTCACAATCTATCACCAGCTTACGCAATGTCTTTTGCTGTTTTGTCTATTTTGTTTTGCTCTTCTTCTTTTTCTGCTCATAACGCTTCGCGCATTGCACACAACAGAATGTGTATTCCTTGCCGTCGACTTTCGTGCTGTATACGGCAAGCTTGCAGCTTTCTGAGGAGATTTCGGCTTTGCAGAACTCGCATTTGACGAATTCAGGTTTCATTTTTTCACCTCTTCCCTAGCCTTCTGTTTCCTGTAATAGTCTTCTATCGCAGCGTGCAATGCATCTGCGGCAAGGTTGGAGCAGTGCATCTTCACGGGTGGAAGACCGCCCAACTCGTCTGCGACATCTCCTCGCGTGATCTTCATGGCTTCTTCAAGCGTCTTGCCTCTGGCCAGATCAGTGATCATGCTGCTCGTTGCGATGGCTGACCCGCAACCGTAGGTCTTGAACTTGATGTCTTCGAGGCGGTTGTCTTTGACCTTGATGTAGATGGTCATCATGTCTCCGCAAACAGGATTGCCAACCGAGCCCACACCGTCAGCGTCAGGAATTTCGCCCATGTTATGGGGGTTCTTGAAATGCTCCATGACCTTCTGGCTGTACATTATTCGTTCAGCTCCTTCGGAGTTAAGGGCGACATTGCTCTTAACCTTTTAACTATCCCCGGCATCAAACCTACCACATAATCAATCTCTTCCACTGTATTCTGCCTACCTAACGTAAACATCAACGAACCATGCGCCTCCTCATGCTTGAGCCCGATAGCCAGAAGCACATGCGAAGGCTCCAATGTCTTGGCCGTGCACGCTGAACCTGAAGAGGCAGAAACACCCTGCAGGTCGAGGCTCAGTAGCATTGACTCGCCTTCTATGAAACTGTATCTTACCGAAACGTTGTCGGGCAGCCGCTTAGTTGGATGGCCATTGAGAAAAGCGTATGGTAGCGGCTTGATCAACCCTTCGATAAAGCGGTCTCTGAGTTTGACTAATCTTTCGCTTTCAGCCTGCATTTCCCTCTTGGCGATTTCAGCAGCTTTGGCAAAACCGACGATGCTAGGAACATTCTCAGTTCCCGAACGCAGACCGCGCTCCTGTCCTCCACCGTGGAGGGACGGCTCAAGCCTAATGCCTTCCTTTACATAGAGTGCGCCGACGCCCTTTGGGCCGTACATGTCGTTCGAGGAAATGGTGAGCAGGTCTATTCCTTCGTTTCTCACATCTATTGGCACTTGCCCACAGGCGACTGTGGCGTCGACGTGCAGGTAGGCGTTTTTGCCATGCACGATTTTGCTTATTTCTTCGACGGGTTGGATAGTGCCTATTTCGCCATTTGCATAGACAATCGTTACGAGAATCGTTTTGTCAGTGAGTTCTTTCTCCAGAGCACCTAGATTCAGGGAGCCGTACTGGTCGACAGGCAAGAAGACGGTTTCAAAACCTTTGGTAGTTAGGTATTTGCATGGATTGACGACTGACATGTGTTCGACGCTAGAAGTCAATACGCGGTTCCCTCGATCCTTATAGCGGTTGGCGGTTCCTTTTATGGCCAGATTGTTGCTCTCAGTGGCTCCACTCGTGAAGATGATTGACTCTTTCTTCTCAGCGTTGACTAGCTCGGCAATCTTGGCTCTTGATTCTTCAAGCGCTTTCCTCGCTTCTTGTCCGTAAGTGTGCAGTGATGAGGGGTTACCGAATGCCGACTTCATGAACGGCAGCATGGTTTCTGCGACTCGAGAGTCAACAGGCTTGCCTGCTGAATGATCCATGTAGATGCGTCGGGTTGTCGACATTTTTGTTCGCTCAGAAGCTGAGAATCGCGTCTGCATTCAAAGCGAGGTCATTGAGTGTGGCAGCGCCTACGATGTTAGCTTCGGGCGTGAAGTCGCCGCGTGGGATTCCAAGCAAGCCGCAGCTTTGTTCGCATACGACAAGCTTCACGCCTGCCTTTATGGCTTGGTCCATTACCTGTCTGAGTGACGGGAAGCTACCTATCTTGATTTTTTCGGCCTCGCCTTTCTTCATGAGTGTCACGCCTTTGATAAGGAAGTAGACAGTCGCGTCCACGTTCATCATTGCCGCTGTACTGGCCAGAATGAAAGGGGCATAGGCACGTTCTGGTTGGTCAACTCCGCTAGTTTGGACGTACAGTATCTTTTTCTTTCCGCTCATTTATCTCATCTCCTAACTTTTTTCATTTGACTTTCTTTATGACTATCCGAACCGTGTTTCCCTCTTTGGTCACGCTGACTAGTTCCTGTTCAAGGTTTTTCACTAAGCTTCGTATGTCTGATTCTGCTGCTGGGTCGTCTGCAAGAACTTCGAGCGTTTCGCCGAGTTTCAGTTCGTCAAGCTCCATTCTTGTCTTGAACACTGGTTCAGGACAGTACAAACCTATACAGTCCAGTGTCCTGTCAGGTTTAGTGCTCATAAAGTCGCCTTCAGATTTATGTTTGAAAAAAGGAGAATAAAAAAGTTGTCCAACAATTCAAACAGGCTGCATGGTCCTTTCAGCACGATGCCTGTCGTTCTGAGCATCTAAGTAGTAGTGACTTTTATTGCTTGAGTTGGACATTGCGTTTCACATGCCAAACATAGGATGCAATCATTCTCTCTGGCCGGGTCCGACTTCTTTTCTGAGGCAGGATGCCCTTTGGCTTCGGCCCAGTCAAACAAGGTGACAGGGCATACTTCGATGCAGACCCCGTCGCCAGTACAGCAATCCCAGTCAACCGCAACTTTTGTCCCGTGGATGCCCAGCTTCTTAGGAGGCTCAACAGGTCCCCAAACATCATGTCCCTGATGCTTGTCAACTACGGTTCGTTTTTTCTGGAAGTCTGGATCAATCGGCAAGACAATCTCACCTATTCCTACTGGGAAGGATTGGTATATTAAAGCTTCACGCTGGTTGCTGAAGGCAGACTGTTCTTCAGGTTGTGCCTATCTTTGCAGAGGTGGCTGTTCACACAAGAATTTTTTTATAAGTGGAATGTCTATGTGTTGATTGGTGGATCTGCATGAAGATCAACGATTTTTCCTTTCTAATTGGAGGCGAAGCTGGCGCCGGAATTGCTCGTTCTGGCTTCCTGTTTGCCAAGGCTTGCATGAGGGGTGGTTTGCACGTTTTCGGCACGAATGATTATCAGTCCCTCATAAGAGGAGGACACAACTTCTACGTAGTCAGAATATCTGCTCAAGAGATTCACTCCCAGACTGACAGCATCGATTTGCTGATAGCGTTGAACGCTGAAACCGTCATGCTTCACAGAAACGAGCTCGTCAAAGGCGGAGGCATAGTCTATGACCAAGATGATCAGGCCTTAGATTCTGAGAAACTTGGCAGAACAGATTTGAAGCTTTACCCGATTCCCTTGAGAAAAATCGTTGTGGAAGAGCTGAAACAACCTCACAACTTGATAATGAGAAACACTGTGGCTCTTGGGGCTGTAATCGCTGTGACTGATTACGATTTTGCGTTGCTAGAGGAGGTTCTGAGGGATACTTTCAAGCAGGAAATTGCCGAGTTGAATGTGAAAGCTGCCCGAATTGGCTATGATTACGTCAGGGAAAAACTTGAAGGCGGATTTGGAAATGCACTCAGGAAGACAGAAGGAGCTGGAAAAAGGCGCATTTTTCTGAGCGGAAACGAAGCTGTCGGACTTGGTGCATTGAAGGCTGGCTGCAGGTTCTACGTGAGCTACCCGATGACGCCTACGACTGGTCTGCTTCACTTCATGACTTCGAACGAGAGAGAGTTCAGCATGATTGCCATGCAGCCTGAAGGCGAGATCGCTGCAATAAACATGATTGCAGGTGCAGCCTTCGCCGGCGCAAGAGTGATGACTGCAACTTCCGGGGGCGGCTTCTGCTTGATGAGTGAAGGCTTAGGAATGACTGGCATGACTGAGACACCAGTTGTTGTCATGGTTGGGCAGAGACCTGGACCGAGCACAGGATTGCCCACGTATTCTGCTCAGGGGGACTTGCGGTTCGTCATTCATGCTTCGCAGGGAGAGTTTCCAAGGGTTGTCATTGCACCTGGAGACCTGGAAGAGTGTTTCTATGAGACCGTGCGGGCTTTCAACTGGGCTGAAAAATACCAGCTTCCAGTCATCCTCTTGACTGACAAGTATCTTCTTGAAAGGGAGGTGTCGGTTGAACCTTTTGATGAGAATCGGGTCAAAGTTGAGCGTGGTTTCTTGATTACCGAGCCGTATGAGGACAAGAAGGAGTACTGCAGGTACGAGGTGACTGAGACCGGAGTATCGCCAAGGGCTCTTCCGTCAGTGAAAGGGGCAATCATTCATGCCAACTCGGACGAACATGATGAAAACGGGTTCACGAGCGAAGATCCAACCATAACGACTATGATGGCTGACAAGCGCTTGAGAAAGCTAGCAACCTTGAAGAAGGAGATCGAGGAAAGAGACATCGAAACAACCAAGCTTTTCGGACTAGGCGATGCGCCAGCGACGATTATTTCTTGGGGATCGCCGAAAGGTCCGATAAGAGAAGCCATCAAGCTTTTGGAAGCAGAAGGCAAGATCGTCAACTTCCTGCAAATACTGTACCTGCATCCTTTTCCAAAAGATAACGTCGAGGAAGTTCTGAACAGGGCGAAGAAAACCATCATAATCGAAAACAATAGTACTTCTCAGCTTTCGAGTCTGATCCGAGATCACACGCTAAGGAAAGCCGACCATAAGATTCTGAAGTACGATGGCAGACCGTTCAATCCTGTTGCGCTTTCTGAACGAATTAAGGAGGTGCTGTGAGAATGGTGTCGATGAAGGATCTTGACACGTCTCACAAAAACACTTGGTGTCCGGGCTGCGGCAACTTTGGCATTCTTTCTGCTTTCAAGGGCGCGTTTGCTGAGCTAAACTTGGAGAGAGAACAGGTTGTTGTGGTGAGTGGGATCGGTTGCCATGGGAAGATTGCGGACTATGTCAACGTGAACACGTTTCACGGCATCCATGGCAGGGTTTTGCCCGTGGCGACCGGCATCAAGCTGGCGAATCCTGACTTAACCGTATTCGGCTTCTCCGGCGACGCTGACTGCTATGATGAGGGGTGGGATCATTTCTGCCATGCGGTCAGAAGAAACATTGACGTAACGTTGATTGTTCACAACAACATGATCTTGGGCTTGACGACTGGACAGACGACAGCCACAAGCCAAGCTGGGTTCAAGTCAAAGTCCACACCTTTTGGTTCGACAACTCCGCCACTAAACCCCATTGCTCATGCACTTGTCAGTAACGGATCGTTTGTGGCACGGGGTTTTGCGGGCGACCCGAAGCATTTGCAGAGATTGATAGTGGAAGCGGCTAAGCACAAGGGGTTCAACTACATCGATGTGTTCCAACCTTGCGTGACTTTCAACTACTTGAACACGTACGACTGGTTCCGTCAACGAGTGTACAAACTCGAAGACTCAGGACATGACGTTACCGATAGACAGAAGGCACTTGAAAAAAGCTTTGAATGGGGTGAACGCATTCCAATAGGTATTTTCTACAAAGATGAGCGACCCACGTTTCGTGATAATCTTCCACACGTGAAGGATAAGCAGCTTACGAAAATGCCATCAGAAGATGTAGATATCAGCCACATCATTGAAAGCATGAAATAGGCAACAAGGCAAAATATAAGAATAATATGAAACCAGTTAAACGGAGGTGAGATGAATGGAACAGAGCAAGTTCTACGTTTTGCCCCAACTGTCGTTTGGCCTGAAGGATTTGGAGCCTTTCATGAGTGAGCAGCAGCTGACGATTCATTACCAGAAACATCATCAAGCATACGTGAATGGCGCGAACGCCATCCTGCAGAAGCTGGATAAGGCACACAAGGAAAACACGGACTGGGACGTGAAGGCCACGCTGAAGGAATTGTCGTTCAACATCGGCGGTCACGTGCTGCACTCGCTGTTCTGGGCTAGCATGACGTCTGCTGGCAAGGGCGGAGGCGGAAAGCCGAGCGGAAAGTTGGGCGAGGCTTTGGAGAAAGAGTTTGGCAGCTTCGAGCGGTTCAGGAAGGAGTTCAGCCAGGCAGCAACGAGCGTTGAGGGCTCAGGTTGGGCAGCGCTTTCTTGGTGCAGACAGACCAACAGGCCGATCATTATGCAGGTTGAGAAACACAACACGAACGTGTATCCAATGTTCAGGCTTTTGATGGTGCTTGACGTTTTTGAGCATGCGTACTATTTAGACTACAAGAATGACAGGGCGAAGTTTGTTGAATCCTTCTGGAACATCGTGAACTGGGGAGCTGTAAACAAGAGACTGGAAGAGATACTCGAGTAGCCATTCTCCTTCCTTTTTCTCTCGTACGAAACGATCCTGCTTGAACACTCTACGTTTTCAGACTGGCATTGCTGAGTCCGCGGAAGCCTGCTTGCTTGACTGAAGTCTGGGGAAAACGATAAAAGGCATGTGATATTTGCTTAGGGCGAGAGGGAGGATGTTTGGAGTCGCAAGCTGATCAATCTACGTTCAGGAGTTATCTTGCGTTTTTTGGGGGTCAGCAGCTTTCGTTGTTGGGGTCTTCTGTGGTGCAGTTCGTGATTATCTGGTGGGTTACGATAGTTACGGAGAAGGCTCTTGTGCCGTCGTATTTGACGGCTGCTTCCATTGCGGGGTTTGCGCCCATGATTCTAGTCACGCCTTTTGCTGGTGTGCTCGTGGATCGGACGAGTCGGAAGGCCCTGATTGGGGTAGTGGATTTTCTTCAGGCTCTAGCCACTGTAGTGCTTATTCTGTTGTTCTGGTCCGGGATGGTTTCGTTCTGGCATGTTCTCGCGGTTCTTGCGTTTCGCAGTGTTTGTCAGGCTTTTCATTCTCCCGCGGTGTCGGCGATTGTGCCGTTGATGGTTCCGCGGGACAAGTTGAGCAGGATCAATGGTGTGAGTTACTTGTTGACTGGGATGATGACTTTGCTGGGTCCTGCTGTAGCTGGGGTGTTGTTGGTGTTCATGTCGGTTGATCAGGTTCTTTGGGTTGATCCTGTTACTTTCGCGGTTGCGGTGGTTCCTTTGTTGTTGATTAGGATGCCTTCGGTCAGGATGCCTGAAGAGAAGTCGTCTTTTAGGAAGGATTTCTTTGAGGGTTTGTCGTTTATCAAGCGTAAGCGTGGGCTTTTGCCGGTTGTTACGTTGGCGACTTTGCTGAACTTTTTCTTCATGCCTCTTATGGTGTTGTTGCCTTACTTCGTGAAGTATGACCATTTTGGTGGAGTTGGCGAGTTGGCTCTTCTCATGGTTGTTATGCAGGGTGGGATGTTTGCTGGCGGATTGCTGATGACGGTGATGAAGGAGGTTAAAAGGAAGATGACTGTGACCGCGGTTTGCATAGTTGCCGCATATGCAACCTCTGCGATGGTTGCTTTGACTCCGACGGGATGGTTCTGGTTCATGGCTGTGGGCTTGTTTGCTCTGGATTTCAGTATTGCTCCGGCTAACGTGTTGCTTCGAACTATTCTGCAAGTGGTCATTCCGGCCGAGATGCAGGGTAGGGTTAATGCAGTGCTTATGTCGCTGGCTTCGGCTGCTTCACCTTTCGGCATGATTCTGGGAGGAACCTTGGTGGGATTCACGGGAACCGTGAACCTGTTCTTGGCTTGTGCAGCATCTGGAACCTTGATATTGCTGGTTTTCTGGTTCTTCACAGACATGAGACATGTGGAGAGTGCGGAAAAAAACGAGGCTGTATGAAGCTCTTACCTTCTATGCATAACACCAGTTTGTCTTTTTGACGTTTCCAGGTTCACAAATGGCACAACTACTCTTCGAATAAAAAAGGAGAAAGAATGTATCTGAACAAGGTTTTGGCAAAAGACATCATGAACAAGCTGAATTCTTTTTTTGAGTCAATAGTCAAAGTACCAAGGATAAAGCACGGAAACAGACAGACTGTAGAAACTCTGATTAATGAAGAAGCCCTGCTATTCGCCAAGTGCCTAAGAAATGAAAAACAGACTTGGATTCCAAGAACTCCGTTTCTTACATCCAGAAGCACAATATAGGACTAGAGATCGCGCGCTGGCTTTTTCCCAAATTGCTGTAAACTGGTGTTTATTCGTTTTTCAGGAATTGGGGGCAGTTTTGGGGCGCACATCTGAGAATGGTCCTTCAAAAGGCATTTTTGGGCGTCTTAGCTCTTCTGCGACGCCTTGACGTTCCAAGCTTGCCAGGTGCAGCCTCAAAATGCTATGGGAAAACCCTGCTTCCTGTAGGATCTGCCGGAGTTCCCGTGATTTGCCATCCTCAACACGACAAGGATTTGCCTGCCAAACAAGCCCAGATTGGACACGGACAGACAAAAGAAGAACGAAAACTATTCTTAACCGATCTCGGGACAGGCCAGCGCTGAAAAACTGGGCCATGGCTGGGCGTTGGCTGCTTTTTGTTTGGGGTCATGGAGAGAAGAAGACGGGCGATAATGTGTTTTTTTCTGCTTAACCTACCTTGAGTATTCCGGCTGCTAGCAAACCAGCGATGATCGTGGTAGCTGTAGCGAGTGCCGCAAGACTGATGTCAAGGATTGTTCTTTTGGACCAGAATCTGATATCTTTCAAGTCATTAATCCTTGTATGGAGCGCGTCTATTCTTTCATCGAGCCGATCAATCTGAGCCTTGATCTCTACTATTGACATGTGCTCCTCTTTCAACCTAGAAACATCCAGAATAAGCATTCTCCAATCCTGAAATTCCTTTGTTGTCCCTATCATCTGTCTCACGTTGCTCACGTCAGTGCCAATTCTGTTTATTTCTCGGACTGCATCGTCGATCCGTTTCGTTTGTCCAAGGAGCTCTTCTCGCATTTCTTTCTCAGGAATTTTCGCGATACTTTTCTTAAGCCCAGCAGCACTACGGTCTATTGCGTTAACTTCTATCATCTTGAGGGCGTTTTCCAGACTATCTTGGAACGCGTCGGCTAGCGCCTTAAGAACAGGTTCTTTTTCCCATTCTACGGCAGGTCCTATACTCCATCTCCGACCTAGAATGATCCCTATGGCCATAGCTCCAATATGCCATTCACCGCCAAGATACAGAAGTTGATCCTCCTTGAGCGTTTCAGCTTTGACGATTCTTAGTTTGCTTACGCTGAACTTTTCACTACTGTCATGAATCTCAAAAGACAGATCAGGCAGAGAATTGACATGCACCATGAACACGAGAAGAACGTTTTGCTCTGGGTTGTTGAAAATCTCGAATTGGCAAGGTTCAAAAGGCAAGAGATCCATCGTCGAGTCCTTGAGTTGACCTAGCGTGTTCTCCCCATACGCTCGAAGGTGGTTCCTGAAGGATTCGACAGCGATGATAACCTGCTTTTTTATGAACTCTGAATCCATTTTGCTCCCATTTTAGACTACGATAGGGTAGTTTAAAAGGATAATTGATCTTAATGCACGTAGGCGCTGTCTTGTTCCCAGGTCCTGTTACCTCTTCGTCGGATTGTTGTCCTTGTTACTTTCGTCGGATGCACTCTGAACAGAGCCCATACGCACCATAGAGCTTCTGTGAACTATTCTAGCCTCTATTTCTTTCCGTCTCTTTCTGAATTCCTAAGCTTTTCCACGGATATTTCAACAACGTGGCTGAAATTCTGAAACTTGCCTTTCCCTATCTGTTCCTGTACCCACCGGTAGAGGCCGGGCCTAATCGTGACACTCCTTTTCATTCGAGACTTAGGTGATTTTGACATTTTTCCAGCCACTCGTTCACATTATTCAGTATTTATACTCATAGTGAGTTGATTCTAGCATAGAAGCCTTAAGGTGTTGATGATGAAGTCGAATACATGGCTAAACCCCGATTGCAGATCACGATAAGGAAAGACCTCAAGGAATGGCTTGATGCACAGATTAAGGAATTACGATTTGCTGACTATTCACATGTCGTAGAGGTTGCAGTTTTGGAACTTAAGAAGAAAATAGAGAAAGAAAAGAAAGAATGAGAGCCTCATACTTTCCGTTGTTAGTAGGCTTCTTATTACCATCACGAATAAATGGACAGTGTTCCTTTGGAAAAAGCTTAATCTATCTGTTTTCACAGAGTCGAAGACGGGAAATGACTATGAGCGACACCGGGAAACCTTTTGGTGTTGGAATACATGAACTTTTGCGATATGCCATCCCTGGGTATTCGTTCCTTGCTCTGCTCTTTCTTCCCTTCTTGATCTCTGGGAGACTGACTGAAGTGCTTCCAAATTGGCAGGAGTTTGTGCCAGTGCTCTTGGTCGGAGGCTTGCTTATTGGTTACGTTCTCTACTATCCCTACTACAGATTCTTTTATCACTTCTATTATAACTTTGCAACGAGAAAGATCGAGCAACCATCAATGCAAACAGCCGAAAAATTATGCAACGAGATAGGACTCAAAAAGGAAATTCAGATAATCGCACTGCATGGAAGGGCTGTGGAGAAAGATTCAAGAATCCGTGACATATGCGTTTTTCAATTCTCTGTCTTTCACTCGATAGGTACCATGGTTCTCTCAATGTGGCTTGGCTTTTTTGGCTCCTTCGGCATTACGCTTAGAGCAGGAATAGCCTACATGGCAGGATGCGAGTTCTGGGCGGTAGAAGGATTGATATTTTTGCTGCTTCTGGTGTTGTCCTGTATTCTTTGTAAGGAATATGATTACAGGAGGAAACTGGGATTTCAACTTGAAGATCAGATTGCCACACTAAACATTGATTCCATGATTGACGAATGGCAGTTGGAAAAGAGACTCCGTATCCGAATAGACGAGTTTATCAAGAAAAAACATTTGAAAAGCCGTAGCGAAGTAATCAAGCTCGCACTAGAGGAACTCCTACGTAGTTCCTGACTTTATTATTGTTGACAGATTGGGAAATCGTGATTTTTCTAGGGAGAGAGCGCGCTGGCTTGTCCCGAAATTTGTGTAAAATGGTTATAATTCTTATTTTCTGATTTGGGGGCAGTCTTGAGGTCCGCAGCTCTTTCTTGCTTCTTTGCAGTAGCCGCCCTTCTCGAACCTGCAGAGGTGCCTCAGACGACTGAACTGCAGGGTCACGAGCGCCTCATGCGGATTTTGAACTGCAGCGGTCACCTGCTTCCTTGCTGTGGACGGAACGTAGTAGGTGAATTTAGGTCTTCCCAGACTGTTTGAAGCCGTTTTCTCTTAAACAACAAGGGCCCGAGCTACTAACCGGTCAAGATGTTGTTGCAAAGTGTTATGGCTAAAACCCACTTCGCCCAGAAGCGTCGCGAAGCTTCTGGGTTTGCCGTCTTTGAGCGCAGCCAAAACGCGTTCATCAAAAAAGTCCATTACAGGCTTAAATAAGCAAAAACGGACTTAGAACCATTTTCAACCATTTTGGGGACAAGCCAGCGCGCTCACTTATACTATCACACTCTCGCCGTGTGCGTGTGTTTTTTTATATAGGTAGCTGTAGAGGCAGGAGCAGGCAGAGGTGAGCGACTGAGAGTTTAAGTGGTTAGTTGAGTGAGTGGTAGTGTGGTTGGTTGGATTAAACTTTAAGGGCGATGTCACTATGGAGGAATTAAACGAATTGAATCTCTTCTATGAAGACGATTCGCTTTTTTCTCTTCGCTTCGTTTTTTTGAAGGGAGAAGCAGGACTTCCTTGATCTAGTCTGTTCATATTTCCATATTGATTGGCTGACAACATACTGCCTCATCGTTCCTTCTGCTTCTGTTGCTCATGCTGTGACTCCAAATCGTGGTTCTTGAATTGGAGATCTCCGGTTTGTTGTTTACGACAGTTGTGATATCTGAAAAGGTTCTTTCCGCCTCTCTCGTGGCCGTCGCGGTGTCCATTTTCTCAAATCGCTTCCAGGAAACAGTTCTTTCGAAAAGCGTTAAATTCTGGCACGTATAGTCTTAAAAACCAGATGATTCCTATGGTCAAAAAGGATATTGCTTGGGACTTGTCCGAGATGTTTCCAAGTTCCACTGATCCTTCTGTTCAGAAGGCCGTCGACAGCATCACCAGAATGGCTGAAGGCTTCACGAAGAAGTATCAGGGAAAGATCAAAGACTTTTCCGCCAAAGAACTCTTGAAATGCATTCAGGATTATGAGGCTTTTCTGGCCAAGTTCGGAGACATTCTGCTATTCTCTCAATTGTCGTTCGCAGCAAACATGACCCTTCAAGAAACTCAAACACTCTTCGACAAAGTAAGCAAACTTGAAGCAAAACTGGGTAAGATGCTCGCGTTTCTCGAACTCGAAACAGGTGCCCTAGTCCATAGGAATCCGAAAATAATTCCCGACGCAACGTTGAAAGACTACAAGCACGCTTTGGAGAGACTTAGGCGACAAGTAGCTCACCAGCTTTCAGAAATCGAAGAACAACTGATCATCGAAAAAGACCAGTTCGGGGTAAGAGCCTGGGAGGAACTGCAGAGCAAATGGCTTAACACTCAAATGTTCGATGTGAATGTTGAAGGCAAGAAGAAGACTCTTCCGTACGGCGAAGCAAACGGCTTACTGGTTCATCCCGACAGAGCCACACGGGAATCCGCAAACAAATCCATCTACGGTCAGCTAGGACAGCACGGCGAAATATTCTCCGCAGCCCTCAGAAACATCTGCAATGACTGGGTGAGTGTTTGCGAAAGAAGAAAATACGAATCGCCGATGCACTCAAGTCTCATAGCAAATGACACAGAACAACAATCAATCAACAGCCTACTCAAAACAATCGAAGAACACGCACCGCTATATCGCCGATACTTGAAGCTAAAAGCAAAACTCATGAGACTGCCGAAGCTAGGCTGTCACGACATAGTCGCTCCGCTACCAGATGAGCCTAAGATGAAGTTCGACTATGACAAGGCAAGAGACATCGTCACAAGAGCCTACACCAAGTTCGACGAAGACTACGCTTTCGCCGTAAAAGACATGTTTGCCAAAAACCACCTAGACGCGTCGCCGAGGTTTGGCAAACGAAATGGCGCCTTCTGCGCAGGCTGGTACAGCGGCAAAACAGCCTACATACTTCAAAGCTTCAACGGAAACCTGCGCGACATATTCACCTCAGCGCATGAACTGGGTCACGCTACGCACGCCTACTATGCGGAACGAAGCCAAACCCTCATGAACCTCAACGTTCCCATGATCGTAGCTGAAACCGCCTCAATATTCGGCGAACTGCTCTTGATTGATCTTCTGCTCAGTGAAGCGAAATCTGAGAAAGAAAAGAAAGCCATCTTGTGCGCAGTCCTCGACAACGCAGGCATGACGATCTTTCAAGTGTCCGCGCGCGCATGGTTCGAACAAAGCCTCTATAACGCCATCAAACAAGACGAATTCCTAGACTACAAGACTATATGCAAGTACTGGACCGGTTCCCGAGACAAGATCTATGGCAGTACAGTGGAATGGTTCCATGAGATGGAAGCAGAATGGACAATGAAACCTCACTACTACATGGCCAACTTCCGCTTCTACAACTATCCATACGTGTACGCGCAACTATTCGTCTACGCACTCTACCAGAAATACCTCCAAGAAGGCAAGAAATTCGTGCCTAAACTCAAGAAAATTCTCTCAGCTGGAAGCAGCATATCCCCGGTCGAAACAGCCAAGATAGTTGGCCTCGATGTGGCCGACCCGGGCTTCTGGAAACTCGGCATGAAACAATTCGAACACTTCGTCAAAGAACTCGAGAAGATCGTCAAGTAACATCTCTGTCGACGTGCGCAAGCATCCGAGTGTGGCAGTGTTATGCAGAAACTGAAGGGAAAGAACCGAATCCGAGAACTCAGGCAGATCGCCGAGACACTTGCGTCGAAGGTAGCCACACACCGAGGCGTAACCGGCATTGTTTTCATCGGCGGCCTGACGAGAGACTTCGCAGACCGACACTCAGACATAGACATCATCACGCTACTAGCTGAAAAAGACGACACTCTTAGCAAGAAGCTAAAGAAAGCCGGTTCAAGCGAACAGGAACGCTCAGGCATCGACATCGACCTTGAAGTCCATTCTCTCGACGATTTCAGAAAGCGAAAATGGGACGAGACATTCAAATGGGACATGTCCCACGCAAAGACCGTGTATGACCCCAAAGGCGACATCCAAAGACTGCTTAGCAAGAAGCTAGACATTTCAAAGGTCTTCTGGCTGAAGCGAATTACGATCTGCGGTGAATATCTGAAATGGTACTGCTGCCCGCCCAAAGACGATGCGGGAACCATGGTTGAGGCGTGGGTTGAAAGAGGCGACATGGTTTCCGCCCATTATTGCCTTAGCTACGCTCTCGACCTACTAGTCAGGATCATATTCGCCCTGAACAAGGAGTTTCTTCCAGCACCAAAATGGAGAATCTTCTACTCCTACAATCTCAAGTGGTTGCCAACAGACTACAAGAGGCTACTAAAAGAAATCATTACTATCAGGAGCCTATCTGAGCACGACCTGAACCGAAGAATGAAAGCACTAAGACAAATATGGCAAGAAACCTTGCCAAAGATCAAAGACGAAACTGGTTTGACTCCCGCCTTGATCTCAAAGTACTACGTTGAAAAAGTGCTCCATCAAACTTCAGCGAGTTAACTATATTCAGCAGTTTTCTTACCAGAGCACGAGGAAGTTACGAAAGACATTCAGGTGTCTAGCTCATGGCTCTATTACGTTCAATGAAGTAGCTTTTCCCACTCTCTGGGCTTGCGCTCACCATAGACGATCTCCTCTGCCCCAAGGAACGCGGCCAATTCCCCAATAGCTGTTGCCACTGCTCGGCCCGTTTCTTCCGACTTGGGAGCATCTGGTTCGACGTAGACTGCGTTTATCATCAGCTTTTTCTTCCTCCGATCCATCCGAGGGTCTATCCGTCCAATGAGCCGATCACCGTGTAAAATCGGCATCACGTAGCACCCATACTTACGCTGTGCCTTAGGCACGTAGACTTCAAAGCGAAAGTGGAAGTTGAACAGCTGTTCCGTACGTTTGCGATCGCAAATGAGGTTATCAAATGGCGAAAGCAACGTCGTTCGTGGTTCCCATTCTCCTGCGGTTAGTCGGTTCAACAGGGGCAGGTCTTCGACGCGAATGTACCAGTTTCCAGGCCATAACCGCTTATCGTCGCTGATCTTCACTTGCGTGATGAGACCTTTAGCCTCAAGCCTAGCCAGCACTTTCTTAATGCCACGACAGCATCGGCGGATAAAGTGCTGTTCGATTTGTGTCGTGCTTCCCATACCGAGAGCTCTTAGCGATTTCTGGGCAACTCGACTGAGAAGCTCTTCATCGGAAAGCTCTTCCATGGAAACCCACTCAGGCAGGAAGCGTTCAGTCAGGTCCCAAACCTTCCTGCCATGCACATGGTGCGCAATCATGATCTTGCCCTGTGCCCACAGGAATGTGAGCATCATGCTGATGTTGCGGCCTGCAGTCCAGCCAGTGGAACGCCAGTCTTCAGCGAATTTGACTTTGAATGAATCTGAGGACAGAGGACCTGCGTTGCGGAGCTGGCCGAGGACGTCGCTGCGTGCTTTCTTGTTCTTTTCCAGCCAAGCTTGAATTCGCTTTGCCCAAGGTTTATCGCCAGTCGCGAAGCTCCGTTTTAGCGCGGCAAAGATGGGGTAGTCTTCGGTGAGCACGATTGAGGTGGCTTGCGCCCAATCCTGAAAGAGCTGCCTCTCCTTCCACAGAAGAGCATCAAGATGTGATGGATCATACCGACCCAACCGACTCCACAACACCAAAAGGTGGCTACGTTCCACCACTCTCATCGGGTCAATCTGCAAGTAACCTAAATCGCACATGACTTCCATCATGCCGACGGAATCAGCAGGCGGACGAGGACCTGCCAAACGTTGACGCGTGATAGTCAAGCGTCTAGCAAGGTCAGGGCAGATAGTGCGCATCATATTCACCGAGAACGAAAATCCATCAATGAACGTGTTCTATGATCAGCAGTGGAGCTCCTTGCATCGCCGAGTGAGTGCCTTGATAGTAGATTTGCTCCGGTCCAGGCCGGACTGATTCGCCAATGGTTCATGAAACGTCAGGTCGACTGCAGGCATTCGTTTAATAGTTTTCACACCAGACTTCGAAATAGGCTTTCGGATGATCGCAAACCGGGCATTTTTCAGGCGCTTCAGCGCCTTCATAAACATGACCGCAGTTCCTGCATTTCCACTTGATAGACTTGTCTTTTCTGAAAACCATGCCCTGCTTCACATTCTCCAACAGTTTCACATATCTTCGTTCATGGTAGGCTTCCACCTTGGCTACATTCCGGAATGTTCTAGCAGCTTCCTTGAAGTCCTCCTGCTCGGCAACTTGCGCAAAACCGGGATACAGCGTTCCCCATTCAAACTTCTCGCCCTCCGCTGCCGCCTTAAGGTTATCAGCTGTGGAACCGATAATGCCTGCAGGATAGGCTGCTGTGATCTCCGCTGATCCACCCTGTTGCAATTTGAAGAAAAGCTGAGCGTGCTCTTTCTCGTTGTCAGCCGTTTCCGTGAATACAGCAGATATCTGTTCGTAACCTTCCTTCTTGGCCACGCTAGCAAAGAAAGTGTACCTAGTCCTAGCCTGCGACTCGCCAGCAAATGCAGCCAGCAGGTTCTTCTCAGTCTTGCTTCCCTTAAACTCCATACACAAGCTCCCTCTAATCCTTCATATCTGCCCTGCCGGGCATAAAAAAGCATCGCAAATCAATCGTCGACTTTCTTAGGCATGACTCCTAAGAACAGTTTTCGTCAGTATCTTGGCTCGAGGCACAAGGCGTTCTTGGAAGGGCTTTAATAGCGGTCAGCTTGAAGATAAACTGAGACATGAGCGAGCTGGCTGAGGTCTAGAGGAATTCCTTTCATAACGAAATCTTGGCTTGAGGTGTATGGCAGGATGAAACTTGTTTCGTTCACCGCAAACAACAGAAGAAGCATAGGCATCTTTCTGGATCGCAAAATCATTGACCTGATTGTTGCTTGCAAAGCATATCAAGACGAGCTAGGCTCAGGTACTCGACTCATAGACTCGCCCGACATGGTTCAATTCCTAAGCCAAGGAGAAGAGAGCATCAAGACGGCCAAGCAAATCGTTAGCTTCGTGGAGAGCAAGATTTCTGACAAGTATGCGGAAAAATCCGAGATGGATGGTCTGCTTTTTGACCTTGACGGCGTGAAGCTTCACGCGCCAGTCTCGAACCCTCGAAAAATAGTGTGCCTAGGTCTGAACTATTCAGATCACGCAAAGGAAGCAGGGAAACCTGAACCCAAAGAACCCATTCTATTCTCAAAACCCCCTACTGCGATAGCCGACCCCGAGCAACCTATAATCTATCCCAAAATCTCCAAGAAAGTCGACTACGAAGTCGAGCTTGCGCTCATAATTGGAAAGAAAGGCAAAGACATACCAATCGAAGAAGCGTTTGACCATATTGCTGGCTATACGGTGTTCAACGACGTTTCTGCGCGTGACATTCAATTCGGGGACGGTCAATGGTTCCGAGGAAAGAGCTTCGACACCTTCGCACCTATGGGACCATACCTTGTAACAAAAGAACACATACCAGACCCCAATAACCTCAGACTCGGTACAAAAGTCAATGACGAGCCAAGGCAGAACAGCACCACAGCCAATATGATCTTCAAAGTCCCTCATCTAGTTGCATTCATTTCACAGGTGATGACGCTCGAACCTGGCGACATAATAGCGACGGGCACACCTGCAGGAGTAGGAATATTCGCCAAACCAGAACCCAAACTCCTCAAACCTGGTGACACCGTAGAAGTTTGGATCGAAAACGTAGGCGTTCTCAGAAATCCTGTCCATAAAGAATATGCCTAGTCACCGCACGCTCAACTGCGCGAACCGGACTCTCATGATCTTTTATGGCTTGCATTTGTCTGGCATTGTTCCACGACAAAAGCTCGGTTTACGGCACAGATCAAGGCGTTTGCTTCTAACCACTCGGCGTTGCTGGTGCGTTGATTTGACTCCGTCGCCATTCAACACAACCAGAAAGGCAAACAGCGTAGCTGATGAACTTGCATCAGCCGCAGAGCTTGTTATACGACAAGCCAACGAAGGCGTCCCAGCAGCAATCATACGAGGATACAAATACTTGCGAGTCAGAACGGCAAAGACAACTCAGCTAGTGCGATCGAGAGACAAAGACCTGTTTGTCTGAAGCAACCTCGACGTCAAAGCAAAGACGTGCAGGTTCACTCTTGGGTTATGATAAGTTTAATATAAGAAGAGGAATAAACTGCATACGAAATTGCCAACAAGGTGAAAAATGAATGGCGACAAAGAAGTTGCTAGAAATGCTGAACGGGGCAATAGCCAGAGAAATGCAAGTCGCAGTACAGTACATGTGGCAACACGTCCAGTGGATAGGAGTCAAAGGCTACGCTACACGGGATGCATTTCAGGAAATAGCCATACAAGAGATGAAGCACGCTGAAGCCATTGCCGAAAGGCTCTTCTATCTCGGCGGCATACCCACAACGAAGCCAGACCCCATCAATGTCGGAAAAATCTTGAAGGAAATGCTGACCCAAGACGTGAAAGACGAAGAAAAAGCCATGGAAATGTACAAGGAAATCATCGAGCTTGCCCGAAAGGAGAAAGATGAGACAACCGCCTTCCTATTCATGGGGATTCTCAAAGACGAAGAAGACCACCACGACACTTTCACAACTCTGCTTGAGCAAGTCTAGCCAAACACGAAAAATGATCTTCTAACGTAATCTTCTCCCTTTTTTGTAGAAGCTAGATGAAACGCTCAAGCGCAGAATATGCTCAACGCCGAGCTTTTTTGCTTGAGACTTAACGTTTTTCACCGAGCAGCAGAATGATACAGTCGCTTGCTGGCTAAAGAACTCAGAACGAGGACTCTTGAAGCCTGCTCTTCTGTCATTCTGCTTCTGGTTCTTTCTTTTCCGTTTCTCCTTTTCCAGTGACTTCGGCTTCGGCGAATCTGCTGCTTATTCTGGTGATTTTCACTGTTACGTGGTCGCCCGGGTTCGCGTTCCGCACAAACAGTACGAGGCCCTGTATTTTGGCTATGCCTTCTCCTCTGCGGCTCTTCTCGGTAATATCCACTTCGTATTCTTTGCCCACCTCAACTGGTTTGGGTATGAATCTTGGGCCGCTTCTTTCTCTGAATCCCCCTCTTCTCTGTCCGAAGCCTCCTCTTCTTTCTTCCATCTGTCTCACCTCTTACTTCGTTAACTAGACGGTAATATTCAGGATTTCGTCCTGTTACCTACTCGACCGTCAAGGTTCCGTATTTTCCCGTGTTAAGCTGGATTTCTCCCTTGAAGCTTGTGACGTAGCCATTCTCCACCTTGACTGTGTTGTTGACGTTCACTCGGTCAATCTGTTCATTCCACAAAGTCAACTTTATCGTTCCAGTATCATCGGCGATTAGTGCTGTCGCAACCTTGTAAGTCTGATCCTTGAACCTAGACACGACTTCGCGCGTGTCCGATTTTTCCATCACTTTTGCCTCTATGTTGACTTTTTTCATTCCATCTCGTAGTTCTTTTATTTTCAACTTCCTTCTCTCCTTCATGCCACTCTTTCTGCGACAGCGAATTTTTCGCCCACTGATAAGATTTTTACCCTTATGCGCTCACTTATCTTGCATCTGGGGACAAAAATGAGAAACCCCTGTAGCTTGGCGATTCCATCGCCCTTGCTTCCGATGTCGTCTATGACTACTTCTATTTCCTGGTTCTCCTTAACTGGTGACATCCCGAAAAGCGGCTTACCCGAACGATATCTTCGCTGACTTCCAAACCTTCTCGGCTTCTTTGGGGCATTTCTCGTTTTCTCAGGTAGCCTTCTTGGCATGTTGCGTTTTCGTCCTTAGTCGCGAAGCCAGCCTTTCACCATAAAGACTCATGCGCCCCGCACGTGACACTTGAGTTCAGGCAAGGCCAGTTACATGCAGAAAAAGCCCTTCAGCAATATAAGCCTTGCTAAGAGCCTACTCATGGCGCAAAACGTTGACAGGACCCAACTTCGCCGCTTTCCTCGACGGGTACAAGCAAAACACTATGATACAACTACAGCGAAGGCGTCCCAAAGTATTTCCACTAGCGAAAACAGGCTTTTGACCAGTCCTTGTTCTTATGAGTTTTGTTCACTGTGCAAATCAAATTCCAAATATGAATGCTTGAACAACAATGCTGACAATGTAAGCTACTGCAGCAACAAGAAGGCTTTTGACCCATGAAAACTCTACTAGCATTCGAGCGGCAATCCCGGCCAGGATTATCGTCCAGAAATACATTGCGATTCGGACAAAGCCGGTTACCTGAGAAACGAGCCATGTTTCGTCCAGTATCTTGCTGTAGGCTGCTGCAAACTCGTCCTTGGTTCCTCCGGTGATTTCCAGTGGATAATGAAGAACGGGCAGGGTCGCATATGCAGCCGTGCTGATCAATGTTTGTATGAAAAACGTCACCAAGGCGAAACCAACCACGATCAGTATGGGTTTCCACAAAGTCTTCGCTCCTAAGGCTTTGGCAACCACGTAGAGTAGCCCGCCGAAGAAAAACCACTGAATGAAAAACTGCATGAAGGCACTCAGCGAGTATCTGAAAACGTAATCGATGCCATTTTCCGTGAAAGGCTTGAATATACCTCTGAAAAACAAACCGTCAAGACGCACAGTCAAGTTTGCACTTTCAGACCATGCAAACCCAAACCTCAAGCCAGTTATGTTACTCCAGTCAGCGTTGGCAGTGGGATTTCCCATAGCACTCTCTGGTCCTATCGGCACTGTCAGGTTGTACCACAAAGTATTGTTAACTGAGACAAAACGTTGCGTTAGGTTGCGGTAGAAATAATCTGTGGGGCCAGATAGAAGACTTAAGCTGGCGTTGGCGACTTGTGTTGCGTTTGGTTGTATCAGTTTTATTCTGAATGACATGTTCTTGTAGCCTGTGGGGTCTGAGCAATCTATGGACCCTATGTTGTCCAGCTGCATCCACATTCCGCTTGCATTGACAGCGGAGAATTCTATGCTTTTGTTTCCATAGTAGATTCCTTCGAGGCTGTCGTTGCTTTCTGCAATGTTGGCGCTTGATGTCCAGTAGGTGCGGTTTTCCGTCCACTCATCCAGTTTTGAACCGGTGGGAAGAACCTGTTCAATATAAGTCTTGGACATAACGGTGTAGACAAAGCCCATGTTTGCTGCCACGTAAAGGATCATTATCAAGATTGGTCCTATGTACTTCGGGTTCTGGGTTATCTCCTTGAAGGCTTTGTGAGGTGCGTAAATGACCTTGAATATCCCATATGCGAACAATGGTCCTAAACCTCTTTTACAACTCTCTGTGACCGTCTATTAAGCGTTTGTTACATCCCAAGCTTCAGCCGTCTATAAGTCGTGTAATCGACATACTCCAAGAAGGGATTTTCCGCTTGGCTCCTAACCGTCAGCTTCTGGTGTTGCCGCCTATCCAGTATTTGACTTGTGGTAATAAGCGAGTAGGCATCGCTTCCTGCTCCTGAACCATAGCTTGCGACCAAAACGCGGTCATCAGGCTTGGCTATGTCCAACACAGCGGCTAACCCGACTGGCGAAGCTCCCGAGTACGTGTTACCGAATTTGGCCACTTGAAGCATAGGCATGTACTGCTCCTCTTTGAATCCGAGCTCTTTGGCGATTCTCACTGGAAACTGGACATTCGGCTGATGAGCCACAAAATAGCTTACATCCTTGGGTTGCAGACTAAGTCGCTCCATAAGCTTCTTGGCAGACATTCGGACATGTTTAAAGTATGCAGGGTCTCCAGTGAACCGTCCCCCGTGCATTGGGTACGGTTCGCCATCTCTTCGCCAGAAGTCAGGCGTGTCGGAAGTACACGAAAACCAGCCTTCAACTTCGGCAATCACATCTTGCTTTCCGAAAATGAAAGCTGCGGCCCCATACCCTACGAACAAGTCTAACTCTCCCCCAGGGCAGTCTCTTGGTGCTGCTTGAGAATTGTCCGCACCTATAACCATAGTATACTTGATATTGGACTTCGGGTAATTGACAAGCGCGACTGCATCTTTGAACATGCTTGTTGCGGCCTTACATGCAAATTCCGTGTCTACGGCGTCAACTCCCTGCAAGTCTCCGTGTTCTTCGCCGAGTTTCAAAACCTGCGCAACCTTCGAAGCTATTGGCTTAACAGCATACGGGTTAGATTCAGAGCCAACGTAGATCTTGCCGACGAGTGAGCTGTCAACACCAGATTGGATTAGAGCGAGTTTTCCGGCTTCGACAGCAGCAGTTATTGAATCTTCGTCTATGAACGGAACTGAACGTTCAATGTTTCCTTCCTTTATCCTGAATCTTGAAGTATAGACACCGTATCCAACGATGCCTGGTGAATCGCAGTCTTTCTTTGGCTTGGTTACCTTGTATTCCTGATAGGGGTAGTACTCGTCAGCGAAAGTGAACGCTAGCGAAATCGTGGGTATGACGTCGCTCTTGTCTACCGAGTAACGTCTCCGAAATCTCGGCACAACACTTCTTCCCTCAAGAGCTGAGAAATCGATCTCTTCGTCGCATTTTGTTATATGGTCTGTGAGTCTTCCTGGAACGCGTATTTTTCCGTCGTGGAAGGAGATTATGCCGTAAACGTAGCTGCCAAGCTTGGTAAACTTGTTTGTAGGTTCATTGACGAGTGTGCATACTTCGAGCTTGCCTTGCTCGTAGAAGAGGTCTGTCGCGACCATTTTTCCGAAGCTTTTCCTTCCGCAGGTTCCGCAATAGTCTCTGATTTCAAAGTATTCTTTTCCGCAAATCTGGCAGCGGCTTCCTCTCAGTCTGTCACCGAGGTAAGAAACTCTTCTCTCTATTGGTTCGCTACTCAAGTCTAGTCCCTCCCCAGAATGCAAACGTAGCCTTTGGTTCCGAAACCTTCTAGCTCAAGCGCGCAACCATACTTCAATTCCTTACTACTTTTCGCTTGGCGTTCTCCAGCCTCTCCTCTCAACTGCTTGAAGATTTCAAAAATCTGGGCTCCGCCAGTAGCTCCTAACGGGTTTCCATCTGCCTTTAGTCCGCCATTCATGTTGACGAATAACTTCGTGCCGTTGATCTCGTAGAAGCCCTTGTAGTCTTGGCAGTTTTCATAAATGGTTTTCCATGCTTTTCCACGTTCACAAAAGCCCAGGTCCTCGAGAGAAATCATTTCCATGACTGTGGATTGGTCATAGAGCTCAACGACCTGTATGTCTCCCAATTCCACGTCAGACATCTTCAAGGCTTCCTTCATGGCTATTTCAGTTGCGACGAAGTGCGTCATGTCTTCTCTTGCAGGAAAGGTTAGATAATCCGTTGCCGAAGAAGATTCGAGAATATAAACTGGCTTGGTTGTGAGCTTCTTGGCAGCTTCCTCACTGGCCAATATGAGAATGGCGGCTCCGTCGGAGATTGGGGCATAATCGTAAAGTCCCAGTGGTTTTCGGGCCTCTTTTCTGGCGTTCAGGACTTGTTCAACTGTTATCTTTCTTTGATACTGTGCATACTCGTTTTTTGTTGCGTGTAAGTGGTTCTTGACGGAAACCTGAGCCAGTGCCACGTTCAGTTTTTCAAGGTCTTCTCCCGCCACGCCGTGTTTCTTAATGTACGCTCGTAGCATAAGCTCGTGGTTTGCTTCTGGTGTGCATCCCGCGTAGTAGCTCCAAGGGTCTTCCAGAAGCATCAGGTCATCCCGGATTTTGTCCCATCGGTCTGTCATCTTCTCTATTCCGCCAACCAAAATCACGTTGTGTCTTCCGGCTCGAATCGCATTGCAGGCGTTCGACAAGGCTGAGCTGAAAGACCGGGTTACCTCCATGGGAACGTGAAGCTCAGTGAGTTCTGAAAGAAACCCTTCTTCCAGTCCGAGTTTGTTTGTAATCGGGAGAAAATAGTCCGAAAGGTAGCATGCTTCGAGGCTTCTGCGTTCGATGCCAGCCTCCACGGAGGCTTTCAGCCAAGCCTCCTCAATCAACTTCTCAGGCTCTTTCTCATAGTGCTCCCCAAACCTTGTTCTGCCAACAGAAACAATAACCGGGCGAGTCTGCATTTGCTTACCCCTTTCTCATCAACTAGCAATAATCCCTTGCACAATGACTTTTAACCTTTTGGCATGTTGCGGAAAGACTTTGAAGCGGTTTAGGCTGATGCCAGTCTGTAGGTTTCATGCATTCGTGAATCTGCTTGATTGTATCAATACATAGTCTTAAATAACATTCCAAAAAACCTTTCAATGGTAACAGACTGATGCTTTCCTATGCCGTGAAGAGAATTATTCGCTCTATTGGGCTTTTTGTTGCACTACTACTCGGAGTCATCTTGGCTTCCACATTCTTCGCTGGCGTCAACGTAGGAGCTGACACAACTGCAAGGGCTGCTCTGTATCAGCAGCTTGACCGAGTGCCAGTCGACATCGTCATTGATCAGTACAACAAATACGACTCGTATGGTTCACAGGCCACATCTGCCTTGTGGGCTAGTGTGTCTTCTGAAGTTGTGAAGGTGGGTGGAGTGGTTGACGCAGAAGTGATTTCGAGAGCCTCTTGGTTTGGAAACATGACCTTTGCGAACTACACATCATTCAGGATCGTGGGGTTGTCGAATACCTCACATGTTTACCGAGGGTTGGCCGTAAAAGAAGGAGTCAGTTCGCTTGGAACTAATGAAACCTGCGTTTGGGCAGGTTCTGACAGTGCAGACAAGATAGGATTGAACAGTACGCTGGTTTTGAAGTTTACATATCAGATTTGGGACTCATACCAGCTGACCGAACACTCTTTGAACGTATCTCTGAAGGTGGTTGGTTCTGTTGAGCTTGAAGACACTGCTTATGCCATCGCTTCAGGAGAATGGTATGGATCCCCCATTATGTACCAGTACAGAGAAGATCAGGCACGAGTTGTTGTGCAAGACAATTTGCTCATCGTGAGCTGGGAGAAGACTCTTGCTAGGCTCTTGGATGCCGTTCCAAGCTCTATTCCATCTTACAACAATCCATTTACCGCCCAAGTTCTTGTTTACTTGGACCGTGATGGGCTGATCAATCCTTGGGACATTCCCGGATCATTGCAGAACGTTAGAACAATTACTGCTCGCGTGAATCAGGAAGTCGCGGAATATGGCATGAG
>Ga0315279_10001191_pt1 | contig 44370 bp, 50 predicted proteins | sample YL17G06_20_MG_FD_203694 | JGI IMG/M metagenome (GOLD analysis project Ga0315279, IMG submission 203694) | Sediment microbial communities from Yellowstone Lake, YNP, Wyoming, USA - YL17G06_20 | ecosystem: Environmental > Aquatic > Freshwater > Lake > Sediment | place: USA: Wyoming | collected...
GCAGACTCGATTCGAAAGCCATCTTTTCGATGGACTTCTCTTCAATGCGGCCTCTTGACGATTTCTCTTTGCCCCAAGCCTTCATTGGGGGCTTGACAAACTATAGGACGTCTTTCTTGTGTGACCTAACAATACTCGATTTTGCCTCTGGACACATCTGGCGCAGGGCAGATTTTGGCCTACAAAGTGGGATTGATTTGGGCATCATACTTAGGACTGAGAGGAGAGCTTTTTTTCTACTACTTGCGATGTAGGACAGGGAACGGAAAGGCTCTTCAGGAGAGGATAGGTCGGGCGAAGGTGGAAAGTGATCAGATAACGTAGCCGTGGCATCCCCGTGCCGCGGCGGGCCGGCTTGGGATGCCAGCCCTACGGCTTATCTTAACAGCATCGGTTCAGCCCGGACGCCACTGGCTGATCAGCACGCGCATCTGGCTCAGGGCGCGACCGCTCAGTTCCTGCAATTGTTCCAGTTGGGGTCGAACGCGGGCCGGCTCGCGTTCCAGGAGGATTTGCGTGGAGCGGATGTTGAGGACAATACTAAACATGGTCTGCGAGACCGAGTCGTGCAACTCGCGCGCCAGCCGGTTGCGCTCTTGCATGGCGGCCAGCTCTTCGACCTGACCGGCATACACTTCAAGCTGCCGGTGCGTCTCTTGCAATTCGCCCAGCAAGGCCTGGCTCTGGGCGCGGGCCGTCTCGATCTCGTGATTGATGATGACATAGGCGGGGAAAATGATGCCAGCGGCCATGTTGGTCAGGCCCAGCGCCAGCCCCTCGAGTACCCCATAGTAGGGCATCAATGATACGGCGGTCAGCAAGTTCAGGACGCCGATCCATACCCAACGCGTCGGGCTGGTGAACAGCAAGGTCGCCTGGTAGCAAAGCGGCACAAAGAGCACCACCACAAAATCAAAGTTTGGGAATAGCGAGATCAACAATATGATGATAGCGGATTGGACGATCAGGTACAGGTGCAACAGAGCGGGGTGGATGCCAGGTCGCCACAGCAAAACGGTGAAGAGGATAAGATGTGCCAGTAACAGTCCCAGATACATGGGCCACAGGTTGCGAATCCCAATCGTGCCCAACGCCCGGACGATGACGGCGATGTAGACCAGGTAGGTGACGATCACGCCGACCCGGCTGGGCTTGAGAGGTTGGGCAGATAGGTGCGTTTGCTCGGACAAGGCAAAACTCCCCGGCGCGGTCGCGCCGCGCCAGCATCAGCGCGAATCAACCAGGCCGTTCTTGATGGCATAGATCGCCAACTGCGTGCGATCTTGCAGACCGAGTTTGCTCAGGACATTGCTGATATGCGTTTTGACAGTCTTGTCGCTGATGATCAAAGCTTGCGCGATTTCCGCGTTGCTGCGTCCCTGCGCCACCAGGCGAATGACCTCGCGTTCGCGTTCGGTGAGGTGCTCGACGGGGGCCGCGCTTGCCGGGCTGGCTTGATGCGCGACCTGTTCCATCAACTTGTGGGCAATGTCCGGGTGCAGCCTGGCCTCTCCTCGATGAACGGCCCGGATGGCTTCCACCAGGTCGTCGGGCGAGACATCTTTGAGTAGGTAGCTGGACGCGCCCGCCTGGATGGCCGGAAAAACCTTGTCGTCCTCGGTAAAGCTCGTCAGCGCGATCACTTTGGCGGGAAGGCCTTTCGACTTGAGTTCCCGCGTGGCCGCTATGCCATCCAGCCGGGGCATCACCAGATCCATCAGCACGACGTCCGGTTCAAGCTGGCGCGCCATCTCCACGGCGGTCATCCCATCGCCCGCCTCGCCGACCACGGCGATATCCTCGTGCAGTTCGAGGAAGGTTCGCAGACCCTGGCGGACGACTTGATGATCGTCCACGATCAAAACTTTGATTTTCTCTGTCTGTTCCGTCATGTCTGCCTCGCTTCTGATGGCTTTTCAACCCGAATGCGCGTCCCGGCGCCGGGAGCGGTGATGATGCGCAGGTTCCATCCGATCTCGGCGGCCCGCTCACCCATGCTGATCAGACCGACGCGGCCGCTGTCTCGTGCTCGCTCCAAGTCAAAGCCCTGTCCCTGGTCTTCAATTTCCATCCACCATGATGGCTCCACCAGGTGCAACCGGATGTTCGCTTGAGATGTCTGGGCGTGCTTGACAATATTGTTCAGCGCCTCTTGAGCAATGCGAAAGAGACCTTGTTCTTCAGCAGAGTTCAAAGGTTGATCGCCCTCTACTTCCAGCGAGACTGCCAGGCTCTCTGGCAAATGACGATCCGCCAGGTGACGACGCAGCGCCGCCACCAGTCCGCCTTCGGCCACCTTTTCCGGGCGCAGTTCGGAAATCAGCACGCGCATTTCAGCCAGTGCGCTCTGCGAGAGTTGATGCAACCGGTCGAGCTGGGCGCTCGCCTGGCGCGGATCGCGATCCAGCAGCAACAAAGCTGACTGCGTGGTGAGGGTCATACTAAAGATCGTCTGCGTCACCGAATCGTGCAGCTCGCGCGCCAGGCGATGGCGCTCGCGCGTCACGGCCAGTTGTTCAAGCTGTGTCGAGTAGGCTTGCAGTTGGCGATTCGCTTCTTGCAGTTGCAGCACGAGGGCCTGGTTTTGCGCGCGTGCGGCCTGGGCGCGCCGGGTCGCCAGTGCATACGAGGCGACAAAAATGTTCAGGGCGGTAAAGATCACCGCGAGTGCAATGGCCTCAAAGGCTCCATAGGTTTTAACCAAAAGCAATACCATCAGCGAAGTCAACAGGCCAATCCATAACGCGCCTGGTTTGGGGTTGAGGCGCTGCATGGCTTGCATTCCGAGCAGGGCGAACAGAGCGGCAAAATAGTCTCTACGGCCGGGCTGGGCCAGGAGGACGACGACCAGGCCGGTTTGGAGTGCGAGATAGATCGGGAAATACCGGGGCCACCTGGGCGAGATCGCGGCTTCGCTGGCAAACAGGGCCAGCCAGACCGCCAGCAATCCCAGCACCCGTCCCAACTCTGGGTTATTGCGATAGACGAGCAGTGAACGCAGCAACACGGCCCCGAACAGGAATCCGGCGGTCAGGTAAAAGATCCACTGATGTGCCCAATCAGCAGAACGCTTCATCCTTCACCACCAACGTTCAATTGTGCCGTCAGACGCGGGTGCTGGCACGGCACCAGGCTGGGGCAGCGGTTTCCATTGATGTGATCTCCTTTCAGGTACGGCGCGAACCCGATCACGGCATGGGTGGTTTACATTGCAAGGGGCGTCCGAGCAGAAATTGTACGTTACGCTCGGTGGAATGTCAAACACACTAGAACTTTTCTATGGCCCCCTTCAGCCGCTTGCGCGCCTCATCAGAATACCAGCAATCTACAAACAACCGTTCCCTCTCCTCTCGTCGCGCAAGAACCCGCTGCTCAATGTCCTCGACTCGATTCAGCTTGATCAGCGCAAATGCCTCACGCGGCCACGCGCCCAGCAGCCCGGCTCTCTCAACGGCCCTTGCCATCACCTCCCCACCTGGGAGTACCGCGTCAACCAGGCCCATCCGCAGCGAATCCGCCGGCCCATAGAATTCCCCTGTGTCCATGATCTCCCGCGCATAGCGAATTCCCACGGTATACCGCAGCACGCAGTCAACCAGATAGGGAACCGGAACTCCGAGCTTGATCTCATTCAGCCCCATCAACTTTCTGCCTTCCGCGATGAAGCGATAGTCGCAACACAGCGCCAGGATACATCCGCCCGCTACCGCGTGCCCCGTGATAGCGGCTACCGTCGGCTTGGGCAGTGTGTACAGACTCAGGCACACACGATTAAACTCGCTAAAGAACGTTTGAAAGTCCTCCCTCGGAAGCTCAAACAGCCGTGGGATGTCAAAGCCGATAGAAAGGAACTTGTCATTGCTGCTACCCAGGACCAGCGCGCTCACATTAGAGTCGTGCTCTATCTTCTCAAGAAGCTGGCCCAGCTCATTGACCAGCTCCATGTCCAGGACATTCGTGACACCTCGATTCAACTTGACGATGGCTACCGTGTCTCGGTAATCTACAGACACCATGCTCATATTACACCCCTTTAGCGTGCTTCTAATTGCTTGGTGATTCTCCTGAGCCGCGCAAGCTGGGATGGCGTCATCTCAGCTCGCCGCGATTCCAGGACCGACAAGAATTCGTTCTTGTGGCTGTCATCCACTGCACAGAGAACGCTTTCGGCATGCGTTGGCACATCTCGCGGGATGCAGGTTTTGAGGTGCTTGATCAAGATGGGGAAAAGCTTGGCGCGATACCGTTTGTTTGTGGAAGCAACCCTCGCCAGAGTCTTGATTCCCCCTACCACCGTAATCAGTGTGCCGTGGTCTATGGCGTCAATCACGTCATCCACGTTCTTCCATATTTCCCGTGGCTTGATTTCGGCAATCGTCGCTAATGCGATCATGCCTCCCCAGACCATTCGGTTGTTCTTGCTCTTGAGCAGTTTCAAGAAATCGTCTACGTAATTCGCGATCAAACCTGGGGCGAGGTAGCCAATCTCGTAGAGAACCTTTAAGCAATCACTCTGGACATTTTGATTCTTGTGGTACAAGTTCTCGGCAATTTCTTGGATGCCCTTTTTGTTCTTCGTCTCGGCCAGTTCTCTGGCCAGTTCTTGATTGGGCACCTCATCGCGCCGGTTTTGGAAGTAGGCGATTCTGTTCAAGACGGACATGGGGATCAACCTTTCTCATGGCGTGCAGTACTTGAGACAGCACCACCCGGATGACCTGAGCATTCTTGACAATGTCTTTTAGGACAACTGAATCGCACGGCACTCCCACTTGGGATATGATGCGACAACCCAGAACGAGACGGTTGGCTGGCGTTTGGGAAATACGTGGTTGGCTAGGGAGGTGGGGAATGTTCGGCCAGGTCAATGACGGTTGCAGCCTGTGCGTAAATGTCATCTGCGCCATGGTGGCCTCTTGTCTGGCTCAACAACCGGTGACGACACTCAATCGCCAGAAGGGCGACATGAAAGGATTGTATGTCCCGCGAGAAGAAATGTCAAACAGCTACTTGGCTCGGAGGCGCTGGCGGTAGTGTGCCAAATTCACGCGCGTGACTTGCGTGAGATCATCCGGCATCTCATCCGGGTGGAACCACCCCATCTCGGTGCATTTCTCCGGTTCTCGGATGGTGGGCGCGCCCGACGTGATCGTGCAGATAAACGCGGGCGAGACCCAGTGCTGCCCTTCTGCCGGAAGAATGTGATCCACCACATCGAGTAGCTCACCCACGGCTATCTCTACGCGGTATTCTTCTCTCATTTCGCGTGCAAGTGCTTGCGCGAGTTTCTCGCCAAACTCGACCGATCCGCCGGGGAATTCCCACAACCCGCGCTCGTTCTTGGCTTGAGGGCCACGGCGCGCCAGAAAGAGCCGGCCCTCGTCATCCACAATGACAGCCCCCACTCCCACGCCAATATAATCAACGCCGCGTTTCATAAGGTTCACCTTCGCAAGGGGTGATTAGCGCCAGAGCGTTTGGTAGGCATGTTCGCCCTTGAGCAATTGGCCCGTCTCGAACCGGCGCAGCGTGAAGGGGGAAATGTCCACCGTCTTAGCCTGACCGTCCAGAATCAGTTCCGTCATACATGCGCCTACGGCTGGACCCAATTTGAACCCAGTCCCGCTGAACCCACAGGCTATGTAAAACCCATCCGGGCCGGCCTGATCCAGGATGGCCCGCTGGTCCGGCGTGATTCCGTCGCAGCCGCGATAGGCCGTCTTGAGCGATCCGGCATCCATGCCCGGCACACGCCGGCACAAGCGTTCCACCGCGCGCTCGACAAAGCCAGGAGTGACGTGATCGGCATCGCTATCGGGCGGCTCTCCGAACTGACTGCCGTCTTCCAGCGCCACGAGCGTCAAGCCACCGGTCTCGGGGCGAAAGTATAGGGAGAGCGAGTCATCAATCACCGTCGGGTGAGGTTGGAAGGCCGGCGGCCGGCGGATAAAGGCGACCTCGTGCCACCAAGTGTCAATGGGCAGCTCCACGCCGACCATGCGGCCAATTTCGGCGGCCCACGCGCCAGCCGCGTTGAGCACCACGGGCGCGGAGAAATCTCCCCGATTGGTTTCCACGCCGGTCACCCGGCCACCCGCCAGCTTGATTTGGCTGACCTGGCAATCCTGAATCAGGCGCGCGCCTCGCTCTCGCGCGGCGGTCATCAAAGAGGCTGCTGTGCTGCTGGGGTCGGCATAACCGGACTCGGGTTCGTAGGCCGCCAGATCAAAATCGTCGGTGGCAAAGTCAGGGGCAAGTCGCTTTACGTCGTCCGCCGTCACCAACAGGCTGGGGATGCCAATACGCTGATGCATGGTCACGTTGGCGCGCAATTGCTCGTTGTGGGTCGGCGCCACAATCTGTAGAAAGCCGGTGCGGGTAAAGCCACATTCGCCGCCCACGCACTCCCGCCAGTTGCGAAAGTAATCAAAGCTGGCCCAGGCCAGGCGCGACTCTGTCTCCAGATCATAGTGCATGCGCACCAGCCCGCTCGAACGGCCGGTCGCTTCAGCGGCCACAAACTTGCGTTCCAGCACCGCCACGCGACAGCCGCGCTCACTCAGGTGGAAGGCCGTGCTCGCGCCCGTAATCCCACCGCCAATGATAATCACGTCGTACGGGTCTGTCATCACCTTTCTTCTCCATGGCGCAGCAAAAGCGACGCTTAAAGATGTGTCGGTCTCGCTGGCGTACAGTTAACGCTTGGGCTTTTCCCCGTCGGCTTGGCTTGACGATGCGCTGTCGGCCAGCAAGTGCGAAACCGTCACCAGCCGGAACCCTCTGGCGCGCAACCCGGCGATGATGCCTGGCAGCGCTTGCGCCGTGTGCCACCCACGCCCATTCACGTGCATGATGATGATCGAGCCATTCTGCGCCTGGGCAAGCACATGCTTCGTCATCGCTTGGGCCGATATCGAAGGTGCAGGATCGGCGCTGACGACGTCCCACTGGATCGGGGTGAGGCTCATCCGGTAAACTTGTTGAATCGCACGAGACGAATAAGAGCCATAGGGAAAGCGGAACAACGTCCCGCGCCGCCCCGAAAGTTGCGTGAGAAGTTTTTCGGTGCGCGTGATCTCATCATCCATCCGCGCCAAGCCCAGGCGAGAAAAATCCGGGTGACTCCACGAATGTTCACCCAACTCAAAGTACGGCACTGAGGCAAGCGTCTTGGTGGCTGTGACGTGGCCCTGCATCCAGCGCCCGCTGAGGAAGAACGTGGCGGGCGTCTGCGTTTCTGTCAGGACGTGGACGATGGCGGTATCGTAGCCCACCGCCGGGCTGGCATCGAACGTCAGCGCGACTTCTGGCAGCATGCGAGAGCCGTGGGTGATCAGCGGCGGGGGAGACGTCGGCTTTTGATCGGGAGCCGGGCGGTTGGGCGGAGACCAGGCAAGTAGCAGCAACGCAGCAAAGGCGATGGGCAATAAGAGCATGAACTTTCGAGTCATGGCAGGGTATTATACCATAGCGTGATGCGCTCACCCTCCCACTGCAATCACCACAATCCCTACCAGAACCAACACGGACGCGGTCACACGCAGGCCGGTCTTGCCCTCACCCAGAAATGTGCTGCCCACCCACGTCGTCAGCACCACGCTCATCTCGCGCACGCTGCCTACTAGCTCACTGGGCTACGCTGCATCGCCATGAGCACCAACGTGTATGCGCCCATCACAGCTACGCCGGCCAATGCTGCACTCCACTTGTTCGCGCGCTATTCCGCCGTGAGCAAATTCGCTCTCCTGGCAAGCCACCAACCCGGAGTCATCACCAGCCACGTCACGACGAGGACGATGTAAATGTACAGCAGCGGCGAAATAAACTTGACACCACCTTATCCAGCGTCGAGTAGACGCCGATGCACAACCCGGCGGTCAAAGCCCAGCGGGATGCGGGCTGCGCCAACCCTCACAGCGGGCGCGCAATGTCCGAAAGGCCGGGCAAGTTGACCACTTGGGGTCAGATGTCCCTATTAAATTAGGGACGCTCGCCCCTAACGTCCGAGTGGATAGTCTGGTAAAGTATAAGCGTAAACCAGAACAGGTGATTATTAATAGAGGAGGCGAAAATGGCTAGTGTGATGACACGCAAGGGTCAGGTTGTGCAGGATCCACCCCTGATCCAGAAACTACTCAACGACCGGTGGGCCGGGTTGCTGTGGCTGCCAGTGCGCGTGTGGCTTGGCTACCAGTGGGTCCAGGCGTCTATGCACAAACTCAGTGATCCCAAATGGATGCAGACTGGCGAGGCGCTCAAGGGTTTTTGGCTGAACGCGGTAAAGATCCCGCAGACCGGTCAGCCGCCGATCGCATTCGACTGGTACCGCTCCTTCCTACAGATGATGCTGAATGCGCAGGCTTACACGTGGTTCGCCAAGCTTGTGTCGGTCGGTGAATTCATGGTCGGCGTGGCGCTGATCTTGGGGGCGTTTACGGGTATCGCCGCTTTCTTTGGCGGCCTGATGAACTGGAACTTTATGATGGCCGGTTCCGCCAGCACGAACCCCTTGTTGTTCGTCGCGGCTGTGGGGCTTATCTTGGCGTGGAAGGTCTCTGGCACGATCGGCGTTGACTTTTTCCTGCTGCGCTGGATCGGCACTCCCTGGCGCGGTGTGGGTGTTGACGTAGCTGAACGACCAGCTCCCCTGGGTGCAACCGCTCAACCGACTGGACAATTGGCTTCAGCCAACAGATAACAACTAAATAGTGACGACAACCGAATAACAAAGCCGGGTGGCAGATCATCGCCGCCCGGCTTTTGTTTTGAGTAAATTAAGCAGATTACTCGCGCCCCCGCCGCTCGAAGAGATGATGCTCGACGGCATACGTCGCCAATTCGACGCGGTTGGTCAGGTGAAGCTTTTCCAAAATGGTGCTCACGTAATTGCGGACAGTCTTTTCGCTCAGATTCAAAACCCGACCAATCTCGGCGTTCGTCTTGCCCCGCGCCAGTTCGGCCAGCACGTCCATCTCTCGGTCCGATAGATCGCGAAAGGCGTCTTCGTCGGCCTTGCGTTCGGCCTCGCGCACTCGTGAAAGCAAACGAGCAGTGGTCGAAGGATCGAGCAGCGCCTCGCCCCGCGCGACAGCCGTAATCGCACGCAGCAATTCTTCGTTGCCCACTTGCTTGAGGACATAGCCTACCGCGCCCGCGCGGATGGCACGCACGATGAGTTCGTCGTCGGCAAACGAGGTGAGCATGACGACTTTGGTTTCCGGGAAGCGGGCCACGATCTGCTGCGTGGCCTCGATGCCGCCCTCGCCCGGCATGCGGATGTCCATCAGCACCACGTCGGGATGCAACCGCTCGACGGCACGCACGGCCTCAGCCGTCGTGCCCGCCTCCCCCACCACTTGCATGCTGGGCTGGTCGTTGATGAGCGTCATCAGCCCCAACCGCACGACCTCGTGATCGTCCACCAGCAACACGCGTGTCTTATTCATCGTTCGTCCTTCCAGGGAACATCAAGCTTGACGGTGGTTCCTTTACCCTTCGCACCAGTCACGTCGAGTTGACCACCTAGCAACCGCGCGCGATCGCGCATGTTGCGCAAACCAAAACCAGCCTCGACCTGGGGTGGCAACCCCAGGCCATCATCTTGTATCGTCACCATCAATCGTCCATCGGTCTGCCGTGCACTGATTTGCACCTGCCGGGCGCGGGCGTGCCGGACAACGTTGGACAGCGCCTCGTTGACGACGGCCATTACATGATCCGTGCGGGCAGGGGTAAGCGCATCATGCGCTGGCAGATCGAGATCGAGGGAGATATCCACGAGCGAACGGAAACGGGGGTCTTCTGCAAGATGGCGAAGAGCAACCCGAAGCGACTCCTCTGAGAGAGTTGCGCGCAATTCGCCCAGGTTCCGGCGCAAGTCGCGGATGGCATCGTTCAGAACGTCTATCGCCTTGTTCAACCGGCTTACTATCGGGCTGTCCGGCTCGGCCAGGTTGCGCGCCGATTCGACCAGCAACCCGGCGGTATACACCGTCTGGATCGCGCCGTCATGCAACTCGCGGCCAATGCGGTCACGCTCGGCGGCGAGAATTTGCTGTTGCTCCATCGCCTCGATCAGCCGCGCCGTTTCCACCTCAAACACCTCCAACGCTCGAATCATGGTGACCGCCAACACCAGGCCGATGAACGAACGGAAAAGTATGGGGGAAACCCCAATCGCCTGTTCGAAGGTGTCTGCATTGAGCAAGTTCGCCGGAAAGAACGGAACGCGCGGCGGGATCAACCCGGCAAAGACAGCATAAAGAGCCAACGATACTCCGGCAATGCGCAACATATTGACAATATGCGGAACGTTGAGCGGAGCGATACGGCGAAACGTTTGCTGCCGCAAACCATAGGCAGCCACTAACCCACCGGGGAAGCCGATAAAGTAGCGAGCGAGGGCATTGGCTGCCTGATGCCAGGTAGTCAGGTCAGGAGAGAGTGGAAGAAGAATGAAAAAGATACCGAACACCCACGTCACGAGCAACACGGGAGGCGCCCCATGCAGCCACCGTGCGCGCCCCAACGGTCGCAGCAGTGCCACACCAAACTCGAATAGACAAGCAAACGAGACGGCCAACACGACCAGTTGGATGACATAGAGCAATTGAATAGCAGGCTCACTGAGGTACTGGGCCTGAATCGGGATGAACAAATCTCCCCATTCGTTCAGGCTGTGAGTGATGCCAAAGGCCGCCAGCCATGAAAGGCTGCGAGCCAGGTCAAGACGCGAGGAATGGCGTGACTGGATAGCAATGACCAGCCCCAACACAAAGAACACCAGGCCGTAGACAAACACGATGATGTCGTGATTGAGTCCGAGAAATGTGCGAATGAATGTCATAGACAACAAATTCTCCACCGAGGGCACGAGGGAACATGAAAACTTTCTGGAAATCTATTCGTCACCTTGGTAAAACGAATTGTATCACCCTGACGTGCAAAAGCAAGGCCGGCTCATCCGCCCATAGCGATCAACAGAATCCCCACGACGACGAGTGCCGAAGCCGTCACACGCAGGCCGGTCTTGCCCTCGCCTAAGAACGCGCTGCCCACCCACGCGGTCAGCACCACGCTCATCTCACGCACGCTGCCCACGTAACTCACCGGGCTGCGCTGCATCGCCATGAGCACCAGCGTGTATGCGCCCACGACCGCCACGCCGGCCAATGCCGCACTCCACTTGTTCGCGCGCCATTCCGAAGCGAGCAGATTCGTCCTCCTGGCAAGCCACCAACCCGGAGTCATCACCAGCCACGTCACGACGAGGACGATGTAGATGTACAACAGCGGCGAGATGAACTTGACGCCCACCTTATCCAGTGTCGAGTAGACGCCAATGCACAACCCGGCGGTCAATGCCCAGCGGGGTGCGGGCTGCGCCAGCCCACGCAATGGGCGCGCAATGTCCGCGAGGCTCGGCAAATTGACGAGGAACAGTCCTAAGGCGATTACGATGATGCCAGCGTAGCCCAGGGCAGAAGGGCGCTCACGCAAGAATAGGACTGCCCACAACGTAATAAACAACGGCGCACTGCCGCGCGCCAGGGGATACGTCACCGAAAGATCGCCCAGCGTGTAAGCGCGACTCGTCGCGTAAAAATAGGCGGCTTCCGCCACAGCGCTTCCGACGATGATCAGCCACACGGTCGGCGGCCAGTCCCATCGGGATGTCAGCAAGACCGGCGAATAGACGACGACGATGGCCAGCAACTGCCACCAGGCAAATGCCAGTTTATTGGTCGCCCGCTTGAGGGCGACATGCGCGCCACAGTGCAGTAGTGCTGCAAGAATCAAAAGAGCCAATGTGCTGAGAGTCATCCTGTCCTCATAGATCTCCAAAGTTTCGAGAACCTCGGAGGTCTAGATCGTTTCCGCAACTTGTCAGGATGAGGCGAGTAAGGTATAATGCCGATCGTCGCATCGGGGCGTAGCTCAGTTAGGTTTAGAGCGCACGGTTCGGGTCCGTGAGGTCGGAGGTTCAAATCCTCTCGCCCCGACTAGAGACCTCACGGGTAGCTTGTTTAGGTACCCGTGAGGTTTTATTTTACCAGCCTTCAACATTCACACCAACCTCTCGTCGCTATGGTCCTGGGTCGTCAATTAGGAGCTCGTGCCCAAGAACATCATTCGCACCATTGACCCTCTCCCGGTGTCTGATCCTGTCATTGAAACCTTCACGAAGGACGAGATCGCCGCGCTGCTTAAGGCTTGCGATGTCACCCACACCTGGAAAAACCGCGCGGCCACGACCAACGCTCGCTCGACTGCGTTTCGAGATCGAGCCATCATCTTGACCCTGCTCGACACCGGATGCCGCGCCTCCGAGCTGTGTGGCATCTGCGTGGGCGACCTCAATCTCAACACCAACAGTATCAAGCTCCATGGCAAGGGACCCGGACGCGATGGGAAAGAGAGAATCGTCTACTTTGGGAAGCGGACCAGCCAGGCAGTCTGGAAATGCCTGCTACCGCGGCTGAACAGCTCTAAAGATGACGATCGGCTTTTCGTCGTTGGCCCTGACAGCGATCTGCGGCCAATGACCCGCGATGTACTTCGAAAACTACTGCACCGGATTGGAGAACGCGCTGGCATTGCGAATGTCTATCCACATCGCTTCCGCCATACCTTTGCCATCAACTATCTGCGGAACGAAGGCGACATTCTCACCTTGCAAGCCTTGCTGAGACATTCGGACCTGGAAATGGTCAAACGTTACGCGCGGATCGCGCAAACGGATTGCGCGGACGCGCATCGGCGCGCCAGCCCCAGTGGACAACTGGAAACTGTGAGGCATACTCGCCCAATCACGCGCTGCCACTGCTAGAACATGACTCGGTTGTCCGCTACCTGCAAAAATGAGGGGCGGAGCATTTCACTGGCACCAACCAAGAAATGCCCCGCCCTTCACCTTCCTATTATTTATCTGAATTCACAGCCGATCATCGGCGCGTGAAGAGTTGCTCTCTGTCAGCCTGGCCCCAATGAGGACAAGCTCCTATCAAGCGTTCAGAACCATTTCGGCCAGCCGCGACGAGCGCGGCCAGGATGATGGACAACTCGACACGGCTCTCGGCTAGCACATTGCTGCCCCAGGTTGTGGCCACCACCACGCCGAAGACAAACGGCCCAGTCAACTCGGCCAGCGCCGCAATGGACAGCGCCTGGCGGCGAGGGAATGCGTGTGAGGCGATGATGGTAACGTCAAGACAATCAGGATTCTGACTTGTCTCATTAGTCAGAAGTTGAGGTCCTGCGGCGCTTGTCAGGCCCTGTGACAATTCATGTGCCCTCAAAACAGATCAGGCGGCACGACGCCCGCATCCGCGCGGACTCGGTTGGTGAGCATAGCATTGGGCGACAACGGCACACGACTTTGGTCATTCTGTCATAACGACCTCGCCGGCAGGCAAGATGATTGAAGCGACGAGGATATTCCCAAAGATTGGTACGTGTAACCTGTTCTCGGAAACTGGCTTTTCTTTAGGAAACCTTTAGGTCTTCTTTAGCTTAGCTTGAAGTAACCAGACAAGTTTTCGTTTATGCTCTATTGTAGTGATCACACCCTGCACGCGGCGAGGTCAGTTCCATGGAGGTGATTCCTGCGGTGTTACTCACATTAATCGTGGCGGGCGACGTTTTGCTTCTTAGCGGTATGTTCTCTGAAGTAACGCTGGTCTTGATTCAGCGCCGCTTTCCCCGCTTGTCACGTGAAAGTGCAGCATTCCTATTGGTCGGGTTACTCATCGTCAGCGCGTTCGCGGCGGGGCTGGCGGTCATGCATCTGCTCAAGCCATACTCGTAAGGATAGGAAAACACGGAGCGCGGATGCATGAGGTAACGTTACTGATCAATATCGCTATGGCGTTGGTGGTGGCTTTCATCGGCGGGATAGTCGCCCGCCGCATCGGCCTGCCCACCATCGTCGGTTATCTGCTGGCCGGGATCGTGATCGGTCCGTTCACACCCGGCTTTGTTGGCGATACAGAGACTATTAGCCAACTGGCCGAGCTGGGGGTGATCTTTTTGATGTTCGGCGTTGGCCTGCATTTTTCGTTCCATGACTTGTGGAGGGTGCGCGCAGTTGCCATCCCGGGTGCGCTGGGGCAGACGGCGCTTGCCACGTTGTTGGGGTTTGGCCTCAGCCAGTTGTGGGGCTGGACGCCTGCGGCAGGGATCGTTTTGGGTCTGTCCATTTCGGTGGCCAGTACGGTCGTGCTGCTGCGTGGGCTGATGGACAATGGCTTGTTGAGCACCCCGCCAGGGCAGGCCGCCATCGGCTGGCTGATCTTTGAAGACCTGGTAACGGTGTTGATTTTGGTGTTGATGCCGACCTTGGCCAATAACACCGGCGGGGTTGACTGGCAACGGCTTGGACTGACCCTGCTGAAAGCGACCGCGTTTGTGATCGTGGTGATGTTTGCCGGTACACGCCTGATCCCCTGGTTGCTGCTGCGCATTGCCCATACTCGCTCGCGCGAATTGTGGATCCTGGCTGTGCTGGCGGTTGCGTTGGGAACGGCGCTGGGGGCGGCCGAGATTTTTGGTGTTTCGCTGGCCTTGGGCGCATTCGTTGCGGGGGTCGTGGTCAGCGAATCGCCGCTCAGCCACCAGGTGGGGGCGGATGTCCTGCCTTTCCAAGAGACTTTTTCGGTCTTGTTCTTTGTTTCCGTTGGGATGCTGGTCAATCCAGGGTTTCTAGTCAATAACATCGGCCTTGTGCTGGCGCTGACCGTGCTGGTGGTGATTGGCAAACCCGTGATCACGCTGTTGCTGGGAATGATCTTCCCCTGGCGGGCGCGCACGGTGTTGGTGGTAGCTGCCGGTTTGAGCCAGATCGGCGAGTTCTCCTTCATTCTCGGCCAGGCGGGCGTTTCGCTCGGCATGCTCGATTCAGACCAGTATTCGCTCATTTTGGCGGTCGCGCTTATTTCGATTACACTGAACCCGGGCATGTTTCGCTTGCCCGCCCCGGCGGAAATACTGCTGCGACGTTTTCCGGCGCTGTGGAAACTGCTGGATCAGCATGGGCCGGAGGCTGAGCTTATGCCAGCGGCAGACACTTCCATTGCCAACCATGTGGTGATCGTTGGTTACGGGCGGGTAGGCCGGCACATTGCCAGCCTGTTGGGGGGGGATGCAGATCCCTCTCCTGGTCGTTCATGTGGACGCAGAACAGGTCGAGGAATTGAACAAGCAAGGGATACCCGGTCTGTTTGGCGACACCGCCAACTCGGAGGTGTTGACGCATGCCGGTTTGAGCCGTGCCCGAGCCCTGGTCGTTGCCGGGCCGGATGAATCGGCCAGCGAGCTGGTGGTGGCTGCGGCGCGCGATTTGGCGCCCGAACTACCCGTCATCGCCCGCGCCTCCACCCGAGACGGGGTGAAACGCCTGGCGCAATTGGGCGCCCAGTACGTGATCCACCCTGAGTTGGAAAGCGGCCTCGAAATCGTGCGCCACACGCTCCTGTTACTGGGATTTCCCGTGCAAGAGATTACCCGCTACACCGATGCGGTGCGCCAGGATCGTTACGATCTGCAAACTGACACCGAAGAAGAACATCGCTTGCTACACAATCTCATTGATGCCATGAGCAGCATCGAAGTCACCTGGCTGCGGCTGCCGCCGGGCAGCCCGATCATGGGACATACGCTCGCCGAAGCCAACTTGCGCGCCCGCACGGGCGCTTCTGTAATCGCCATTATGCGGAATACACAACTGATGGCCAATCCCAAGTCTATGACGATATTTGAGGCGGGCGATCGAATCGCTCTGATTGGCGATAAAGAGCAGCTCGAAGCTGCGGAGCAGTTGTTGACTGTCTCCGGGAGAAACTAGGCCAGAAAAAGTGTCAAATAACACCGAAGATAAGGTTGTTCGGTGCTAGTCGCGTGATGAGGAGAGATGTGAAAGGGACCCAGCATGACAACACGTGGTTGTCGTGCCCTTCAATCTGGAGGTCACCATGGCGCGTCGCACAGATACGATCTTTTGTCAGGGTTGCGGTGTGGAAGTCCTATGGGGAGCACTGATCGCGCACAAAGGATATTACTGCTGCCAGGATTGCCTCGACGGTCGACCATGCACGTGCGGTGAGTGGTCGGAATCAGGCGCTGACCGTCGCGGCCGGGCGACGGCGGCTGTACCGGCCGGTATCGAAGGCCTTGCTTTGGTCGCGGTCGCCATGAGTACAAAGTAGGCAACCTTCAAACCTGACGTGCTCGTGATAGGCGCGCGAGGCCTCAGCGTCTGGCCGGGCATGCCCTTGGGCAACGTCAGCAAGGTGGTGATCCAGCATGCTGCGTGCCCGGTGTTGGTGATCCAGTAGTTGCGTGAGCATGTGGTCAGACAGCGGCGCTTATATCCGATAGTGGCCCATCATGTCGTTTAGTGCACTCGCTAGAGATATGAGAACTGGTCGTAGATTCGATTGTGCAATCGCTACCTATGGGAGATCGCCATGCTAAAGTGTATCAGTTGCGGTGAATACTATGTTCCGGATTTTCTGATGTGCCGTTGCCAACACATGTCGGGCCGGCTCTTGCTGCCTAGCCCCTTCCAGCGTGCCCAGCTCAAGGGTACATTCGATACAGCTCTACCTGCTCATGGGGTGCTATCCGAACAGTCCGATGCCCTGATGCAAGACAAGTCTCCGGGTAGTTCATCGCCACTCGGTCGCCGCGACGAAACCGCCGGCCCACCAGCCGGCTCAAGAGGTTGATATGCCAACTGCCAGGTTACGCTCAAGACGTACGAAGACAATGCCAGCGAACGAGTGGCCCGCCGACCGCAAGATCGGCCTGGTGTTAGAGGGATTACGGGGACAGCGGACGGTGGCAGAGCTTTGCCGTGAAGCCGGAATTTCGACGACGCGCTACGACCAGTGGCGACAAGAGTTCCTTGATACAGCTCGTACGAGCATAGCGAATACCCTGCCCCATCACCACGCCCTGAACGAGCGCATCCGGCAACTCGAAGCAGAGAATATCCATTTGCAGGCACAGGTCAGAATTTTTCGGGATTTGGCTGTGGCAGATTGAGATGCGTCAAGAAGCGCCTCGATAGGAGACGAAACCATGAGCGACAGAACCATCTACATCACGGACTATGACATGAAGCGATTGACAGAGTTGATCGCGGACATCAAGGGATTCAACTACAACGGAAGAGATGACTTGAAACAACTGGAGGCAGAATTAGAACGCGGTCAGTTGGTAGCCCCGGGCGATGTGCCCAGGGATGTCATCACGATGAACTCCACAGCGCGTTTGACCGACCTTGATACCGGAGAAGACCTAGCCCATACGCTGGTTTTCCCCAAGGATGCGGACATTCGCCAGGGCAGAATCTCGGTGCTGGCTCCCATCGGGACGGCGATGCTCGGATATCGCGTCGGCGATACATTTGAATGGCCGGTCCCCGAAGGCAAGAGGAGATTGAAAGTCGAAGAGGTTCTGTATCAACCGGAAGCCGTTGGAGACTATCATCTGTAGTCTCAGAGGTCGCAGCCGACTTGACCTGCAGGAGGTGTGAGATGTCGATCGGTCGGGACGAGGGGTATGAGCAACGCTATAATGAGTTTCGGCGTGAGGTGGAACACGGCCGGCTCATTCGCCAAGCGCAGGCAGACCGCCTGGGCCGCCCCAGTTTACTGGCGCGAGTGCTGGCCTGGTTGCGGCACCAACTCGCACGCAGGTTCGGGAGGCGACATGCACTCTAGCATGATCAGCCGAATCGCAAAAGCCATACGATACGCACAGGAGCCTGATCGCTTCAGTTTCCAAAGATTCGCTCTACAGGTACGTGGGACACACCAGCAGCACACCTCGCTCCAAGACGGACAACTCGCTTGTACCTGCGAAGCCTATGCCATGCATGGTATTTGCAGCCACACGATCACGGTGGAAAAGGTGCTGGGTAAGATGTTGCCGTGTGCGCTTCCGCTGGTTATTTCCGGCGCCTGAGAACCGATTTGCCGACCCACGGCTGAGAAGGCAACGGTGCCTTTCAGATCGAACCCGTGGATATTCGGCGCACGACCGTCAGTTGAAAACTTGTGCGCCCCGTGTGGCACGGGGAATGTCCCAGGCAAAGTGTTTTGCAGCCATTGTGGCGCCAGACTCGAAGGACAGACCCATGAGCAGCCAACACATGACTCTGGAATTGATAGCCTACCTGGACCATGAACTGAGCTTGTCGGATATGGACCGGGTCAGGGCGCATCTTGAAGAATGCGAGTTGTGCCGGGTTGCCTTGGAATGCCTGCGCGCCGTGCAGCACGACCTTCAAACGACACTGCACCTGGCGATGGATCGCGTGCGGCTTCCCCGCGCCGCCGAGAAGCGCATCCGCAATCAACTCTCCAAGTGAACTGCGACCTTCGATATCCACGATTTGCATGGTTGTGATAAAATGAATGAGGATTTGGCAGTACCGTCCCTCGAAGGCAAATCAGGCGGCCTTTACCAGGGCTCCATGGAGGCTACCATCGCCACAAAAATCCTCATCGTGGACGACGATGCTTTACTCCGGCGCAGTCTCAAGGTCCGGCTCGAGCGCGAAGGCTATGCCGTGACGACCGCAGAGACTGGCGAAGAGGGCCTGACCTGCGCGCGGCAAGACCGGCCCGATCTAATCCTGCTGGATATTGGCTTGCCCGATGGCGAGGGCCTGAGCATGGCGCGCACACTTCACAGCGAACTGAATACGCCGATTGTTTTCCTCACCGGACGCAGACAAGAGACCGATATTGTAGTGGGGTTGGAGCTCGGCGCAGAAGACTATATCACCAAGCCCTTTGGAATGCGTGAGCTACTGGCCCGAATCCGCGTCGTCTTGCGTCGCTCGGCCCGCACACCTGTCTCCATTGTGGATGAGCCGCTTGTCGCCGGAGATGTATGGCTGGATCCCAGGTCGCGCGAGGTGCGGGTGCGCGGCGCGTCGGTCGAGTTGCCGCCCAAGGAGTTTGAATTGTTACGCTTGCTGATGGCGAATGCCGGGACGGTCTTGGCGACCAATTATCTGCTCAACGCGGTGTGGGGCGATGAATTTGCAGGGGCAGTGCAGGTGTTGTACGTTCACATCGGCTGGCTGCGCGAGCACATCGAGCTGGACCCGCGTCGCCCGCGCACCATCCAAACCGTGCGTGGCGTAGGTTACAAGTTTTCTGGCGAAGGGCCTGAACTATGATTCGGAGTCTACGCGCCCGGCTTGCGCTGAGCCACATCCTGCCCATCTTGCTCCTGATGCCCGTCCTCAGTCTGTATCTCGTTTACTCTCTGGAGGGATTCCTGGCGCGAAATCTCCTTCAGCAACTGTCATACCAGGCGCGTCTCCTGACCGACCAAGTGCAGCAAAACGAAGGAATTGTTGAGAACGCCCAGGCCGCACAGGATTTTCTCACGCACGCATCACGCCTGACAGATGCACACGTCCTCCTGTTGTCGAGGGACGGTACCATCCTGGCCTCGACGCACGTTGAAGATGCTGACCGCATCGGCGCACGTTACATAGACGGGTCGGTGTCCCAGGCCTTGCACGGTGAGACCGCTCAGGGCATTGGCCCTGGCATCACTGGCGATGTCGCCTACATCGTCCTGCCCCTGCAGCGCAGCGGCGTCACAGTGGGCGCTTTGCGCCTCTCCTACGATGTGCACGACTTGCGAGCCGAGTTCAACCAGTTGCAATGGCTGGTGCTGGGGGGTGTGGCGCTGACGATCATTCTGGGGTTGGGCATTGGGCTTGGACTAGCCACCACGATCACTCGACCGTTGCGCCAATTGAACGAGAGCACGCAAAGAATCGCTACTAGCGATTATTACACACGTGTGGCTGTACCGAGCCGTGACGAAGTGGGAGCGCTGGCGCACAGTTTCAACCAGATGATAGACCGACTGGAGAAAGTGGAGCAGGGCCGGCAACGCCAGCTCGCCGCCATCGTACATGAGTTGGCGCGCCCGATCGCCGGGATGCAGGCCGCGGTGGAAACCTTGCGGGATGGCGTGGACGCCGATATCGAGACGCGCGCCATGCTGCTCGGCGGCGTCGAAGACGAATTGGCGCGGCTCGACCGACTCATCCGAACACTGCAAAACCTGCACAAGCGAACGCTCCACCCCATCGAGTTGAACCGCTCGGCCATCACGCTGGATCGTGTGATCCGGGCCAGCGTGGCGAACTATGAGCTCGTCACAGCGCAACTGGGCATCACGCTCACGATTGACGTGCCGCCGGACTTGCCCCGCATTCAGGCTGACGAAGATCGCATCATCCAGGTGCTGACGAATCTCTTGGACAACGCGTTCAAGTTTACGCCACGCGGCGGGCAGGTCCGTGTGCAGGCGGGCAAAGACGATCAGACCGTGTGGGTATCCGTTGCCGATACCGGCGTCGGCATTGCACCAGACGAATTGCCATTCATTTTCCAGGATTTCTATCGCGGGGATGCATCGCGCCCACCCGAGAAAAGTGGAGTGGGGTTGGGGCTTGCCATTTGCCGCGAGATCATCACCGCACACCAGGGCCACATTGAGGTCAAAAGTGAAGCAGGGCGTGGGGCCTGCTTTACGTTCACACTGCCAAAAGGGTAGCCGGTCCAAGCTGAACTCTTGAACTGAATATCCTTGCAAAAGAGCCCGGTTTCCAAGCCGGGCTTTTTCCTTTAGGAAATCTTTAGGTTTTCTTTAGCTCAAGTTGAGGCAAGCCAGCTGACTTGCTGATATACTGACTGTTGGGAAACTCTAACAGTGCATCCTGCGACTCTGTCTGGTGATCCGATGATTACAGTGTTCCTGGCGATATTCATCGCCATCATCGTTTTGATCGTGGGAGGCGTTTTCTCGCAGCCCATCGTGAAGGTGATCCGTCACCGCCTGCCTGGTTTTTCGTACGAAGGCGACCTGTTTTTGCTGGCAGGTCTGCTCGCCCTGGCCGCTTTTACGCTGGGGCTGATGGTGATGTATTTGCAGTGAACCAAAATGTCACATTTCTCTTTTGACAGCCTGCGTTTCCGTTTGCTGATGTTGATGGTGATTGCCATCGTCCCCGCGTTGGGGTTGGCGGTCTATACGGGCCTGGAACAGCGCCAGGCCGCTGCACTGGAAGCGCAGACCAGTGCCATGCGGCTGGCTCGCCTGGCGGCGGCCGATCAGGATCGGTTGATCGCCGACGCGCACCAACTGCCCAACGTTCTGGCGCGTTTCCCAGATTTCCGCGATTGTCCTTCGACTTCGTTCAGCGCCTTTCTCGCCAGTTTATTGGAGGACTATCCGCTCTATGCCGACTTGGGAGTTGCCAGGCTGGATGGCACCGTCGTCTGTAGCGCCATTCCCTCCACAGCGACTCTCAACGTGGCAGAGCGTTCGTGGTTCAGGGACGTTCTTCAGACCCGCGACTTGGCTGTCGGCGATTACGAGATTGGCCGCGTGACGGGCAGCGCCGTGATCGATCTGGCCCATCCCGTTTACGACGATCAGGACAGGTTAGAGGCGGTGGTTTTTGTGGCGCTGGATCTCGCTTGGCTCAACCAGCGGGCTGTTACTGCACAATTGCCACCAAGTTCGGCGCTTGCCGTCATTGATCGCACTGGCACGATTCTATCCCGCTACCCGGAACCCGAAAAATGGGTGGGAAAGGTTGTGACCGACACGCCCATTGTCGCCGCGGTCTTGACCCAGCAGAAGGACGGCACGGCTGAAGCTATCGGCGTGGACGGTATCCGACGGCTATATGCCTACGCCTCGCTGGGAAACGCAGCCAGGCCCGCAGATGCTTTCGTGTATGTCGGCATCCCTACCGCCATCACCTATGCCAGGGCCGACCAACTGCTGATCGGCCATCTTGCCGGGCTGGGGTTGGTCATGCTCGCCGGGCTGGCAGCGGCCTGGGGCATCGGCGACCTGTTTATTCTGCGTCGTGTGACCGCGCTGGTTGGCGTCGCGCAACGACTTGCGGCGGGTGACCTGAGCGCTCGTACTGGACTGCCGGCTGGCCACGGCGAATTGGATCATCTGGCCCATGCGTTCGACCAAATGGCCGACGCGCTGGAAAAGAGAGCCAGTGAGCGTCAGCAGACAGAGGAGACGTTGCGCCGGTACGCACTTGGTCTGCAAGAACGCAATGAAGAACTCGATGCTTTCGCTCACACTGTGGCACACGATCTCAAGAACCCATTGGGCCTTATCACCGGCTATGCCGAACTCTTGGAGCAAAACGTCGCCGGCACATTCGGCGACGAACAGAGACAAATTCTGCAAGGTATCATTCGAAGTGCGCGGACGATGAACAACATCATTGACGAGTTGCTATTGCTGTCCGAAGTGCGCAGATTGGACGCGCAAGCAGTTCCACTGGACATGGCCGACGTTGTGGCCCAAGCCCAGCAGCGCCTGGCGCATATGATCCAGCAATATCAGGCTGAGATCGCCCTGCCCAATTCCTGGCCTCTGGCCATGGGCTACGGGCCGTGGGTGGAAGAAGTGTGGGTTAATTATCTCAGCAATGCGCTCAAGTACGGTGGCCAGCCGCCGCAGGTGGAACTGGGTGCGACGATTCAACCAGGGGGAAAGATACGCTTCTGGGTTCGGGACAATGGCGATGGCGTTACAGCCGAGGATCAGGCCAAGCTGTTCATGCCGTTTACGCGGCTCGGCCAATTGCGCGCCAAAGGGCATGGGCTGGGTCTATCCATCGTGAAACGAATTGTAGACAAGCTGGGCGGCCAGGTCGGCGTCGAAAGCGCGGGCGTGCCTGGGCAGGGCAGCGTGTTCTATTTTGCCCTGCCGGCCGCAAGCAGAGGATAGCCTGCTGGATAACCATTTTCTCATGGAGGTTTGGCAGATGAGATCGTCACGAGGAACCCACCGGGTACGCAGGACTGCTGCGCCCAACAACGATTGCAGGGACAAGGAACCGGTCGTCATAGACCAGTATGTGGATTTGCAGGAAATCCGACAGAAGCTGGAAGTGCAGCGCACAGATCTCCTGGAGCGAATCACCAAGGAAGAAGCAGGGCTGCACGCACCTGTGGAAACCACTCCCGATTTGTTCGATCTCGCCCAAGATTACGTTTCCAAAGAGCGCAGGTCGGCCATGCTCGCCAAGTCACGACAGCAGCTTGAACAGATAGAGCTTGCGCTCAAGCGCCTGGATGATGGCACCTATGGTCAGTGTGGCCGGTGTGGTAGTATGATTTCTCCGGCGCGCTTGCAAGTGCTTCCGTATGCTACAACATGTGTCAAATGCTAGTCGCCCAAGGGGATTGTGCCGGCATCCGCTCGTGCCCGGTCTCGTATTGAAGGTGGCAGCGACCAGACATCATTGTGCACTGTGCGCGTGGAGGTTGGTTTCGTGAATGAGTTGAACGGAATTATTTTGGATCGCCTGTTGCAGGCGATCCCCAGTGCCGGCGACGATTGCCTGGCACAGGCCCCATAGGAGGTAGATCATGTTAGTCAGAGAGCGAATGAGCAAGAACCCCTACACCGTTCAAGCCGACACGCCCGTGGAAGAGGCGCTCAAGCGGATGCGCGAATTCCACGTTCGACGTTTTCCGGTACTGGACAAGGCTGGCCAACTCGTCGGGATTGTGTCGGAAAAAGACCTGCTCTATGCTTCACCCGCGCCGACCCGCCATTGCCTCTATCTCGCCTGCGCGCCCGAGGTCAACTGGTCGAACTGCGCGCAGCCGACTTGCGCTTTACACCGGAAGAAGCGACCGTTTTCCTCAACCAGGTGATGGGTCTGAACCTCTCGACGGAAGACGTTGCGGCACTGGCGGCCCGCACCGAAGATGGATCGCTGGACTCCAATTGGCCGCCCTTGCTCTGCAAGGCCTTGCCTTGCAAGGGTCGCCTGCCATGCCGGGCCGCGAGGATGTGCGCGGCTTTATCGAGTCGTTCGCTGGAACCAATCGTTACATCCTCGACTATCTCACCGAAGAAGTGTTGCAGCGCCAGACCCCAAACGTTCGCTCGTTTCTGCTGGACACGTGCATCCTCGACCAACTGAGCGGCCCGCTGTGCGATGCGGTCACCCATCGTTCAGACAGCCAGGCCACCCTCGACCAGTTGGATCGGGCCAATCTCTTTCCCATCCCGCTCGACGACGCGCGCAAATGGTATCGCTATCACCGCCTGTTCGGCGACCTGTTGCGCGGCTACCTGGGCAATCAGCAGCCCGATCGGGTGACAGAACTACACCGCCGCGCAAGCATTTGGCATGAACAAACCGGCCTTGTGTCCGAAGCCATCGGACACGCGTTGGATGCGCAAGACGTGGAACGCGCCGCCGACCTGGTCGAACAGGCAGCCACCAACGTCATCTTGCGCAGCGAGATGACGACGGTCAGCAACTGGCTCAAAGCGCTGCCCGAAGCCGTTCTGTTCTCGCGGCCCAGACTGTGCGTGTTGAGCGCCGGGGTGATGGCCTTTACGGGCCAGATACAGGCCGTCGAGCCTCTGCTGCAAAAAGCCGAAAGTCAGGCGTCCCTAGACGCGCAAGACCCGGACAGCCGCGATCTGCTGGGCCAGGTCAGGCTCATCCGCGCTTTCCGGCTGGTCTTTGAGGGCGATCTGCCCGGCGCGGGGCGTTTGGCGCGCGAGTCGCTCGAGTACCTGCCCGAAGGGGACTCGATGGCGCGGCGTGTGATCGAGTGGGCCGGGAGAGAGTTGGGCAGCCTGGCGAGGGGGGTGATCCGTCAGCTCGACCTTGAATCGCTGGACTTTGACGTGGTGCTGGTCGGCAGCCTTTACGATGGCGGAACGCTGCTCACAGACGCCATGCAGCAGTCCGTCCATGCCATCGCGCCGGGCGCGCACTTTGTGCGGTTGACCGCGCCGCCGGTCGTGGGCGGCGTGCTGCTCGGCATGGAGCAGGTCAGCCTGAATGGCCGGGCCTTCCGCGAGCGATTGATCGAGACGACCACGGTGCTGCTCAATTCATCCGCTGCCGTGACTCTTTTGGCTGGTTAGCGGTATCGGGTATCCCAAAAGCGGCGATTAGCCGGATGTGGTAGCCCGGCTTTTTGTTGTGGCGACGCTGCTGCATTGACAAACTGCGCAGCAGGTTTATAATTTCCGTAGCCTAGCGATACCCCCTCATCTTGGCATTTAGTGGTGCGTGTTAATTCCTCTTTTTGCTTCGCTTTATCGGGTCCTGCAAGGTTGATCCTTATCCGGCTGCTGGCCAGACCGTTGACAAGTTGGTGCATGATGCGGTGAATGGCTATTTCGACAAATTGGGTACACCGAATCCGCCGAATAACGAGTTGGGCGGCTTCACTGCGGCAGAGTCTAAAGACGAAGTGAGGATTTGCATATGGCTGGTGAGGAGTGGGCACGGCGAATTCTGGAGAAGGAACTGAAGCGAGACGTTACAATCAACGACAATGGTAGTGCGCCCGGTATGTATGACCTCCGCATTGGGCCGGCGGATGCACCTGAAATGGCGATTGAATGTGTCGGCGCGGTCGATCGGACCTTTACCGAAACGTGGAATGTCGGCCCTGCGAGGGAGCCGCTGCAGCTATCAATCACGGGCGACTGGAGGATTGTGATCACTAGGGGAGCTAAGGTCAACAAGATCAGGCAGCGTGCCGAGCAACTTCTCCAGGAGTTGGAGGGTCAAGGGATCCAAGACGTGAGCGTGGACCATTTACTTAAGCGGCATGACGAGGAACTGTTCAACGAACTTGAATCACTCGGCATTACGCGCTCTTACTGCTTCCGCTCGCAAGGCACTGGTGAGGTCTATCTTGGAACGCCGGGGATCGGTGGCGCGGTTGATGCCCAGGGTGGCGCGGTGCCGGAATGGGTTGGCGAGTTCCTTCTTAGTCCGCAACGGGCAGATGTACTCGAAAAGCTTAATAATTCAGGCGCGGCTGAATGCCATGTGTTTGTGTTTGTGCTTGTCGGCTTCGGTGGCGCTCCGTGGTCGGTCGAGTCATATCTATTCGGAAACCTGGAACACTTGCCCGTGGCCGAACCTAACTTACCGCTTCCAGTCACAGGAGTGTGGATCGCTTCTCAGCATGGGACGCAAGGTATTCGCTGGGATGGTGCCGGATGGCGATTGTTTAAGACTCGAGAAGAATCAAGATAGAGTGCGACACGAAGCCTTGGATCTTCTCCTTAGCTCATAGCCGCCCAACAAGGGCTTCCACCCGACGCCGCTTGCTCGGCTGGTCAGCGGCGGCACTTCGCGCTTTGTGGTTAGTCGGTTAGCGAGGGTGTCTTCCACGCAGTCGCGGCGCGGGTGAACCGCAGGCCGTCAGGCGGCGCGTAGTGCATGGACACGCCTCATTGGAACAGGAGTCATTGCTATGAATTTTGTCACACTTGATGTGGAAACGGCCAATCCTGACCTTGGCAGCATTTGTCAGATTGGCATCGTCATCTTTTCAAGCGGCAGAATTGTTGATACATGGCAATCGCTTGTCAACCCAGAGGATGACTTCGACGAAGTAAATGTGTCGGTTCATGGTATTACTGAAAACATGATTAAGAATGCCCCGACCTTTCTAGGGATAGCCGACCACATGCGGAGCCTACTCTCACAAAGAATTGTTGCGACACATACACCCTTTGACAGGATAGCAATAAGCCGCGTTACTGAAAGATATAAACTTTCACCTATCAAGTGTACTTGGCTAGATACAGCTAGAGTCGCAAGACGAGCATGGCCAATATTTGCATCGAGTGGATATGGACTAAAGAATGTCGCTAGTGAACTCGGCATACAGTTTGAGCACCACAACGCACAAGAAGATGCTAGAGTTGCTGGCGAAATCCTGCTACAAGCAATTGCTCAAACTGGAATGTCACTTGATGATTGGCTAATTCGCGTGAATAAGCCTATCTCTTCTGGTTCGTCTAGTTCAAAAGTTGCCCGTGAAGGGAATCCAGACGGGCCGCTTGCAGGTGAAGTCATTGTATTTACCGGCGCATTATCAATACCGAGACGACAAGTAGCCGACGTTGCCGCACAAGCTGGATGTGAGGTGAAAGATTCCGTCAACAAAAATGTCACGCTCCTGGTTGTAGGAGATCAAGATATACGAAGATTGGCTGGTCATGATAAGAGCTCTAAACATCGTAAGGCAGAAGAACTTATCAGCAAAGGCCAGCCAATTCGTATTCTCGGAGAAAGTGACTTTATGCGTGTCGTTAGTCAATAAACAGCATGACAAGTTTAATGCCGCCTAACCCCTCGTTCGTGTGCCCTGAAAGTCATCGTCTACTAACCGGTGCAAGTCCGGTCGTGATAACTACCAGGAGGTCACGTAGCAGGCGTCCAGTGCAGCCGGGCGACTGGCTGTGCTGAAGCGACGGCAGCCGCGCCAGTCAAGTCCTGCTGTCATACAGAGGAGGTTATCTTGGAGACTAGATCATTTGGCAAAACAGGAGAATCGTTTCCCATTCTGAGCTTTGGTGGGCAGCGGATTGTGGACGAACACAACTGCACGGAGGAAGAGGCAGTTGAAATTGTCAACACCGCCATCAACCGAGGCATCCGCTACTTTGACACTGCCTGGATGTACTCCAATGGGCAGGCGGAGAGCCGCCTGGGCAAGGTGGTCAAACACCGACGCTCGGAGATGTGGATTGCCACCAAGACCTGGGACACCAGCCGGGATGGCGCACGCCGTCAATTGGAGACGAGCCTGACGCGGCTGCAAACCGACTATGTGAACGAGTGGCGGTTACACAACGTATGGGATTATGCACGGCTGGATGCCTTTACGGGCAAAGGGGGTGCGTTGGAGGCGGCCGTGCAGGCCCGCGAGGAAGGCCTGGTACGCCACATCAGCATCAGTTGCCACACCGATCCACAGATTCTGGTCGAGGCGCTCAAGCGTTTCCCCTTCGACAGCGCGCTCATGGCCCTCTCGGCGCTGGATCACTTCATGCTCAATTTTGCGGAAGAGTTTCTGCCCATTGCTAACGCCAAAGGCGTGGCGACCATTGGGATGAAAGTGCTAGGGTTGGGAAGTCTGACCCACGAGGTGGAACGCTCGTTGCGCTATGCCTTCAGTCTTCCGGTGAGCACCGTGATCGTGGGGATGGAGACGATGGCTCAATTGGAGCAGAACCTGGCGATAGCAGAATCATTCACCCCAATGACGGACGAAGAGCGGCTGGCTTTCTTCAAGGAAATCATCCCGCTGGTGCGCCCCGATAAGATGCGCTGGAAAGCGACGGATTGGGATCATCCGGCGGAGTGGGTCCAACGCCGTCGAGGGTTGTCCTCGTAGGCGCTTGCGCCCCGAATGGCGTCGTCCATTGGTTGGTCTATTCGATCACTCTTGCGACGAAAGGAGAGCAAAATGTGCGAGTTCTGTACTGAACACGGCGAGGGAAAGAAATGGTACCTCCAAATGAAAAACTATGCCGACGAGTTACTCTATGAGGAGCTTTCTTCCGCGCAAAAGGACATCGCGGGAGCCACAACGCGTTTCGAGTGGCACAGCCGCTTCTGGGAGAGCTTTGTGATGCCGGCCATTGGCGGTGTACCCAAGACGCAAGAAGAATCACAAGATGCTCTGCCGCCAACCGCGTCTTCTGTGGTTCAGCCCAGTGAGGATGAGATTGTAGCACAGCAGAAGGTCGAGCATTTCGGTCAGGTACTGCCCATCGAGGATGTTGAAAGAGTGATAGATTTGGTAGACTCTATCACGAGAATGCCTTGTGGATGCCGGTTCATCACGACCGGAAAGGCAGACAAACGATACTGTTTTGGCTTTGGGATGGACAAATGGGGTATACTGGGCAAATTTCCTGATGCCGCTGCGTCCCTGGAGGTGCTTGACAAGGAGGAGGCCAAGAGGATCTTTCGCCAATACGACGAGGAAGGGCTGATGCACAGCATTTGGACCGCCGTGACCCCCTATGTGATCGGCATATGCAATTGTGATCACGACTGCGGGGCTTACAAGGGCTACATCGAGATGCGAGGCGCTCCTGGTTTCTTCCGAGCGGAGTATATCTGCCGGATAGATTGGGACCTCTGCACCGGGTGCAAATCTTGTATGAGTCAATGTCAGTTCGGGGCCCAGTTCTATTCGTCTGCGCTTGCCAAAGTCTATATTGACCCCAGACGGTGTTTCGGGTGTGGCGTGTGTAGGGCGACATGTCCAAACAATGCCATTACGTTATTGCCCAGACAGGAATGTCCTGAGGCGGCGAATATCTGGCTGAGAGATGCGGCGCGGTAAGGCCCTGGAGTCCAAAGCTGACTCGCCATACAAGTGGGTGTTTGGCGGGCGACGATGCTTTCGCAGTATGGAGCACTGCAACGCAAGTTGCGGTCGGCAGGGCAGTCGCCCACCTCGCCGTCCCGAACTGTGTGCCGAGTCACGTGCGAGAACAAGGAGACCAAGGTGAATTGCCAGAATTGTGGAGCGCCAATGCAACTGGTGCGAGAATAGGCTACCATTGCACTTTGGTTAACGGACTGAGAGCCTGTCTAGAAATCCAGGATCAAGCGTTCGTAGTGGTGGCGTCAGCCGCTTTCCCACGGCCAAAGCCGTGACTCCGGACCGATTGTTAGACAGCCTCTTACGGAGAATAGGGAGAGTGTATCATGATCAATCCTCGCGCCCTCGCCATTGAAGATGATAAAGATATCGCAGAACTGTATGGCCGCGTATTAGCGTCTCTCGGATTTGAAACCGAAATCCTTCGGACGGGCGAAGCAGCCTTGGCGCGGCTGGCTGTCATCGTGCCGGTCGTGGTTTTGCTAGACCTCAACTTGCCGCCGCACATATCCGGGAGGGATGTCCTGCATCAGATCCGTGCTGACAAGCGGCTGGCCGAGACTCGCGTGATCGTCGTGACTGGCCATCCAGAGTTGGCCGAAACGATCGGTGACGAGGCCGATGCCGTGCTCATCAAACCGGTTGACGTTAGTCTGTTGAGCGACCTCATTGCGCGTTTGCATCCTCGTGACAAAAGCGACTAGGTCGTACTGAGGCGGCCATGCGGGCGCTGCACTCGCATCGTCTGCGGGGGCTTAGAGTATTACCTTCCGACCTGACCGCTGAGATATTGGCGGCAAGCGAGAAGATGGCTGGGCTGTACTATCACCGTGTACTTCAGGCGCACACCGTGGGGCTGACCTGAGGCCTTTTCGTATCCGAGGCCGGCCCAGTACGCAGCACCATGCGGCGGCGGCTGGCATAGGGATGCCAGCCTACGGTTTTCGGATGGGTTCTTAGCCGGGCGAGGTAGCCCGGCTTTTTGTTGTGGCTATCGTATTGCCCTACAACAATTGCGCTGTCCGCGGGATTTTTGTCGAGCTTTTTCTTCCACGAATTACGCGAATAGTGTCATTTGTCATTCCGAGCCGCGCGACGCCGGGCGGCCCGCCACCGCGCAGCGGCGGACACGGGCAGCGCGGCGGCGTTGGGTACAACGCGGAATCTCTAGCGCGTCAATGAGATTCCTCGCGGCCCTTCGGGCCGCTCGGAATGACAGTTGCAGGGTGACACATGATACCCTATAGAATCTGTGCTAATCTTTTAGGAATTCGCGTTCACCCGTTCCCTGTGGGTTCGCGTTACACTTGCCCCCGCCTGCGCGCCACCCGGCTTGTGGCCGGGGCATGGCGTGGCGGGCAGTGCCAGGGCTCGTGGATGAAAAAATTCGGTTGCGGCCAGAGGCCGCGCTATCCTACCGTATTGACAGATCCATCTTGACATCCTGATTTTAAGTGGTATAATGACAGACAAGTTTATAATACAAACTAGTCTATAAACAATAGGAGGAAAAATGGACAACACTATTGATACTGCTGATACTGCCGTGAAGCGCGGACGCGGGTATTGGTTTGTGGACGGCTTCACCGAACTGCTGGCGGGTGTGTTGTTTGTTCTTCTGGGCGGAGCCCTCCTGGCGCGGGCGCTGGTTCCGCAGGATTCCTTTCTCTCCAGGTTCATGGGCATTGTCGGCGATGTAAGCGTCATCAAGGTGCTCGGCTTTTTTGTGGCGATCGCGCTGCTCTCATGGCTGAAGGACCGTTTTACCTACCCGCGCACCGGGTTTGCCCGCGGGAAACGGGTGACACTCGCGGAGTTGGCGGTCTTTGTGCGCAATATCTTCCTGCTCGTCATCCTTCCTTTATTGGCATGCGCGGCGGTGTTCATCCTCATCCCCGATGCGCGGGTTGCGCTCTTTTCGATGCCGGCCTGGTTGCCGGGCGGGCTTGGCGTGCTCTGGGTTGTCCTTAGCTGGGTGGCGGCGGAGCGGATGGGCCTGCCCCGGTTCCGCTGGCTGGGCGCCGGCATGCTCGTGGCCGGCCTGGCGGTGGGTGCGTGGCAGTGGGCGGCCGGGTTCCCAGTCGTGCCGGTGGAAGCGCTGCATGCCGACCTGATGGGTCCGCTGCCGGAGGTGTTGCGCGCCCCGCTGGAGGAAACCGTCATTCGCCTCTATATCAGCCTGGGTGTGCTCATTGTGCCCGTGGGCGTCCTGTTCGCGGTGTCGGGGCTAATCACCTTCCTGCGCTACCGGAAGGAAAACCCGGTTCCGTATACGGAGGAATCATGAGTGCTCCGCTGAGCCAACTCTCGGATCTGGACCGCGTGATCCACGAACCGGCGCGGTTGGTGCTGGTAGCCCTGCTCTCCTCGGTGGAATCGGCGGACTTTCTCTTCCTGCTGAAGGAGAGCAAGCTGACGAAGGGGAACCTTTCGGTGCATCTATCGCGGCTCGAAGAGGCCGGGTACCTGAAGGTGGAAAAAACCTTCCGCGGGAAAATCCCGCATACCGAGTACCGGCTTACGCCGAAGGGCCGATCCGCCTTCGACCAGTACCGCGCAAGTCTGGGCTCGATCTTCGATCCGAAAAAAGGCCGCGTCTGACGCCGGAGTTGACGGTTTACATTCCTTGCCGGACGGCTCTTTGCTTGCCGTCGCCGTCCGCAAGAGCCCCTAAAGAGAGGTGCAACATGAAGTATGCAATAGAAACGATCGGTCTTTCAAAGAACTATGGGCGTGTGCACGCGGTGGACGGGGTTCACCTGCGCGTGGGGCCGGGGGAAATCTATGGCTTCCTCGGGCTGAACGGCGCCGGGAAGACCACAACCATCCGCGCGCTGCTGGGCATGATCCGCCCAAGCGCCGGCGAGGTTCGCGTACTCGGGGAGCCGGTCGGCCCGAACGGGCGCGGCCCCTGGCGGCGAGTCGGCCACATGGTCGAGGTGCCGGCCGCGTACCCGGAACTCACCGTCCGGGAAAACCTGGAGGTCGCCCGCCGCCTGCAAGGGATCGCCGACAAGGGCGCCACATCCCGCGCGATCGAGCGCCTGGGTATCGGCGCGTATGCGGACCGGGCTGCCGGGACGCTTTCGACCGGCAACCTGCATCGCCTGGGCCTCGCGCGCGCGATGCTGCACGAGCCGGAGCTGCTCATCCTCGACGAGCCTGCTAACGGGCTCGACCCGGCGGGCGTGGTGGAGATTCGCGAACTCTTGGCGGGGCTCGCCCATGAGCGCGGCGTGACCGTATTCATGTCGAGCCATATCCTCACGGAGGTGGACCGGCTGGCCACGCGCATCGGCGTCATCCACCAAGGCCGCCTCATCGAGGAACTCGAGGCGGCGAAGATGGAAGCGCTCCGCTCGCGACGTCTGATCGTCGAGGTGCGCCAGCCGGCCGCCGCGTATTCCGCACTGGAAGGCGCCGGGTACTCCGTCACGGCGGAGAATGGCGGACTGTTCGTCACCGACGCGCGCGCGCTCGAGTCGCCGGACGAAGTGGCCACGCTGCTGGTCCGCGCCGGCGCGCCGCCCACCAAGCTGTTGGTGGAACAGGAAGATCTGGAAGCGTACTTCTTGCGATTGACGGGAGAAAAATCATGAACGCCTTCTTTGCCGCGTTATGGGCGGAAGCCCTCAAAGCGTATCGATCCAAGGTGATCTGGCTGTCCGCCGCCGTGGTCACGATCCTGCCGCTGGTGGACGGCATGTTTATGGTCATCCTCAAGAATCCCGAGCGCGCAAAGGAGATGGGGTTGATCGGTGCCAAAGCCCAGCTCGTCGCGGGCACCGCCACCTGGCCGAACTTCTTTTATGTGATGATGATGACCGGCATCGCCGTGGGAATCCTGTTCGCCTTTTTAACGGCGTGGGTTTTCGGCCGCGAATTTTCCGACCGCACCGCCAAAGAGTTGCTGGCGCTGCCCACCCCGCGCGGAACGATCGTGGCGGCGAAGTTTGTCCTGCTGGCCGTCTGGACGCAGGCGCTGGCGCTCTGGATTTTCGGGCTAAGTCTTGTTGTCGTCCGCGCCGTGGATATTCCGGGGGATTTCTCCAACCTGGAAGCGGTCTCCTTCGGGTATTTCATGGGCATTGCATTCCTGAACTACCTGCTGATGCCTTGCGCGGCCTACGTGGCCAGCCTGGGGCGCGGCTACCTGCCGCCGATGGCGTGGATTTTCTTCACACTGGCATCCGCTCAATTGCTCCAGATCATGGGTTGGGGGGAATGGTACCCCTGGGCGGTGCCGGCCCTGGTGGGGGAAATGGCCGGGCCGAAAGGCGGCTCCATCGGCGTGCACAGCCTTCTGATGGTGCTGGCGGCGTTCGTGGCGGGCCTGGCTGCCACCTTCGCCTGGTGGCGCAGCGCCGATCAATCGCGATAAAAATCCATATTTGCACGACGCCGTTGACGGAGGTACGCCTGCTGACTGATGCCGCTCGTCTGGACCGTTGGGCGGCGATTTACACAGGATTGATGCAAAGTCACCCTAAATAGATGAGAGGGCGGCGACCCTGCTGGTAGCACGGAAAATGGAGAACATATTCTATGGCAAACACACCGGCTATTTTGGTCGAAGGAGTACACAAATGTACGGGAAGATCCATGCGCTGGACGGGCTTGATCTGACCGCCAAGGAGGGGAGTATCCTGGCTGTCCTGGGCCCCAACGGCGCAGGTAAAACAACCGCCGTGCGTATCCTGACCACGCTATCCCGACCCGATAGTGGGCGCGCAGAGGTGGCTGGTCGTCGTGATCGTCCTCTCCGCTCCGCGCTGGCGAGTTTTTGGCCCGCGCGGAATGCTTCGCGGCTCACCGTGCGCGATGTGCTGGCGTACGAATAGAACTAGTTCAGGTCTGGGAGTACAATCGCACAATACGATGCATGCGACCGGAACAAATGAAAAGGTGAGCTATGCCGCAGTTGGACAAGCGAGGCAAGTGGGTCTTTGGCTGGGTCGTCGTCGGGCCACGGAGAGAGATTGCGGTCCCGCCTGAAGCACGGCGAGAGTATGGCTTTCGGGCGGGACAGCGCATATCTTTTCTGAAAGGCAGCCGGCGCTCGGGCGGGTTCAGCCTTGCCCGCTCGTCCCGCCTCGTGTCGCCGCTCGACCGGCGCGTGATCGAACAAGGACGAGCCGAGCCAGCGGGGCGGGTGACGCTGCCGCCAGGGTTGGATGTGCAGCCTGGCGACCGGCTGCTGGTGGTGCGGGGAAGCGGCTATGCGCCCATCTTCCTCGTTCGAGGGCCGATCTACGACAAGGCGCTCCGGCAGCCGGGTGCATTTCAGTTTGGGGGCGAACTTGGCGATAATAGAGGGCAGCCTACTTCTGGAGGTTGCCGATGAAACGCACCCGTGCCGAAATGCGAGCCGACCTGATGCGCCAAGCCGAAGTGTTGGTAGACGAACTGCTGGACTGGAATGAGCAGACGAGCGAGCCGACGTTGACGCAGATTGAAGAGGTGGTGCTGAAACTCCGTCAACGGTTGAGCGAGCAAATGGCAATGACGGTGATTGAGTCGCAAGAAGCGACCCGCTCTGTGCCCAGTCCGAAGTGCCCGACCTGCCAAGTTGAGATGCACTACAAGGACATGAAGCAGGACACGGTCGAAAGCCGGGTGGGGCAGTTGGCCCTGAACCGGGGGTATTACTACTGCGAGACCTGCCGGACTGGTCTTTTTCCTCTGGATCACCAGTTGCGGGTGTGGGACAAGCATTGGAGCGAGCAGGTGGCTAAGTACGCCGTCTGGTTGAGTGGGCTGATGGAGTATGAAGAGGCCGAACGGGTCCTGAATCAGGTGGGGCAGATTCCCCTATCGGACAGCAGCCTCTGGCGGCGGGCGCAGAAGTGGGGGGAGAGTTTCAAGGCGGTCGAGGCGGCGCAACGGGCGACGGCCACGGCCGTGCCCGCGCGGGGCAGTGTAATTCGAGGGGAGGCCCGTCAGCAGCCCAAGATGGGGGCGGCGATGGATGGAGCCAAAGTGTACATCCGAAAAGAAACATGGAAGGAACTCAAAGTGGGTTGTATCTTTGACCTCGAAGTGCGCCCCACGCCGGACCAGCAAACCGGTGATCTGGTCGACTTGGCGCATGCCGTTCAGAACAGTTATGTGGCCCACCTGGGCGGGCCAGAAGTATTTGGCGAACGGGTGTGGACCGAAGCGCGACGGCGCAACTGGACACAGGCGCAGGACACGATTGTTCTGGGCGATGGAGCGCCGTGGATCTGGAACCAGGCCCAAGATCACTTCTTTGACAGCCGCCAAGGTGTGGACTGGTATCATGCCACGGAACACTTGGCCCATGCGGGCGGTCTGCTCAAGGGCGAAGGCACGACCTCGGCCCACCAGTGGTTCAAGGCTCAAGAGACGCCTTTGTTTGAAGGCCACGCTGACCAAATCGCCGCCCAGTTGCCCAAGGCGGCCCAGAAGAACACGCCCGTCGCGGATCACCTCCGCCGTGAAGCTGGCTACTTTCAAGACAACCATCGTCGCATGCAATACCAAGAACTCCGCGAAGATGGCTTCCCTATCGGAAGTGGCATGGTCGAGAGCGGCTGCAAACGGTTCCGCAAACGGTTCACGGGTGCGGGGATGCGCTGGAGTCGGCCCAGTATCGAGTGCCTGATTCCCATTCGGGCCGCGATTATGAGTCATCACTTTGATCAAGCATGGCAGGCGGCTTACAAGTCGCCCCCAAACTGAAATGCACCCCGGCAGCCTGAACTGCAAGTCTTTTGAGTTGACATTGCAGTCCCGTTGCTCATACACAGCCGGATCAAGCGCAAGTCGAACTGTTTGCCAATCAAATCCATTGGGTCGAACCGATTCTGGCAACGCTGTTGACAATGGGCGGTGCATCACCTGGCCGATCACGCGGCTCAAGTCGGCGACTGACAACGATAACGTCGTGCCGGTCTGTGGCAAGGCTCTGAGCCAGCGCCCTGCCCATCAAGCCCGTCCCACCGGTGATGATGATACGCACGTCTGCCTCCTCGATTTAGTGTGATTTTTATCATGCGGCGCATGAGGCTCCTTTGACAAAGAGAGGGTGGCATCCCACATCGGACACCACCCTCATTATACAACCGCACCACTTGGAATGTTACTTGTCCGCGCAGATCATGTTCCACCCACTGCCGCGTATACGTGTGCCGCAACCGGTAAGTTTTCCACGATCATCGCCGATCCACAAACTCCTGTCACCACGCGCTATCTCTCGTTTGACCATTCACCCGTTTGAGCCTATACTCTCAACAAGCTATCCCGAAAGGGAAAGCCCCGCGATAGTCGCTGCATCCGGGGCGGCAGCTCGCGCGGCCGTAGCAAAGCGGAGGTGGCGCGCGGCAGCCTAAAGCATAGTACACTTTGGGCCGTTCACGCCAAACGCGGGCGGCCTGTTTGCTTTCTTTTCGTTAAGGGCCTTCGTCTTTGATCTTGGAAACGCCTCTTGACAGGGGATTAGACCATGCCGGACCCTGACCTCAAGCCTGGCGACATTGTCGCGGGACTCGAACCCGATGAGCATGTCGAGATTCGGCGGATTGCCCCATTCGGCAGCAAGACGTTGGTGGAAGGCATCACCGTCATCTCGCGCCGCGAAATCCGCCGACCGCTCGGTGCGGACGAACTGGCTCGGCTTACCAAAGTGCGCGGCACCGAGTACACCTACGACGGCGACGCGCAAGCTTTTCTCCTGGGCGTGGAAGCACAGCGCATCCGCATCGCCTATCAGTTCGATCCCCTCTTTGCCGTCAATTCCAGCGTTGTGGATGTGGTTCCTCATCAAGTCGAGGCAGTCTATCGTTACCTGTTGCCCCTGCCACGTATCCGCTTCTTGCTGGCCGACGACACCGGCGCGGGCAAGACCATCATGGCGGGCCTGCTCATCAAGGAACTGCTCTTTCGCGGTGTCATCAGCAAGGTGCTTATCATCACGCCAGGCGGGTTGACCAAGCAGTGGAAAGAAGACGAGATGCGCGACAAGTTCGGGCTAGAGTTTGACCTGGTCAACCGCGCCTCGTTCGAGGCCAAGCCAGGGCAATTTTCTCGCCAGGACGAAGGGCTGTTCATCACCTCGATTGACTTTATCTCTCGCCACGAGGGCTGCCTCAACGCCGCCAAAGAGACCCAGTGGGACATGATTGTGGTGGACGAGGCGCACAAGCTCTCGGCGTTCGAGTATGGCACCAAAGTCGAACGGAGCGAACGGTACCAGGCTATCGAGGCGCTTGCGCCGCGCACCGACCACTTGCTGTTCCTGACCGCCACGCCCCATCGGGGACGCAAAGACACCTTTCGCCGTTTGCTCATGCTGCTCGACGACGACCTGTTCCAGAAGGATGAACTTGTCACGGAACGCATTCACGAAGCGGTCGCCAGTTATTCGATGCAGGCCGAAGCCTTTGAACGCGAAGCCGCCATCAGCAACGCCCGCAACCGATTTTTCCTGCGTCGTTTGAAGGAAGAGATGGTGGACTGGGACAGACAGCCACTCTTCAAGCCGCGCCACACCAAGACCGCTGGCTACGAGCTGACGCCGGAAGAACTCGACCTCTACAATGCCGTCACCAAGTACGTTCGTTCGCGGCGCAAAGAAGCCAAAGCGAAAAAGAACCGCAACGTTGAATTGACGCTCGTGGTGATGCAGCGCCGCCTGGCCAGCAGCATCTATGCCATCACTCGCACACTCAAGAGACGTCTGGACGCGTTGGACGAAGTACTGAGGATTCTGCGCGACCCCGCGCGCACAGCGGCAGAGAAGAAACGCCTGTTGCGGAATAGCGATGAGGACGTACCTGACAACATTGCCGACTATGAAGACCTGGATGAGACGCAGCGCGATGCAGTGGACAAGCGCATCTTTCGCCAGGTGCTCAGTGATGACCCTGCCGAAGTTGAAAAGGAGCGAGCCGAAGTCGAGGACTTGCTCAGGATGGCCGAGTCGCTGCGCAATCACAACGAAGCCAAGTTCGGCGAATTGCTGTCTGTGCTCGACTCGTCCGATGTCATTCGCCGTGAAGACGAAAAGCTCGTCATCTTTACCGAGCACAAGGATACATTGGACAACCTGGCCGAGCGTTTGAAGAACAAAGGCTACGCCGTCGCCATCATTCACGGCGGCATGGATGTGGACGCACGCAAGCAGGCGCAGCGCGATTTCAAAACGCGCGCCAAAATCATGCTTGCGACCGAAGCAGCAGGCGAAGGCATCAACCTGCAATTCTGCCGCTATCTCATCAACTGGGACATCCCCTGGAATCCCAGCCGGCTCGAACAACGCATGGGGCGTGTTCATCGCTACGGGCAGGAAAATGAGGTTTGGGTCTATAACCTGGTCGCCAGCAACACACGCGAAGGGGCCGTTTTGGAACGAGTGCTCAAAAAGCTCGACGTGATGCGCGACCAGATGGGCGATGACCGCGTGTACGACGTGATTGACGAGTTGCTCGAACAAGTGCCGCTGCTGGAATTGCTCGAACGGTCTATTGACGCGGACAGCAGCGCCGAGGCAGTGGCGGAAACAGAGCATCACCTGGGCAGCCAGTTAGACCAACGCGCGCGGGCGCTGGTGGATTTGACCAAGAAGCAATCGCTGGCCTCGCACCTCAATCTGCGCGAGGCGCGCGAACTGCGCGACGCTTCCGACGAACGCCGCTTGCAGCCCTGCTTTATCCAGCGGTTCTTTCTCCTGGCGTATCAGGCTGCGGGTGGGACGGTGACCGAAGACAAACACGCGCCGGTGTACCACATCGGGCGGACGCCGAGTGTGATTCTGGACGCGGCGCGGCAAAAGCGTCTGCCGGTAGCTGAACGGTACGACACACCGTTCGTATTCGACAAGGAACTCGTCAGCGTGGCCAGCAAGGTGCGCGTGCCCGAGTATACCAAGCTGCTTGGCCCAGGGCATCCCCTGTTTGATGCAGTGATTGAGTGGGCCATTCACCGCGCGCGCGATGCCTTTGCCAGGGGCGCGACCATCCTCGATCCCAACATCGCTCGGCCGCAAAGAATCTGGCTGGTGCGTTCCAGCATCGAGGACGGACGGCGCGAGGAAAAACGGCGGCGGGCTCACGAGCAATTGAGCGTCGTCGTGGCCGACCACCTGGGACTGCGTGCGACCTCGCCCGCCAATCTGCTCAACCTGACCACGCTCGACGCGCCGATTGAGCGGCCGGCTGTCCCCGAGCACGCCAGCGACGAAATCCAGGCGTGGACGTATGAGCACCTGACCGAAAAACAGTTGGCGCGGGTGCAGGCGCATCGCCAGGCCGAATGTGACCTGCGGCGGCGCTACCTCGAAACGACCTTTACCGAATTGATTCTGGATTTGCAGGGACAGCTCAACGACTTGCAGCAGGCGCAATTGTTCGGGAGTGACGACGATGACGCCGAAGAGCGTCAGAAGTTGGAAAAGCGCATCCAGCAACTCAAGGAGCGCAAAGTGCAGCGATTGGCCGAACTCGATTTGATGCTGCGCTTGAGCGCCAATCTGCCCGAGACGATGACCTCAGCGCTGGTGGTGCCGTCGCCTGTTGCCACACTCGAACCCGACGACGCTTCACCTCATCGAGGCGTGCCGATGCGCCGCGACGACGAGGTAGAGCAGATTGCGATGGATATTGTCATGCGCTACGAGCGCAGTCGCGGCTGGACGCCTTGCGATGTCTCGCAAGACGGCGAGCATTACGACATTCGCTCTGAATCGCCCGCAGGCGAGAAACGCTTTATCGAAGTCAAAGGGCGAGCGCAATCGGGCGCGATTATCCTGACTGGGCCGGAACTGGACAAACTCAGCCAATTGGGCGAACGGGCTTTTCTCTACGTCGTCACCTACTGCAAACTTGCCCTGAGCGAAGCCGAAGGGGGAGAACGCCCACGTTTGCGCATCATTCAAGACCCGATGGCACAAGTGACGCCGGAAGCTCTTTATCGTCAGGTGCAGTATCTCGTGGACGAGCGTGACTGGATCAGCAAAGGTGAAGAGGTCAATATGCCATGAATCGGTCGGAGCTTACGGAACTGCACTATATCACGACGATTTCAAATGTGCCGTCTATCATCAAGAACGGCATACTGTCTCATCGGTCTGCCGAACGGTTGAGCCATACTTCGGTAGCAATGACTGAGATTCAAGACATTCGCGCCAAAAAGATTGTGCCGGGCGGGATGCCCCTTCACAGGTACGCCAATCTCTATCTCTGCGCCAGGAATCCGATGCTGTACAAGCGCAAGGATTTGCATGTGGGCCTGTGTGTTCTGCGCGTGAGCACGGACGTTCTTGATCTGCGCGGGGTTGTCATTGCGGATGGCAACGCCGCCAGTGACTATACGGGCTTTTGGCCGTCACCCGCAGGACTGGACAAGGTGAACAAGGATATGGTGTTTGCCGAGTTCTGGACGGACGAAGACCAGATCACGAAATGGCAAAAGACGCGAGTCAAATGCGCCGAAGTGCTCATCCCAGATAAAGTCGAGCCGCGTTTCATTCTTGGGGCCTATGTGTCGTGCGCCGAGGCTCAACACGCCCTTCAAACAACTGAACCGCGTTTGAGTGTTACAACAATAGACGCGCACTTGTTCTTCAGGTAAAGGAGTAGCACGATGGTACAAGTTCAGATTGGCAATCTGTTTGAATCGCAGGCGCAAACTTGGGTAAATACGGTCAATTGCGTTGGCGTCATGGGTAAGGGAATCGCGCTCGAGTTCAAAAAGCGGTTCCCAGAGATGTTTGAGGACTATGTGGCTCGCTGTCAGCGTCACGAAGTCAAGCTGGGGCGTCCCTACCTCTACAAGACTCTGTTGCCGCCCTGGATATTGAACTTTCCCACCAAAGACCACTGGCGGTCTGTGGCGCAATTGGCAAGCATTGTTCAGGGGCTAGAGTATCTACTCCAACACTATCGGGAGTGGGGTATCACCTCATTGGCCGCGCCGCCTTTGGGATGCGGCGAAGGGCAGCTCGAGTGGCGCGTCGTCGGGCCGACGCTCTATCGGTACTTGAATCGCATGGACATCCCGATTACGCTCTATGCTCCCTATGGAACACGGCAACAAGAACTGTCGCCGGAATTCTTGGGGACGCCCGCCCCGACAGTGGCTCCTATGCCCCAACCGCCTCGGATGCAGCCAGGCTGGGTGGCCCTGGTGGAAATCTTGCGCCGCCTTGAGGGACAACCTTACCATTGGCCCACTGGCCGAACCATCTTTCAAAAGATCGCTTACGTGGCGACCGAAGAAGGGTTGCCCACTAACCTTCAATATCAGCGCGGCAGCTATGGCCCCTTCGCGCCGGAACTCAAGGGCGTTGTCACGCGGCTGGTCAACAATGGCCTGATCCGTGAAGAGCGCCTGGGGCCAATGTTCGCCGTGCAAGTCGGCCCGACCTTTGCCGACGCGCGCAAGGCGTATGCCAATGACCTGGCGCAGTGGGATTCAACCATTGACAAGGTGGTTGACCTGTTTGTGCGAATGAACTCGGACCAGGCCGAAGTGGCCGCGACGGTTCTGTTTGCCACACGCTCTTTGCAGCGCGCCAGACCTGACCTGCCGACTGAACGAGATGTCCTGACAGAAGTCATGCAGTGGAAGCAGCGCAGAAAGCCACCGCTTGACGAGCAAATTGTCGCCAAGACCATTCGGAACCTGGCCGCGCTGGGGTGGCTCAATGTGAAAGCAAGTCACGACCTGCCGTTGCCATCGGAAGAGATGCTGTACGCCTAACAGTTGGCAGTTTTGAGTTTTCAGTTTTCAGACGGCAGCCACTGAAAACAACGAGCCAAACATGGGGTCTCAATCATACCGTGACTTGATGGTCTGGCAAAAGGGCATTGAGCTATGCACAAAGGTCTATCAGGTCTGTAGCAGGTTTCCCAAAAGCGAACTCTACGGACTGGCCGACCAGATGAAACGCGCGGCGGTATCCATTCCATCCAATATTGCCGAAGGTCAGGCACGTCAGCATGTGGGCGAGTTCCGCCAATTCCTCTCGGTCGCCAACGGTTCGACGGCGGAACTGGACACGCAGCGCATCATCGCAGAGAACCTGGGCTTTCTTTCGCCCGAAGACAGCGCTGACCTTGACCGCCGCATCACCGAGATTCGTAAAATGCTGTATGCCCTTACCAACTCTCTGAAAACTAGAAACTGAAAACTGGAAACTATGAACCGTCTCATCGAAGTCGCCCTCCCCATCCGCGAAATCTCGGCGGAGAGTGTGCGCGACAAATCCCTGCGGCACGGCCACATCTCGACGCTGCATCTCTGGTGGGCGCGGCGACCGCTGGCCGCCTCGCGCGCCGTCGTGTTTGCTTCGCTCGTCCCCGACCCCGACGACCCGAACTGCCCATGCGAGTTTCGGGAGGCTGTCCTGCGGCTACTCAGAGATGACGTGCCACAATCGCTAAAAGGCTATTGGCGCGGACGCAAGCGCAGGCAAGACCTTGACCCTTACCGTCCTTACGACGATATTCCCGACACGCCACGCAATCGCCTGCTGACGTTTATCGCCAAATGGTCGCCCGAGTGGTTGGCGTTTGAGAAGGGCGAAGAAGATAGCAAGCAGCCAGCGCCGGCCGAATTGCTCGACGACCGCAGCCTGGTCAAGTGGGAGACGAGCAACCCCGAAAACGAGCAGGGCCGCGAGGTGCTCCGCATCGCCCGCGAGTTGGTGCGGATTGCCAACAACGGCAGTGCGCCTGTGCTGCTCGACCCCTTTGCGGGCGGTGGGGCGATTCCGCTGGAGGCTACTCGACTGGGTTGCCAGGCGATTGCCAATGACTATAACCCCGTCGCTTATCTCATCTTGCGCGCGACGTGCGAGTTTCCGCAACGGTTTGGACAGTTGCCAGTGGACAGTTCTCAGTTTTCAGTTAATAGTTTTCAGACCCCTGAAGCGCAACAGCCTTTGCTCGACGCTGAATTGAAATCTGAAAACTCGAAACTGAAAACTAGAAACTCAAAACTGGCAACTGACGTTGAACATTGGGCCAAATGGATTCTGGAGCGCGCCCGTGAGCGCATCGGGCATCTTTACCCCGTCGGCAAGGATGGCAAGCCAGTCGTCGGTTACATGTGGGCACGGACTGCGCCTTGCTCCAATCCCACTTGCCGCGCTGAGATTCCGCTACTGCGTAATCTGCTCATGTGCAACAAGTCGGGCAAGCGCGTTGCGTTGACGATGACGCGCAAGGGCAAACAGGTTGTCTTTGGCATCGCTAAGAACAAAGACATTGTCGAGACCGATGGCACGATGCTCAGACTCGGTGACTGTCGTTGTCCGATTTGCCAGCAGGTCACGCCCGTTGAAGACTTGCGCCGCGCTGGATTGGAAGGCAAGATGGGTGAGCGGATGGTAGCCGTCATCAGCGACACGCCGCAAGGCAAAGACTATCGCCCCGTCGAGCCAACTGACCTGAAGGCGTTTGAGGAAGCCAAGCTACTTGCAGAAGCAGTTGAGCGACCCAGTGAAGCAATTCCCAATAATCAATGGAACGTGAAGACGTGGCTCTATGGCATGAATACCTGGGGTTCCCTTTTCAATCCTCGCCAACTACTGGCAATGCAGACCTTCATCGCATGTTTGCACAGAGCGTTAACAGAGTTAGAACAACAAGGAATCGACACCGAGTACTGTAAGGCTCTGGCGGCATACTGGGGATTGTGGGTGAATCGGATTGCACTTCGTGGCTCTAGCTTCGTGCTCTGGGACTCGGTAGGTGAGACGATTGTCCAACCGTTTGGTCGTCAAGCTATCCCAATAGTGTGGGACTACCCAGAAGCAAACCCGTTCAACGACATTACGGGCAGTGCATCAGCACAATTAGGGTACATGCTGCGAGTCCTTGAGCACGAATCTCCACCATCTAGCGGTTTAGATGTGTGGGCGCGTGTTCTTTGCGGGGATGGAGCGCATTTGCCGCTTGAGGCAGCGTCACTGGATAGCGTTGTCACTGACCCACCTTATTTCGATGCGATTGCCTACGCCGACTTATCACTCGACTTTTGCACCTTAAAAAGTGAATCCTAAAGCAGCCAGTGCGAGGCGAATTCGCTGCGAGATTTTCGGGCTGTGGCAACACTCAGCCTACCCCTACCCACCGATCGGTGAATAGGGTCG
>Ga0315279_10001193_pt1 | contig 44359 bp, 43 predicted proteins | sample YL17G06_20_MG_FD_203694 | JGI IMG/M metagenome (GOLD analysis project Ga0315279, IMG submission 203694) | Sediment microbial communities from Yellowstone Lake, YNP, Wyoming, USA - YL17G06_20 | ecosystem: Environmental > Aquatic > Freshwater > Lake > Sediment | place: USA: Wyoming | collected...
GAGAACGTGACCAAAGGCTACGCCAGCCCCGACGGAGGAGGGGGCGACCGGCTCCTGCTGGAGAACTTCAGCGCCAAAATCCCGCCCGGTTCCATCGTTGGCGTCATCGGCCCGAACGGCGCGGGCAAGACCACCCTGCTCAAGATGATTACGGGCAAGGAAAAGCCCGACAGCGGCTCCATCAAAATCGGCGAGACCGTCATACTGGCGTATGCCGATCAACTGCGCCCCCTCGACAACGACAAGACCGTGTGGGAAGAGATCAGTGGCGGCGAGGATACGCTAACGCTTGGCTCGCGCAAGATGAACTCGCGCGCGTATTGTGCCTCGTTCAACTTCTTGGGTTCTGATCAACAAAAGAAAGTCGGCGTGCTCTCCGGCGGTGAGCGCAACCGCGTCCATCTCGCAAAAACCCTCACCGAAGGCGCCAACGTCCTGCTCCTCGACGAACCCACCAACGACCTTGACGTGAATACACTTCGCGCATTGGAAGAAGCCCTCGAAGAATTCGCAGGCGTCGCCATTGTCGTCAGCCACGACCGCTGGTTCCTCGACCGCATCTGTACCCACATCATCGCCTTCGAAGGCGACTCGGTTGTGAAGATGTTTTTGGGCAACTGGTCCGATTATGAAATGCTGATGAGAGAGAAATATGGGAAAGATTTAACCCCGCATCGGGTGAAATATAGGATGTTGAAGAGGTAGCACGAGCACGCTTGATAAGATGGCGAAATTGGGGATTTGCGCGACGATAATTACCGAATGCTCTCCTATTACTCAAACTCCTCCGCTAAACAGAAAGGTCAACCTGTCTGGCGCGGCGCACTCCCTGGTAACGCCAGGCGTCCCGGCATGTATGTGTCGGGACGCCTGGTTGAGGAGAATGCATTTTGCTCTACTGCTTCTTGCCGCAAAGCGGGCAGTTCTTCCAACCTTCTTGAACCGGTTGGCTGCATTTGGCGCAAGGATGCGTCAGGGCTGGAACCGGGGCGGCAGGCGCTGCCATGGCGATGTTGGCTCGTTTCTTCCCCAATCGGTAAGCGCCGTAGACCAGCAGGCCCAGCAGCGCAAGCGGGATCAGTCCACCAAGGAACGCGAAGCCCATACGAAAGGGCATGAAGTCTCGTACGCCCATTCCGGGGCGATGCCAGCCGTCACCACCGCCCATCATCGGACCGTTCCAAACGCGCGATTGGGGGAATTCCCGGAAGCTGATGCTTTTGCCAAACCCGTTGTGGAACATGAACGCCAGGGCGAACAAGACAGCCAGAACTACCAACACGATGAGGATCCCGAGGATCCATTTCCATACTTTTTTCATAGCGACTCCTTTCGTTATCAGAGGCTAAGTATAAACCTCGATTGTAAAGGATTCATTAGAATATTAAGTGTTTTTCATGTACGATTTACTCTTTTGCCTTCTCCTCCGGTTTCTAAGGTAAAATTCAGCCCATGTCCAGATTACGATCCCCCTTCGTATGGTTCATCCTGATCCTGCTGTTCATTGCCGTCTTTGCCTTCTTCGGGCCGGAGGAGAAGTCGCTGGGGGACAACGTGCGTATCGTTTACTTGCACGGTGCCTGGGTGTTGACCGCGCAAATTGTCATCCTGGCGGCGGCGGTGATGGGGCTGATCGGCTTGCTGACGCGGCGCGAGTCCGCCCATCATTGGTCGCAGGCCCTCGGCCGCACCGGGATCGTATTTTGGGTGACTTACCTGCCTCTCTCGCTGTGGGCCATGCAGGCCAACTGGAACGGTCTGTTCCTCGCCGAGCCGCGTTTCCGCGTCGCCCTCATCTTTGCCATCGCGGGCGTCTTGCTCCAGATTGGATTGGCGCTGATCGCCAAACTACCCTGGACCTCGCTGGCCAATCTGGCCTATGCCATCTCGCTAAATTTCGTCTTGAACGATGCGGGGAACGTCCTGCATCCGCCGCCCTCGCCGATCTTCGGTTCGGGGAATTTGAAGATCGAGGTGTTTTTCATCATCTTGAACCTGCTCACTCTCCTGGCCTCCTGGCAACTGACGAGGTGGTGGCTGAGGAAGTAAGCGACTTGAAGGATCAACTTCGCTTCCAGATCCCTGCCTTCACCGCCATCCGCACCGTGCTGAACACCGCGCACCGGATGGTTTACCCGTTCCTGTCCATTTTTGCGCGTGGTTTGGGAGTGGATTTGACGACCATGTCCCTTGCCCTGACTGCCCGCAGCCTGGTCGGGACCTTTGGCCCGTTCACCGCTTCGGTGGCCGATAGCCACGGACGCAAGTTCGGTATGCTCTTTGGCGTCGGCTTGTTCACGCTCGGCACGGCGTTGGTCGTCTTCTGGCCGACCTTTTGGGTCCTCGCCGTGGCGCTCTCCCTGGCTACGCTTGGCAAATACATCTTCGACCCGGCGATGCAGGCCTACCTCAGCGACCGCATCTCCTACCAACGGCGCGGACTGGCCATTGCCTTGACAGAGTTCGGCTGGTCGCTGGCCTTCGTCCTCGGCGTACCGCTGATGGGTTTCCTGATCGCCCGCGCCGGCTGGATGGCGCCCTTCCCGCTCCTGGCCCTGCTCGGCGCGCTGACGTTCGTCGGGATCGTACTCATGCTGCCTGCGGAAGGCAAACCGCACGCGGACAGGGCGCCTCTCTTTGCGAACTTCCGCTCGGTGCTGACGTACGTCCCTGCGCTGGCCGGCCTCGCCGTCGGACTTTTCGCCAGCACCGCCAACGAAGTCGTGAATCTCATCTTCGGCGTCTGGCTGGAGGATTCCTTCGGCTTGAAGATCGCCGCGTTGGGCGCGGCCTCGGCGGTCATCGGACTTTCGGAATTGGGCGGCGAGGGGTTGGTGGCTGCCTTTGTGGATCGGCTCGGCAAGCCGCGCGCCATCGCCATTGGCCTGCTGACCAACAGCCTGGCCGCGCTGTCCCTGCCGTTCCTCGGGCGGACGGAAGACGGCGCGCTGACCGGGCTTTTCTTTTTTTACATCTCTTTTGAATTCACACTTGTCAGTATCATCCCGCTGATGACCGAGATCCTGCCCGGCGCGCGCGCCACGCTGATGTCCTTCAACGTGGCGGCCCTCTCGCTTGGCCGCGCCCTGGGTGCGCCGCTTGCGCCCCTGCTCTATGGCTTTGGCTTTCTCGCCGTCGCGGCGGGGGCGGTGGTGTTCAATGCAATTGCCTTGCTGGCCTTGCGGAAATTGCTAAAAAGCCAGATGGCAATGGTCTCTTGACAGGCGTGCTATATGATTTTGGCAGTTTAGTCTTGCGCCTCCTACAAGCCTTTTCACCCGCCGATGGTAGCCTGAGAGCGGGCTACCACATACGGTGGCTTAAAAAATAGTTAGGCGGCCATAAGAAGCAGTATGAGTACCACTGACTATATCCACCATTACACGACCATAAACACGCTGGCGCTTATCCTGACCGTAATTGGCCTGGCAGCATGGATCGGCTCCTATTTCATCAAGACGAAAATCAAGCCGCAGACCCCAAACATACCGCCCGTGCCTGCGCCCTGACCGCCGCCGCGAGGCGGCAACACCTGCTGTCTCACAAAATTGATTTGTTCTACATCGCCAATGTGTGGCAAAAAAAAATAATAACTACCTTAGCAAAAGAGAGGAGCGTTCAAAATGATCAAAAGACGTAACAAACGTATACTGGCTATACTGGCTATTTTCTTTCTGGTGCTCGCAATGCTGGCATGTGGACTTGGAGATAATCCACCATATCCTTCAACTGAGATGGCTGTTTGGTCGGGAGTTACTGAAGAAGCTGGACAGAATATTAGTGAAACTGATTAGCCCGCAGCGGAAGCAACCCTCTTAGCTGATCTGGCAGCTACTGAATATGAAGCCCAGTCAGTAGCTTCTCCGATATCTACTGCCACGAGCACACCTGACCTCTCCGCTGTAGAAGAGTTCTTCAAGGTCTGGAGCCTGAATCGTGTCGAAAACAAGCCTACCGTACCGACTACGTTCACAACTCAAGCCGCGTGGCTGGTTACAGAAATATTGACTTATCACTGGAATGATGCGGAAGGAATGTCGTCGCCAGGAACGATTGGCCTGAGAGCTGCCGACGGCACTATGTATGGCCCGTGGCAAGCGACAGGATTGGATGGACAAGGTGGAGTACCCAACGCAAATTGGGTGGTGAATCCAAACATTATCATCCCCCCAGGCGCCTATACCGTGATTGACTCTGATCCCAGCACCTGGTCGCAGAATGAAGAAACAGGCGGCGCAGGCATGGCCTGGGGCAAGGGCATCCGTCAAGGCAACCCGTAATAGAGCGTAATGGAACGACAACTCCATGAACACTCACAGGCCGCCCGCCGATGAGTTGCAGTGTTGTGGATTGATAAAACACTGCCCAACATCTGGGTGACGGCCGACAGGTGGGGATTCTGCCGGTTAAAATGGGCTATCGGTATCCCGAAGATTGGTTCTGGTCTCGAAGGTGATCCCAACCCACCCATCAGCGGCTTACCCAAGGCGTTCGGCATAAATCAGTCCCGGCAACTCCCGCCGGGACGAGCTTATTCCTGGGGTAAAATCAACACAACCCACTGATGAGAACTGACCCTTCGACACTGCTCAGGGCAAGCCACTGATTACCGGTAGGCCTTCGGCTGGTCACAATGTTAATCCACTCTGCCACTCAACTCCTGACCCTCACAGGCGGCCCGCAGCGCGGCCGCGACCTCGGCAAACTCGGCCTCCTCGAGAACGGCGCAGTTCTCATCCGCGACGAGAAAATCGTCGCCGTCGGCTCGACTGCCGAACTGTGCGCAGCACCTACTCGGCGCGCCAACTACCCCGGCGAACCGGCCCTGGATGCCTCCGGCTGCGTGGTGATGCCCGGCTTCGTTGACCCGCACACGCACCTCATTTGGGGCGGCGACCGGGCCAACGAATTCGAGATGAAAATGGCAGGTGCAAAATACCTCGATATCCTCGCCGCTGGCGGTGGGATCATTTCCACCGTGCGCGCCACGCGCACGGCTTCCATCGAGACGCTCATCGCCCAGACGCGCTCGCGCCTGCTGCGCATGTTCGCCTGCGGTACGACCACCGCCGAAGCCAAGACCGGCTACGGCCTGCAAACTGCAACTGAATTAAGGCTGCTCAAAGCCCTCCTGAGGCTCGACGACGAAGGTCCGCTGGACCTGGCCATCACCTTCCTCGGCGCGCACGCCATCGCGCCTGAATACAAAGACGATCCGCAGGGCTACACCGACCTGATCTGCGAGACCATGCTGCCCATCGTGTGCCAGTGGTGGCAGACCCATGCCCCGCGCCTGTCCCTGCCGTTCGTGGATGTCTTCTGCGAGAACAAAGCCTTCGACCTGGCGCAGTCACGCCAAATCTTGAGCAAAGCGCGCGAGCTGGGCTTCCCGCTCAAGATCCATGCCGACGAGTTCGACAACCTGGGCGGCGCCAGCCTGGCGGTGGAATTGGGCGCGGCCTCGGCCGATCACCTGGTGAAGACCTCCGATGCGGACATCCAGGCGCTGGGAAAGAGCGATACCGTAGCTGTCTCCTTGCCCTGCACGCCTTTCGGCCTGGCCGAACACGATTACACCCCTGCCCAGAAGATCCTCGACGCGGGCGGCATCCTGGCGCTAGCGACTGACTGCAACCCCGGCACGGCCTGGTGCGAGACGATGCAATTCGCCATCGTGCTCGCTTGCCGCTACATGGGGCTTACCCCCGCCCAGGCCATTGCCGCTTCCACCATCAACTCCGCCCAGGCGATTCGGCGCGCAGATATGATTGGCTCCATCGAACCCGGCAAGCAGGCAGACTTGCTGGTGCTCTCCGTGCCGGATTACCGCCACCTCGGCTATCGCTTCGGCACGAATCTGGTCAAGCAGGTCGTCAAGCGCGGCCGCCTCTACTCGGTGGATGTGGGCTACTACCGGACAGCATGAGGAATTTGAACCGCGAAGAAGCGAAGCACGCGAAGAGTGATTTATGGGCGCGAAGGATTTCTTCGCGACCACAGGAATCCTTCGCGGCCTTCGCGGCTTCGCGGTAAAGAATAAGAGGAATCACGAAGGAGGGAAGAATGACGGATATTGAGGCTGTTGCAAAGGATGTTGTGGATGCGGCGATCAAGGTGCATAAAGCGTTGGGACCAGGGTTGCTCGAATCGGCGTACCAGTATTGTCACGCTTATGAACTGCGGCAGCGCGGCAGAAAAGTCTTGACGGAGGTGACATTGCCCCTCGTTTACGAGGGCCAAAAAATAGACGTGGGCTATCGCATTGACACCCTCGTGGACGATCTCGTCATCGTCGAAAACAAAACGGTTGAAAGCCTGCTGCCCATCCATCAGGCGCAATTGCTGACTTACCTGAAACTGAGCGGCTGCAAAATCGGCTTTCTCTTAAACTGGAACGTCAGGTTAATGAAAGACGGCATCCGCCGAGTCGTCTACAACCTCTCCGGTCTGACACCCTTTCCAACCAAAAAACCATAAATTACCCAATTCACTCTTCGCGTTTTTAATCCTCCCTTCGCGGCCTTCGCTTCTTCGCGGTTAATCAAAAACTGGAGCCTCATGCCCACCATCGAACAAGCCCGCAAATGGTACCAAACTGCTGATGCCGTCCACGACTTCGACCACGTGCTGCGCGTCTACAACATGGCTGAACGCCTGGCCCTGGCCGAAGGCGCGGACCTGGAGATCGTCCGCGCCGCAGCCTTGCTGCACGACGCCGAGGGCACCATGCCCGGTGCAGACTCGCGCACCGATCACCATCATGCTTCAGCTGGGTTCGCGGCCGAAGTTTTACGCGCTGAGGGCTGGGGTCCGGAACGCATCGCCGCTGTCCAGCATTGCATCCGCGCCCATCGTTACCGCGACACCTCCGAGCCGCCGCAGTCCATCGAGGCGAAAGTCCTGTTCGATGCCGATAAACTGGACGTTCTCGGCGCGATCGGTGTGGCGCGCGTAATCGGCTACGCTACGCTGGCCGGCCAGCCCTGGTATGCTGAACCATCAGAGCAGTTCATCCAGACCGGTAGGGAACTGCCCGGCGAGCCGCACAGCTCATACCACGAGCACCTGTTTAAGCTGCGCAAAGTCCGCGAACGCATGTTCACGCTCACAGCGCGGGCGATTGCCGAACAACGGCTGCGCTACCTGGATGAATTCTTCGAGCGGCTGATGGCTGAATGGGAGGGGAAAAGGTAGTCAGAGGGACGACAATCTTGCCCGTCTGACTAAAGCAGACTACAATAATCCCAATCTACCAGATCCTCGATGAATTCAAACGCAAACTCCCCCGCAACTGACATGCCGCCGACACTATCGGAAGTAGAAGAGATTGCCCGCCGCGCGGGTGAGATATTGTGCGCTGGTTTCGAGCACGAGCACGAGGTGGAACACAAAGGTGAGATTGACCTGGTGACGGAAGTTGATCACCAATCCGAGACTTTCCTGTTGGCCGAAATCCAGCATCGTTTCCCTGGCAGTAGTATCCTTTCTGAGGAAGCGGGCAGCCTGGTGGGGGATAAAGACCACCTCTGGTACGTGGACCCGTTGGACGGCACCGTCAATTACGCGCACGGCGTGCCCATCTTTTGCGTCTCCATCGGCTATGCCTGCCGGGGCGTGACGACCCTGGGCGTGGTCTATGACCCGCTGCGTGACGAAGCCTTCACCGCCGAGCGCGGGCGCGGCGCCTGGCTGAACGGACGACCCATCCGAGTCTCGAATGCCTGCGAGCTGAAAGACAGCCTGCTGGTGACCGGTTTTCCCTATGACACGTGGAATTCGCCGCGCAATAACCTGGAATTCTTTGGCCGCTTCGCTCGCATTACCCAGGGCGTGCGCCGCCTCGGCTCGGCCGCCCTCGACCTGTGCTACGTCGCCGCGGGCCGCCTGGACGGCTTTTGGGAGATCAGCATCCATGCGTGGGACATCGCCGCGGCCGGTCTCATCGCCGAGGAAGCCGGCGCGCGCGTCACCAATATTGACGGCAAGCCGAATTACATCTCCCCGCCGCAGTCCATTCTTGCTGCACCAGCCGGGCTGCATTCGAAGATGCTGGCCGTGATACGAGAATAATTGCTTTCAGGAGATGCCCGGTCAGTGCAAGATCAGGCAGCCTCTCCCTTCCGATAGTACAGTTCGTGCGAGACGGCGATGTCCGCTATTTCACAGGGGGATTATCCAGCAAGTTCAGGGAGGAAACATCAAGCAAAGTAGGTATAATAGAGATAATTAATTGCCATTTCAAGTCGATGGTGTCGCCATGAGCGAACAAGTTCTTCCCAACTTCAAACTTGAAAGACTGCCGAAAGAGTTACAAGATACCTTTCGTTTGCTTTATTCTAACGGAAGCACACATGCGAATTATCTGCGCCCAAATGAGATATATAAGGGAGATGCGCGCGACCTCTTGCCGCAGATTGAACCGAACAGTGTAGCATTGAGTATTTGGTCTCCCCCATATTTCGTCGGCAAAGAATATGAAGCCTACCTGACATTTGAAGATTGGCAGGATTTACTGGAAACAGTCATCCGTTTGCATTTTCCCATAACAAAACCGGGAGGTTTTTTAGTTGTAAATATTGCTGATATTCTATGTTTCAAAGACTCTGATATGCCGCGCATTCAGGCCGAAGCGGTCAACAAGAAACGTTCACCTGTTACCAGAGAAGAAGTGCTAAGGGCAATGGAGAAGTATCCTGGTTATAACCGCTACCAATTGGCAAAGCTATTAGGATGCAGCGAGCAAACGATAGACCGCAGACTTCACGGCAATAACATACGCGGCGGTAAATACGCGCCGCAAACCAGAGTGAAGATTGTAGGCGGTCTGGTGGAAGAATGGGCATTAAACGCCGGCTTCTATCCCTACGACCGGCGGGTTTGGGTGAAAGATGCAACCTGGGAAAATTCTCGTTGGGCCAGTCTGTCGTACCGTTCGGTTGACGAATTTGAATATCTATACTTCTTCTGGAAACCTGGTATAACCAAATTCGACAGAACTAGATTGTTGCCGGAAGAATGGAAAGACTGGGGGTCAAGGGGAGTATGGAATTTTCCTTCGGTCAGAGCAAACGATGACCACGAAGCCAAATTTCCACTGGAATTGCCGCTGCGGACAATCCGTTTGCTGACCGACCCGGGTGATATTGTGTTAGATTGCTTCATGGGCAGCGGGACTACTGCCGTTGCCGCTGTTCAAGCGAAACGACAATTTATTGGGATTGAACTTGAAGGTAAGTACGTCCAGTTGGCTCGTTCGAAAATTTCGTCAGGTACACAAATAAGATTAATCTCCGACTCGGAAACTTGACCATGCTCATCAACCCCCAAGAACTCAGTCAAAACCTTGACCGGTTGGAAGAAATCGAAAAGGTTTCCTTGCGGTTGGTAACGCAAGCGATTTTCGATTATCGTACGACTGCTGAAGAAATCTTCCGCGAAGAAAGCGACCTGGTTGCCGATATTGGCGAGGATATCACGCGGGAGGCATTGGACCGCCTTGGAATGTCTAAAATTGACCAGCGCATTTTTGGCAAAGTTGATTACAAACGTGCCTGCTACCTCTTTCATCCCGATTACGCCCTCAAGCAGGCATTATTTGTCGATTCAAAGGCTGAAAAGGTCAGTGGACAAGGTACGGCCACTCTGCAAACTTCGCAACTCTCAATGATTGTGAGACAAATCCGTTTTTGGAGAGAGATGGAAGTCCCGGGCAAATTACCTTCAATTGTTAATCTCAAAGGAGAGTCCTACCTGACGACAACCCTGTTCGTCAAATACAACTATCAAGAACAGGATGGTTTAAACGTGTTGAAAAGCATCACTGTTGCGGCTGTACCCAATGGGATGTTACAGGAAAGATACAACCCTAATGTGCAAGATACAATTTGGATCGCTGGCCGTAATGCGCCAACTTTGGGAGAAGAATTCAGGGTCCGCCTCAGTTTCCACCGGTTGAAAGAAAAAGCGAATTGGCGTGTTCAAAAGATTCCTATGGCACCAGGTGAGTTTCAGTGGGGTACATAGGTTGATGAGTTCTCTCATCAACGCTCTGTCCGCCTCCTACGGCGGCGGAGCGTTTTTCACTTCATGGCAGAGTTGTGATTTTCTTCAACTTGCACTTGCCCGATTGATTGTGCTATAGTGAGTACGTCCGCAGTTTCATTCACAATCTCCCCAATAAGGATTTCCCATGCCCCCTCTCATCATCACCGCCACCCCCAACATCTCCTGGCTGCATCCGCAGGTGGACTACCCGCGCACGCCGCAAGCCATCGCCGAGGAAGCCGCTCTCTGCCAGCAGAATGGCGCAACCATCCTGCACACCCACGCAGAGGGTCGCTGGGCCGATACGATCCAGGCCGTGCGTGCAAAAAGCGACATCATCGTGCAGTGCGGCATGTCTAGCCTGCCCATCCCGGAGCGGATGGAAGTGTACAAAAACAAGGCGGACATGATCTCGGTCATTCTGAACCACCACGACGAGGCCTTCGCCCAGACCGAGTGCAACGTTCTGCACCTGCGCGAAGAGTTGGTTGAGTACTGCCGCCTGTGCAGGAAGTACGGCGTCATCCCCGAATGGGAGGTCTGGCATGCTGGGTCGGTCTGGAACCTGAACTATCTTATTGGCAAGAAAATGCTCAAGCCCCCCTATGTGGCCACCCTGTTCTTTGGCTGGCCGGGCGGGACCTGGAGTCCACCCACGGTTGAGGAGTACATGTACCGCCGTAAACTGATGCCGGAGGGCTGCACCTGTAATGTCAGTATTATGGTCGCCGACCACGCGACCACCTTGGTCGCCGACCACGCGACCACCTTGGTCGAGGTGCAGCGCGACATTCTGGCCGCCGCTATCATCCATGGCGACCATGTGCGCGTCGGTACGGAGGATCATCCCTTTGACCACAACGGCAATTTGGTCAGGACGCACGAGCTGGTCAAGGAAACCGCCGAGATGGCGCGCACACTCGGACGCCCGTTGGCGACAGTTCAGCAGGCGCGGGAGATATTTGGGTTGAAGAAGTTTTAACACAAAGGATACGATGGAGCACTAAGGAAGAACCATTTCATAACCTTCGTGTCCCGCCTGCCCCCGTTCTTCGCGAAGCACCCTGCGGGTTGGGGGTTATGCCATTTGTGTTGAAAGTATCAGGAGGCATTATGAGCAAGAAAATTGTCATCATCACCGGCTCGGCGCGGGGAATCGGCGCGGCGTGTGTCCGGGTTTTTGCACAACATAATTATGCCGTCATCGGGCTGGATATATTATCAGAGGGGCAAAAAGTCGCGGAGCAGGTCAGCAGGCATGGGGGCGAATGCACTTTCTTCGTCTGCGATGTATCCGATGAGAAACAGGTCGCGGACTGCATCCAGAAAGTCGGAGAAAAATATAGGCGGGTGGATGTGCTGGTCAACAACGCCGGGGTGGTGCTGGTCAAGCCTTTCGACCAGATCACCTGGGACGAGTTCAAGCGCACCGTTGACATCAACCTGGGCGGGCACTTCCTGCTGTGCAAGTATGTGCTGCCCTATATGAAGGCGCAAAGGAGCGGCGTCATCGTCAACATGGGATCGGTGTCGGGGCACGTCGGGCAAATGGATCACGTCATGTACGGGGCAACGAAGGGGGCGATCATCGCCATGACGCGCGCCCTGGCCTGGGAGCTGGCCCCGTACAACATCCGGGTCAACTCGATCAGCCCTGGCTCGGTGGACACCCCCATGTTGCGCGGCGACATCGAACAGGAGTCAAAGCGCACCGGCGTCTCGTTCAACGAGGTCAAGAAGGAGCGCGAGGCCGAGCAGGCCTTCCAGCGTTGGGCCGACCCGGTGGAGATTGCCGAGCCGATCTACTTCCTGGCCAGCGAGGGCGCTTCGTTCGTCACCGGCGCGGACTGGCTGGTGGACTGCGGCTGGGTGGCAAAATAGGAGTTCAACGTATGACAAAAAAGGTGATTATCCTCAAAGGCAGCCCGCGCGAGAGGGGCAACAGCGCCACGCTCGCAGAGCGGGTCGCGGCGGGCGCACGCGAGGCCGGCGCGCAGGTCGAGAGCGTTTACCTGCACAGCCTGGACATCCGCCCCTGCGACGCCTGCGACGAGTGCCAGGAAAAAGGCACTTGCATCATCGAGGACGATATGCAGCCGCTCTACTCGAAAATATCCTCAGCGGACGCCATCCTCCTCGCCAGCCCGATCTACTGGTTCACCATCAGCGCCCAACTCAAATTGTGCATAGACCGCTGGTACGCGTTCCAGGCGTCACGCTGGAAGGAATTCCACGGCAAGCGGGTTGGGATCATCCTCACCTACGGCGACACCGACCTGTACACCTCCGGCGGAATCAACGCCATCCACACCTTCGAGACCATGTTCCGCTTCCTGCGCTGCGAGATCGTTGGAATGGTCTACGGCTCATTGATGGATGTGGGCGACGCCGAAAAGCACCCCGAACTGCTCGAACAGGCCTTCCAACTCGGTCAGAAGCTGGGAAGCCAGGCATAGGGACCAGGCATGGACATCCCCACGCTCCGCACCTCGCGCCTGCTCCTGCGTCCCTGGATGCCGGAGGACGCAGACCGGCTGCTTGCCATCCTGCAAGAAACGGACATCCTGCGCTACTTTCCTTGCACTGCATCCTGGCCGCGCGAAAAAGTGGACTGGTATATCGCCCATCACCTGTCCCACTGGCAGGAACGCGGCTTCGGCCACTGGGCGGTCGTCACTCCCGCGGACGGGCAGGTGGTCGGATGGAACGGGCTGGAGTTCCTGCCCGAAACCGGGGAGACCGAGGTGGCTTACCTGTTATGCTGTGAGGTCTGGGGCCACGGCTATGCCACCGAGGCAGCCCAGGCCGCTCTCCACTTTGGCTTCACGAATTGCAGCCTCGATAAGATCATCGGCCTGACCCACCCGGAGAACACCGCCTCCCAGCGCGTGCTCGAAAAATGCGGGATGTCATTGATTGACCGGCAAGTTTATTTTGGGATGACGTTGTGCCGCTATCGTGTTGAGCGGGAGGAGCATTGAAATCTTTCCGTAAAATAGTATAATGTATATACATTTAACCGGATAGCTTTCATGCCTCTACGCCTCGACACGAACAGCCTCATTCCCTTTTACTATCAAATCCGCGAACAACTGCGCCAGCAGATCACGAGCGGCCAGCTCGAGCCTGGCGACGCGCTGCCCTCCGAAGCGCAAATCTGCAACGAGACGGGCGTCTCGCGCATGACCGCGCGCCAGGCATTGACCCAAATTGCTTATGAGGGGTTGGTCATCCGCCAGCGCGGCCGCGGGACGTTTGTCGCTGCGCCCAAGGCTGTCCTGCCCAACGTACAAGTGACTGGCATGAGTTACACCGAGATCATGGGCCAGGCCGGCATAAGCGCAGGAGCGCGAGTCCTGGCGCAGGAAGTGATCCCTGCCTCTGTCGAGGTCGCGGCGCAATTGAAGCTTGCCGCCGATCAGCAAGTCATTCACATCGTGCGGACGCGCTCGGCCTCCGGTGTGGTCATGTCGCTGGAAACCTCGTTCTATCCGCACTCACTTTTCCCCGACCTGGCCGAAGCCGACTTGACCGACGCCAGCATCTACCGCTTTCTCGAGCAGCGCTACGGAATTGCGCCAGCCTATGCCGTGGACACCATCGAGATTTCAGTCGCCGGGGCATACGAAGCTGAGAACTTGAAAGTCAACGAGGGCGCGCCAATCGTGCTGGTCACCACCCTGGGCTGTCTGGCCAATGACACGCCGGTCGTCTTCACGCAGACTATCCACCGCGGCGACCGCTTCCGCGCCAGCCTGCGGCGGGAGCGGCAAAAGTGAAAGCGAAATAGAGGATTAATGCCAAACGGTTACTGGGGCAAAATTATCTTCGTCAACCTTTCCATCGGTCAAATCGAAGTAGAGCAGCCGCCGGAGGAAATCTATCGCCGTTATCTAGGCGGTTACGGATTGGGCGTGCATTATCTCTATCAACGCATCCCGGCCAACGCCGACCCGCTCGGTCCCGAAAATGTGCTTGCCTTCCTCCCCGGCCTGCTGACCGGCTCCGGTGCGCAGTTCAGCGGACGCTTCATGGTGGCGGCGCGCTCGCCCCTGACCGGCGCGTGGGGGGACGCCAACTGCGGCGGGAATTTTGGCCCGGCGCTGCGCGGCGCTGGGTATGACGGCTTGTTTATCAGCGGGCAGGCGAAAAAGCCGGTCTACCTGTTTGTGGACGGTGAGAAAACTGAGATCAAAGACGCGTCCCACTTGTGGGGGCTGGATATTCGCCAAACAGAAGAAACCCTGCACGAAGAAATCGGCCTGCAGGCCAAAGTTGCCTGCATTGGCCCGGCGGGTGAGAGGCTTTCGCTCATCTCCGGTATTGTCAACGACGATGGGAGGCTGGCGGCGCGCTGCGGGCTGGGGGCGGTCATGGGGTCGAAAAAGCTCAAGGCAGTGGTGGCACGCGGCAGGTCGCGATTGCCGACAAATTCGTTGTCGCTCGCTAGTCCAAAAGCGTTCAAAGACGCCTCGACTGGCTATCTTCCCTTATTTAGGCGCAAACCCTCCACAATGTCCGCCCGCGTCCCGGCTTTCATGGGCTTCCTTCTGCCCATCATCCGGAGGCTGCGCGGGCAGTTAAGCGGCGGCCCGGCCGAGATGGTAGTGGATTCGTACAAGCGGTACGGAACATCCGCCGGGACCGCGATGCTGGTAGAGCTGGGCGACACGCCGGTGCGCAACTGGAGCGGAATCGGGTTCCGCGACTTCCCGCTGGAGCTTTCCGAAGGCCTGAGCGACCGGGCTGTCGTCCGCCCTATGGTCAAGCCTTACGCCTGCCACTCCTGCCCGGTTGCGTGCGGGGGCATCGTCAACCAGCCGGATGGCGGGACAAGTCACAAGTCCGAGTACGAGACGCTGGCCGCCTTCGGGCCGCTGTTGATGAACAGCGACCTGGGGACGGTCATGCGCTGTAACCACGTCTGCAATATGAGCGGGCTGGATTCTATCTCGGCGGGTGTGGTGGTTGCCTTTGCGTTGGATTGTGCAGAAAAGGGCTGGCTTCCGCCCGAACTGGCCGTGGAACTGCCGCTGGAATGGGGGAGCGGCGAGGTCATCCTGGAATTGACCCAACGCATCGCCGCCCGGACGCCCGGCCTGGGCGACTGGCTGGCGGACGGCGTCCAGCGGGCGGCGGAGCGGCTGGGGCCAGAAGCTCAACCGTACGCCATTCACTCCGGAGGCCAGGAGCTTGCCATGCACCGCGGGATTTACGAACCTGGCGTGGCGGTTGGCTATGCCCTCGATCCAGCCCCGGGACGGCACACGGCCAGCAATTCTGGCAATGCCAACCTGGCTGCCTTCGCGCCCTATTTTGCCTTGCTTGGCCGCAAACCAGCGGCGCGCTACGATTACGCTGAGAAGGGGGTCACGCAGGCAATTGCCATGTCCCTTTACCGCGCCTTTGATTCGCTTGGCCTGTGCCAGTTCGCCCTGGCGATGGGACAGCCTCCCTTCCTGGCGTGGTTGAACGCCGCCACCGGCTGGGGAGTGGACGAGGCCGAGTTCTACCGCATTGGCAGGCGCATCCAGGTAATGCGCCACGCCTTCAACGCCAGGCATGGATTACCGGCGCAGTTCCCGCTGCTGGGGCACGAGCGCGGCGATCCGCCGCAGACCCTCGGCCCGGTCGCCAACCGCACCCTCGACATGGATGCCATAGCCACCGGGTATTTTGCCACGCTCGGACTCGACCCCCTCACCGGCCTGCCCCTGCCGGAGACGGTGAAGGAATTGGGGCTGGAAATAGTTCCCTCACCCTAGCCCTCTCCCCTCGTGAGAAGGGGCGGGGATGAGGGAGACAATCATGGAGGTATGACCATGACATTCTCTTTAACCCAACTTATCGAGGCGCGCCAAGCCGATCAATATTCCCTGCACACGCGTTTCATCAGCCCGCACATGGCGCGCGTTCAGGAGATCATCGGCTTCGACAAGCTGTACACGCGCGGGGAAGGCGCTTATCTGTGGGATGCGGACGGCAACCGCTACCTCGACCTGCTCGCCGGATTTAGCGTTTTCAACCTGGGGCGCGGCCACCCGATCATCAAAAAGGCCATGCAGGAGGCGCTCATGCTCGAGCGGCCCAACCTGGTCAAGATGGACTGTCCGCTGCTGGCCGGTCTGCTGGCGGAGGAATTGGTCAAGCGTATGCCGCCGGGACTGGAGGCAATCTTCTTCGCCAACTCCGGCGCGGATGCCGTGGACACCGCCCTCAAGTTTGCCCGTTGCGCCACCAAACGGTCGCGCATCGTCTTCCTCGACCATGCCTTCCACGGCCTGACGCTCGGCACGCTCTCGATCAACGGCGGGGAGGCCTTCCGCAAGGGCTTCGAGCCGCTCATCCCCGGCGCCGCGATGGTCGCGATGAACGATCTGGATGCCCTGGAAAAGGAGCTGCGCAAGGGCGACGTTGCCGCTTTCATCGTCGAGCCGATCCAGGGCAAGGGCGTGTATATTCCAGAAGATGATTACCTGCCCGAGGCGCAGCGTCTATGCCGCAAGTATGGCACGCTGTTCATCTGCGATGAAGTACAAGTTGGGATGGGGCGCGCCGGTAAATTCCTGTGCTGCGAGCACTGGAACCTGGAACCCGACATGGTCACGCTCGCCAAGTCGCTGGGTGGTGGGTACGTCCCGGTCGGCGCGGTCATCATGCGCCGCGAGATCAACAACAAAGTCTTCGGCCACCTGAAGCGTGCCCAGGTGCACTCGACCACCTTCGGCCAGAACGAGATGGGCATGGCTGCCGGTCTGGCCACTCTCTACGTGATGGACGAAGAGAAAATCGTCGAACGCTCCGCTACGGTCGGGGCAAAGCTGCTCGCCGGGCTGGCTGCTCTCAAAGACCGCCACGAAATGATCGCCGACGTGCGCGGCAAGGGCCTGATCATCGGCATCGAATTCCGCCCGCCAAGCGCCCTCGGCCTCAGGGCCGCCTGGACGGCAATCGAAGCGGCCGAGAAAGGCCTCTTCACCCAACTGGTGGTCATGTCGCTGATGCGCGACCATCGCATGTTGACCCAGGTCGGCGGCCCGGGCGTCAACATCCTCAAACTGCTGCCGCCGCTCATCATCGGCGACGAGGAAGTAGAGAGCATCGTCTCTGCCTTCGAGGCGGTCATGAGCGAAACCAAGATAATTCGCGGCCGGGTGTGGGCCACCAGCGCTGAACTTATCAAACAAGCCATGAGTTCATGAGCACACCACTGGAGGATGTACGTACCCTGGCCGGGACCATCGGCCCGCGCGGCACCGGCACGCCTGGCGAGGCAGCCGCCGCCGATTTTGTGGCGGAGCGTCTCGCGGACCTCGGGCTGCCGGTCGAGAGACGGACATTCCGTGCTGTTGCCAGTCAGAATGCCTTTCCATTGTCAATTGCTCTTGTGGCCTTGCTGGCGGTCGTCATCTATCCGCTGGACGGAGCGCTCGCCCGCTGGATCGCTGCTACCCTGGCACTGCTCACCCCGTTCCTCCTGTGGCAGGCGATCATCCATTCCGACAGCCTGCTGGGACCGCTCTTGCCGCACGTCACCAGCCGCAACGTCGTGACGCGCCTCGAGCCGCAAGGCGAGCTCTGCCGGCGCGCGGTCGTCCTGAGCCACATGGACACGAATCGCTGCCGCCTGGTCTGGCAGTCCTCCACCGTGCGCCACCTTGAGCCGCTCACCTGGCTGACGCTGGCGATATTGATCTTGCTGGGCATGCTCTATATCACCGGCGCACTGCTCGGCGGCCCGGCCTGGATCTGGTGGCTGTCGCTGCTCCCGGCTGGCTACCAGTTCGGCAGCCTCGTCACCCTCTGGCGGGATGAACGCACACCGTTTTCTCCCGGCGCACACGACAACGCGGCCAGCGTGGCGGTCGCCCTCGGACTCGCGGAACGCCTTGCGGCACAACCCCTGCAGAACACGCAGGTCTGGCTGGCCTTCACCGGGGCCGAGGAGACCGACCATGCCGGACTGAAAAACCTGCTGCGCGAACATGATCCTGTTTTGCGCGAGGCGGCTTTCATTGACATGGAGGGTGTGGGCAGCGGCGAGATCGTCTATCTCACCCGCCAGGGACTTTGTTTGCACTACCGGCCCAGCCCGGACCTCCTGGCGTTGGCCGAAAAAGTTGCCGACCGCCAGCCTGACCTGGACGTGCACGCCGCGCAGATGACCGTAGAGGACGAAGTCCGCGCGCTGCGCGGGGGCGGCTATCGCGCCATCTGCATCGCCGGGCGCGACCCGGGGACGGGGAGCCTGCCCCACTGGCACCGCGCCGACGACACGGAAGATACCGTCTCCGCTCAGACTTTGGAACAAGCGGCAGGTTTCGTGATGGCTATGGTAAAGGCATTAGATGATGGGGAGTCCGAAATCTCCTGATGTTGGGAGCAAAGTCAGGAGACTTTGCACTCCGGTAATCATCCAAGAAGGAAGGTGAAGCCATGAACGTTTTCGTGACTGGCTGTACAGGGTTCGTCGGCGGGGCGGTGGTGCGGAAACTGCTCGAGGCCAGCCACACGATCCGCGCACTAGTGCGCCCCGGCATGGACACCCGTCAACTGGACGGCCTACCTATTGAGCGCATAGAAGGAGAACTGGCCGACGCCGACTCCCTGCTGCGAGGAATGAAGGACTGCGACTGGGTCTTCCACGTCGCTGCGTTGTACGCCTACTGGGGCTACACCTGGGACGATTTCTACAAGAGCAACGTGGAGGGTACGCGCCGGGTAATGGAAGCCGCCAGCGCATCCCACATCCAGCGCGTAGTTTACACGAGTTCGATTGCCAGCCTGGGCATCCCGCGCGATGGCACGCCCGGCGACGAGGAGACACCGGTCACGCTGGAGGATATGCTCAGCGACTACAAACGCTCGAAGTACCTGGCCGAGGAAGTGGTGCGAGAGTTCGTCGGCCAGGGCCTGCCGGTGGTGACCGTCAACCCAGCCGCGCCGGTCGGCGTGGCCGACCACAAGCCCACCCAGACTGGCAAGATGATCGTGGACTTCCTGAATGGCAGGATGCCCGCTTACGTGGACACTGGCCTGACCATCGTGGACGTGGAGGATGTGGCCGAGGGGCACCTGTTGGCTGCCGAGCGCGGAAAAGCCGGCGAGCGCTATATCCTGGGCGGGGAAAACCTGTCCCTCAAGCAGGTGCTGGATATGCTGTCCGAAGTCTCGGGCAAGCCCGAGGTCCGCGCGCGCATCCCACGCGCGGTGGCGCTAGCCTGGGCCTACGTGGACACCGGCCTGGCGCGTTTGAACCCCAAACACATCCCGGCCGCCACACCCGACGCGGTGCGCGTCTCCAGCAAGAAGGAATATTTCAGTTCCGCCAAAGCCATGCGCGAACTCGGCTACACATTCATCCCAGCGCGAGAGGCGCTACGCAAAGCGGTGGCGTGGTACCGGGTAAATGGATACGTGTATGGCAGGTGACAGTCACTTCTAAAGTGACTGTCACCTAATTGAGGAGCAAGGATATGACTGCAAAATACCTGATGGGTCTCGACATCGGTGGCGGAGGCGGGCGATGTTTGCTGGTCAATGTGGAGACGAGCGAGACGGTCAGCGCCTTCCGTGCCTGGAGCCACTCCCCCGCGCCGGACGTCGGCGGCTTCGCCTTCGACTTCGACACGCAGGGAGTCTGGCGCATTCTGGGCGAGACGGTGCAGGAGGCGTTGCAGAAGGCCGGTATCAGCGCGCAGGACGTGGCCGGGGTCGCCGCTACCAGTTTCCGCCACGGGATGGTCGTGCTCGACCGCAAGGGGAACACCCTGGTGGCGATGCCGAACCGGGATGGCCGCGCCATTGAGCAGGGCATGGGGCTGGCCATGGATCACGGCGCGGAGATCTACCAGATTACCGGCCACGCCCCCAACCCGGTCTTCATGGCCGCCCGGCTGATGTGGCTGAGGGAGAATCACCCGCAGGCGTTCAAGTCGGCACACGCCGCGTTGAGCATCAGCGACTGGGCCGGCTACATGCTGACCGGCGAGTTTGCCGCCGAACCGGCCCAGGCCGCCGAGTCCCTGCTCTTCGACTTGCATACTCTTAGGTGGTCGGCGGAGATTCTCAAGTTGGCCGGTCTGCCGGAGCGCATCCTTCCTAAACTCAAAGCTGCTGGGACGCGCCTCGGCAAATTGACGAAAGAAGCCGCCGCCAGCCTGGGACTGACCGCCGGGATCCCGGTGGCGGTCGGAGGTCCGGATACGCAGTGCGGATTGCTCGGCGCGGGCGTCGTCTCCGCCGGGCAGATGGCCGTCATCGCCGGAACGACCACCCCCGTCCAGATGGTCATCGCCAAACCGGTCGTGGACGGCGAGATGTGCATCTGGACGGGCCTGCACATCATCCCCGGCCTGTACGTGCTGGAAAGCAACGCTGGGCAGATGGGCTCCAGCCTGGAGTGGGTTGCCCGCATGATCCACACCGGTGCGCCGGAGCCGGTCGCCATGCTGTGCGCCGAGGCCGAGGCCTCGCCGCCCGGCGCCCACGGGATGCTCTCGACTATCGGCGCGGCGGTCTTCAACGCCTCCGCCCTGGAACCGCCGGTGGACACCCTTACCTTCTCGTCCATCATGGCGCGCGACGGCCAGGCAGGCCGGGCGGACGTGGCGCGGGCGCTCCTGGAAGGCATGGCCTACGCCGTGCGCGCCAACGTCGAACAGGTGCTGCAGGTTTCCGGCGGGACTCTCTCGGACCTCTGGCTTGGCGGCGGGATCACCCGCAGCGCCGCATGGACGGGGATCGTCAGCGAGGTGATGGGATGCCGGGTGTGCGTCAGTGCCTCGGTGGAGGCCTCCGCCCTGGGCGCGGCCATCTGCGCCGGGGTTGGCGCCGATCTCTTCCCGGACCTGGCAACGGGCGCACAAAAACTGGCGCGCATCTCCCGTGAGCACCAGTCCGGCGCGGACTCGAAGACCTACCAGGCCCTCTACGCAGACTGGCAGTCGCTGCGCCAGGAGCGCCGCCCAGCGGACATGGTTGCTGCCAGCCAGTTCGCGGGGATGATGATGGCGGGCGCGGCCGCTGCCGAAAGTGGGGCCGCGGCGGCCTCTTTTCATCCGCGCATCTACGTCAGCGCCGAAGTGGACAAGGCCGCGCTGAAGCAACTGCGCGAGTTGGGCGAGGCGGTCTACAAACCCTACCGCACGGAGGGCATCCTGCTCACGGGGGATGACTTGGTGCAGACGCTGAAGGATACTCAGGTCTTCGTCACCGAGGTGGACATCGTCGGCGCGGACGACCTGCTCAAATTGCCCGACCTGCGCATGATCGTTGTCTGCCGCGGCAACCCGGTCAACATTGACATCCGCGCCTGCACGGCGGCGGGCGTGCCGGTGGTCAACACCCCGGCGCGCAACGCAGACGCCGTGGCCGATTTAGCCGTCAGTTTTATGTTGATGCTGGCGCGCAAGATGCAGGGCGCAGTCGGTTTCCTGCGCCAGCCCGGCGGCGAGGCCGGCGACCTGGGGCGCATGGGCCAGGCGCATGAGGAATTCCTGGGCGTCGAACTGTGGCGCAAGACGGTCGGTGTGGTCGGAGGCGGGGCGATTGGGCGCAAAGTGCTTCAGCGCCTGCTGCCCTTCGGGGCGCGTCTCCTGCTCTTCGACCCGTACCTGACCGCCGGGCAGGTCACGCTGATGGGCGCGGAGAAAGTCTCCTTCGAGCAGTTGCTGGCCGAGAGTGACTTCGTCAGCCTGCACGCGCCGGTCACCGACGAGACGCACGGCATGATGAACGCCGACGCTTTCGCCCGCATGAAAACCGGCGTGTTCCTGGTCAACACCGCTCGCGCTGCGCTGGTGGATCAGGATGCGCTGCTGGCAGCGCTTCGATCCGGCAAGTTAGGCGGCCTCGCCACTGACGTGTTCCCGGTCGAGCCGCCTGGTGTGGACGATCCGCTGCTGGCTTTCCCCAACGTCATCGCCACGCCGCACATGGCTGGGAATACCCTCGAGGTGGCGGCCCACCAGGGCGAGATCATCGTCGGCGAGTTGAAGGCGCTGCTGGCGGGCAGAAAGCCCAAATATCTCCTCAACGCCGCCGCGCTCGACTCCTTTACCTGGAGCGGCGTTCGGCCCACGGACGAGAAAAGGCTGAAGGAACTGGCACAGGCGCCAGGTCCGGGCGCAACCGACCTGGATGTAGCCGCGCAGAAACAACAGGCCGCCGAGCCGTTCCTATCCGCAGACAGACAAACAGTCTCAATTACTGGAAAGGTGGAAGAAATGGTCACCCCGATAACCAACACAAGCGCTGCACGCGAGAAGATGATCCAAATCCTGAAGGAGTTCACTGCCCGCATCGCGGCGGACAAGGCGATGGCCGACTTCGCCAAAGGCAAGAATGTGGTCTTCTCGTTCACCATCAAGGACATTGACCAGGCCTTTTACCTTAGTTTCGTGGACAGCAAGGTCGGCGCCGGGCTGGAAGCTCCGCCGCGCGAGCCGGACGTGAAACTCAAGATGAGCGCCGACATTCTCGACGGCATGTTCACCGGCCGCGTCAACGCCACCAAAGCGGCCACGAGCGGAAAACTCTCCTTTAGCGGCGATACCGGCAAGGCGATGGCTTTCTTGCGCATCCAGGGGAACATGGGGCGGCTGTACAGCGAGGCGCGCGCAAAGATTGGCGATCCCGGAGATTTGACGAAATTGGGCGTAATTCCCTCACCCCCGCCCCCTCTCCCATTGGGAGAGGGGAGGGGGCCGGGGGAAGGGGTGAGGGCCGCTCCCGCCATCATCAAGACCGGCGACGTGCGCGACCAGATCCTGATGGTCACCAACGAACTCTACGCCAAAGGGTTGATCACCCCGACGGGCGGCAACGTCAGCGCCCGCTGTGACGACAATCCGAACGAGGTCTGGATCACCCCCAGCGCCATCTTCAAAGGCGACCTGCGTCCCGACATGATGGTGCGCATTGACCTGAACGGCAAGATCCTCAACGAGACGGAGTACACCGCCTCCAGTGAACGGCGCGTCCACTGCGCCATTTACATGCTAAGGCCGGAGATCACCGCCGTCATCCACACCCACGCGCCGCAGGCCACCCTGATGGCGCTGACCGGCACCCACTTCCTGTCCATCTCCACCGAAGCGGCCTTCATTGGCGACGTGCCGGTCGTGCCGTTCATCATGCCCGGCACGGACGAGCTGGGCGAGGCGGTCGCCGCAGCGATGGGCGCCAATGGCATTGCCGCGCTGATGCAGAATCACGGCCTGGTGGTGGCGGGCAGCAGCCTGCGCCGCGCGGCCGACATGACCGACGTGGTCGAGGGCACCGCGCATAAAATCCTGACCTGCAAGTTGCTGGGCGTCACCCCGGCGCTCATACCGGACGATCTCGTCAAGACGCTGAAGGAGATCGGCGCCAGCATGGCGTAAACGAACGGCTGCATGATAAAAACTGCGGGAAGCGCCTCTTGCTGGTGCTTCCCGCATTTATTAATTTCCAGGGTTTCGCCCGCTTGTTTCTACCGCGACCTCCGGCCAGGCTTGGCGTGCAGCATCCGGCGGCCCAGGGGCTTCATTCTCCGCACGGCCGGGGTGTGGTGCGCCTCCCAGATAGCGGGAGCAGTCTTCCCTTCGGGGATGATATCGGCGAGGCCGGCGCGTTGTAATCGAAGTCTGCCAACGTCTGCCGCGCCAGCGGCTGGCCCATGATTTTTTCTAGTGTGCGCACCATGTCTTTGTCATCTGGCGCGACCAACGTGAAGGCGTCGCCGGTACGTTCGGCGCGGCCGGTGCGCCCGATGCGGTGGATGTAGTCGTCGGCGGTGGCAGGCATGTCGTAGTTGATGACGTGCGAGATGCCCTCCACGTCCAGGCCGCGCGCGGCGATGTCGGTGGCGACCATGACCTGATAATGGCCGCTCTTGAAACCGTTCAGCGCGGACTGGCGCTGGCCCTGCGTCCGGTTGCTGTGCAGGCTGGTGGCGCGGAACCCGGCCTGCCCGATCTGCCGGGACAGTTTCTCGGCGCGGTGCTTGGTGCGGGTAAAGATCAGCACCGAATCGGTATCGGTCTGCTTGAGCAGCGCCAGCAGCAGCGCGGTCTTCAATTGCTGTGGCACCGGGAAGAGGGCATGCGCCACGGTGTGCGCCGGCCGGCTCAGGCCGATGGCGATGCGCTTCGGGTGGCGAAGGGTCTGGGTTGCCAGCCCTTCGATCTCAGGTGGGAAGGTGGCCGAGAACAGCATCGTCTGCCGTTGGGCGGGGACGTGCTTGAGGATGCGCTTCACGTCGGGCAGGAAGCCCATGTCCAACATGCGGTCGCCTTCGTCCAACACCAGGATTTCCACGCTGCCGAGCCGGGCGTTGCCTTGCTGGATATGATCCAGAAGGCGGCCAGGACAGGCGACGAGAATTTCGACGCCTTCGCGCAAGGCTTTGACCTGCGGCGCGGCCCCGACGCCCCCGTAGATGGTGGCGCTGCGGATTTTCGTGCCCGTCCCCAGGTCCCGGATGGATTCGTGGATCTGCTCGGCGAGTTCACGCGTGGGTGTGACGATCAGAGCACGCGTCCGGTTGCGCGGACCGGTCAGCAGCTTTTGCAGAATGGGTAACACGAACACCGCCGTTTTGCCGGTGCCAGTCTGGGCGGTGGCGATCAGGTCCTCCCCGGCCAGGGCCGGTGGAATGGCGGCGATTTGAACAGGCGTCGGCTCGGTATAGCCGAGGCGGTTGATCCCCGCCAACAGGCGAGAATCCAGATTGAACTGGTTGAAGTTCACAAGTATTCCTTTTCTTCAGAAGTCAAACGGGTGTTGGGGGGATCGAGCGATGCTCAGAACGTGCAACAGCAAGCGACTGCTGAAATGATGCGATTAAGTGGCAGGAGAATAACCGAGAATGGCGGGAATGTCAAGGTGGGTTCGTGTCCGTTGTGTTAAGGTTTTCCCTGTTATTTTCCAGGCAGGGATCGGGCGAACGCCACTCCCTGCTTGATCCATGTTTTCAAATCAGCCTCCGTCTCACAGCCCTGCGGCTCGACCATAACCCAGCCTGTCATCGGCCTGCCGGTCATATCGAAGGGACGCGTGTGCGGACGGAACAGGGAAGCCTCGTACCCCGCCGGCCCGACCCGCACGATCAGGTCGTTTTTGTGGACTCCGCAGGCCATATTGCTGTTGACCAGGAAGCCAATCCCGCCGAACATTTTCTTTTCTTCCAATTCGGGGAGCGGGCCGAGGGTGGTGCGGATACGTGCGGCTAACATCTCATCGTAGGACATACTGACTCCTTTGCTCTTCATAACCTGTCAGCTTGGGATGAATCCCCCGGCTGGCATTGGAAGTCGTCTATAGGCGACTGGGATGGTCTGCGCAACTTCCTGTGCCCCTACCGTGGAGTTCACAAGGCCTATTTGTCCAGCTAGGCCGCTATCCATGAGTTGGCCGTCAATCATAAACGCATCTCTCCCAGTCTCATCTCGGCGGTTGTCCACTTCCACTTGTCCTGAACATGAGCCAATATTTTTGATAAACGACGGTCCCCTACCGTCGCCCATTCCTTATTCTCTATTTCCTACAACTCGTAAGCCTGCTCACCACTACCTCGCCCTATTTCAGTAATTCTAGAAATGCATCGCGTTCCAATTCACAATCTTGCAGAATTTTGTACATCAATCCTGGCCCGATGGCATCCCCCCGATGGACAGGCACAACCGTGCGCCTTCCATCGCTGTGGCTGAGAAAATGGTGACTCCCTTTCACGCGCAGGACTTCAAAACGGCCCGTTTCAAGGCGGTGGTGACTTGCTGTCCTGTCAGGCTGGGAAACTTGGACATCACACTTCCACAGCAATACGTTGCACACCAATGAACTGCTGGGGCGGCACTTCCTGTTCCACTTCCAGGCACAACATAATCGCCTCGCGGATGCGCTCCATCAATGTATCCAGTGATCGGGCCTGTGTATGGCAACCCCGCAATTCGGGCACGCTGGCAACATAATAACCTTCTGAGTCTCGTTCGACGATCATGCTAAATTCTCTGGTCATAGGATTACCCTTTCATGGTTCGTCTCAATTATGCACGAAATGATCCCCCTTGACAAGCACGAATAAACCGGGCGGCGCTCCCTTAAAACGCTTACGTGAAATACTTCTCTGCCGCTTTTAAAAATTTCTTCGACCAATCTAAAATTTCCTGCGCTTCTTCATCTTCAATCTCGCCAATCATTCCATAATCCCCTATATTTCGTCTGTCTTGCGCTTCCATCAATAACTGGTGAAATTCGGGATTGAGGAGTTTTGTCTTGGCAAACTCCTTTCCATACGCAGCAATGACCGCCGAGTGGCTCGAAAAACTTAAATCTTTGGATAGCAAAAGCGATTGAGCGGTGTAGAACATGGAATAGTAGGCGCGTGAAGCCGCGAAATTGGGAAAGCCGTCGCGCAACAAATTGGCGGCGGCTTTTTGACTCAATCGCGCTCGTTCCAGTAACTCCTCGATTTCAGGGATCATATCGCTATCCCGTCGCGGCGGATATTCATCAGGAACGGCATTTTACTTTGCTCGTACTGTTGACGTGTCGCAAATGCCCGCGAAATGACCACGTCATTTTCCAATGACAACCTGGCAACAATTTTCGATGTTTTTCGCAACATCACACCATACTTGAAATCATCTTTCAACACAATCAACACGTCAATATCGGAGTCATCTCGCGCCTCGCCACGCGCCTGGGAGCCATATAAAATGATTTTCTCCACGCGTTCACCAAGCGCAGCGTTCAACTCTTTTCGCAGAAGCTGCAAAATGCGACGTAGCTGTTTTTGCTCCATACCTTTATTTTACCTTTTTTTACTTCTCTCGCGCGAACGATCTTTACCCTCCTCCCCAAAAACGTGCTTCGGCACTTCGATAAACTCAGTGCAACGCTTCGTTTTGCATAGCCGTCCCGCCGCGCAATGAGTCTCTGCTATAATCTGCCCCATGATCCTTGTCACGGGTGGGACCGGCTTCATCGGCCGCGCTCTGGTACGTCATCTCGCAGAGTCGGGGCATCAGGTGCGCATACTCCTGCGCCCCTCGCCGCGCACCCCCACCCTGCCACTGAGTGTGCCGGTGGAAGTGGCGGTCACCAGCCTGAGCGACGAACGCGGTCTGCGCGCCGCCTTGCACGGCGTGGACGTGGTCTATCACATGGCGGGCGGCGAGGCGCAGGGCGGGCGCGCCAACCTGATGGCCGTGGATATCGAAGGCACGCGCAACCTGGTGCGTGCTGCCGCCGACGCCAGGATCCAGCGCCTGTTCTACCTCAGCCACCTGGATGCCGACCGCGCCTCGGCCTTCCCCGTGCTCAAAGCCAAGGGCATTGCCGAGGAGTCCATCCGCCAGAGCGGCGTACCCCACACCATTCTGCGCGCCTCGATCCTCTTTGGCCCGCAGGACAACTTCACCACCGGCCTGGCCATGCTGTTGGCCCTCGCGCCGGGTTTCCTGCCTCTGCCCGGCCGCGGCAAGACCCTGCTCCAGCCTCTGTGGGTCGAGGATATGGTCACCTGTTTGATCTGGGGGCTGGACGTGCCTGACACGATCAACCAAACCTTCGAGGTCGGCGGGGGCGAATACTTCAGCTTGAGCCAGATCGCTGAGCTTATCATGGATGTGATCAAGAAGCGACGCGCCTTGAGGGCCTGGCCGAATCCCTACATGCGAGCCCTGACCGTCATTCTCGAAACAGCTTTCCCGCATTTCCCCGCTTCTGTCTTCTGGCTGGATTACCTGGCCGTCAACCGCACCTGCGCAGTGGATACTGTCCAGCGCATCTTTGGGCTGAGGCCGGCGCGCTTCGCCACGCATATTGACTACCTGCGCGGCGTCAACTGGTATCGCGAATTCCTCCGCTCGCTCTTCATCCGCCATGCTTGAGTGGATCATCCGCTTGATCGAAACCCCTGAGGAGATGGACGCCGTCCAGGAGCTTCAACGCCTGGTCTGGCCTGGCCCCGAGACGGAGGTCATCCCCTCCCACGCCCTGCTGGCCGTGGTGCACAACGGCGGTTTGCTGCTGGGCGCGTTCGTCAACGAGAAATTGGTCGGCGCGGCCTGGGGTTTTCCTGGTTTCTATTCCACGCCGGATGGGCCGCGCCTCAAGCACTGTTCGCACATCCTGGCCGTCCACCCCGAATGGCGCGATTCCGGCCTCGGCTTCGGCCTCAAGCGCGCCCAATGGCAGATGGTACGCCACCAGGGCCTCGACCTCATCACCTGGACGTACGATCCCCTGCTCAGCCGCAACGCCCACCTCAACATCGCCAAGCTCGGCGCGGTCTGCAACACGTATCGCCGCTCGGAATACGGCGACATGCGCGATGGCCTGAACGTTGGCCTACCTTCCGACCGTTTCCAGGTGGACTGGTGGGTGAACACGCGCCGAGTGGAACACAGACTCGGCCGTCGCCGGCGGCCGGCCCTCGGTCTGGATCATTTCCTGGCTGCGGACGTTTCCCTGTGCGCCGCCGTTCTGGACCCTGCGGGCTGGCCGCGTCCCCCCGAAGATGATCCCATCCTGGGCGGACGCCTGCTATTGGTCGAGATCCCGGCTGACTTCCTGGCGTTGAAAGAGGCTGACCTCGCCCTGGCGCGCGATTGGCGCTTCTATGCCCGCGAGGTTTTCGAGACGGCCTTTGCGGCTGGCTACCTGGTCACTGATTTCATTTTCGACCGGGCGGCTCCCGCAAGGACACCGGGACGATGTGAACGACCGCGCAGTCTCTATGTACTGACTTATGGTGAAAGCACCCTGGATGCCTCCTGATTTGGGGGCGGCGTCAGAGTGGACAACTCGACAATATTTTCATTATGAAAGATCAAAAGAAAAAGGATAACCAGCAGCTTGAACTGGTCCAGCTCCTTGCCTCCCGGCTCGAACGTCTCTCAGCCGATTCGACCTGGTCGCACCGCGCCAGCGGACTGCGCGGGAATATGCTGAAAGTCCTGGAGGAGATCGCTTCCGGCCAGCCAGTGGATGGGGCGCGGCTGGCGCTGCTCGTTGACAAAGGTTTCGAGATCCTGCGTAACGCGGCCATGGAAATACCGGACCTGGACGCCTTGAGGAAGAATGGCTGACCCCATGCGTCTGAAATTGAGCCTGCCGGCGCGTGTCAACATCCTCGGCAACCCGACCGATGGCTGCGAGGGCGACTTCGCTACCCTTTCTGCGGCGGTGGAGATCCGTTTCCGTATGTCAATCGTGCAATACGACGCGGTTGCGCCCTTCCCTTTTGGCGCGGAAGAGCGCTTCATCGGCGTTGTGCACCAGCCCCTGGCTATCGGCGGCTTCCTGGTCCAGTTCCACTACGCCGACACTGACCGTAATGCGAATGGCTTGCCGCTTGTTGGGTTCGCTCGTCAACACCAGTTCGTGGGTTTCCACATGTTGGCGTATCCGTTCCGCCAATGCAACGGCTGAAGACGCAGTTGTGCTCGGAGCGATGATGAGAATCTCTTCCCCGCCATAGCGCGCGATGATGTCCGTCGCACGAATGGCGGAAAGGAGCAGTTTGCCCAAGTAGCTCAGGACGAGATCGCCGACCTGATGCCCGTAAGCATCATTGATACGTTTGAAATGATCAATGTCGAGGAGCAGCACTGAAAGCGGCAAAGAATAACGCCTGGCTCGGACGAATTCTTCCTGGAGGCGACGATCCAAATAGCGGCGGTTGTAGATTCCGATCAAAGGGTCGGTGATATTTTCGTGCTCTAATACCGTCACGCGGCGGATGTCAATGGCGGTATGGAGTGAAAGGGTGGCGGTCAGCCAGACGAAGCCCGCTCCGAAGAAGAAGACGCTTGGAACGATGAGGTCGAGCCATGCGGTGTGACGACTCCAAAATACTGCGGTATAGCTGATGTAGCCCAGGACGAAAAAGCCAATAAAGATGCTGAGGATGTACCACCTGCGGCGCACCAATCCGGCTGGAAGTTGGGCGATCAGTTGGCGGACGAGAAAAAGGGCGCCAATCAAGATGCAGGTACCGGCTATCACCAAGATGTTAGACAGTACGTTGAACATGTTTGCAGGTGGCCGATTATGACGGAGGCATCACCAAAGGGGAAAGCATTTCATTCAAGGACTCGTCTTTATTATACCCTCCTCGACAGTTTTTGCGCTCTCGGCGCGGCTCCGCCCCCTTTTCATCCCCCCATTTCGAAGTTCACCTGTGCCTGCGGCACTGGCGCAGGCAGAAATGGGGGGACAGAGGGGGGCAGGGGGAGCGCGGCGATGCGTCGTTCTTACGCAGCCGCCAATTGTGCGTTCTCGAACTGGCTGTTGTACAATTCGGCATAGAAACCGTTGCGAGCCAGCAGTTTCTCGTGTTTCCCCTGCTCCACAATGTCGCCGTTATTCATCACCAGGATCCAATCCGCGTCACGGATGGTGGAGAGGCGATGGGCGATGATGAAGCTGGTGCGGCCCTTCATCAGGGTATCCATGGCCTTTTGGATCAGCACCTCGGTGTGGGTATCCACCGAACTGGTGGCTTCATCAAGAATGAGGATTTTGGGGTCAGCCAGGATGGCGCGGGCGATGGTCATCAGTTGCATCTGGCCTTGCGATATGTTCGTGGTCTCTTCGTTGAGCACCATGTTGTAACCCTCCGGCAGGGTGCGGACAAAATGGTCCACGCGCGCAGCCTTGGCAGCGTTGATGACTTCCTCATCGGTAGCGTTCGAGCGACCATAGCGGATATTCTCCATGATGGGTCCGTTGTAAAGCCAGGTATCCTGCAATACCATGCCGAACATGCAACGCAGGTCTGCGCGGGTGAAATCCTTGACATTATGGCCGTTCACCAGAATGGCACCGCTGTTGACGTCATAGAAGCGCATCAACAATTTAACCATGGTGGTTTTGCCCGCACCGGTCGGGCCGACAATGGCAATCTTCTGGCCGGGTTCGGCGTAGAAGGAAAAGTCATTGATGATGATCTTATCCGGGCTGTAGCCGAAGTGAACATTCTTGAAATCCACGCGGCCTTCGACGGAGTCCAAATGAACAGGAGTCGTGGTGTCGGGAATCTCCTCGGGTTCAGCCAGGAACTGAAAAACGCGCTCAGCCGCGGCCAGCGTCTGCTGGAGAATATTGGAGATGTTGGCGATCTGCGAGAGCGGCTGCGTAAACGAGCGGACATATTGGATAAAGGCCTGGATATCGCCAATGGTGATGGTGCCCTGGACGGCCAGGTAGCCACCCAGGATACAGATGGCGACATATCCCAGGTTGCCGACGAAATTCATGATGGGGAACAAGAGGCCGGTCAGGAATTGAGATTTCCAAGCCGAGTCGTAGAGGACATAGTTGATCTGGTCAAATTGCTCAACACTCTTGGCCTCACCGTTGAAGGCCTTCATCACGACATGCCCGCCATACATTTCTTCGACGTGACCGTTGATGTGACCCAGGTAATCCTGCTGGCGTTTGAAGAAGACCTGCGACCTGCCGATGATCAAGCCAATGATACCGAACGACAACGGGAGGATGGCTATAGCCACCAGGGTCATCTGCCAACTAATGGTGAACATCATCACGAGCACACCGATGACTGTGGTCACAGAAGTAATGATCTGTGTCAGGCTCTGGTTCAGGGTCTGGCTGACCGTGTCCACATCGTTGGTGATGCGGGAGAGCACCTCGCCGTGACTTGTTCCGTCGAAATATTTAAAGGGTAAACGGTTGATTTTGGCCGCAATGTCCTTGCGGAAGCGATAGGTGATATTCATTGCCACGTTGGACATGATCCAGCCCTGGCCGTAGCTCAGCAAGGCGGAAACCAGGTACAGCGTCAGGGTCAGCACGATGATATTGCCGATATAGCCAAAGTCGACGGAACCGGTCCCGGCGATCTGGGCCATCACCCCTTCGAAAAGCTTGGTGGTGGCCTTTCCCAGGATCTTGGGACCCACGATCATCGCAACCGTCGAGGCGATCGCGAGTAACCAGATGAATAAGATCAAAAACCGGTATTGCCCAAGATATCGGATCAGCTTGGTCAGGGTGCCTTTGAAGTCACGGGGCTTTTCGCCTCTTCTCATCATTGCCATGGGGCCGCCATGTCCCATGCCTATGGGGCCACGCCCGCCCATTGGGGGACGACCACCTATTGGAGTGGGATTGGTTGTTGGGTTGCTGTGTTGCGTGTTCATGCCAACTCCTCCTTGCTCAACTGCGACAAGGCAATGCCTCGATAAACTTCGCTGTCCTTCATCAGTTCCTCATGGGAGCCCTTGCCAACGATCATGCCTTCGTCCAGCACAATGATCTGCTCGGCATTCTTGATGGTGGCAATGCGCTGAGTCACGATCATCATGGTGCTCTCGCCAGTATGCTCCTTGAGGGCTTTGCGTAAGGCTGCATCGGTCTTGAAATCCAGGGCTGAAAAACTATCGTCAAAGATATAGATGGGCGCTTTCTTCACCAGGGCACGGGCGATCGAAAGGCGCTGTTTCTGTCCGCCAGACACGTTCATTCCGCCTTGCGCCACTTCGGTCTGCATGACTTCTGGATTTGTGGAGATGAATTCTGTAGCCTGGGCAATATCAGCGGCCAATTTCAATTCTTCATCGCTGGCGTTTTCATCGCCATACAGAAGGTTGCTTTCGATCGTGCCGGAGAAAAGCATCCCCTTCTGCGGGACATAACCGATCCTATCACGCAGCTCATGCTGCGTGACCTCCCGGATGTCGGTCCCATCCACATAGACAGTGCCCTCTGTGACATCGTAGAAGCGCGGGATCAGGCTGACGATCGTGGATTTACCCGAACCGGTGGTACCGATCAGGGCAGTGGTCTGACCGGGTTGGGCAGTGAAGCTGATATTGTGCAGAACATCCTCTTCTGCACCAGGGTAGCGGAAAGAAACATTGCGGAATTCGACCGTCCCTTTGAACGGCTCATCGAAGTGCCTGGGGTCCTGCGGGTCTTTAATGACCGGTTCGGTCCCCAGCACGTCAGCAATACGATCACCAGATACAACCGCTCTTGGCAGGATGATAAACATCATCGCCAACATGAGGAAGGCAAAAACGATCTGCATGGCATATTGCATGAATGCCATCATGTCGCCAACCTGCATCGAAGACTGGGCGACCTGATGGGCGCCGACCCAGATGATCAGCAGAGTCACTCCATTCATGACCATCATCATCACCGGCATCATGACGACCATGACCCGGTTGATGAACAGGTTGACGCTGGTCAAATCCTTATTGGCTTTGTCAAAGCGATTTTCTTCGAACCCCTGCATGTTAAAGGCCCGGATGACCATCATCCCGGACAGGTTTTCACGCGTCACGAGGTTGAGCCGGTCAATCAGGCTTTGGATGATCTTGAATTTAGGCAGGGCAATCGAAAATACGGTCAGGATCAAGCCGAGAAGTACGACGACTGCTAGTGCGATGATCCACCACATGTTGGCGCTTTTTCCGATGGCCCGGATGATCCCACCGACCCCGATGATGGGTGCGTAGAAAACCATGCGCATCATCATGATGACGACCATCTGGATCTGGGTGATATCGTTCGTTGACCGGGTAATCAGCGAGGCTGTGGAGAACTTGTCAAACTCTGTGCTGGAAAAGCTTTCGACCCGTTGGAACACATTCCGGCGCAGATCGCGCGCCAGTCCGGCCGCTGTTCGGGCCGAGAGGAATCCCACAATGATCGTACAGGTCCCGGAGAGCAAGGTCACGAGCAGCATCAGCAGGCCGATGTGAATAATATAGTTGGACGACAGCTTCCCGGTATCCATTTCGAGAGCAGCGTACTCGGCCTTGACCGGCGTGACGGCTGCCTGGACGATCATGCTGTCGCCTAACGCGGCAAACTTCGAATCAAACATGCTGCTCAACTGGGAAAGCTGTGCTGGGGGAAGCTGCCCAAGCACGGCAAAAATATCCACCCCGGGCGGAAGCTTGGACAGGTCGAAACCCATACTGGTGGCCATGGCAGATGCCTTGGCAGGGTCCGCCAGGACCTGCTGGATGCCCGAAACGATCAAAAATGCCTTGCCCATGACGGGGTTCAGCCAAGTGGTCTCCGCGCTGTCAACCTTGTTCAGGACATAGACAGGCTCCTGAGAAAGGTCGGGGTACAGTTTGACATCGGCGGCATAATCGGGTGAATTTTTATCCACCAGGGTGTAATCGGAGAGCACCCTGGTTCTGTCCGCCGCGCTCATGAAAATGGTGAGCTTGTTCATCTCGGTTTGACGGACTGCCACGGGTACGGCGTTTGCCACGCCGCCCTGCTGGATGCCGACGTTAACGATCTTCGACATATAGTCCGGCAATGCCAGGTCGGCATTCGCCTGCACAAACAGCAAGGCGATGGCGAGCAAGATCAAAAGGATATAGGGTTTTAGGTATTTGACTAATCGCATCATAGTGGCGTTTGCTCCTCGCGAACGAACTATTCCGCTCAATCTAACAGCGGAAAGGTAAATTCTCTTCTAAGAACCAGATTTATCAGTCGGGGGGTTTTTCGAGTTGGCTGGCTTTCTCGATCAGGATGTGCAGAGCTGCGATCACCTGCTCCTGTTCTCCGGGAGACAGCGCGCGCGCCAGCTCTTCCAACCAGCCCTGGCGGGCGTGGATGCTCTCCTGCAGCACTTGGCGGCCTTTGTCGGTCAGGACGATCTGCTTGACGCGCCGGTCGTTGGGGTCTTCCGAGCGTGTGATCATTTGCTGCTGCACCAGGCGTTCCAGCATCTGGCTAGCGGCCGCGTTGGTTACACCCAGGTCGTCGCCGATTTCGGAGACATCGCAGGCGCCCATGCGGTGGAGATGGAACAGGGCGCCAATCTGCGACATGGAAAACCCTTTCTCCTTGGAGTAATGGAGGAAGTTGCGCATCGAACGGCGCATGAAGATTCCAATCCACACGTGCAGGGTCGTGATAAATGGGTCAGAGGACGGCATACTTTAACTTTCTAAATAGTTAAATGCGCCTAAATATATTGCTTCCTTTGGAATTTGTCAAGAGTAAGATCGTGGTAAACTAACGCTCGAAGATCATAAAAAGGTTACCTGAGTAAATGTCTGAACAATCCACTACGGCTGTCGCTTGCGCCAACATCGCCCTCATCAAATACTGGGGCAACCGCGACGATACCTTGCGCCTGCCCGCCAACGGTTCCATTTCCATGAACCTTGAGGGCTTGTTCACGCGCACAACAGTAACATGGAGGGAGGAGGAGCTTGCCCTGAGCGCAGCGAAGGGTGGGGCGTGGAAGGAAGGGAACGAAGAAGACTCGCTGATTATCAATGGCTTGCCGGTGAGGGGAACGGCATTCCAGCGTGTTTCCGATTTCCTTGACCTTGTCCGCAACATGGCAGGCATGGAATGGCGCGCCGAAGTTGTGAGCGAAAACAATTTCCCTGCCGGGACCGGGATCGCCTCCTCGGCTTCAGCCTTTGCCGCTTTGGCTCTGGCAGCCAGCATCGCAGCCGGGCTGGACCTGGAGCCGGCTGCCCTCTCCCGCCTGGCGCGGCGCGGCTCCGGTTCGGCCTGCCGATCCATTCCCGGCGGCTTTGTCGAGTGGCAGGCTGGCATAGGCGACGAGGATTCCTTCGCCACATCCATCGCCTCGCCCGAACACTGGGAGCTGGCCGACTGCATCGCCGTGGTCAGTGCCAAGCAAAAGCCAACCGGCTCGACCGAGGGTCATTCGATGGCGGATACCAGCCCGCTGCAAGCCGGGCGCGTGGCGGACGCGCCCCGTCGCCTCGACCTATGCCGCCGCGCCCTTCTGGAACGCGACTTCGACGCCCTGGCCGGGATCGTGGAACTCGACTCGAACCTGATGCACTCCGTGATGATGACCTCCATGCCGCCGCTCTTCTACTGGCAAGAGCCCACGCTGACCTTGATGCGGCTGGTGCGCGAATGGCGCTTTGGCGGGCTGCCGGTCTGCTACAGCATAGACGCCGGGCCAAACGTCCACGTGATCACGGAGGGGGCCGCGGCGGGGCGCGTGGCTGATTTGCTGGGAGCAGTTCCCGGGGTCCAGAAAGTGCTCGTAGCGCTTGGGGGGGGACAGGCGCGGCTCGTAAAGTAAATTAACCGCGAAAATTCTTCGTTTCCGCGAAGGAAACCTTCGCGGTCGCCTGCCTCCGTTCTTCGCAAAGCACCCTGCGGGTTGGGGGTCGTACCTTCGCGGTTAAATTCCGCCAATCCACAAAAAAGGATATAATCGCCCTTGTCACGCCGGATACGGCGCGAGGATATACTGGCATTTTCTCAATAAATAGGGAAAAACGGGGGGTGTGCGGACGGCTATGCCGTCCGCACACCCCCCGCTCTCCAGTGATGATACGTTTATTGTTTACGAGGTGTATGGCATGAATACAGGTTTTTTGGGTGGGCTGGTTTTCGTGCTGGTGTTCGCCAGCATGATCCTCATCCACGAGTTGGGCCATTTTATCGCCGCGCGCCTGCTGAAGATCGAAGTTGAAGAGTTTGGCATCGGCTTTCCGCCGCGCCTGCTGCGGCTCTGGCGCGCCAAAGGAACGCTCCTGATCGGGAAAGAGCGCCTTGTCCTGCCTCTCAATTTCGACCTGCCGTTCGACCCCAAGACATCCATCCACCGCCCGGTGGAGGCTACCGCCGATTCCATCAAAGGTAGGCTGGTGCTACGCACGATTGCCTTTGCAGCCACGGAAGATGGTCAGTACCAGCCCGACCATCTCCCTGAACATGACCCGGCCTCTGCCCGATCCTCGGCTGCGCCGCTGAAACATTCGAAAGATTTCCCCAAACCCGGCGAAATTCACGTAAGCGGGATTCTTAACGAGGCCAGGCCTGGCACCGAAGTCACCCTGAACTGGATCCCATTGGGTGGATTCAACCGCATCAAAGGCGAAGACGACTCATCCGTGCCGGGCGGGATGGCGGCTGCCAGCCCCTGGAAACGCATCGCTGTGCTGCTGGCCGGCCCGACCATGAACCTGCTGACGGCTGTCCTGGTCTACACGTTCCTTTTCTACCAGATCGGCGTACCCAATACCCACATCGTAGTCATCGCGGACCTCTCGCCGGGATCGCCGGCCGAAATGGCTGGGATTCAAACTGGCGATACGGTCCTGACCGCGGCGGGAGAGAGCATTTCCAGCGTCTCCAGGCTGCAGGCCATCATCCGTGCCCATCTCGACCAGCCGATCAGCCTCAGCCTCCAGCGCGGCGACCAGCAGATTGAGATCAGTGTGACCCCGTTGAGCAGCCGTACGAAGAGACAGGGCGCCATGGGCGTCCTGCTTGGGAACCCGTTGCACACGACCAGTTCATGGTTCGAGACAATATCCCCTAGCTTTAATGCCACCTACGGGAGCATCCGCGAGCTGCTGGCGCTGCCAGGCCAGATTGTCGCGGGCGCGATCCAGCCGCAGGAAGCGCAACTGGCCGGGCCGCGCAGCATCTGGAACCTGTTCCAACAAACCGTCTCGCGGGATGTCCAGAGCCGCGAGACCGCCTCTGTGAACACGGGCCAGCAGCCGACGAATTACACCTTGCTGGCGATCATCTCGCTCACTATCTCGCTGGGCATTCTGAACCTGCTCCCGATCCCGGCCCTGGATGGTGGGCGCATATTGTTCACGCTGCCAGAGATCATCGTCCGGCGGCGCATCCCGCCTCGATTTGAAGCCATCGTCCACGGCGTCGGCGTTCTCATCCTCATGTCCCTGCTCGGATATTTCTACATACTAGATTTTATCCGCCCGGTGACGATCAATTTGCCGTAAAGATTATCTCAAAACTTCGCAGAGACGGCTCCCATGCCGTCGCATCATCGGGCGTGGGAGCTCGATCAGCTTTTGGGACAGATTCTTAGCCATAGAAGGCTCCGAGATGACCAAGATCATCGCTTTCCAAACCGTACTGGATGCGCTGCTGGATGACTCCCAGCCCTTCTCGCCGCATTACCTGTATCTGTTCTCGGACATCGAGTCTGGGCATCTGAAACTCTTGCTCAAGGCCTGGCCGCAGGTCTCGCTTGCCCGCCAACGCGCCCTGCTCGAGGACCTGGAAGAGCTGGCCGAAGACGATACTTTACTTTGCTTCGACGACCTGGCGCGTGCCATGCTGCAAGACCCCGACCCTCAGGTGCGCGTCCAGGCCTTGCGCCTGATGTGGGAATGTGAGGATGCCAAACTGGTGCCAACTTTTCTCGAAATCCTGACCGAGGACAGCAACTCCAACGTCCGCGCCGCAGCCGCCACCGCTCTGGGCGTGTTCATCTACCTGGGTGAGATCGAGGAAATAACGAAACAGACTCTCCATAAAGTCGAAGATAGTCTGCTTGCGGTCATCCATTCTGACGAAGATACCCTGGTGCGGAGGCGCGCCCTGGAAGCGCTGGGTTGGTCGTCACGGCCGGAAGTGCCAGCCTTGATCGAGGCCGCCTATGGCGACAAGAACCTGGATTGGAAAGTGAGCGCCCTGTTTGCCATGGGCCGCTCGAGCGACGAACGCTGGGGCAAACAAGTGCTATCCAACCTACGCAACCGGAACGAGGCCATCCGCCTGGAAGCCCTGCGAGCCGCCGGAGAGTTGGCCCTCGCCTCCGCCCGGCTGATCCTGCTCGACATGCTGGCCGACGAAGAGGATGTGGAGACCCAGCACGAGATCATCTGGGTGCTGACCAAGATCGGTGGCGCGGAAGTCAACGACCGGCTCGTGGAGCTTATGGAAATGGCGGAAGACGAGGAAGAGACCGAGTTCCTCGAAGAGGCGCTGGAAAACCTGGCCTTCACCGAAGAGGTCAGCAATTTCGACTTGCTCGACTTCGAGGCTGATTAACGTGAGGAGGGGTGCACCTTCGAGGAGCACCCCACTTGAGGGATTCCCTTGGCCGAACTTTTACAAACCTTCACCAACAACCTACTGCCCATCCTGCTCATCAGCGGCGCGGGCTTCCTGCTTGGTAAATTTCTCAAGGTCGAACCCCGCCCGATAGGCCGGGTCACCTTCTACATCCTGAGTCCGATCCTGGTCTTCAACCTGCTCATGGAAAGCCAGCTCTCGATCGACCGGATCGGCCTGATGATGGGCTATGCCACGGCGGTCAACTTCCTGGTGGCCGGTCTCGCTTACCTGGCCGGGCGCCTCTTGCGCCTCGACCATATGGGGTTGGTCGTGGTGGTGCTGACCACTTTGTTCTCGAACTCCGGCAATTACGGCCTGCCGCTGATCTCTTTCGCCTTTGGGCAGGAGGCGCTGGCTTATGCCAGTGTCTATTACGTGACCAACGCCATCTTGCTCAACACCGCCGGCGTGCTGATCGCCTCGCTGGGACACCTGAGCCTGAAAGAGAGCCTGCTCGGCCTGTTGACAGTGCCTGCTACTTATGCCATACTGGTCGCCATGCTGATGATGCGCATGGGCTGGCAACTGCCCACGCCGCTGGCGCGCACCGTTTCGCTGGCAGCCAACGCGGCCATCCCGCTAATGCTCGTTCTGCTCGGCCTGGAATTGCAGCGCGCCGAATGGACCAAAAACATCCGCGCCCTGGGCATCAGCAGCGTACTACGCCTGATCGTGGGGCCACTCGTCGGGATGGGCCTGAGCAGCCTCTTCAGATTCAACGCCTCCGCCCGCCAGGCCGGAATCACCGAAGCGGCCATGCCGAGCGCGGTGTTGACCACCGTGCTGGCAAGCGAATATTACCTGGATACATCCCTGGTGACCGCCATCGTCTTCATCACGACTTTGCTCAGTCCGCTCACCCTGACCCCGCTCCTGCTCTACCTGGGGAGGTAACTTGCGCCGCGTCCTTTGCCTCATCGTTACGGCCTCGATCACGCTTGGGTTCTGCAAACCAGCCCAGGCGCAGTCCGCCGTCACGATATCCGATGTACGGGTAGATTACAGCTTCGGGGAAGAGATCACTTTCACGGCGCGCATTCAGGCCGCGTCCGGCATGGTAGGGCAGTCACCTACCATCATCCAGGAGGCGTTGATCTTCTTCCAGGTGCAGGGCGACCCCATTACCCGCGGCGCGTCGATCCAAATCGGAGCGGACGGGATGACCAGCTACCAGTACCCGGTCCCGGCCGGGCTGCTGCGCCCGTTTGCGCGCATCTTCTTCTGGTACCGCCTGACGCTGCAGGGCGGGGGAATCTACACCAGCCCGCAGTTCTCCTTCGATTACGTGGACAACCGATTCCCCTGGCAGACCCTGGAAGACTCGTCCGTGCGATTGCACTGGTTCGCCGGAGACATCAGCTTCGGGCAGGCCGCCTTCGATTTGGCGCACATCGGCCTGCAGGTGGTCAACGTTTTGATCCCAGCCACGCCGTTAGGCCTTCGGCAGAATGAGCCGGTTGACATTTACATCTACGCCACCCCGACCGACGTGCAGAATGCCTTTAGCCTGGGGGGGCGGCCATGGATGGCCAGCCAGGCCAGTCCCGACCTGAGCGTGGCGCTGGTCTCCATTTCAGCCGGGGCGGGGCAAACGATCGCGATGCAGCGGCAGATCCCACACGAGCTGGCGCACGTGATGCTCTATCGTCACACCGGCGCGGCCTACAACCAGTTGCCCACCTGGCTGCGCGAGGGGATCGCTTCGCTGGCAGAACTGTATCCGAACGCGGACTACGTCCAGGTTTTGGGGGTTGCCACCCAGAACCAGACACTGCTGCCGATAACTGACCTGTGCGGACTCTTCCCGCAGGACGCCTCGGGGGCGCTGCTGGCCTACGCTGAATCGGCCTCCTTCACTCGTTACCTATATGATACCTATGGGGCCTCGGGCCTGCTGACCCTCATCCAGGCCTATAGCGACGGCCTGGACTGCGAACTAGGCGCGCTGATCGCCTATGGCAACCCGCTTTCACAAATTGACCAACTGTGGCGGCAGGAAGCCCTGGGCGTAAACGTGGGCAACCTAGCCTTGCGTAACTTTCTTCCCTATTTGATAGTCCTACTGGTGATTCTAGCCTTCCCAACCTGGTTTTTTTTGGCTACCAGGAAGAAGAGCAAAGCATGCCACAAGCCAATCCGGGTGAACGCGCCCGCCTCCACATCTGGGTGAGCGGACGCGTGCAGGGTGTGAGTTTCCGCGCCTTCGTCCAGCAGACCGGGATAATGCTGGGCCTGACCGGCTGGGTGCGCAACGTAGGTTACGACCAGGTCGAGACGCTGGCCGAGGGCGAGCGCGCTGCGCTGGAAGAATTCGCCCAGGCGGTCCAAACCGGCCCGCGCGGCTCACACGTTGACGCGACGCGGGTGGAATGGGAGACGCTGACGGGGGAGTTCAGGTGGTTCGAGGTGAAGCACAGCGTTTGAGATTCTGTGAATGGATCAGCGGGGACAGGAGTCCTCTGCCGAGCAAGGCCGAGCAAAATCCCTCGCCGAGCAAAAAGGGACGCAGCGGGCATGCTGTTGACTTATTCAATTGTTAACGTGCAATCTTGCATTCTATTGGATTTGAGGAACAAAACCTTTCAGGCGTTCTTGCTCCTGGATTTGCAGTTCAGTTGCTGGAGGTATTCATCCTTCAGGTGAGGGGCGGCAAGCGAAGATAGAGACCGCGACGGCGACGATCAATGGCTTCCTCGAGCCGGAAGCGGCGGAGATTGTGATAGGCACGCTGGAGCAAGAGCAGGGCGGTGAATTTCTGCCAGGTGAGGCTCTCGCCGGGGGCGAGGAGGATGCGGTTGTTCGCGATCAAGAAGCAACCCTGCAAAATCAAATTTGGGAGGCTGGTATCACCATGGACGTGGAGGTGGTTGTAGAGTTGGTTATAGATGGCGCGCATACCGCCAGACCAATAGAGATGATGGTAGAGCTGTTGACAGAGGCGCGAGGGGTAAACGACAGGCAGATGGCACCAGGGGAGAGGGGCGGCAAGTTTCAAAAGGATGCCGTTGAGGAGCCAGCGATCGGAGAATAAAGGCTTGTGGCGGCGGTATTTACGGCAGGAATCAAGCTGCTGACGCAACGAAAGGAATAGATCGGCGAGGTGGCGCCACTGGTGGTCGGTAAGGCAAGGACTACCCGGCGGGGCTGAATTCACGCATAAATTTTCTAAGCCCAGAGGAACGAATACCGGGTATTCCGAAATATCCAAGTCTTGAAATTCATAATTGATGAGGAAATATGCATCGGCAGCAAGGCCCTGGAGGTGGGCAGAGGGGGCGAGCAAGGCGGTGCGCTGGTTGATGAGCGTTCCAATTGCTTTATTGGCGCGAGCGGAGACGGCAAGAGCAAGGCGGAATGCTTTTTTATCCTTTGCCTTCCCCATTTGGGCAAATTCGACAGAGGTGATATCAAGCAGAGACATTATTCGAGCGTGGATGGAAGTGGAGGTTCTGGCGAGGCGGCCACCGGCGTTCTTGATCTTTTCGATGGCGAGGGCGGTGGGATGGGGGCGGCGGGCGGAGTAGAAGCCATGTTTGCGGGCGTTGTTGTTGCCGGGCTGAGCACCGCGCTTGCGCTTGACGACCCCCGGTTTTGGTGAAACCAGGGGATGACGTGGGGTAGGAGGAGGTAATTCGAGGGTTGATGCCATGCTCTCTCGCTTTCTGGATAAAAAATGGGGACAGGTCAGGTAACCCATAAGGCACAAGAAGAATAAACAGCACATGCCAGGAACTATAATAGCACAAACGTTCTATTTTGGCAAGGGGCAAGCTCCCTGCGTATGTGTCGCGAGAAACGATGTCGCGAGGCGAAACCCCGCGCCGAGCAAAGGGATTTGGGATTGAGGATTGGAGATAGAGGATTATGGATCGAGGGGACTTTTAACGGCTTTTGCACCGCGCTGCGCTGCTGGAGTCGTGCCAGTAACATGGCGCACGGGCGGCTCGACGCCGCCCGGCTGGAGTACGTGAGTGTAGATCATGATGGTTTTCACGTCCTTGTGGCCAAGCAATTCCTGACGCAGAGAGTAATGTTTGATACGTAACTGGTCGCTGAGTTGGTCGAGGAGTTTCTTCCCTTGAGGGGACGATGTGGGTGGTTGATTGGGGTTCATTTGATGCTTCTTCCTACAGACGGGTTTATAATAGTCCGTGCGCAGCACCTATGCACAGCACCTACTCGGCTCGGTAGATAAGTTGGTAAAGGGAAGTGTTCTATGTAATACCACTGATTCAGGCGTTTATATAGAATGTTTCCGTAGACGCTTTGTTGGGCGGCTTGGCTCGTTTTGCTCTATGTGCATATGAGAGACATAGCAAACCAAATCTAAACATCAAGCACAGAAAGAATTGTTTTCATGAATATTTCAAAGGAATCCAACCAATCAACATCTACTTCGAGAAACCTGCAACAGGTAATGCGACAGCATCCCTTGGTATTCTTCTTTCTCATTGCATACGCATTCTCTTGGATCATGTCGATCCCCTTTGTACTCTCGGAGTGGGGCATCCTGCACGGGGATTTTAGAATTGCCTTCATCCTTAAATCGTTCGGACCGTTCCTGTCTGCCTACATCATGACCCGCATCATCGAGGGGAAAGAAGGCGTGCTTCGCTTGCGACAGCGCATTAAACAAAAGCGCGCTGGCTGGCAATGGTATCTATTCATCTTGTTAGGCATTCCAGCGCTGATTCTGCTTGGGATCATTATCCAACCAGGAGCGCTGGCGAGCTTTCAAGGTCTTAAGCCCCTCTTACTTGTGAGCTATCCGTTGACCTATATCGCTGTATTCTTTGGAGGTGGGCCTCTGGGTGAGGAACCCGGCTGGCGTGGCTTCGCGTTACCCCGTATGCAACCGCGCTATGGGTCGCTGTGGGGTACCCTGCTATTGGGCGTCTTGTGGACTTTCTGGCATCTGCCGGATTTTCTGACGTCTCAGCAAGGGGGAGGGCCAGGCACTGGTTTGACTCCATTCCTCATAAACCTCCCAATTTTCCTTCTGTTGGTTATAGCACTCGCAATCATCTTAACCTGGGTTTTCAATCACACTCAAGGAAGTATTTTCATCGCTACTCTGGCGCATGCCAGCGTCAATGTCCCACAGGTTGTTTTGGTACCACTCTTTCTCGCCTTGGATATGACCAGATTGAACCTGGCAGCCATCATTGGCTTTGGAGTGCCAGCGCTCCTGATTGTCATCCTGACACGCGGTCGGCTTGGCTATCAGCCAAGCCAGGAAAATGCGTTAGGGTCTTAAGAACACAACTTACAAAAAGCAAACGCCACCCAACACCGCGTTCTCAGAAACCGCCAGTGTATAAAGGTGACAAAGTTCTGTCCTGGCGGATCGATCCGCATAAATTCGGGGCCAAATCACAGACAGCAATGAAAATCACGATACCAATTAAACGCAAAGCAGGCGTCTTCCTAGCGAGGACGCCTTTTG
>Ga0315279_10001195_pt1 | contig 44293 bp, 48 predicted proteins | sample YL17G06_20_MG_FD_203694 | JGI IMG/M metagenome (GOLD analysis project Ga0315279, IMG submission 203694) | Sediment microbial communities from Yellowstone Lake, YNP, Wyoming, USA - YL17G06_20 | ecosystem: Environmental > Aquatic > Freshwater > Lake > Sediment | place: USA: Wyoming | collected...
CCACGTTCAACTCTCCCTGCTAGCCATGCTATTCACAGCTCAAGCCGCAGTCAACACACACAAACCAAGCAAAGCAAGAAGCATAAGGTACTTCGCAAACTAATTTAGGAACACGCATGCGCGCTAGCTCATGTTAGAGACCTAGATTTTCATTAGGCCACTTATAGAGGCGACGTAGGCTCCTGCCTTCGTTATCTTTATAGTATTGTATTTTCCTATGTATTCCCTAGCGATGTAGCTACTTTGCTCAAGTTCAGTGAGTACTCCTTTGTTGAGTTTCATTGATCCCCTTTGCTTTAGGGCCCTTGGGAACTTTGGCGAACGAATGTCGACATATTCAATGAAGCCTTCGACTTTTTCTTTGGCAAGATGCTCGATGAGATCTATTGTCTTCATTCCTTTGTCCGGGTTCTCACACAGTTTGACTAGCCACCCTAATTCCGTTCTTCTTGGGTAAGCGAAATTCGAATGGTTCTAAAAACTGACATGTCTAGCTTTGCTGGACTCGTGCCTCGAGTTTGACGAGCCTTTTGAAGCGCATTTATAAAACAAGGGTGAGATTGAGTCTCATCGCCCAAGGAGACATCTTGCAGCGCGCTAATTGAGGTTTGTGACCCGTTCGGTGTCTTTTCGAAAATCGCACAGATCGATCGATCAATTGTGATTCGACTATCAAGGAAAGTGTCCGATTATTTTACCGTGGCTCTTGAGACGTCTTTTGCTCTGCTCCAATACCTGTCGAAGAGGCATCTCTTTGACCAGTGATCGACCGATCGCCGGCAGCGTTGGTGGTCATTCGCTCGCATTCCTCCACTAGAGCAGGATTTTCATACGCAAAGATGATAGCTTTCTTGACTTGTATTCTGCAAGTATTCAATGCGTGCTAACCGTCAAGGACAAGGTACACTCTCTCCTCGCCAGTTTCGCCATTTGCAGAGCCTAATCCAATCTCCACCATCCAGAAATTGCTGATGCTGTTCTGTGGTGCTTCTTTGAATTGCGGTCTATTGTCCTTTTGGTTTTGAGGGATTCTACATATTTTTCCCGCACAAAAAGCTCTTTTACATCTACCAATGATTGTTTACTTGATCTCAATGGCTCCGAAGAGAAATCCCAAGTGGATCGACCTCTTCTTCGAGATTGTTGAAAAGGCATACTTGGGTCAGCCCTTCAGGTATGGGCAGGACACTTTTAGACTGCAACCTACTCTAGTGCGCCCCGCTGATTTCCATAGAAGGGCTTTTGGCTCTTCATTGACATCCTACGAGTCTCTTCTTAAAACGCTTGAGTCAGATTTCAAGACTTTGGCGAGAGGTGAAGTGTACAGAGTGCGAACAGGGTGGATTGCTCAAGGCTTGAAAGGATATGACGGGCACAAGATAAGGCGAATAACTTCAGACGGAGACGTTTTTCTAGTGCCCGATTTGGCTCGTACTCCTGCCATAGGAATAGACACAAGTGGCCTTGGAGACAATGACACGGTTATCGTAGTCTGTTCCATTCCAGATTTCGAAGGTGCATACTTCTTCCTGGAGAAACATCTAAACCTACCAAAAGGCCGGAATGGAAATGAGTTCCATTGGTCTCGACTGAAATCCGACTACAGACAAGACTTACTGACAAGATTCAGGCTGCTCCTTCCTGTCTGTTGTGATGCTTTGCTGGTGATGAGAACCAATGCACTCAATGATCGCAGAGACAAGATTGACAACCTGTTTAAAAACCTCATTGATGGATGTTTTTCTGGATACGAAAAAGATCCAACTCAAAGTGGTCTGCGGCCCGCCCTAAGAAAGAGATTTTTCCAAAAGATGAACAATGTTGCGACCCATTGCGATGCAGATTTCCGACCTTTGACCCAGGACAAAATTGTAAGGCTCCTTGTTCAAACACTTGCTAGGAAGAACGGAGAGCGATTTGAAACTTACACACCACTATTTGCCAATCTCCGTTCTCACGAGTCTAAACCTATTCAAATAGCGGACATTATTGCAGGTCTGGTCAAGACTCTTATCAAGGAAGATCGCCCATTAACACCAATTCAGCCACTGCCTTTCGATTTGCGCAAGATGAGGAAATACTCCGATCGTCCACCAAAGGCGTACTTTTGGTTTGTATAAGATGAATTAGTTTGATCGGGTGCCGCATGCCGTTGATTTTGTTGCGCGGACGTTGCCTCCTCTGGAGACCACGTTACCCGCTGGGCATGCGATCTTAAGATACCTTCATCCAGATTTAAAGTCCCACAGACGTTTATAAACTATTTCTGGAAACTTTCTCCAGATGGACGTCAGAACACACAAACTTGCACAGCATCTTGGACATCATACTGATTGCTGCGACTAGTTTGATCGGGTGCCGCATGCCGTTGATTTTGTTGCGCGGACGTTGCCTCCTCTGGAGACCACGTTACCCGCTGGGCATGCGATCTTAAGATACCTAGATTGAACTTCCAATGGGCGCTTATAAATCATTTCTGGGAGCTGGTTCCAGACAGCATGCTCCACCACTTCTCCAGAAGCTTTTTCGCGGCTTCTATGCATACGCCGCCTTCTTCGAGTAGGTCAACGATCAACTGTGGGACAGATACAATGCTCAGGTATTGCTGTTTAGAGGAGTTGTAGAAGACGTGAGAGTCGGTTACAGCTTGCAGATTAATGCAGAAACGTATGCAAAAAGAGTTCAAGCTTGAGGCTCAACTGATTAAAGGCGAAGTTGATCTGAAGTATCTTCAGAGGCTCGCACCTTTTGATTTTCAAAACTGGGTTATTGTTGAAGTTTCTGGGCAAGGCTAGTAATCGCAAGAGTGGAGATATGGGCATAGACGGTTTCACTCCTGAAATCTTGGGGGCAGACCCGATTCAAATCAAACAAAGCGAAAGCATCGGCAGAAATGTTGTGGACAACTTTGAAACAGCTATGCGCTGAATAAACAAAAAGAAAGGTTACATCGTTGCCTATTCCTTTGTAAAAGGTGCTTATGAGGAATCTGCTAGGGCTCGCAATCAAGACGGAATAGAAATTACTCTACGAACTGTCCAAGAACTGCTAGATGGAAAAATACAAGACGTGCCAAGAAGTTAAGGTGGTTCTGTTAACTCCTAGGGGTATTGGGAAATGTTAAATACGAGCGCGCGCGTCGAGGTCTATGGACAATCGCAGTATTTCTGGTGAGTAGATGAATGTGAGAGCTGTTCCGCCGTAAAGTGATAGGCGGTCTGAGAGGAATTTTACCGCTGAGACGTCCTCTAGCAGATCCGAGATTCGACATACTTTTTCTATTTCTCTGGCGCTGAACCCGTGTTGCAGAGTCAACGCGTCGAAGTCGTATTTCCTTTTCACTTAAATGCCTCTCAGCTGTTCCTCGAAAGCCTCGGGAATGTACAGGTTCCATCTTCTGTTGAGGCTACCTTTTTTTCCTCGGACCAAGTATTGTGGTGGACCACTGATTTCAATTTCCATTTTGCTCAGCGTAGTGTCGTTAACGTGTTCATAGAACGGTGATCTCTTTCTCAGAATATCGAGGATGAAACCGATCCGTCTGGGAAGACCCTTCTTCCCTTGCTGAAGTGTTAGGCTAATCAGTTTTTCAACGTCGAGTCCGCGGAGATTTTCTAGACTCTTTACGCATTCTTCCCAGCCTCCGGCATATTGAACTCTGTCGATGCATTCGATGAACGTCCTTTCCTTGCTACTCACTCTCAGAAGGCTGCTGCCATAGGGTTTCTCAACTGTTTGTGATGTCGTGTCTTTGATGAATACTGGTTTGAAGATGAACCGTTTGTAACTGAAAGGATCGAACCTGTCTTTCGAGTTGAGGCATACGTAAGCTTCGTTGAAAGCAGAGTAGGCGCAGCCGTAGTATTCCAAGGCGGTGTGGAAGCCCAAGTAGTATTCTTTTCTGATTTTGGAGGCGATTAGAAGTTTATCTGGTTCGTACTTTTCTGCTTTTTCCAGCGGAGATAGAACGGCATACAGACCCTTCCGGATTGCTTGAAGCTTGTGAGCTTCGATCAGTCTTTTAACGTATTTGCGATAGATGTATTTGCGGTTTGCAGGGCCTTCGATTACGCTTGACGATGCTTGTATAATGTCGTCAAAGCTTGCTATTTTCATGGGAAGAAGAGCATTGTAGAGCGCTTCAGTTTTGTTCACCATAGTCTTTTCACTTTTTTAACGTAGTTATCCATTTTATGGCATACTGCATTAAAAATATTTAAAACTTGTTAAGCCCACAGCTACACAGAAATTTAACGCAGTTACCCATTAATGGGCATACAACATTAAATTCCTCAAAAGCGCGCGCAGACTATAGGTGCATGCTGTTTCGCGGACGCTGACCGCATCAGGCTCTTATGCCAGTATCGTTGAAATATGCTTTTAACAAGGAAGTTCGTGAATACTCTTGTGGCTGATAGATGTCTGCGGAGATTTCTAAGAGAATCGCGGAGTTCTTAGACTCATGCGTTGCGGAAGACGATTTGGGTCAACCGTATTTCGGCAATCCAGATTATGAAACGTTGCCGTTTCCTACTGCCAATTTTGTCCCAATCAAAGATGTGGAACCGAGCATACGCACGGCTTTCGTGGATGGTGGAAATCAAGAAATGATTGGTGCGCCGAACTTTTCAGTCCAGATGAACAGGGTATACTTTAACATTTTCAGAGGCCGAGAGAGAATCCTTCCTAAGTCTTTGCCCAGAAAGGTGGAGTTCTACTCTGCAACGACGGCGAACTATAGGGATGATGGAATATTCTATGATACTTCAGTCTTTTCTCTGAAACCCGAGTTCGAGGGCTTTGTTCCTGATCAGCTCTTGTCGTTCAGTTCGCTTGACAGAACGGTCACGCTTGGAAATCAGAGGGCAGACATACAGCATGTTGCTTCTGTCGCGAGGAGGTTTGCTGAGTGGGAGTTTGCTAAGCATGTTGTTGAAAATGAGCTTGAGAAGGGAGATATGATAGTCCATGACGGCAGTTTGCAGACGAGTCTTACTAATGAGTACAAGTACCTTGCGCGAGCAGTCGAAGCAGCGATAGTTAAAGGGGTCATTTTTGCTGGGATTTCGAAGACGAGTACACTGTTCACGACCACTGGTCTTTCACTGTTGGGTGCTGTGCAAAAGCTGGCTGAGGATTACGCGGTGAAGGGTCCTTGGTGTCTTCCGATAGCCAAGGTCGCTAACGTGTTGCATAATGCCTTCATTTACGTGGTCAAACTGCATGAGATTGCCAAGTATGTTTTCAGGTATGAGATTTATGGCGAGCAGGCAAGGAGAATGAGTGAAGAAGACTTTTGCAGGGTCACTTCAGCCTTGGCAAGCAATTCGAAAGACATAAGCTTCCCTGGATATCCTTATGGCCTAATAGATGCCGACAGTTTTGCTAGAGTGAGCGGTGACGAGATAGATGCATATAGAGTGCCGCTTATGTCCGAAATATCCAAGCGTGGTAATTGGAAGAAGATATCGAGGCATATCTGCTCTGGTAACGCTCACGGCGTGTTAGACTTGTTGAAGGGTTGATAGAATATGACGTTGGAAGTTTCAGGTCAGATAATTGCGGGAAAAACCGGACAGATTCTGGCAAGAGAGAAGGCCGGTGGAGAGATAGAGATAGGGGACCTGCTCGTAGCCGAGGAGGATGGAGCGTACGTGCTTCTTCAGGCTTTCGAGCTTCTCTATGGGAGCCAAGTGCCGCAGCTGGTGCGCGAGCTTTTGGCCGGCATGAAACTTGAGGGGTTAGGTGCCAACTTGGATTTTCTCGAGCCTCAATTGAGGAATTATGTCATAGCACAAATCAAGGCTGTCCTGCGAGTCAGTGAGAACAGCGAGCCGAAGATACCCAAGACTCTTCCTGCATTCTTTTCAACAATCAGGCACGTCACTGAGAAGGATCTGTGGTTTCTCACTAAGCCAAAAAGCCCTGTGTATCTGGGAAAAGTTCGGAGCGGGTCGAAGGTTCTTGACGTGGGCGTGTACGTTAACGGTGAAGACATGCTGACGCATCACGTGCTGATTCCTGCTACCACTGGAAGAGGAAAAAGCAACTTGGTCAAGGTCATGCTTTGGAGCGTTCTAACCCAAGATTCTCTAGGCATATTGTTACTGGACCCTCACGACGAATACTATGGCAGACACGGCAAAGGGTTGAAAGATCATCCTGCCGCAAAAAAGAGCTTGTTGTACTATTCAACGACCCCTGTTCCCGGGACAAATACTCTTGTAATAAATCTTAGATCGATTTTGCCTTCACATTTTCAAGGAATAGTCCAGTTCACTGATGCTCAGCACGATGCTATAACTTTGTTCTATAACCGGTTTGGAGACCAATGGATTGAGAATATTGTTCGGGGAACAGATATTGGCGATGCTGTTGCCCCCAGGACGCTTGAGGTGTTGAAGAGGAGATTCGATAATGTGCTGGGTGTTTACATAGATGACAGCGGCGACTTCCAATGTAGAAGCGGCGTTTTCAGCGACACCGCTGGGTTGGCCACTACCAGGGAGATTACGAAGGCTCTTGAGGACGGTAAGAAGGTTATCATTGACACGTCAAGGCTGCTTGATGAGGCTGAACTGCTGATCGGAAGCATAATTTCTGGCGGAATCTTCCATCGGTATCAAGCGTACAAGTCTGAGGGAACGTTGGAAGAAAAGCCCGTTGTCAGCGTCGTGATTGAAGAAGCCCCCAGAGTGTTAGGCGCAGACGTGCTTACCGCGCGTGGGGACAACATCTACAGTACCATTGCAAGGGAAGGCAGAAAATTCAAGGTGGGCTTAATCGCGATAACGCAGCTGGTCAGTTTGATTCCGCGAACGATACTTGCGAACATGAACACGAAGATAATCCTCGGAAACGAATTGGTTGCTGAGAGACAAGCGGTCATGGAGAGCGCAGCACAGGACCTGTCGACGGACGACAGAACCATTGCGAGTCTCGATAAGGGTGAAGCCATCGTGAGCAGCAACTTCACAAGATTCGCCGTGCCGATTCAGATACCTCTGTTTGAAAAGTACATCGAAGAGGATCAGCAACCGAAGGAGAAGAACAAGACCGTTTTTGTGGGATAAAGACATGTTCAAGTTTGCCCATATAGCAGATTGTCACATAGGAGCCAACAGAGATCCAACCTTGGAGAAGCTGGAGTTGGCAGCGTTCAGCAAGACTATGGACACATGCGTTCAGGAGAAAGTTGATTTTGTCCTGATAAGCGGAGACCTTTTCCACGCGAACCTTCCCGACATGCACGTTGCGAACGCGGCTGTAAAGAAGATGAAGGAAGTCAAGGATGCCGGCATACCCATATACGTCATTTATGGGAGCCACGATTACAGTCCGAACGATACGTCGATAATCGACATTCTAGAGAGCACAGGCCTCATCAAGAAGATAGTGAAGGGAGAGGATGTTGATGGAAAGCTTCGGCTGGAAGTGTTCACGGATCCGAAGACGAAGGCGAAGCTTGTCGGACTGTCGGGCAGAAAAGCAGGACTGGAGAAGAACTATTATGAGATTCTAGACAGAGAGTACTTGGAGAAGCAGCCGGGGTTTAAGATATTCGCGTTTCACAGCGCAATCTCGGAGCTTAAACCCGAGTTTCTGGCGCAGATGGAATCCATCCCCGTGTCCCTCCTACCCAAGGGCTTTGATTATTACGCCAGCGGTCACGTGCATCGAAGAACTGAATCAGGGTTCTCAGGGTACGAACGAATAGTGTTTCCTGGAGCACTTTTTGCTGGGTATTCTAGAGATTTAGAGGACAGCGCTAGAGGAGAGAAAAGAGGCTTCTACATAGTCAGCTTCGACGATAAAGTCGAAGATGTAAGGTTTATGGAAGTGCCTGTTTGCGAGTTCGAATACTTTGAGTATGATGCGTCAGACAAGAACGTGTTGCAGGCCAAAAAGGATCTGTTGGACAAGCTGGGCAAGATAGGGGCCGAGAACAAGGTTGTCGTCGTAAAGATAAAGGGCGAACTAGCAGGCGGGAAGACTTCAGAGATCAGTTCAAGCGAAATCAGAGACTTGCTAAAGGACAACGGTGCCTTAGATGTCATCATAAACCGTTATGGGTTAACGTCAAAAGAGTACACTGCCATCAAGGTTGCGGGTGAAGATTCTTCGGCGATTGAGGCCAGGCTCCTGAGAGAGAACATAGGCGCAATCAAGGTTTCAATTGAAGAGTTGAAGGCTGACAGAGGAGCGAAGCTTGCAGAAGACTTGCTTAAGATACTGAGGCAGGGGCAGAAGGTCAACGAGACAAAAAAGGACTACGAGGAACGAGTCCAGAAGCACGCATGGGACACGTTGGGCTTGGCTGGTGAAGGCCGATGATACTCAAGTCGCTCAGGCTGGAGAACATCAGAAGCTACACTGAGCAAACAGTCAATTTCCCCATGGGCATAACGTTGTTTGAGGGCGACATAGGCTCGGGGAAATCAACGATTCTCATGGCCATCGAGTTTGCGCTCTTCGGCCTAGGATCTGAGAAAGGAGGAGCCTTGCTCAAGGCAGGTGCAAAGAAGGGGCTCGTGACACTTTGTTTTGAAGTTGATGGGAAGGAGTACGACGTTTGTCGCAGTCTGCAAAGAAAGGCGAAGGGCGTTCAGCAGTCAGATTGTAGCCTCAAGACAGAAGGCACGGTGCTACAGCTCTCAGCTTCCGAGATGAAAGAAAAGATTTTAGACATACTTGCTTTTAACGAGCCTCCTGACCCGAAGGCTGGGAGCGTTATCTTCAGATACGCCATTTTCACGCCGCAGGAAGAGATGAAGGCAATCATTTGGATGAGAGCAGATCAGAGGCTTCAGACCCTTCGAAAAGCATTCAGAATTGAGGATTATCGAATCGCACTAGACAACTCCTCAGCACTGGCCAAGTCTATCAGGGAAAAGTCGATTAGACTGGCATCTTATGCCTCAGACCTTGATAGCTATCGGGAAAAACACAAGACATTAGAAAATGAAATTGAAAAATGCGGAAAAGAACTAGTACGCCTTGACGAGAAGAAGACCTACTTTGACAAAAAAACAACCGAATTGAGAAAAACCGTCGAAACCCTGCAGAAAACCAAGGACTCCATTGGAAAAGCAGTAGGTGAAGTGCCCCTATTGAAGAAAGAAGTCAAGGACAAGAGTGGTGAAATAGTCAGCCTCGAAAATGACATTCAAGAAATTGCACTAGAAACAGTGAAATTGCACTCTGAAGTCGAAAAGCTGGGAAGTATGCAGCAGCCTACAACGAAGACTGATTACGAACTGAAGGACGAATTGAGATTATTGAGAGCCAAACAGCAAGACATCATATCGGCCCAAGGGGCCATAGACGCAAAAATAGTCGATTATGAATCCGTAGAACAAAACAAAGTGTGCCCAACATGCGACAGGCCAGCAGATCCAAAGGAATTCGAAGAGAAAATCAAGCTTAAGAAGGAAGAGAAGAGCAGGGCTACTGATGAAGCCTCTGTCTGCGAAACAAGAATAGGAGAAACAGAGAATCTGCGAGAATCACTCAGAGAATATCAAAGAGCCCAAGATAATCTGCAAAATCTTTCGAAACAGATCGAGAGAAACAATGATCGAACAAGGCAGAATCGTGAAAAGGTCCAGAAGCTTACTGAACAGGTTAAGGACGCACAGGAGAAGCTTGAGAGAGCTGAGAAGGGAGTAGAGGAATTCAACAGAATCTCGGTAGAAGCCGAAGCACTATCTAACGAGCTGAACACAGCAGAGCGAGAGCTCAAGAACACCGAAATCAACATCTTCGGAACCCAAAAAGGCCGTGAAGCGCACACAAATCAAGCCAAAGAACTGGAAATAGAGATACAAAGGAAAGAGAGAGACAGAAAAGCCACAGATAGAATGAAGGAATACCAGATGTGGCTTGAGGAGTATTTGATGCCGACTCTTGAGGTCATTGAGACACAAGTGATGATGAACATAAACCAAGAGTTTAATCAACATTTTCAGAAATGGTGGGGCATGCTCGTGGAGGATCCGAGCAAAGAGTCTAGAATAGATGAGGAATTCACGCCGTTGGTTGAACAAGACGGGTATGAGCAAGACTATAACTATCTCAGCGGCGGCGAAAAAACCAGCCTAGCATTGGCTTACAGACTCTCGTTAAACACCATTGTACAGAAGGTTTCAGCAGGAATCAAGTCCAATCTTCTCATTCTCGACGAACCCACAGATGGGTTTAGCAAAGAACAACTATTCAAGATCAGAGAAATACTTGATGAACTCAAATGCCCCCAAGTAATCATGGTTTCACATGAGAAAGAACTCGAAAGCTTCGCCCACCAAGTCATGAGAATCGAAAAGAAGAATGGAATATCACAAATCAATCCGATTTGAGCACATCTTCTCGCGCGCGCACGCGCTTTTGCGACTCAGCGTCGACTCTTCAGAAAGAAAAGTCTATCTGAGGAGAGATGAGCTGTTTACGTATGCTTCGTCTGCGGTTTGACAGGGGAACTCTTCTGCTGAGTGGCGAGGTCGGGACTCCCTACGGAAAATGGGACCCGCGGGTGGGCTGCTTCAGGATCAAAGCCATGCACTACAGAGATGCGGTGGCATATTTGAAAGAGAGCAAGATTCCCTACGTGGATGAAGTCCCGGAGCTCCCTCCCCTTCAGACCATGAAGAGCGCGGTTGAGCTGCGATCGTACCAGAACGACGCATTGAATAACTGGCGCCGCGCAGGCAACAGAGGAATCCTGGTGTTGCCAACGGCTGCCGGAAAAACCTACATAGCGCTGAGGGCGATTAGTCTTTTGAAGACACAGACTCTGATCGTTGTCCCAACGTTGGACCTCATAGATCAATGGAGAAGACGAATCGTGGAGTTTCTCGGCTTGGAGGCTGGAGCCGTCGGCGGGGGCGAAAGCACGGTGCGAATGATCACGGTTTCAACGTATGACTCGGCATATCTGCAGGCGGAATTCTTGGGCAACAGGTTCATGCTCATCGTCTTCGACGAGGTCCACCATCTGGCTTCGCCCAGTTACATGCAGATAGCCGAGATGTACATCGCACCCTACCGCATGGGTTTGACCGCCACGTATGAGAGAATCGACGAAAGACACGAACTTCTTCCACGTCTCGTCGGAGACGTGGTCTACACCGTCGGGGTTGAAGAATTGGCCGGAGAACATCTTTCGCCGTACACGTACGAGAAGATGTACATTGAATTGACCCCGGATGAGCAGAGCCTATACGATCGTGAGATGGCGGTCTTCAAAGGTTATCTTAGAGAGAAGGGAATCGTCCTGAGAAGCGTCGAAGACTTTCAACGATTCATCATGACCACCGGCAGGGACCGCCGCGCTCGAGAGGCGCTCTTGGCCAGGAACCGCGCGTTGAAGGTTGCGCTGAACTCTGACGCGAAACTTGCACTTTTGGCCAAGCAGCTTGAAGCCTATGGAAGCGAGAGGATTCTGATCTTCACTCTACACAATGATTTGGTCTATGCTGTCAGTCGAAGGTTTCTGATACCGGCCATAACATATCAGACGCCTAAAGACGAACGCCGAGAGATTCTGGACAACTTTCGAAAAGGCGAGTACAAGACCATAGTCACGTCTCAAGTTCTCGATGAGGGCGTGGATGTTCCTGAGGCTTCGGTGGGCTTCATACTGAGTGGAACCGGAAGCACGAGAGAGTACATACAGAGGCTTGGAAGATTGCTCAGGAAGGTTGAGGGCAAGAAAGCCAGACTCGTGGAAATCGTGTCGAAAGAGACCGTCGAAGTGCGAATCAGCCGCAGACGACGTGAAAAGAATCGACGAGGCATGAATGATGCTTCCGAGTGAGCTCTTGGTTGTCTGGAAGAGGCGAGGCGTGATCTTTCCTCGGTACGCCAAGCCGTCGGATGACAACTTGGAGCTGGCCAGAGCGATTATTGAGACCTACGGGAACCGTGTAGGAGAGAAGAAAAGCGTTCTGAAAGCGTTTACTGGCGAGCTTGAGGACAGAGGCTGTGAATACCGTTTCGTCAGAGGCTTGTCCTTTCTGCTCGACAAGAGAAGTGTGTTCAAGTGCAATGACAGAGTCGGCCCTGTCGATCTCAGGAGAAAGATTTACCAGGCAACCGAAAAGTTCGGGCTGCCGACAACGCAGGAACTCAGAGGTCGAATAATCAACTCGGTTGCCGCAGAACTGAAGTTGACGCCGGAGGCAGTTGAGGAATCCTTCTACGCCGACTTGGACAGCGAGTTGATTCTTGAAAAGTTTGATCCACTCGCACCGATGGAGTTGCTGGAACAATACAACCTCAGCCTGACCCAGACGCTTCTCTTCGACTGCACGGAACTGAATTTCACGGCTTCAGGCAACTGGCAAGGAATCTTCTACGCAATCAAAAGATTGGGGTTGATATATGATGCTTCCAAGAACGGTCGCTTCTGGGTAAAGGTCGATGGACCAGCCAGCCTTTTCAAGCTGAACAAGAGGTATGGAACGGCCACGGCCAAGCTTCTGCCGCTAATACTTGCCAACCCTGAATGGACCGTTGAAGCCAAGATACTGTGGAAGTACACCAACGAAATATGCAACTTCAAAATCGAAAGCTGGAAGCACCGCGCCATCTTGAAGCAACCTCAAGTGCCAACCATCTCATACGACAGCACGGTCGAAGAAGACTTCGCAACACGCTTTCAAGCCTCAAAATCCGGGTGGCAGCTGAAGAGAGAACCTGAACCAGTCTTGGCTGGCAAACACGTGATCATACCCGACTTCTCGCTTGAAAGGGACGGTAACAAGGTGTACCTAGAAGTCGTGGGATTCTGGACGATGGATTATCTGCTGCGGAAAATCGGGAAACTGAAGCAAGTAAACGCGAAAATGCTTGTAGTAGTGAACGAAACCTTAGCCTGCGAAAAACTTGCAGACCTGAAAAAGCATTCACAACTGAAAGTCATATACTATCGAGACAGAATTCCGTTGCCTCCAATCCTCCGCTACCTGGAAGAAGCGTTTCGAGGAGTTCAAACAAAGCAAGCAGGATTCATCAAGGACCTCCACATCGTATTCACGGAGCCCGTTGTCAACTTCGAAGAGCTCGCCACCAGAATCGGGGTCTCTGCCGAAGCCGCGAAAACAGCATTAACCGAAAACCCACCGCAAGACTACCTGGCCCTCCCCAACAGCCTCGTCAGGAAAGACGTAGTTGAACAGATTGACAGAAGAATCGGAGACCAGATAAAACAAGCCGGCCGACTACTCTTCTCCGAAGCCGCAAAGATCATCGAGACCGACGGCGTGCACGACGCGACCAGCGTCCTAGAAAACCTGGGATACAAAGTAGTGTGGCATGGAATCAACACCGAAAAGGCCGAAGTGACCAAGCCCTAAACCAGATGCGCCCACTTATCCAAACCATCCAACTCTTTCAAGAATCAGACTAATTCGGCACTTCCTAGTAGACTCGGAGTGCTCTGCGAATCTTTTCAAGGTTATTCGTGGCGACAGGGTCTGTTGACAAGTACTCTTTCAGTTTTTCGCAAGGATAATCGTCGCAATGGGCACAGGTCTTGACCCTCTTTCCTTCGGCGCACGGTCTTATCTCGCAGAGTCTTCGGCAAAAGCCAGAAATCACATCAGACTTACATCCGTGACAGTCAACGTCTTCTGGTTTGAATTTAATCTCGCCTTGGTCGGACCAGTGCTTGGCTATCCGTTTTTTCCACTCAACGTCTTTCGTTTGAGTCGCTTTGAAAGCTTTGCATTCATTACAGTCAAGTCCACAATAAGCAATCATTTCAGAAATCATCCTATTGCCTCCTTGTTTGACGGCGTCACGTGTTGAATGAAGGTAGCCAGCGAGATAAATATTCTGCCGTCATATTACGGTGACCCAACCTTTGATTTGGCTGGCCATAGGGGTCGGTTGGTTGGATAAAACTTTACCCCCAAACCCAACACACACGTTTTCGCGGTCAATCGATCAGACTCGCCACTTTGAAGCGGGATTAAAGATTCTTAAACACTACGTATGAATAAGTGAATGGGGAACGATCTTATGAATAAATGGGCAAAGGGGATTGCATCCTTCCTATTCCTCATGATGTTCATAGTCGCTGGTGTTGCTCTGGCATGGCTTAGATACTCGAGTTTTCAAGACTCTATTTTCAATAGTCACGTTTGGAATCAGGATCTCTTTAACGAAATGGTTTGGGGAGTGGGGTGGGCTGGATTTTTCTCAGGCATACTTTTCACGCTTGGTTGTCCTACACTCGCCAGAGTTTCCAAAGCACTGAAAGACTTCATGAAGAAAGTTCAGCCATAGCGATCGGTCGGCATACTTGTTCTTTACTAGCGCGCGCGATTATGTGTCCCAAAATCTTTTATAGTTATTTCGTTAAGGCGAGACCGATTGAGGTTTCGACACGATAGCAATAATTTCAATTAGGGAGAGAGGTAAGTCGCTATTTGTCTAAGAACGATAGTCGTCTCATTCTTCAGTATTATGCACAACAAAGTGCGATTACAGACCCCTACATGTATTCTCATCTGTTCGACCCTTTGCCCCCCGATTTGCCGAATCTTGTCAAGACCGTTCAAGGGCTAGCCGTTTCTCTTCAGTGGGAAGATGCTTATGCCTTGGATACTCCTCGAGAAAGACACAGAGAAATCTATCTGAGAACCGTTCCCGAAATGCTGAAGCGTATACTCGAATTGGACCCGTCACCACTCGAAATGAAACGCCAGCCTGAGAAACGCAAGGTCAGCCTCTGCCGAGACTTCGCTGTTTTGCTTGTTTCAATGTTGCGTCATCAGGGTGTTCCAACACGTGTGCGAGTTGGTTTCGCTGGCTATTATCGTGCTGAGACCCCAAGGTATTGGGACCATCGAATTGCAGAATACTGGGATAGAGAACTGAATCGCTGGGTGCTTGTCGACGCAATGACTGAAGAGCCCATACTTGAACGTTTGAGGTTCAAAATCGACCCGCTCAATGTTGACGGCAAGTCGCAGTTTGTATTGGCGGGAGAAGCGTGGCAAAAGTGTCGAGTAGGGAAAGTAAACCCCAAGGAGTTCGGAGACAGTCCAGACGACTTAGGAATGCCTCCCATACGATATGCATTGCTTCAAGATTTCGATTATCTCAACAAGAATGAACTTGTAGGCTTTGATGCATGGCACTCTCTAATCAATAAGCCCGAAAATGAAGTGACCGAAGAGGAGAAAGCATTGCTTGACGAGGTTGCTGAGATGACTAATCACGTTGACTCTAATTTCAACGGTTTAAGAGAACTATATCAAACAACTTCGTATGGTCAAACGGTTCAAAGTCGATTATCATCCCTCGGCTTCTGACCAGAACAGTCTTCTATCAGTCCTTTTTGAGCCAGTTTTCGGTTTTGCGCAAAAGCGTTTAGCGGATTTGTAGACTGAGAAACATTAGGAGAAATATCACGATTCCGATTGAAGTTCCAAAAGCTATGGCTGACGTGCCTCGACGTAGATTTCCTATTCGGAGGGTAACTGGAGCAGCATAGGTGAAAAACGTCATGGAAAGAGCAGTCACGGTTCCCCATGTAATAGCCCAGTACATTGGCGCCAGTGTTCCGTACATGTTTCTTCCCAGATTGAAGAAGAGGTCAAGTATAGGAAATGGAAGCAGGTAGATGAGGAAAAGAGGTATTGCCTTGTATCCTCCTATTTGCTTGTCTAGGAAGTCCATACATTCTCTTTCTTTGAATGGAACAAACCAATTTGTCATCGGAAACTTGCCCAGCCTCAAGAGGTGTGCCTTTGGGTCGATCCCTATCTCGTCCAGACCAAAGAAGAGACGAACAAACGCGTATTTAACCACGGCACTGTCGCGATCTATTTCGATCTTTGGAAAAGTGGCCATGCCGAAAAGTATGAACCCTGCACCTGCGGGTAATGTCATTATCATCAAGGGGATCGTAGGATTGCCAAGATAGTAGCTTGCATCGAAAAAGTAGAGGTACCATTGAAACAAGATCGTAACGAAAGCAATGGTGAACATGATCCAAATCAGTCCATGAGCGAGGTTGAAGGCTCTTGTCGTGAAGGTTCTGACGTTCAGATGAAATCCTTGCTCAGTTTCCTTTCCGACAGACTTCTCAAGGAATTGCACTGCTAACTTGCCTTTGTCGGACAGACTGTACTTTTTGCTGTCGTCCTTCTGGATTAGATTGCCCAGTATCTTGAGATGATAATTGAGTTTTCCAGTATTCGTGATGCCCACAAGGTTCATCAGATCAACGTATGAGACACATGTTTTCTCAGACAGGATCAGGATAATCTTTCGTCTTGTCGGATTCTTTAAAGCGTCGCTCAGTGACTCAAAATTTACTCTCAACCGTTTCAGCGCCTTGCTCAATTGACCCGAATGGCTGAAATTCGATTTAAAGCTGCTTGACTAAAAAACTTATCAAACGCGCGCGTACACCGCTGACTACTTTTCTTTTTGTCAGATAAGCTTTGGCTCTGTCCATTCTTCTCTGAGGATCCTGTGCAGATTAAAGACTTCTTGAGAGGTGAAATAATATAAGATGGTTAAACCCTATAACTGTGGGTTGAATCTATGAAGGATTCACATCAGGTTCTTGTCGTAGCGGGTGTTCTTTTCCTGATTGGTATCGTCTTGATTGGCTTGTCAAGAAGCAGCAATATTCCTTCTGCAAGTAACCCATTTCTTAGCGCGCAAGCTTTTTTTACTATGGGGTTCTTCTTTTTGGGTTTTGCTGTCGGGGTGTTGAGAGCAATCGGTTACATAGTTAGGCTAGAAAAGAAAATACCTCAAACTCGCGCGCGCTAAAGACCAACATGGAAACCAAGGGTTGCTGAACTTCTGAACTAACGCGCGCTCCCGACCACGATTTTTATGGATACAATGGAAGTCGATAGCCTGTCTTTTTGCCTATCCAGTTGCCTATGAACGCCCCTATAGTGGTGGGCACGGTCAAAAGTATGATAAGATAGGGCCCAGGCCCGAGATACTGTCTTACATATCCACCGATGGTGAACGCGAAGAGTGCGCTCAGACCGAGTCCTATGGGACTAATTCCCAAGAGTATGTATAAAATCCTGTTGACTCTGACGCTGGGCCTAACTCGTATGTAATACGCAAAGCCCAAAAGAGCGAAGGTCAGGGCTGCAACTTCAAACATTTGTTCCAAAGGGCGTTGCAAGTAGAAATACGAGATGAGTGCATACGCGATTATGGATATCACGCAAAATGCCCAGAGAGGGCTCCACCACCATGGTCGTGAAGTTGTTTTCATTCTTCTTCAAACGATAAAGGAGCCTTATAATCCTATAAGGCTAGCGTGTGTGTGCGCGCGTTGAGTGTGTGTGAGTGAGTGTGAGAGTAAGAGTGGTCGGTTGAGAGCGTAGAAGTGGGTTTGGGTTTGGGGATAAAACTTTACCCCATGAAGAATAAGCGTGGTGATTAGGTAGATTTGAGCAAGTGCGAAACATGAAAAACGTAGTAGTGAAAGAATCAAGGATAAGTGGGAAGGGGGTTTTTTCAAGTAGGAGCTTCAGGGAGGGTGAGGTGATTTTGGAGATTGATGACTCCCATGTTGTGACCGACCCGTCTAAGTTGACGAAAGAGCAGCATGAGTTTGAGCTGGATTATTTAGCAGATGGCAATATTGTGGTTATGCAGGCTCCTGAGAGGTACATGAATCATTCATGCGACCCAAACAGTTACGTGAAGACTGTTAATGATATCCGTAAAGTCTTTGCGATGAGAGACCTCCAGAAGGGGGAAGAAATCCTGGGAGACTATTCGATTAATGGGCATAACGAGGGAACTTTCAAGTGTCGCTGTGGAAGCGAGAACTGCAGGCTCGTTTATCAAGGCAACTTCTTCAAACTTCCAAAGACACTCCAGAAGAAATATCTTCCATATCTTGACGATTGGTTTGTGAAGCAGTTCAAAGATGAGATAGCCAGATTGCGGTGTTCAGAATGAGATTTGGTTGGTTGGATAAAACTTTACCCCAACAAACCACGACGACGACCACGAACGACGACGACGACCACAACGACGACCACGACGGACGACGGTTAATGGAAAGCCAATTAGAGGCTTCGAATGGATGGCTAAGAAACTATACCTAATTCAGGATACATCTATGGATATTACTGGAATAGGATAAGGATAAGGAAGGATAGGATAGTGAGTTAGTACTATGAGGGGTAAAATTCACTCAAAAACTTACCCCTGTACCTTCTCAAAGGTCCATGCTCCTCAAGAAACGAATGGCGGATGTAACTCTTATTTCTTACTGTCGGAACCAACAATTCCCGAAATCAGAATCAAGGCTCGTCGTGACAAAGCGCGCGGAGAACACCACTCATAATCCTCATCAGTCGCACGCGCGTATTCAATCTAATCTAGTGTTTTTTCTTCAGCCGCTTCTTCGCTAGAGCCTTCCTTGCGCTTTCGTCGTCGTTGAAAACAACGATTTTGGCATATCCATCCATATTTCCTCACCGCTTTCTGATTTGGACTTGATAGGGATTGTTATCGTGAATGTAGTTCCTTCCCCAGTTACGCTTTCCACCGATATTTTTCCTCCATGTGCTTCCACGATGCGTTTGCAGATGGACAGGCCTAATCCAATTCCTCTGGCTTTCGTCGTAAAAAGCGGTGCCCAAATTTTTCCCACAGTTTCCTTTGACATTCCTACTCCAGAGTCGCTGAAGGCAATTTCCAAGTTACCATTTGTTTCCCTACTTTTTATTGTGAGTCTCCCGCCTTCAGGCATGGCATCAAGTGCGTTCCCTATGATATTGACGAAAACTCTTTTCATTTTGTCATTATCAATCTTTATTTCCGGTTCGTTCTCGGTTAGCTCCAAAAACTGTACACTTTCTGGAACTTTAATCAAAGTTAATGCGTCCTTTAACATTGATTTCGGGGTGGTTTCTTTCAAATCTAACTTTGTCTCTCTTGAGTATTCTAGGAGCTCGCTTATGATTTTATCCGAGTATTCTACGTCTTTCTCGATAACCCCCAGCATTTCTCTTGCGGTTCCGTCCATTTTTGAGCCCCACTTCGTTTTCAAGTAATATTGAGCGCCTTTGATGCCTGTTAATGGGTTGCGCAAGTCGTGACCCACCATGGCGGCCAACTGCCCAATGGCAGCCATCCTCTCGGACTTGACAAGCATTTCTTGTGACCCCTTCAATTCCTTGGTTCTCAATTCCACCATCTCCTCTAGGTGCCCCGAATATTCTTGCAGTTTCTTTTCCATATCCTTTCTTTCTGTTATGTCTCTGTGCATCACGTTTATGCCGATGATTCTGCCTTTCTTCTTATACGTGCCCACGCTGATTTCTGTTAGGATGATTTCCCCATTTCTTTTCAGCCCTTTTATCTCGTATATGAGGGGAAGCTCCTCTTCCGAGTATTTTGCGTGATATTTTTCCAAAACCAAGGCACGGTCGTCAGGGTGAACAAAGTCCAAGTAAGCCTTGTCTTTCAGTTCTTCATCCCTGTACCCGAATAATTTCTTGAATGCTTTGTTGTATTCTAGGAGACGTCCCTCGCTTCCAACGAAGATGCACACAGGGTCTTGCATGCCTTCGAAAAAGCCCCTAAGCCTTCCCTCAGATTCCTTAAGTCTCTCTTCAATCTGTTTTCTTGCTGTGATATCTCTTGTAATGCTTACGACCTCAACCTTTCCTTGGCTTTTCACTGGAAAAGTTGATATTTCAACGGTGATCGTACTCCCGTCTTTTCTTGTCAACTCGAAGTCGAAAGGCCCAGTTCTCTGTCCCGAACGATTCTCTGCAAGCAATTCCATGAACTTCTCTAGGTATTTCCTGGGAAGAAGCCCAACGGTCAGAAAATTCTTTCCAATAAGTTCCTCTTTCTTGTAGCCAGTCATTGATTCTGCTTCTCTATTTACATCGATAAAACTGCCCAAGGAATCGTACAAAAATATACCTTCAGGGGCGTATTCTACCAATTGCCTAAGCTTTTCCTCTGACTGTCGACGTTCTTCCTCTGCTTCCTTCTGCCTTTCTGACCATTCATGATTTAAAATCGGTAGTCACCTCACCTCAATGACTTCGACAGCGCAACATAACCTCGCAAGTTAAACTTCCTCTCCATCATATTTAATCTGTATGAATCTTGAATGAGTATTATTCATAGCGCGTGCGGTTTCATAATTAGCCTACAGTTTTGGGTTACGCATCTGTCTTAGCGCGCGCGTGGTTAAGCGTTGCAGAGTACGTCGCGAACTCGTAGACCAAATTGTCCATAGCTCGAAATCATATATAGCAGGCACAGGTTAAGGGGACCAGTGAGGCGATCTGTAATGTCAACAAACGAAAACAAGGCGTTAGAGCGCCGTTGGTTTAAGGCTTTCGACAAGGGAAAGGATGCCGTCATGGCTGCCACAGACGAGTTATACTCCAATGACTTCGTCCTTCACAGCGCCACGGGCGAGGACATGCATGGCCTCAAAGCCACTAAAAAATACATGGCCGAGATTTTCAGAGCATTTCCCGACATTCACATGACGATTGATGACCTGGTTGCCGAAGGAGACAAAGTAGCCGTACGTTTCACGGTGACTGGCACACACAAGGGTGAATTCATGGGTGTCCCTGCTACCAACAAGAAGATGACGATGTGGTCGATCCAGATTGACCGCATTGCCCGCGGCAAGTTCGTGGAAGGCTGGGAAAGAAGTGACACTCTAGGCTTAATGCAGCAACTCGGTCTCATGCCCAAACCAAAAAAGTGAGCAAACCTTCACCCTGCCGATCAGAACTTGAATGCAAGACCGCACTGCGTTCCCTGAGCCTCCCCATCTTTTTCTTCTCGGTCGATTTCTCACTAGCGCGCGCACAAAAAAAGGGGAGTCGTTTTGTGTGTGTTTAGTGGGGCATGAATACCCCGGAGAACACTAGCCAAGCCAGAAGTGTTTTCGCCACGAAACTCAGGACTATGTACGTTCTTTCGCCGTACAAGTAGTCTTTCCAGCGCCCCACGCCTTTGTACTGTAGAACCATGTTGACTGCGAAGACCATGAATAGGACGAAGTAGATGAAGATTGTGAAGTACACGAAGGTTGGCGGAGCAACGCTTGAGGAACTGAGGGCACCTATGAAGTAGGCGTAGAGGACGACCCAGGGGAGACCTCCAGAAATGCAGCCAAGTATGAAGGGCGACCAGTTCGTCTTCTCGGTCTTCTGATTCAACAGCTCCATCTGGTAGCCGAACATTATCATCATCGCGTTCAATACGAAAATCATCGTGAGCGACCAGAAATCCAGAATGCCAACGAACGTAGATATCAAAACTATCATTATCGAGCTTGAGAAGGCATACTCGTACCAACGGTACGGGTTCATGCCTTTCCTCAGGTTCTCGTTGTAATCCTTATTCTTTGGATAGGCAATCGTGAAATGCGCCACGGCAGAGATCAGCGGGAAAGATGCCAAGATGATTCCTAGATTGTTGAATGAGAAGAGGGACTGAATGCTCGGCGACCAAGGAAGAGGGCCGACTTTCAGATAGAACGTGTACAGTTTCAAGGGCCAGTTCAACAAGAAGCCCAGAGCCAGCATCAAGATTCCTTGCACAAGATGTAGAACACCGGCAGCGGCATTGAAACGCTTCAGATACGGAAAGGAAATCGGCGATTCAGCGATTATTTCCTGTCTTTCCTTATAGTTCATGAATCAATCTCTAGTTGAAAACCACTCTTAAAATTTGCCTTCCACCTATCATTTCGCCATGAGCACGCGCAGGTACTCCGGCTCCACACTAAGAGATTTCGGGCCTTTGGACCGTACCGAAAAAGCCAATAAATGCCGAGAACGTCCGCTTCTGTAGCAAGACCAGTCTGAGAGGCCGTTCATATTTGGATCCAAATGAGAACTGATTATTCCTATTTCCTTTCTTTGTCTCTCCATAGAGGTATTGTCAACCAGAGATTTAAAGTTCACTGGAAGAATCCTCTATAGATAATGATGGAAGATATTGGTGGGTATCCACCTTACAAGAATAAGAGAATTAGTCCAATGACAATTCCAACAGATACAACCAACGTGATTAAAACTACCCAAGGAGAAATATGAATATGAACAAGACGCTGAAGGACAAACATCAGAACTATCCAGACAAGAGGAATCAACAATAATGAATATGGATATTTCATGAGGAAATGAACCAATTCATCAATTATCTGCCACTGCATGGTTGTTTGCATTCTAATCAAATTGAATAGATTGTAGTCTTATCCTTAAATAATCTTCCCTATTACCTCCTTTCGTGTTTCTAAGAATTTCCCAGATTTGTTTCAAAGATTTTGGCTCATCCCAGAAAGGTACTTCTAAGCCTGTGGAAACCTGATCTTCTTCTGGAAAGAATCTCAATTTAATTCCAATGATCCTCAGAGAATGATTGATTTGATTCTAAGCTCAACCATTGATAAAATATCATAAGAGTTTATTCCAGTAATGGTAGAAAGCATATAGTATCTTTTATCTACTCTAATACTCTTCTTCTTCTCCTGAGAATGGTTGTTGGTGACCACAGGATGGTCAAATCATCATAGGGTGCTTGAAACTCTAGGTGGCGAGCAGCTCGCCATTAGGAGTGGATATTCTCTCTCCCTTATGGAAATCCAACGCACTTAGTACTGTATGATTCTCTCACTCTTATTCTCAGAAGATCTTGAGAACATTTCCAAGAATAGATTTTCCTACGGTTGTTCAGGGTATCATTAGTATCTGAAATCTCAAGACTTGTATCTGCGCTGTACAGATGACTGTATTGCTGTTGAGCAGTTAACTTGTATTTTTGTACAACATCAGATACACATCATGTACTGAAGTGTGGAAGATAGAGGATTTAAATGAATGCCTCTTGTTCAACTGTTCTACAATAATATGCTCAGATATGCCTAGTGTATGCATGTGAGAACTTAGACACCGCTAAGGGTGTCTTGCTTTTCACAATGCTTCTCTTTCTGTACAGTTTTTTCCTTCTCGGCGATTATTCGGGTTTTTCCTTCTCAAAGGATAGGAATTCATCACCCATGATGATATTTAAACTCAATACAGGTCTCAATTTGAATAATATCACCGGTGATGTTATCAAAACAGCGCTAAGGGTGTTTGCCTCTTCGTGGAGAAGGAATCCTCTTCATGGCGGGCATCATTTCCAGTTTAGACTTTGTATTGGACTCTAATTCATGGTTATATATCTTCTACTCACTCTGATTCACTTGCTTCTGGTTCAGACTTGTAAAGATTTGCTTACTATGTTCCCTGAAAGATATCCAGATTCAAGAACTTTAGCTAAGGCTCTAGGTTTCCATGAGACTAAAATTAGTGAATGGATTTCTACATATCAAGCATGATATTCGGCTAGCCGAACAACTTTAACTCATGGAGATGCGCCAGCGCAACACTAAGGTGGGTCGGGGCTACCCATGTCAAAGTTCTATTAGATATTTGAACAGCAAATAATTGATGTGTCGCGCCAGCGCGACAGATTCATCTTTGGAACAAGAAGTTGAAATTACTGCATGGAGTTCCGCCAGCGGAACAGACTCAATAGCATCTGTACTAGAATACAACTCTTGGTTTAGGTTTAAATCTAATATCCAGCAGAGAATCAAAAAGACCATAGAAAGTCCATATGGTGGTACACATAGAAAGAGTTATATGTGATGAGTGAGTATTATATATTAGAGAGAGAATAGGCTCTGATTTGGGAAAGGAACTTGCAAATGGGAAGAAAAAGGAAATCAAACTGGAATTATCCTTCTTGTCCAGAGTGTGGACATCCAATGGGAAAGATAGGAACCTTTGTTAGACGAGTAAAGAACAAGGGAAGATACTACCGTTATAGATGTTCCCAGTGTGGCTTGAGTTGGGTATCAGACCAGAAAGTGGAGGAATGCTTACAATGAGAAGACTAAGTAATACAAATAGGGATACCCTATCTATACAATATATCTTTGGATACAAGAGATATCTTCTAGAGAACAAGGATGGCATAACAAGGAGAATATATTACAAGGCTACAATGAAAAGAGACTTATCCAACATTAGAACAGAACTTAGAAGTCTCAATTGTAAAACAATTCCTGACGTTGTCATTCATTCTCCATCTGAAATCAATTATCAGTATGGAGACAAGAAGGTTATTTATTACAATGGAACAGTTGAAGATTTCTATGGATATGAAAAGAATAACGAATCTTTGAATCAGGCAGTGTTCCTTCTAAAAATTATGAAGAAATTTGGTTATATGGAACTGAAATACTCCAAGAGAAGGTTTAGAAAATGAATAATGTAGAACAATCTGAAGAATTCAGAAAAAGAATACAAGCGATTTCTGAGAGAATAAATAGTGATCTTAATCATTCTTGTCCTCAGTATCATTCAGTTGGTATCAAGTATGAAAGTAATCCTGATCTATCATGTCCAAGGTGTGGTAATGGACTGAAGAGAAAAGCAGGTTTTGTCAAAGGAAAGCAACGATACCAGTGTCTAGTCTGTTGGAGAGTCTATTTGGAGAAGGAGGAATAAGATGGGTCGCCCAGAAGATGATTGGTTACAAGAACAAATCCGTAAGTTTAAACTGAAGAAGAGGAAGAAGAAGTGAGTACAGAAGAAATTTCAGAGTTTGAAGCTGCTAAGATCGAGAGACACAGGAAGAAGATGGTAGCATTAAAAGAACTAATGCGCCAAAGATCCTTGAAAAGAAAAAGAATCTGCGCTGTAGAAGAAAAGATTCCACTTGTCAAATTGGATCAACTTTTGAAAGACTTCAAATATGCTCTAACTGAAAGAATTGATAATACTAAAATGAAGGTCAACAATCAGAGAACTACGGGATTGAAAGAAGAAGAAAAGGATCAACTCAAAAGAATTGTCTCCAAGAGATCTTCCAAGAACTTGAACAATCCCTACAAAAGAACAGTCTTCGCTAAAAATATTATCAGAAGTATTGCTTTAGCAAGTGCCATCCGAGAAAATTGGGAATATGGTGATTCAGATGGACCCAGAGACTTGAAGGTTTTAGATTCCAAGTTCCCTAGTTTGATAGGTTTATCATGGAAGAATTATATCAAGTGGTTGAATGCTATTGAGACTAGAAAGAATCGACTTCCAATTCAAATCAGAGAGAGAAGGAATAAACAACGATCAAAGTAATGGTAGTGTTCAAGTCTTTTTGCTCAGTGCAGGTTCTCCCTGCCATACTAAGAGCATGGGATCAAACTTGGATACTATCATTATCAAAGGTATGCACGATGATTCTCCATTCGTGCAATACTCTAGGAAAGGACTTCAGAGTTCAAGAAAACTTGTTCAGACTTTTGGAGTCTTTTCTTATGCTTATTTATAAGATGGAAGGAGATGAAAAGAAATGGAAAGTAAAGCAGAAGAATTGATAAAGATAATCCAGAGCGAAGAAAAAGAAGTTTGGAGACTGACTAAAGAATATTATGATCTAACTAAAGAACTTGATGAACTAAGAAAACTTAACAAAAAATATGATTCATGGAAAGCAGATGAAATCCTCTGGGAATTGAATAACTTTATTATATAACATCTATAAGTTCCATAAGGAAATGGTTTAATAGAAAGTTCTAGTATTAGTATATCAGACGAAAAGATTGTTGCACACCTGTTTACCACTTGTTGGAGATAGGTAGTCCAGATCTTTGATCTGCTTTTTTGTAGTCGTATAAAATAAAGAAGGAAAATAATAACATGAAAACATTAGAAGAATTGGCAAAAGGGAATCCAATATTGATAGAAGAACTTAAGAAAACTTTGACTAAAGAACAATTAGCTTCTACTCTACCCAGTGATATCTCTGACCTTGAGACAATCATATTCTCTGACATGCAGCAAATTATGTTGCAAGAATGTGTTGGTTTAACTTTGGTCAGAACTATTGATTTGAGTGGCAAGAAAACTGACTACATCACGGTGCCGAAAGAATTGGCTCCTGCAAGTCCATTGCCTCCAGTGGCTGAAGGAGATACTGTCATACCTCGAAAGTTCTTACTAGACACAAAACCCATAACTCTTTCACAGCGTTGGGGAGATGATTTCAGTCTAGCTAAGGACAGTGTTGATGATTGCGAGGTTGACTTGGTTAACCTTGGAAAGGATAACATGGCGAAAGAATTCGCACAAGGGCTGGATGAATACCTCTTTTCAGTGCTATTGAGAGAGACAACTTACACACAGACCATTTCTGGCAGTACTGCACATGCGATTTATCAATTGGCTCATTCTCCAGTGATTGAAGTAGTTTCTATAAAGAATGATGCTGAGGATGATCTAACACTTCAAGCTATTGATGAGTTTGAAGGAAAGGTTCAGATTGATGAATCCCTAAGTGGAGACTACTTGCACATAACTTACAAGGCATCAGCTCATGCTCTTGTGAAAGATGCTAAGACAGACAAAGTTCTTGCATTTGAAGACCTGTCTGCTGGTTATGACATGGCTAGAGCAAAGTATGAGACAATGCATTTTGCCGTAGTCCACCCAAGAGGAAAATCAGATCTCATAGCAGATGAAAAGTTTCTCTGGGCTTATGCTGGTATGGGCAAACAAGCTCCAATAAGTACCAATGAGATAGGTCAAGCTGCTGGAATGAAAGTCCTAGTAAGCAGTCGAATTCCTGAAGGTTGCTGTTTGCTGGTAGATGTTCCAAGATTTGTCTGGGCTCTGCAAAAAGGTGGAGTGAAGGTTTCTACCCTAGATCAACCAGCATCAGATGTCATTGACTTCTACTTCTTCTTAAGGTCAGGAGCAGATGTTCTTGATGAATATGCTGCCGTTCTGATCACAAATATTGGAAGTAAGAGTGCAGATCTTTAGGATGAAGTAATATGCCTAAATCTCATCCATCCCTTTTTTTTATAACAATCACAATAACAAAATAATAATAAGGAGAAATATAGAATGGAAAAATTAACAGAACAACAACTCATTCAAAAGCTTCAAGAGAAGCAAGACGAACTTCAAGGAGTCAATGAAAAACTTAGTACTTTGAGAGAGAAAACTAAAGATGCTCAAAAAATCATTGATGATGAACAGAGAGAAAGAGAAGACCAAGAAGCTGAATATATTGAGAATCCTTTGAATGATCCAGAAAATGTTGATGTAACTGATATCATTGATAGAGCCATGCCAATTATGGAAGAAGGATACGGAGTCTATTATCCACAATATTATCAAAAGTACAAGAAAGATGGTAAGATAACCTGTCCAGCTTGTAAGAAAGAATTTCAATCATTTAAAGACTTTTTTGGACATTGGGCTGATGAACATCAAGACAAGTACGGAGATTTCACAAAATATCCACAATATGCAGAGAAACCTCAAGAAGAGAAGACATCTCAAGAAGAGATTCCAAAGGAAGAACCAAAGAAACCATTGACAACAGAAGATGCTCTGAAGTTATGGATGGAGAAGAAAAGAACTAAGCAACATAAGGTGAAAATAATTGGATAATAGCAAAACAACTGGTTCACTCCTCACTGCGAGTGAGTGGAACGAATTAGCAGACATGTTTATAGAATCAATGAGAATTCCAAAAGTCTCCACTGAACAGAGATTAGGACTAACTCCTGATTCTGGTATGATAGTTTATGATACTGATCTAAATCTTTTCTATTTCTATCAGAATGGTGTCTGGACAACAATGGGAGGTTCTGGAGGATTCAGCGGAAAACTGAGCGATCTTGATGTTGATACTTCAAAGAACTGGTCAAATTATGACATTCTGGGTTTAGGTAATCTAGTTTCAGATCAAGATAATTCAAAGGATCTAGGTACTACTTCAAAGTATTGGAAAGATATCTACCAAAAAGGTGAGTTCTTCCATAAAGCAAGTTCACCAACTAATGTAGTACTTGAATCTATGGTGGATGGTCCCTATGCTCATTTCAAATTGAGAGCTGATGGATTTCTTTATTGGGGAATAGCTTCAGATCCTTTTGACACTTTCCTCTATAGAAATGCGGTTGGGGAATTGAAGACTGATGGTGGATTCTTAGCCAAATATCTCAAAGTGTTCGATGGTGCTGGTAATTATATTCAAATTCCAAGTATGACCGAAGCTAATTTGCCAGCGTCACCATATAATGGTATGATTTGCTACAATACAACAGACGAAAAATTCAATTTCTATCAGAATGGTTTATGGACTGAAATTAATGTTGGTGGTGGAGGATTTTCTGGAAAACTTAGTGATCTGGAAATTGATGATGACAAATCATGGAATAACAAAAGTATTTCTGGATTGGCAGATTTGATTCCAGATAGTGATAATACAAAGAAACTGGGTTCACTTACAAAAATGTGGAATAACCTCTACTTGAAGGGATACATTTGGATACGAGGTAGTGGCACAAATATGGTTTTGACTGTTGAGGATGGTTCACAGTATTCAAGGTTCAATCTTGATAGTGATGGAGATGTACTTTGGGGTTCTGGTAGTGCGCCATTAGATATCACTCTCGGAAGGAGAAGTGGAGTCCTAGTTCTAGATTCAGCATTCGATACAAAATCTCTCAAGATTAATGGAACAGAAGTCCTATCCAACTTAAGAGTATTGGAGAATGTTGCATCTTTGTCTTTTAGTCCTATTCCAACAGCAAATGAAGGATACAATTTGGGTTCTTTAACCAATAAATGGAATAATATCTATGGAAAGACCTTCCTATCAAGTTTACAGATTGATGCTGATAAGGACTTCAATCAGAAGAGTATCTCCAACATAGGAGACATAATACCCTATTCGATTAGTGCGTCTGATTTGGGTTCACAAGCTCACCAATTCTGTTATGCATGGTTTGAAGGATGGAGAGCATCTGTCCCAGACTTGAGCATTCTAATGATAGGCATTAAATTGATGGCTGATACCTACAATAGATTCCAGATGTATCCAGATGGTGGAATGTATTGGGGTAGTGGTGCTAGTGATGTATTAGATGTTAATTTGTATCGTTCTGCTGCTAACATTCTTAAAACAGATGACAATTTTGATGCTTTTTCATTGAAGATTGGAGGTAGTGAGGTTCTATCTTCAGCAAGAATATTACATAATATCGCTGGTATAGATCAAGACTTTAAACCTAATGTCTCAGCGACATATACTCTAGGAGATAGTACCAAGTTCTGGAAGAGATTGCATCTCAAGAGTACTGGCACTGATATGGTAATAGATGTACAGGATAGTAATCAATACTCACGATTGAATGTGGATGCTGATGGCAAAATATACTTTGGTTCTGGTGCTGTACCATTAGATGCTAACCTCTATAGAAGTGCTGTTGATGTTTTAAAGACCGATGATTCTTTCAACTGCCTCGCATTGCAGATAGGTGGAACACAAGTCATAAGTTCAGCAAAAGTCTTATCTGGTGTGACTGCTGATGCCAACATAATAACAAGTGGAAGTTTCAACATTAGCAATCGCCTGACAATAGATTCTGACAAGGACATGAATAGCAAGAGTTTGACTAATTTGAAATCATTATGGCTGATTGGTGCATCTGGAGATGCAAGTCTTGACATAAAGACAACTGGTGATGGTTTTGCAAGATTCTATGCAGATCATAGTGGAACAATAGCATGGGGTTCAGGTGCTGGACCAGTTGATGTTAGTTTGTATAGAGGTTCTGCTGATTATCTAAAGACCTCTGATAGTTTTGAGTGTCTTGCACTGTATATCAATGGTTCAGGACCAGTAATCAATGCTAATAGAGTTCTTGGAAATCTACAGGATTTGAAATTACCTGCAACAGCATATGGTACTCCAACTACAGGTTCAAGTTGGTTTGAGGCTGCTACAGGCAAGTTATGGATTTACAATGGATCAGCATGGAAGTATGTGACCCTAAGTTAGGAGGTAAATGGGAATGAATGAAGATGAAAGAAAGTTGATGGAACTGATCATGAAAAGAATGTATCACCAATACAATACAGCGGTAGTGGAACTTACTCGTCTTAAGGAAGGTCTGGATATGATGCAGATCTTATTAACAAAGATTAGTGAAGAAGAAAAGAAAGAAGAGGTAGAGAAAGAAGAATAGATAGTCGGAGGACAGGATCTTGGGTCTCTTGTTGGGTTTTCCCTGAGATCTCAAAGGTACTCCGCCAGTCCTCAACCGATATCTTCTTTTTAAAGGTGAAAAAGATGGGAGGAAACAGAAGAGGGAACAGTGAACATGTTTCAGCAGTTGAGCAGGGACATACATATTGGACTCAATATTCCACGCCCACGGACTTGTGGATTGTTAAGTTCTTAGATTCTCCATGTGAAAGTAAGAATGTCAATTCTTTTCTCAAATTGTTCATCGGGTCTAAACTACAAGCAATAAAACAAGCCAAGGAATATGCTCGGACCAATTGTAAAACAGTCGTGGGCATTTTGAGGATTGATCAATATCAGAGATGGACTAAAAAGTGGGGAAAAATAGAAAGTGACTGAAGAAGAAAAACTGAATGTTTTGATAAAAGAAATTGTTCAGTACATCATTGAGCATTCAGAGAAGAATCCACTCTTGGGAATAGAGCGAGATTGTGCTCTTCAATATGCACAAGGAATTGGAGATAGAATATATCAAGAAGTTATATTGAAATTTCATAATGGAAAGAATGGCGAGAAGAAAAATGAATGAGGAAATGTGGCTTCTAATTATCTTTCTAGCTGTAGACCTTCTCTTCAATTGTGTAGATGTTTACATAAGATTAAAACATAGGTGTTAAAATGACGGGAACAAAATTATTTTTGGATAGAAATTCTCTGCTAGAGTATAAGGTCACAGAACCTTATGATAATCTCTGCAACAAAGTGAATGTGTATGGAAGAGACAATAAATGTTATCCAATTGACAAAGATAGTCTGACTGAGAGTGCTAGTCCTTGGAGTACACCCTTCTTTTCTTGGAGAACAGTTTATGATTCTACCCAGAGAAAAGTAGGAACAAAATCAATCAGATGTACATCTTCTTATCCTTACATGGGATATGCAAATCTGGCACTGTACAGAGATTTTCCAGATACTTTAGATCTTACTAAAAAAGAAAGCTTTTCTGTCTTACGATGGGCAAGTCGGACAATGTTACCATTTCCGCCTAATTCATTTTCAGTCAATGCCGATGAATCTCTTATTTATGAAGTTTATCTGGAAGACACTGGTGGAAGATTTGTCAAATATTCTCATTTCAATAGACCATTTATGGAACGCAACTATGCTCAGAATCCACAATTTACTGAATTTGATGTCCCAGTTGGACCATCTCATGAGATTGACGGGGAATGGATGAAAGATGATAAAGCATTCCCAAATGTTCATGGATTCAGTGAAGTAAATGCTTATGATCCACTTTCTCCAGTTGAAAGTGGACTAACAAAGATTGGAACTTATCCATATCTGGATACGGAAGATAATGATGATAGTTACATCAGTGGAACAGATGAAGCTCAATCTGGTAGTTTTACCTTTACTACTCTGGCAGGATCTGCTTCAAAGATATGGGATGCTTTCATCTTTTTAAAATTTAGAGGACTAGGTGTTTTGTATGATGGCACTTATGGTTCCATTCATGTAGATGTGAAAGTAGGAGAAGTTGATCATGAAGCGGGAACAATCAAAGTCAGAAACAATTCATATCAGGGAATGATGATTGGAATTCCAAATTTGATTACTAATCAGTCAGATTTCAATAGTATCAAACTCTCTTTTAGATTAAGTGGATATGAAGATCAGGAAATTAGGATCACTTATGCCAAAGTTTTCTTGTGTGCATCAGATGGAGGGGTCTCAGGAGACTTTGAATGGAACAATGTGAAGAATATTTTATTCAGGTGGAGTTATTGGGCAGAAGATCAAGCTGCAAATCTTCCTAATTTATACATTGATTGGCTACATTTTGATAATGGAAGATGGTTTGGAACTGATGAAGACTCTGGAAGTCAAGATGTCTATAAGTTATATTTCAAGGAGATCTTTGATGATACTATCTATTCAGATACTGCTGCTTTGAGAAGAGCAAAACAGACTATCTTGAAGTTCAAGGTTCCAATTTCTACAATCTATGATGTTACAGTAGACTATGATTATCAAAGTTATCTCAAGGCTGGATATACAATTATTGTTGCAGCTTATGATCCTGCTGGCGGTGAGATCACAGATCCAGACTACAAAGGAGCTGATGGGATTCCTGAATTGGAAGGAGTTCCAGTGGAATTGAGAACTTATAGAATGGAAACCATTACTCATAGACTAACAGAGGACTTAGATTATGAAGTTAATCTTGTCTTGTCTCTAGATCCTAAAACATGGGAAGGAACTATTCATGGAATTTCAGAAAGGATAAGGAGACAAGAACAGAAGTATTCAAGAAAGCCAGTTGAAGAAAGTACGGAGGTTGACTAAAATGGAATGCGAGAATTGTGGTCATGTGATCTTTGAGGATGTTTGTAGAATTTTAGGAATAACAAAGAATTCACATGTCATTGCCATTCATTATTATTGCTTGGAATGCGGTGGAATATTAATCTCCAAATACAAGAAAGAAGGAAGATGGATAATTGAGCAAGACTGAAATTTGCTGTCCCCATTGTGGAAAATTTGATAGAATCATTGTCAAATACTCTTTTTTTGAAAGCCAAATCTTTCAGTGTCTAGCATGTGGTCAGCACTTCAGCATTCGTTATGATTCTGTATATTCTATAAAACCCAAACCAGCATAAAGGTGATTGAAGATTTATAATAGATTACGCAAGCGTAAAGAAATAGAAAAGGTTACTGAAATTTCTGAGGATAAATTCCCAGATATTCTGAAGAAAGAAATTAAGAAAGTAGATCTTACTGAAGTTTGGTTCCAAATCAATGTGGACTTGGATTCCTTTTTGTACAGTATTCCAAAGAATCGTTATGATTTCCTGAAAGTTGAACAGGAACAAATCTTGGGTAAAGAATTCAAGAAATGGACTCCTGAAGAGAGAGAAGACTTCTTCTGGAATATTCGTCATGAGGCTAGACTTATTGATTCAAGAAGTCCTGATCCAAGACAATGGGATGCTTTCCCCGAAGATGTATTGACAGAACTTGAGAAGAGTTATGCTGGAAAAAGAAGATTGAAGAAATCATCTCTAGAAGATCTTGAGAAGATGAAGAGAAAAAATGACCAAAGAAAGTAAGTGTCCAAGAAAAATAGAAAGGCTTGATAAACTTCACAGGGAGATCTTGGACAAACTTCTAAAAGATGACGGTCATCTAATCACACCAAAACATGGACTTGTTCTTGAAACCCATCGTCCAATTAGTTGCAAACAGATATCATTCATCTATCTTACAATCTTTGACGTTTATATTTCTAGGCAGACACTTGCGAAATATTTGAATTACCTTGAAAAGAAAGAGGAGGAGAATGCATGAGACAGGGAGATAGAGAATACAGAAGAAAACGTACCAGAAAGAAATATGTAAGTTTCCATCCTCTAGAGATAGAAGAGGATTGAAAAAGACTCCTCTTGGAATAAGAACAAGACTCAGAAGCTATCTTTTAATAACATCACTGGTGATGTTATCTTTTTCCATTCTAGGGCTAGATCAGAACTCTTTTCCTTCTTTCTTCTCACATTGTTCTTCTATCCTCTAGAGAAGATCAATTTATAGAACTATAGAAAAAGAAGAGGAAGTTCAGTCTTCATCTACATCATAGACAAATTCTAGATATTGTTCTTCCAGAGTCTTAGGTTCTGTTTCTTCTTGTACAACCATGAATTTCTTTCCAATGGTCAAAGGAAGATAGAACTCCCAGACTTCATTACCTCTGTCTAAAGAACGATAGTATCCATCTCTGAAGAATCTGTGCTGACTGTTGTATCCCTGTGTTTTCTCTTTTGGAGTTAGATTGTCCCAGACTTCTATTGGTTTGATGATATGGAACTTCTTACAGATCGGACAAGGTTTTCCAAATGGTATCATTCTTTTTCCTCCAAGATCTTTTCGAGAATGATTCTTTCTGCTGGTTCCATCATGGAATAAAGGGAACCAGTCTCGGATGGTGTATTGGTGTACTTCCAGATGATATGCAAGGCTTGTTTGAGTTCTGACAATTCTTTCTCCACATTTGTAATCTTTCCATTTCTATTTTCCAAAGGAATTGCATTCACTATCTGTTGCCAAGATATTCTAAGTTCCTCTCTGTTCAGAAGATAGGTCAGCACATCCTTACTAACTGATTTGAACATTAGAACTCTTAGGATATCTCTGTTGATATTCAGATTGCTTGCGGTAGTGAAGAAGTACTTTCTCAAGATGTGTGGATTCCATACAATAACACCAGCTACGTTACAAGCTCTTTCAAGCATCTTGGAGATTCCTCTCTTTGTGGTAGGTAAGGTAAGTCCTGCTTCTTCTAATTGATTGTAAAGTTCTGATGTCTCTGGACTCAGGTAACATTTCCCTACAATGGATTCCTTCTCACTCTCAATGAGGAACTCTTTCTCCTTCAATCTAGGAATTACTTTCTTTACTAGATCTCCTACTCTACATGGAACATCTCTCATTGCACCTAGAAGGGTCTTGATCTGTAGATCTCCTAATCTGAATATCCTCTGAATGTCTTCAATGTTCGGTTGATATGTTTCTATCTTCATCTTTGTATCAGGAATCTTTCCCTTCAGCTTAAGATCTAGATCATAGTAGGAGAAGAATCCTGCTGTTCCAAAGACATAGGAACTTGATGTACTTTCACTGAGTCCCTTCTTATCTTGTAGCCATTTCCAGAACATGACCATCCTTGTATTGAATCTCTTTCCTTCTTCCTGTCTCATCTCTAGAATCTCTTCAGGAGTCTTTCCTAAGAACTCTTTGAGGTATACCATAGATGTTGTGTGATGTAGTTTGGTGTTCTCCTTGATGAGGGAAGTCAACCATTCCTGTTCCTTATCCATATCATTCATTCTATGATTCCTCCTCTTTCATTTTATGGAGAGACAATCTAGATCAGAAATGAGAACATCCAGTTCCTACTTGGATCCAAATATTCACAATACATTGAAACCTAGGAGGGGTACCCACCGCCATCCCACCTTCACACTCATACAGAGAAGACTCACCGCCATCGCCGACAGATACAGCCTCGACATGCAAAACGTCAGGTTCCAACTCATCCTCGAACTCAAAGCCCTCGCCGAAATGGCACAACAAAAAGCCATAGACACCCACCCCGCGAAAGAAGAAACCAAACAAAACTGGATCCGCCTCGCCGCATACCTCGGCCAAGTCATAAACGGAATAGGCAAAACCTACGAAGAAATCAAAACAGACGAAGACCTAAACAAACTCGAAAGCCTCATCGAAGAACTCGAACAAAAGAAAGCACAAGAACCACAGCAATAATCGGCTGGCGTGTTGGCAGTAACCCGTCTTTAGCCTTAGTAATTCCCTATTTGTTGTGTTTTCTTCGCTTTCTGTAGTCATGTTTTCTTTTCTCCTAATGTTTTTTGAAGTTCTATTTCTGCCCATAGTTGGGCGTATCGTATTTCTTCTTTGGTTGGTTTAAGGGTTCTCATTTTCATATCTCCGACTGCTATTCATTGACTTTCGACGTTTCGGGGACGAGGAGACAATATGCCTTTATGAAATGATGCTTGCATGAAGCGAATGATGTTTGCTGGCTTCAGCCTCAAGAAAGAGCTTGCTATGGCTAGGTCATAATGCTTTCACGCCATTCCTCTTGAATTTCTAATGAGGGAAAGGCTTATGTCTCCGAGGAGATCGGCGCGCGGACATTGATAGCGCACGTCTTAGGTGTTTTAGAAAGCGCTCTCGTTGCGCTTCTTTTTCCTCTCTTCCTTTTCTTTCAGCGCTTCTTTGTCAGGTCGAAGCTGACTTACTAGAATGTCGATTTTTTCAAAAAGCTTTTCTTGATATCTCTCGCTATGGCGACAGTCTTCCACGATGCTTCTTTCGAGCATTCTGTAGATTGGGTTTCCAACGAAATTCCAGAATACGGCATGACTCACTGGTTGGTCCAGTCTTAAGTCGTACTCGATTAAAGTCTTAAGCTCAAAAAGGTTTTGCGCTAAAACTCTGTTCAAATCTTTGTCTATAGTTTCGTTCAATTGTTTTTCAGACAGTCTGCGGTAGTAGTCTTCTGCGTCGAAATTCTTGAGTGATCTCAATTCTTCGGGTAGGTTTTTTTCGTCTAAGAAGTAGTCGATCCATTTTTGTATATGCTCTTCAGGGACGGTGAGCAAAGAATTGATTTCGTCAGTTAAGCCGTAAGTGACTTTTTGGAACCCTTCATGCTTGCGACTGATCAGTTTCTGTTTTCTCAAATGATTTAGGTGCTCGATCAGCGATTGTTTCGAGATGTCAGTTCGGAACATCTTGAGATATCTGTGCAGTTCGTTGAACCTTAGCCTCTTGTATGCATGTAATGTGAAGAAGACTTGGATACAAATGTCGTCAAGTTTTTTGTGTTTCTTTATTATTTCATTTATTTTCTGGTCGTGGATTGAATCTTCATCTTGTCTATCCATTGCTACCACATTTTGAGTTAGGTCAACTAACTGGTATCGTACTTGCTACCTAATATTCCCTGACTATTTTAATTTCTGTTCATGGTTGCTGAACAAATGAGCATGGGAAAGGAGTTGCGTGCACTCTTGCGTTGGAGGTTTTGCGTTGGTTGAACGGGAATGTATGCCATGTTTCTACTTGGATAATGTAGTGTGTCCACATCCTAAACGTGAGCAGTTCAGGTCGCTTGATTATAGGTGCTTCCAGTGCCGTTCTTTCAAAAAGTGGGAGAAAATTATGGATGAGGAGGATGAGCGAATGATGAATGAGATTGACATGATTCGTGAAAATCCTGAGGCTTATTTACGAGGAGAACTAGGGTAGATGGTTCACGTAAGTATTGAAGCGTACAACAGGTCTCTCTCTGAACGTGTTCGTCTGAATAGAGCTATTCTGAAGAATCCGTATTGGTATTTGCCCGTTGATGATGTGGGTCATGAGAGTTATCAGCCTGTTGGGCGTGGGGTGAAGGGTTCAGGTGTGTGTGGTAGCTGGGTTCGTTTGATGGGTTGTAAGAATACGGAGTTGCATGAGGGTGCCCATGTGGGTTCAGTCGATTGCACGGGCAAACTTGTTCTTCGTAATCAGCATTTGTGGTGCCACAAGTCGTCTTGTCCTGTTTGTTTCGCTCGCGGTTGGGCTGTTCGTGAAGCTCGTAGCATAGAGGGTCGTTTCATGAAAGCAGATGCAAGCGGTTTTGGTAAGGTTGAGCATATTTCGGTGTCGGTTCCTGTTGAGGATTTTGGTCTGAGTGAGTCGGCTTTGAGGGTGAAGTGTAGGATGGCTTTGTTTGCTCGGGGGGTGCTGGGTGGTTGTATGATCTTTCATGGTTTTCGTATCGATAGGAGGCGTCGCGTTTTGGTCTGGGGTGCTCACTACCATGTACTTGGTTACATTAGAGGTGGTTTTGATGTTTGTCGTGATTGTGTTCATGAGCTTGGGGATTGCCGTTCCTGTATGAGTTTCAAGGGTAGAGAAGTGAGAGAATATGAAAGGGATAGATGTATTGTTAAGGTGTTGGATGAGCGCAAGACTATTTTTGGAACGGCTTGGTATCAACTTCATCATGCGACAATTAGGCTTGGTATTAGGCGGTTTCAGTCCGTTACGTGGTTTGGCGTTCTTGGTTATCGCAAGTTGAAGGGTGTGAAGTTGAAGGCTGATTCCGTGTGTCCCGCTTGTGGTAGTCAGATGGTTAGGATGTTTCACGTGGGTAAGTGTCGTATCGTGAAGGATGTGGGTAGTCCTGATTATGTTCCGTTGTTTGTTGATGACGAGTTTGATGGTTCGGGCGAGCCTAATTATGTTGAGGCTGACGGTGGTAGAGTTGGGTAGCGGTAGCTTCCGATATTTGGTTGGTTGAAAGCGAAAGCAGTGTAGCGACTTGATCGATCGATCAGGTGATCGTGGTTATATGAGTTCTTTTGTTGTCGATTTGTTTGATAGTGATGGTTCGCTCAATTGGTGTGAAGCGTCTAGCGGTAGCTATGGTAGTTTTGGCAGCGGTGGCTAGACGCGCGCGTCCAACCTCCACTGACAAGGTTTATCTCATTGATTATAGTATGTAATGGGGGGCCCCCGCCGAGATTTGAACTCGGATTCTAGCTTTTAGATAAGCTAGCACTGTCCTGATTATTTACGGGGGCTCTAATAATATGGTAAGTCAGTCAGCCTGAAGATAATGTAGACTCGTCGCATGACTGGCGCGCCTTGAACCATTATATCTTCAATGATTTTTTGACCGTTGGATTGTTGCTGAACTGATGATGGAACAATCACATGACTAATGTCAGAAGCTTGCCCTATCACGAAATAACTTCCTATACCATAATTCTGAGCAATGAATTCTGCATTGGGTTTGTCAGATGTCCAAGCAACGTAGTCAATCGAGTAAGGAATGCTGTAGTTCGCAAAGTTTTGCAGTCCGCGAATATTCTCTTCTGCTAACATTATATTATACTCGCCAGGACCATATCGTGATTTGATGGACTCTCGTGTCGGTTCATACTCCATGGTCTCAATGTGCTCCCATTGGCCGAATCGATTTCGTCTTCGGATTAAGTATTTGGGCAATTTAGGCTAACCACCTTTTTATGCCTATACTTTCCTATTCAGCTCCCTGCTTTTAAAGTTTTGCATTGGGAGGAATAAAGTGAGTAACTGTGCGTAGTGCGCGCTCGGCTTTCTGTCGTATCGTCTGGAACGCGCGAGTGAGCCGAAAGGCTCACGAGCTGGGGTGTTTTTAACATAGAAAAGGAGAGAGTTGTTGCTATGAGTTTACGGAACAGTTATGTTCTGCCTATTTTCGTGACATAGTCGAAGCCGATCGATTTCAACCAGTTCTATTTTTCAATAGCCTCATGAGCTTTGATTGCTTCTATTTTAATGTCTTCAACGTAACTATGTATTACCTGCATTGCCACTATGTTTTCAATGTCTGGCAGCAAGCCTAAAAAACAAGCGGTGACTTGGGCTAAGGAAATTGCAGTGTTTTGTATTGGATCTGCTAAACCATAGATACTTGGACCCACCAGTAATAGTTTTTTCTGTTGTTCTGGTTTCAATCCCAGACGGTAGAGACCTTTTGAACCTCCATGAACTGAATCGCAAGCGAGATTGTAAAAAGGATGTAGCTTTCCCAACTTCACACTATCCTCTAGAGCTCTAAAATCCCTCCTATGTAGAAGAGAACTGGGAATCCAACCATAATCCTTTTCAAAATCATCGAGATATTTTGTACAAAGTTTTTCTTTTTCTCTTCTAAGGAAATCGAACTCCCTTCTTGATATTGCTGGATACCCTAACTCTCTGCAATTGGCGTTATAGTCTTTTGCTTCTTTGAATTTTCTGACGATTTCATGTTCTAGATATCTTTTCGAAACATCATTGGAATTTTGAGCTAGGAAAAAGGAAATCACTGCAAGCTCATGCAAACTTCTCCATCTCGAACTGGCACCGTCTGGATAGCCTGATCTTAGAAGAACCAGTATTTCATTAGAAATCTGTAAAGCTCTTGCATGAACTTGGAGGAGCGCACCACACTTCAGGTTACTTTTCGCATCAGGCATTTTGCTAAATTTAGTTCGGTGCTTCTCTGCACTTTCCAAAGTGACACGGATTAAACATTCCAGTAGATCTAAAGGTACTTTCCACCTCTCGTATAAGCCATTTTCATGGTTCTTCCTTACGTCGCGTTGAAAATCAAGCATCTCTTTGCTATTTTCATTGAGCGTTATTCTTACCTTCTGAGAAAATGGGCTAATTACTTCCTTCAAAACAGTCCTGATCAGTTTAGTCACTTGCTTGGCTACAGGGAAACACTTTTTCTTCAAGACATAGATTTCCAATATTCTGGTCATAAAAATGTCGTTGAGGTCGTTGGTAATTTTGCCTGTTTCCTTAATCTTTTCGCTTTTTCTTTCCAGATATTTCTTGGCTTTTTTGATACCAATTGCTTTTTCAATTTCATGAACAAGCTTCTGAAAGTTGGGGAAATCTTTCTTGAGTGTAGATCTGAAATTGCTGTAGTCTTGAGCAGTGATTTTTTGGTATTTGAAGGGGAAACACAAACTCAGCCTTACTTCTCGCTGTAAGTTTCTGTATTTCCTGTTTATTTGTCCGATCTTGCCGTTTGGCAATCCCAGTTCCCTTACATTTCCCATGTTCAAATTAGTGAAAAAAAGGTTGATCAAATTGGCATATAAGTGAGATTCGAACTGGTCCATCAGAAATTTTTGCAGAATCTCCGACCTTTTGTAATTGTTCAGTAGGTTCTCCATTTCCACGAACAATTCATCAAACTTTCTATAGAACTCGGTTGCGGCATGAGTTGACATTCATTATTCCTCTCTTTAAAGGACCAGTTGTAATGCTTAGCGCGATAGCAATAGTAAAAAGGGAGGGTTATTTGCGTTTTTTGAATAGTTGTATTCCTTCGATTGTTGTAACGTATTGGAATCCGTTTTCTATGAGTTTGGTTGCTTCTTTGGCTGTTGTTGCTCCTGTGCATGTCCATTCGTCGTCGTTGAAGTTGAGTAGGTGCATGTATCGTTGTGTTGTTGTGAGTTTGGTGTGACCCATTAGTACCATGACTGTGTAGGGGTTTCCGATGTCGTTTAGTTTCTTTGTGCAGAAGTAGTGTCTGAAGTCGTAGAGTCGTATGTTTCGTATGGTTGGGTCTTTGAGTTTTTCGGCTAGTCTGTTTCGCATTTGGCGGTATTTTTTGCCGTAGTCGTTTGCGTCTCCTTTGAACAATAGGTCGTTTGATGTTAGGTTCTCCCGTGTGATATGTTCTTCTAGCTTCTGTTTTAGGCTTTCAGATATTGGTAATGTTCTTGGGTTACCGTGTTTGGCTGTGGTTGGGTTGACGGTTTTATGTTCGAGGTCTAGGTCTTTGACTTTGAGTTTGCATAGTTCTACGGGTCTTAGTCCTGTTTCCATGCTTAGTGTTAGTTTGGTTGATAGGACATATCCAGCGTCGGCTATGAGCATCTTGATTTTTTCTTTGGTTGGTAGTGCAATGTTCTTCGCTGGTTCTCTGTATTTTGGCATTGTCCAATTGATGTTGTAGAATTTGCAGTATTTGTTGTAGGCTATGCAGAGGTTTCGTTTGTATCCGTCTGAGGCTTTGAGCTCTGCTATGAATAATTTCACGGTTTCTGGTTCTTCGAGGCTTGTGTGTTTGCCTAGATACGATAACGCTTTTCGGGTGAAGTTGATTGTGTAGTCGCTTTTGTTGTTCTTTTTCATGTCGATTAAGACGTTGAGTATCTTTGGTCGGAGTGTTGCGGAGTTAGGGGTGGTATTCGGGAAATTAGGGCTGGCGTGTTGGCAGTAACCCGCCTTTTGTTCTAAGTGGCATTCGGCTAATCGGGCTACCCGCGCCTAAGGTAGATACTTCATCAGCGTCTGTTTGCCCTTTACACTTGCAGGACGGCCGTTTCACCGTTTCACACCAGGCATCCTCAACAACTCAACATGCCTCATCGTCACACGCCAAGCGGACGTTTCGTTTCTGCTCCGTAGCCAAGGCTCTCGCCTTACGCCCTTGCAGGCGTTGCAATTCTACACGTGGGCGGAGTTTCCTCAAGCCTCACAAGCGTGAGGCTCGAAAGCCACACACCAACTCACCAGCCACAATAGAACTCACAGAACTGCGCAATAAGAATTTTGGAAGCCTTATCTTGCCGCACGCGCAACAATCAATGCGAAGGAAAACAGAACCATGCCCAAAACCGTCATCCTCATCACCGGAACCCCCTGCGTGGGAAAAACAACAGTCGCCCGCCTCCTCACCGCAAAGCTGGAAGCCCTATACATCAACCTGACCGAACTGGCCACACGAGAAAACCTGATCCAGGGCAAAGACGAACGTCGAAACTCCGTCATCATCAACGAAAACCGAATGAGAAAAAGAATCAGCCAAATCATCGAAAAAAGCGACAAAAACATAATAGTCGTTGACGGACACTACGCCGTCAACGTGGTCCCGAACAAGCTCGTCACCCACGTATTCGTCCTACGACGCGACCCCGTTGAACTGCGAAAACTCATGGAACAATCCGGCTTCTCGGAACAAAAACTCACGGAGAACCTCGCCGCAGAAATCCTGGACGTGTGCTTGGTCGACGCCCTGAACCTTCGCGGACAAGGAAGAATCTGCGAATTGAACGCCACTGGCAAAGAGGCTGAGAAAGCCGTCAAGGAAATACTGGATGCCATAAAAGACCCGCGCAAGTGCTGCGTGGGCATAGTGGACTGGCTGGGCAAGCTGGAAAGCGAGGGACTGCTGGACGAGTACCTGAAAACCTAATCAGCCTATCTAAGGCTGACGGTCATCTGCCGCTTCGTCAACAACGTGATCTTTCTCCTGTTCGCATAAGACTTCGCATGGTCACTAAACTTCTCACCGACTATTATCGGACTCGACAAACCCACATCCTCAGAAGCCTTATCAACGTTTATTATCACGTTCACACCTATCGTGCGATCCCAATCCCTAATCCAAACACCCTGCTCCACCCGCCCCTTCTGAACGATCAAATCAAACTCTCTCTGAATCCCACTGAACCCCTCAAGCGTCGTCACGCTCTGCTCGACCTTGTAACCTTCCTTCTTGAAATACCGAATCGCCGCCTGGACCAAACCGGACGAGTATTTTGGCTTAGTCCCAGGCTCCTCACCCAAACGCTCTTCCCCCTAAACACTAAACGTTAATTAGCAGAGCGTGGAAAAGGCTTTCGATTGGTGCACAACATGGCACGCACACTGATAGTCGTTTGCGGCAGATGCGGCGGACTGTTGCTCGCCAAAGCAGAACAGAAAACGAGAACATGCCCCCACTGCGGCCACACAGTCGTTCTGGAGAAGGCCAAGAAGCTGGCTGCAGCCAAAACAGCCAACGAAGCATCAGAAATACTCCGCAAACTGAAAAGCGACGCCGCCGCGCAAGGAAAAAGGCTCAGACCCCAATCAGACCTGTAAACACTACCACAAGCTCTAGCGCATAAGCACACAGTATCATTCTAGCTGCCTTCGCATCTGACACGTTCGGCACACGTCGTCCGTAGTCGGTTCCCCACACTCAACGCACTCTCTCAGCCCTTCCTTCCTAGCCATCTCCTCCAAGCCAGGCCGAATTCTCTCTATCGACTTAAAAACAGTGAATTTCATCCCCGGATGCTTCTCCTCCATTCTGTTGAGCATCATTCGCACGTCGTTTCTCAGCGCTCCCGAAGCATAAGGACAAGGCTTGCTCTGAAACTTCACCCCCTTAACGTAGGCGTACAGAGCCGTTTCCTTCTCGGGAATTTCACAGAACGGCTTTATCCTCTGCACCAGTTTCGGGTGCACCTCGTCGGTGACTGGCTTTTCTTTTGCGATGCGCAGGACGTCACCATGAAAGATGTTCAAAAGAATCGTCTGCGTCTCATCATCAAGAGTATGAGCCGTTGCAAGCTTGTCCGCCTTGATTCTCCTTGCCGCAACGTTCAACGCTTTTCTCCGCATGACACCACAGAACGCGCAAGGCGAAGGATTGTCACTGCCACTCCGACCTAAGCGTTTGACCATTTGATCAAAAGTGTAACCGTAGAGCTCTCTGAAAGAAACAATGACGTGCTCTACGCCTAACTTCTCGCAGTTTTCAGCCGCTATCTTCAAGGCTTCATCCCTATAACCCTTGATTCCCTCGTCAACCGTGATCGCAACAAGCCGAGCCTTCGGGTATTTCCGCTCCATCATGGCCAACACCTTCAATAAGCTCACGCTGTCCTTGCCGCCTGAAACAGCCACGGCAATCTTGTCGTCAAACTTGAACATCTGATATCTGGCAATCGTTGCCCTCGTCTTGTCCTCGATCGACTCAGCGAAACATTTCTTGCAGAGCCCCATTCCAGAGTATGGTCTGAAGTAGAACGCTTCCCTCCGTTTGCACACGTCACAGACACTCTTTGCGCGCATCAGGATTCACATTGTGTTACTAGTTTCCAGAATCACTAAAATAAACCATACACTATAATCTTTTGAAAGAGGAAGCGCGATGGCGAAGAAACCTGCCCGACACGTGGAATACCTAGAGGTTGTCTATGACGATGAACGTTGGATGTTGCTAGAAAAACTCAGAGAGAAGGCCACGTGGATAATGGAAGCGCTAGAAAAGGCCCACGTCGAAACCATCGTGCACGGAAGCATCGCCAGAGGAGAC
>Ga0315279_10001196_pt1 | contig 44271 bp, 43 predicted proteins | sample YL17G06_20_MG_FD_203694 | JGI IMG/M metagenome (GOLD analysis project Ga0315279, IMG submission 203694) | Sediment microbial communities from Yellowstone Lake, YNP, Wyoming, USA - YL17G06_20 | ecosystem: Environmental > Aquatic > Freshwater > Lake > Sediment | place: USA: Wyoming | collected...
CACATAAATAGTATCGGAATATACTTCTGACGTGTTCCCGACTCTGTCCCTGTATTGGACATAAACCCTCTTTAGACCGTTAGAGTCAGGTACCAGGGCTCGCGAAAGAGTCGGTTGATTCGGATCAAAAACCTCATTCCAACTTTCGTCCGTCGTTACATTACCCCAGACGATCATATGTATCTCATTAGCCGGAGACAGATCGTCTGATACGGATAAATTAAGATTTATATTCTTTGTCCCGGAAGGCACATTTAATGCTCCACCCTCGATCGTGACCGAACCCTCCGGCGAGGTAAAGTCAAAAGTCACCGTCCCTTCTCCGGTAACGGTGTTGCCGGCAGCGTCCTGTCCGACGACTGAAATTATATTAACCCTCTCTTTGTCTTTTTCTTCCCAACTCCCTCCTCCAGCTTCAGTCCACATATATTGTGACACTTCATAATTATAAGTTAATTTGTGTTTTGTGGGATCATAATCATAATTATATGAGGCATTCCAGCCCCCCACCGTAACATTTGGCGGGTACGGATCCACCGATAGGGCGTCACTTGTGATAGTGATGGTAATGGTTACTCCACTTTTCGTCGGATCAGGAGCAGCAGTTATATTATTGCTGCTGATCACCGCGCCGGATTTATCTATGGTCATTGTGCGAATATTTTTAGCCGGATCAGAAGCAGACACGTTCGCCGTCTTGCCAACGGATCGGGCTTCAATGGTATAAGTCTGCCATTCTTCCCAGGGCGGGTAATTGTTTTTATACGCTCCCATATTAAAATTATAATAAGTCGGGGGGATGTTCCAGTGGCGATAGTTATCGGTAGAGTTAGCAGTCTTCCATATTTCAGACGTTGTCCAACCAGAGTACTCATTCCAAATTTTATCATCTCTCTGGATCTTAACTTGTACATAAGCAATATTAAGACTGGCATCCTGCGGAGCCGTCCCTTCGATCGCTGTAATGTTCTGGACACTTCCACTTCTCAATGGATTGGTAATGGTTGGCGTGCCGGGGAGCGTGGTATTCAAGACTATGCTGTCCTGCGTTGCCGTTGATGTATTCCCGGCATTGTCTTTAAAAATGACATAAACTGTCCTATTTCCGTTCATAGTGGGGTAATCGAACCAATAATTTGCAATTGTCCCCTTATATTTATTTATTCCACCGAGCCAGGTCCAGTCTGTTACCCGCATGGTCTCGTAACTGGCCATTCTGCTTACCAGCACTTCGTTAGTTAATCCCAGCACTTCGTTAGTTGATCCACCATAATCGATTGCATATAGACTCAGGGTGACCTCCGCCGTACCGGTATATGGCATATCTTCATTGATCATAACGCTTCCGGTGGGCGGGGTCCTATCCAACCTAACGATATGTCCAATTGTCCTTATGTTACCCGCCTGATCCCTATAATCCGCACTAATCATCTTCTTCCCGTCTGCACTTGTCAGGCCAAGGAAGTCTATTATCGGTGAATAAGAGATCCATTTACCTTTATTCTCATAGGTAGTATCTCCATTTATTCTCATCAGCAATTGGCTCGTATCTACCACATCATCGGTTATGTTGCTCAATAACCTAACCCAAGTATATTTCGTGCTTCCCCCCTCAGCGGTTATATAATCCGTGCCATGACCACTGTAGACTTGAAGCGAAGCTTCGCCGGTCGGGGGTACCTCATCCCAAACAAATGTTCTCCATGAGAGATCCTTGTTTTGCTCATACACCCCATATTTATTTCTAGCCCTGCTCAGCAGAGAAATAGAATGACCTGATCTTCCCGCAAATTTGGAATGGTCCATATCAAAAAACCATCTTTTATGTACTGTAGGAGTTCCTTCTGATGTCGTAATCACAATTTGTAATGTCGCATGCACAGATTGTTCCTGATGATCCCAATACCCGTCCTGGGTAAAATATTCATCTGCAGTCGTATCTAATATGAATAAATCTACACCCGCAAAAGCCGTACCCGACATAGCTTCTCCAGAAAAAGATCCCCAAATTTGATCCGGCCATGTGTTGGGGCTAAGATAACCAATATAATATGAAACATCTGAAGTTGGCGGTGCAGGAGAAATTATGACCGGTTGAACCGCATACCAAAAACTACCGAAACCACCCGAAACTGGACCTCCAACAACATGAGAAATATCATAATATCCGTCTACGGATTTTGCCTTATAATTAAGTACGATGGTTGTATAAGTATAGTTCGCAGAGCCGGAAGTCAACATGTTAGCTTTGACTTTAGTAGCAGTCCTGTAATACACCACTTCAGAGTTGGGGTCTATTACAGCCGTCGGATGATAATAATCAGCAGGAGGATTGTTATCTCGCACCATCGAGATGTAATGAGTCCATAGCTCTCCAGGTGGATCCTCCGGCCTAATCCAATAAAGATACGATCCCGGCACTACCTCAGTCATATTATCTTTTGGCTTTATGATCGCCATCCAGACGTAATCCGTAGCATCATCATAGCCGCGCGGATAAAGATATCCATTCATCGTCACTGAGAAGGCTTCCCCGGTCAATACCAGTTTGTTTGCATAATAATATTCACCTATTGACGGAGCAGAATGAGTAAAATCAGTAGAAAATAGTTGTATATATATACCCCATGATGCCCATACCGGAAGCGCCATCGCGCTCGAAAGAAGGATCAATAGAAGCAGCAATCTTATGTTAATATATTTAGCGATCTTTCCCACTCTCTCCTACCCCTTTAACAGGCTTACTTCACTATTATACTATCGTAGCAAGGAAAAGTAAACTTGCACTACAAACTAGAAGGCTATTAGGGCCCTTGAAGGCCCGTGAAGGCTAAGAAGGCTTAAGGCAAAGAAGGCGACAAAGGTTTACGCGGAAACGCCCTGCTTCTTTTTCTTATTATTATGTTCTTGAATTATTCTATTGTAATTGTCTAAACCGTTATAAGCCGCCTGCTTTTGCCGGCCGTTATTTCCCTGACCGCCTGAAGAACTCTGGCCGCCTGAAGAGCCTTGGCCTCCGGCGCCAGCACCAGGCGTTACGGGGACAGAACCACTATCGTGAGTCCGGACCGTGTCGCCGATTCCGGGTCTTTCTTCACCCATTTCCTTAAGTGCTTTCTCAACCTGTTCAACACCCTTACCCTTAGTAAGTCCAGGCAGCTTCATTACCGCGGGCATGCTGCCCTGCGCCGCCGTCTGGGCGACCCGATGGGCAGCCGCCTTAGCCGCCTGAGCCGCTTGATTTTCTTCTTTGTTTTTAACCAATTTTTGAGCCACCAGCCCCAAAATATCCTTTGCCTGCGTTAGATCTTTTCTGGCTGATTCAGGCAGTTTTTTATTGTCATTCAATAAATGAGTCTGAATTATATCAGCCAGAGAGGCGATGGAGCCGCAATCTCGTATTTGTTTCACCACTTCAGGAAGCTGTTTGGGATCGATCCCCACCGCATTCGCGTCCCGCTGGACCAGTTTCTGCAATTCTCCCTTGATCTTGGTAAATTGCTGGGATACCAGTTCGGGGATGTTTTTGGCATCATTTAATCCGGGAAGATTATCAAATACCTTTTGTAACAATTCTGGCAACCATTGTCTTGGCACCCCGGCAATAAAAGCCATTATCCCTGCCTTGGTGTAGATACTGCTGGTCAAATTGAGCCGGGGAGAAGGATCCTTTCCGGGGGCGTCCGTTTTGGTCGGCCCGGTACTTTTAACTTCGGCTATATATTTGGCTAACAGCCGGCAGACCTCGACCGTGGCCGGCCTGAACTCCTTCACGTATTCGCAGATCTTATCGGCGTCTGCCTCCGAGATCTGCTTCGAAGCTACCTTGTTCCAGACTTGAGAGATCAAACTGTCAAGCTCTTTCTCGGCTAAGAGGGGTTCATCCTTTCCTTCCGCTTTCGTTTGAGTAAGACTACCCATAATTGCCGTGGCGTAAGCCAGCAAAGCTATGTCACGGGAATTATTGGACAATTGCTGGGAGACAACTTCTCTGAGGGCCTGGACAGCGGCTTGAGGATTTTGCTGTTTTACAATGAACTCCGCGGCGTTGAAAGCCGAAGCGGCAACCAATCTCTGTTTATACTCTTCGGGCATCGGTTTGCCATCGGCTTGTTTATAGCCGTCCACGTACTTTTTAACCTGTTCAAAATTCTTTTTGATCGCGTCCGGAGTGCTCCAATCGGCGCGGTCCAGCTTTACCTTTTTCGAAAAATCTACCAGCAGGTGCTGCGGCACAACCACGCCGTTGGGATTGATTTTTTGGAGCGCCAGATCACCCTTTGCTATGACGGTGTTCATCCGCCAGCTCTCATCGAGCAGGCCGTGGATGGCGGAGTTGGCTTCCTGCGATGCAAACTTGACCAGTTCCTGTAAGCGCTTGTCGTCGATTTCCAGCTCCGCCAGATTAACTCCGATTTTCGCCAGATCTAATTCATTGTTATAGGCCTGGTCCTCCATCTGTTCAATACGTGAATAGGAGGCGTCTTCGGCCGGGTCTGTAGAAGCCCGCTGAATTTTTGAAACGCTCTGCGCATGATGCTCCCTTGACCTTACCGCGTCATAAACCTCGCGGGCGATCAAAGCTATCACCTGCTGGCTTAGAACCATATCGATCAACATGCTGCTGATGCTCATACTGCCATTGGTAACTGCAGCCTTGTCTCCGATCAAGAACTTGATAAACTTTGCCCATTTCCCCGGGTTATCTGAAAACTCCACCCTTCCAAATTCGACCGACTCTTTCAGCTTTTTTATCAATTTGCCTTCCTGGAGGGCTTTCATCAGAATTTTAAAGGCAATTAAACAGACCGTGACGGTAAACTGACGCCAGGCCTCCGCCATGGCGTTGCTGCGCTCAACATAGGTCTGGACCCGTTTGTACAAAAGATCCAGCTGCTTCAGCTGGTTGGCTTTTTCCGCATCAAAAGCCTCGCTGGCGCCAATCGCGGTGGAAGATCCACTGATACGAGCTCTTAACCTGGCAATTCCTTCCGCCACCCTCAGCATAATAATAATGCGATTGAACATACGCTGGATCTGGCGGATCCCTTGGTAATAACGGGAAGAATTGGCAATAACCTTGCCGCTCCCGATGCTCTCCACCATCTCCCCCTCGTTAACCCCTTCCAGAGCGGAGCGGATGGTAGCAACACACTTATCGTCGCCATAATAGGTCTTGAGAAAAGCTTCAATCGCTTCCTTAATGTCAAGGTAATTCCCCAGGTCATCGTGGCCGGAAGTGGCGTCGAAATAATGCTTGGTGGCTTGAGCCGACATGCCGACCAGGTCAACCGCAAAGTTTACCCGGCCCCAGGCGGTGGCCGCTTCTCCGGTGGCTTCGGAAGCGATGCCAAAAGTTACGATCTGAGCCACGCTGATGGCCGCGTTCAGGATCGCCCAGTTCATCTCGGTTTCCTGCGATACCGCCAGGTTGCGCCGGCTGATAATATCATCTACCATATCTTCCTTCAGCTGATAGGCCTTGACTTTCGTAGCATAGCGGGCCGAGGAAGCGCCCCTTGCCCACTCAAAGTCTTCCCCTCCCATTCCCGTCATGGTTGCCGTGCTGTCAATATCCGCAATAGCTTTTGTATACATCAGCAGGATCTGTTCATAAAAATAAATCCGGGTGAGCCGGTTCCTCACATCCATGAAAAGCCGGGTGTCGGTCGCCCATTGATTGCCGGCTTTCATGGGATCTTTGCTGTTTTCCGCGTCGATATGCGCGTTTTCAGAAATGCGATCGATTTCCCTATCATAGTCCTGCTCAATTGAATCCTTCGCTCTATCAAGATAAAACTGGGTTTGATCGTAAATCTTGGAGTCAACCGGGTTGGCCACGTTAAACGCGATGGTGGAAATCGCCGCGCCCAGCTGACCGACCGCCGCGACGAAACCGATGGCTGCAATTAGCCCCAACCCTCCAGTAAAAGGAGATGAAATAACGCCAGCAGCCAAAAGCACCACCGCCACCCCTACCCCTACAATGCTTCCCGCCGCCACCCACTTTGCTTTTTCCAGCTGTTTCTTCTCCTTTACCTCTTTATTATGAGCATCAACCTTGTTTTTAATGCCGGCAAATTTCAGATCAAAGGCGGTCGCTCGATTCTCCATGCCGGCTTTGATCGCGGCATCGGCTCCCTCTCCCACCCTGATATCACCCTGTTGGGTTGAGATCTTTATGACTATTTTGGCCAGACGGGCAATGGCTTCTACTCCCATTACCAGTATGCGCTCTCTATTCTGAATGCTGTTCAGCTCTTCGTGCAGAGGGTTGACCTGAGATTCGAGGATCTCCTGGGTGTTATCTCCGTGGGTTGCCACAATATTTTCGGCGCTTAATTTCCCAATGATCTGCCATTCCCGCTTTTCAAGACTGTCCAATTCCAAAACATACTCGTTAACAGAATTTATATCTTCGCGAACTTGATCCAAACTGGCGCCGGTTATATTCGCCAAAATCTGATAAACCTGGTTCATGTCCAGCTGGGTGGGATTGGTGGCATCGTCGGTCTTGGCGTTCCAGATAGCCAGGGCAAAATAGTCGCTGATGTTTTTGGTTAAACCGCCAATCAAAGGGCTCGATCCGCCCAGAGGATTCAAACTGGCAAGAAGAGTATGGGCGTCAGAGTCTCCCTTACACATAGCAAGAAAGGTCATAACCCCCGGCAACCCACCTATAGATGAATCATACAAATCCTGCGCCAGCGTTTTCTGATTATAGGCGTCCACCCGCTTGTTTTGGCCGGCAATTGAGCTCTGAAGCTGATAAGTCATGGCGGAAAAAACCATGCTCTCAAATTTGTCCAGACCTTCCAGAACGCCTTCAATAATCCGCTTGGTGCTGGAAGAAATTTTTACCCCCATGGTCCCTTCGATAATCAAATCCTTCAATGCCTGGATAGATCTCTTTACCATGGCATAGAGGCGCCGGTAATTTTCAAGGCTGGTAAGCTTCATCTGCTGGGCCAGAAGCTGATTGCGGTCAATATCGACTTTGCCGCCGCCGATATCTACCGTCATCTTGGTCCTGCTCAAAGCATTGAAGATATCGCCGTTTCCGGTCAGTCCGTCAATATAAGAACTGTTCCCAAGCACCGCCTCGTATTTCTGCTGAACCTCTTGCTGGAAAGCCTCGTATTTTTGCATCTCGGCGTAAACGGCATCGGCATAGCGGGCATCCTCGTGCCGGGAAGTGGCATCGGAGCCGCCGCTGGTAACCACTTCTGAAACCCAGTCATACCAGGAGGCCGAAGCGTTCCGTTTTGCGTCTTCCATTCGCCGTTGGAGCAGCGCCTGATTGTTAGTTGAGACTTCTTCGGTCATCTGGAGGAGCTGCCCCTGAGCGGTAAGCATACCGACTTCGCGCGCAACTCCCAAAACCTCGGCGGCAGAATTTTCACTCAGCCCGGTGTTCACTTTTCTCGATCCGGCTACGAGTTCAAGGATATTTTCCTTTATCGCCCGCACGCCGTCGATAATGGCTCCGATAATCTGCAGGGCGTTCAGGATAGAAATAAGCCGGGCGTAATTAACATAAAATTGGGGATCGACATATTGAAACTCACCGTCTTCACCAACCACCCAATCTCCTTCCTTCAGCTCTTCCGCCAGTTGATCCGCTTCTGCCATCAAATCATCCGCGGCGTCCACCGCCTTCCCTTCCACATCCTCTCCGGAATTGGGTCCATGAGAACCTGCAGGCGTAGGCGCAGGCGTAGGCGAAGGTGGAGGCGGAGGCGGAGGCGAAGGCTCACCCAGATTAGGGATCCAGTTCAAGCCGGTGGTTTCCCGGCCTCTAAGAAAAGCGATAGCGCGCTGGCCGGCGGCGGAAAAATCCGAGCCGGTATTTGAAAGCTCCGACGGTGGAATAAAGCGGTCCTGATTAATTAAATAAGACGGGGCCACGTTGGCATTAACGTCAAGACGCTCTTTTTCTACGGACAAATTAGGATTTATGGCATTAACGGGTGTCATTTTTATACCGGTTTTCCTCTATTAATATATCGTAATAAATGGGGAAAAACTTGCGTGGTTACGGCTTTAATTCCGCCGGCACGTAGACGTCATTGGGATTCTTATCCGGGGGTTTTAGTTTATCTTTGACCACATTCGGAGTTTCGGCGGCTTTCCGGCTGTAAAGGGCCATGCCTGCCTTTGCGGCCGCTTCCATGGCTTGCCCAATTCCTCCCTTGTCGGAAATAACGGTCACATCTGTAAAAATTAATGCTTTTCCAATACTACCTACACTCATATTTATGCCTCCACGTAAACTTGACTGCCTAGGTCTCGCTGCGACAGAGGTCCAGGTGTCTCATCAGCCTCAGGCTTAGCTAACTCAGCCGGCACAGCCACCCTTCCGGATCGATTTTCTCCCTCTCTTTTTTTCAGATCAGCTCTAGCCAAGGTTTCAGAACCACCACCTCCAAAAATAGCCGCCCGATCTTTATTTTTATCAACTTCTTCCAATGCATTCAGAGCAAGGTTCGCGTATCGCGCATTAGCATTTGCTCTGACATTTGTTTTATTCACATGCGTTTTTTCGTTTCCAAAATCCGGGATACTCATAACTTAAACACCCCCATCTTTAACTTTTTTATAATCAAAATGCACCTGATTATCCTTGCCTTTGAAAATCCTTGACAATTGTTCTATGAAAGCATTCCACTTGCCGCTGCCTTCCCCTTCATCCAAGATCGTCTTTACAAACCCCATCCTCTGTGACAGCGACAAATAATACTGGCCCGAATCCATCCCCTTGGTGTGCATCCCTTCGCTCACCGCTTTCTCAAGATATCTCAGCATTTTAACCAGGAATTCTCTCCAGCTTTTAGTTTTATCGGCCAGCTCTTTTAAGGTGTCGCCAAAATTTCCGTCCTTAATCATTCTTAATAGCTCTTCGCGGTCGATCGAAGGATCAATACTCATCTTGCCCAGCGGCTGCAGTATCTGCATCACCGCCTTATCCCATTTATCCAGATAAATGATGTTAAAATGTTTCTCTTTGCACAGTTCGGACAGGGTCTTATAATATTCTTTCTCCTGTGCAAGATCTTTTTTGGGGTCCCCCGTGCGCGGATGCCGGTTCAGCATGTTCAAGTGCAGGTTAGAAATCGCCTGTGCAAATTCAATGATACTTTCCACTCTCTGATCGTCAGAAAAACCCCTTTCGCCGCCCAGGAGCGCGGAAAAAGAAGCAGAGTTCATCTCCAGGCCTTTAAGCCCGTATTGCTCCATGAGCTCATTCCAGGCCGACCTATCCAATTTGCCTGTGGCCGCCAAATGCCACAATCTATCAAAAAGCTCCCTGATCTTCTCCCTCCCTAACCCCGATCCTCTTAAAAGAGGCATAAATTTCTCGTCAAAAAATTGATCTTGATGTTTAACCAGCTCTTCTAATTCAGCCGCGTTAATCCCGTCTTCCCACGTTACATTAAAAATGTTTAAATCTTTCAAATGTTCCTTGGTAAGTCCCCAAATGGTATAGATATCGTCCAAGCTCAAGTACCCTTTGGCGCTTAACTTCTGTTCAATCTGCACGTCTTGATTTATTACAGGACCGCCAAAGACTCGCCTTGCCCAGTTGCCAGGTGTTCCGGGTGTCCCTACTCCAGGCGTTTGAGTTGCTGGTTGACTTGAGGGGGCTGCTACGGGGGGTGTCATTTTATGCTTCCTCCTTATGGCTCAGGTTCGATTCCTTCTGCAGGCGGTACAGCAATTTCTGCAACTGCTGTCCTTTCTTTTCCGCAGATGGATCGCTTTTGCTTTTCACGCTTTCCATTTCATTCTGAATTAACTCATACACATGACGATTGGCTTTATCTCGCATAGCTATGAAATCCTTTTCATCCAGATTGAAGCCCAGCCGCTCCAGGTTCTTCATACAGTTCTTTATCTTGTTTTCCACCAAAGAATCTTTAGACGGATCAAACAGGCTGGCGCGCTCATGCAGAGCTTCATCCAGCACTTCCATCGTTTTAACTTTAGCCAAAATTTTCGCTTCCTCCTGCGTCCTCTCGTCAAGATCCTGAGTATAAACTCCCAAACGGATCAGACCATTTTTAAGCGACCTCATTTTAAACCAGGTTCTAATTGATTCAACCGCTCCCGGCCGCAGAGCCATCTGCAGATAACAGGCCCGCAGACGGTTCAGCAAGACATCCTTTTCGTCTTCATCTTTATAATCGTATTTAGCCCTCTCTTTTCTTGCATCGGGATTGTCATCTCTTAAGTTTACAAAGCAGGTGACCTCATGCGGGACATCTAAAAGATTCAATCCATGATCCGCTTTTTTGTCCGGCCATACCTTATCCATCCAGGCGACGGTATCTAACCCGACCTTCTTTCCAATATCTACCAGCCTATAAGCTTCTTTAAAATCCCCATCCTGCAGAAAAGTGCGGGTGATCAGTTGATTTTCAAGTTCATGCAGCGTGAAGCTTTTTACCTCTGCTTGCGCCTCGACTGCCGCCTCTTTTGCCAGCTCCTTGCTTGATTTCTCGATCAGGTCCGAGAATCCCCTCTGGCGAATCAGCTCGCGCAGTTTGTTGTCCGAATCAAGATAATAAAGAATTGCGCTGTCCTTCAGCAGGTTAAACATGTATTTTCTCATCTCACTGGTTTTAAACTGTTGTTCCAGTCGTGAAATCTCTTCGGTAGATTTGCCTTCTCCTGCCAGCTTTCCCTTGATCTCTTCCCATTCGGAGGCAATCTGCTCTTTTGATCCTTCAAATCTAGCCCGGCTCCGGCCAATTCCCTGTATCGGGAGGTTCGCTTCTTTATCTTCCTTGGAAGAGACCTGAACCTTATCAGCAAACTCCCCTTCTTTCGTCTGGTCTCTTTTCTCTTCAATTTCTGACTGGGGAGCCGTTTTCCCAAAGGTGATCCCGGCCTGCGCCACTTTCGTCATCAGATCTTTTAAAAGTTGTGCGCTTAGATCCTTGCTGCCTCCAACCTCCAAAAGCTTTTCCATTAAGTCAGTTTTTTTGACTTCTTTTTGCTCGTCCACTCGATCGAGATCGTGCGCCAGAGTGGAAACCGACATGGTCCCCTCGGCGGCGATCATCGCCTGCGCCTGATTCGCATTGTTTAGATTATTAACCATAAAGCTTCCCTTTGATAATGCCGCCCACGGTCTTTTGCATTTCTTTCCTCATTTTCTCCCGCAGTTTGGCCAAGGCCTTTTCGTGCATCACGATCTGTCTCTCAGTTTTTGTAATATAACCCTGCAGGCGCTTGATCTTGGCCAGGATCTCTTCCCTGGTCAGCGCCTGTTTTTCTTCTAATAAAACTTTTTTCTTGCCCACTTTAGTTCACCCCAAAAGCCACCAGCTGATACTGATAATCCAGCGAATTTTTCTCTTCCAAAAACTTCTCCAAAATCTTGCGGCACTGCGCCAGCTTGATCTCCAGGATCTTTTCCTTGGAGTACTGCTCCATTCTCAGATTCACCGCCTGGATCGCCAGCTGGTTGCGGATGTCGGAGATCACGCGATTTTGGGCGCGCATCCTCTTTTTCCCCCCGCCGATAAGGCTCAGAAGCTCGGCGTTGTACTCATTCTCTTCAAAAAGCAATTTATTCTGTTTAACTGCGTCTCTCACCGCTTTTTTCTGCATGTTTTCGATCTCATCACTGGGCACTCCCAGCACTGTTAGTAAAGCTCCCAGGGCTGCCGTCTTGAATTCGGCAAACCGCGCTACCATCAAATTGTGAGATTTGGTCTGGCCATAATTTTTTACGTAACTATCTTTCAGATCGGCGATTTTGGAAGTAAGATCGATCTTATAGCCAAAAAAGTTCAAAAGCTTAGGCGCTTCCACTTCTTCCGGACGGATGGAAACAGTGGTCACATCCACCATCTGAATCTGGGGAAGCTCCTCAGTTTTTGCCGGTTGCTTCTTATTCTCAACCGCAGCGGCAGCCGCTTTCTGCGGCGTCTTTAAAGGATAAAACAGCTGTTCGGCTGTTGCCGTATTTTGAAATCCGCCCGTTAACATCGATTAATCCTTTTTCTCCTGACTGGCTTGAGTGGCATTTTGGAGAGCTTTCTGCACTATTTTCATCCCCGTGCTGGCCGCCTGGTTCATGCTCATCTTATCATTTACATCTTTCCAGGTAACTGGCGCTGGGGCATTGTTATTTACCGGTGATGTACTCATTTTCTTTCCCTCCTTTGGTTTTTCATTTGTTGCAACATATTTTGGCTCGATTGCATCATGGCTTGTTTTGCCTCGGATCTTACCCTGGCCGCGTGTTGGGCTTCCGATCTCTTTTCATCAATTTCGACTTCTTCCGCTCTTTCTTTCATAAGCTTATAATTGTCCTGTTGGGCTCGAGCCATGCTTCCTCCGGTAATGTTTGCTCCTATCATGCCGATGGCCGGCGCTACCGCATTCACCTTCTGCGACCTATTTACATCCTTAAGGGCTTCCGGATCAAATCCCCGGAAAGATGTAAGATCACTAATCACCCCATTCACAAAATCCTTCAAGGCTTTCTTATTCTTATCGTCATCATTTCCACTCGCAACCCCAAGCTCCTCACACAAATCTTTAAGCCCCGCGCTATCCAGCCCGTCGATATAACTTTCCGTTCTGCTTTTCACGCTATCTTTATTGCTCCCAATTTTGCTAAAAATACCGCTATAACTGTCAAAGAGCGGAAACAAGACCAGGGAATCGTAGACCCCCCAGTCACGAAACATCTCCTTAGCCTTGCCCAAGCGCTCGCCTCCCATCCCGTTGAAAATTTTCTCTTCCAACGTCTTTTTAGTTGAATCTGCCCGCATCAAAATATCTATCAGATCATCTCCCGGAGTAGAGCCATTCTCCAGCGTATCAGAATAATCTGCGCTCATGTCAATATCCCCAACATAATCGCGGAAATTAAATCCTCGAACCTCTTCTTCAACTTTAGTGACAATCTCAGAACCTTCGCTGTTCGACATAAATTTAAATACTTCCGCCAGCGAACCGGTAAAAGTTTTTAATTCTTCCGCTCCATTCCTGGCCTGGCCCGGATTATAAAACGAAGAACCGAACTTGGGGTCCGGGATCGGGCTCGAAACATAAATCGGCGGTTGCGGAATAAAATAACCGCTTCCAAACATTTTTTCTCCTTTAGGCTCCTAATATGTTGGCCATCTTATTATCAAGATCTCTTTGCTGACCGGCAAAACTAATAAGCCATTGCATCAGATTCGAGACCTCATTCACTTTCAAGGTGGCATAAAGGGTGGCGGCCGTCCCATCGTAAACTGTAGCGCTCTGATCTTCCTCCGCTCCCTCACTGGAAACCGAAGCTCCCGAAAGCATGCCGCTGATAGCCGAGATTTCTTTCTGAGTTATTTTGTTGTCGCTCATAGTTTTAACCCATCCTTCCATCTGCTTCGAAAGGACCCTGAGAAACTCTCCCGAAACGGTTCTGCCCATTCCCGAGCCGCTGACAGCGCTGATTTCGCTGGCAACTCCCGCCCTATTAATTCCTTGATCGACGTACATTATATTAATTCCTCCTTGCTAATCTTTCCTAAATTACTTCCTGAAGCTCAGGAAGTAATTTAGGAGGGAAGATCTTTTCTTCCCCCCTTTCAACCTTAACGCGCTGCTAACTGGAGAGCCTTGCCTGTAATTTCTTGGTCTTTACTAACTGCACTGGTACCCAAACTAGAGGTGTTCGTGGACTGGTTAATATTGATCGTTGCATCAAGAACGTCCTTCGCGCCAGCGTCTTTGGGCAAGGTTGTCAATTCAGTTTCTATAGCAGTCTGCGCATCACCTACGATATCCATTGCGACTTCACCAATACTCATTTCAATTCACCTCCTTTTTTAAAACATTAAAATAGGGTCAAGCTCTACTTTATAATCGTATTCAAACGCCAAAAACTTGCATCACTTCTCTTTCTGCTCTTCTAAAAGCGATGTGATGCGCGACAGCAATTCATCGATCTTATCTTTCACTGAATCTTCAAAAGTGTGAGTTTTATTTTCCACTTCAACTTTATTTTTCCAAAGGTTTACCGATTCTCCATTCACATTTTCGGAAACCAAAACCGTTTGAGCGGTTTTAAGATTTTTAAAGCTTTCCGCCGCCACCTGCAGAAAACCTGCGCCGCTATTGGATTCAACTTTTGAATCGCTGCTAAACGAAGATAAACTTGGAATTCTAGAAGTTATAGAAAAGTCGTTCATTTCATCTATCTATTCGTAGTTACAAGGGGAAAACTTGCATGGTTCAAACAGCCCTCACCCGGGTTGGGGGGATTAGATCTGGTAGAGCCGCAAGATTTCGTTCTGAAGGCTTTGAGTGGAATCAAAAAAAGCGGGCCTGCCGATCACAACTTTAACTTTGCCTCGATCGAACAAATACTTTCCCAGAGGAAGGACTTTAGAAGCATTCTTGATCGCGACCGGAAGGATGGGAGACTGCGTGGACAAAGAAAGCTTAATTATGGCTTCTCCGAATTCGATCTGATCTTCTCCGGTAAAAGAAGGACGGCTCAAGATCACCAGGCTCCCCTTTTCTTTTAAGATCTGGTAAAACTGATAAGATGAGATAAGGTTATCGCCTTTTACCCCTACTCCAACATATCCCAATTCATCATAAACCCTTTTTAGAAGCGGGATCTTGAATCCGGCTGACCAGACCGCGAACTTAATGGGGAAATCGAATACCTTTTGTAAAATAAAATAATCCAGGAAACTGGCATGATTGGCGGCAATGATCAAGCCTTTCTCTTTATCTATCCCGGAGAGATTTTCTTTTCCGGCTATTTCAACCATCACCCGGGGAAGCAAAAGCAGCAGCCTTGAAACCGATGCCGTTGCATAATAATGAAGCCGGTTTCGTTTTCCCAAAAAAAAGGATAAAACCGGCAGCAGCAGAGCCAAAAATGCGACCGAGAAAACGAAATTAAACCAAAATATTATGGACATTTAAGCAACGGAATTCGGCTTAAGTCTGGTGTGTGGGGGGATCTCTGAATTTTTGCGAACCAGGGAACGGTTAGAAATAATCGAACTATCCAGGATCTTCGCCTTTTCCCCGATATGGCACCAGTTGCCGATCACCGACTGCTCAACCGACGCTTCCATCCCAACCACCGTGTCCGACCAGATAACCGAACCGGTAATCACCGCGCCGTTGTCGATCCGGCACTTATCCCCGATGACGGAATCTTTGATGTAAACATCTTTCCCGATAGTGCAGCGATCGCCAATAATGACCGACCCCTCGAAACGCGCCGAGGGATCGATCCGTTCGCGTTCGCCGAGCCAGGTGGAGCCCGAAATTTTTTTCCCCGGTATGCAGATCCTTACCAGCCCTTTCATGGCGTCATAATTGGATTGGATGTATTTTTCAAGACCGCCGACATCGTTCCAGTATTCAACCATGCGATAACCGAAAATGGGAGCTTTTTCATCTACCAATTTTGGGAAAAGCTCCCTGCCAAAATCATGAAATCCGGATGGGATCATCTGCAGAATTTCCGGCTCAAAGATATAAATACCGCTGTTAACCAGGTTGCTTCTGGCTTCTTCCGGCCGGGGCTTTTCCTGGAATCCAATAATCCGGTTATTTTTATCCAGATCAACCACCCCAAAATGAGAAACATCCCCCATGGGAGAAAGGGCAATGGTCGCCAGCGCTTTCTTTTCTTTGTGAAAAGCCAAGAGCTTATCAAGATTGATGTCGGTCAAAGCATCCGAAGACAAAACTAAAAAAGTTTCATCCGCCGGATTTATTTCCCGCGCCATCCTCCTGACTCCGCCGGCGGTCCCCAGCAGCTGCTCTTCGTAAGAGTAAGAAAGATTCAATCCGAAAGCGCTGCCATCGCCAAAATAGTTTTCGATCTGCTCCGGGTGGTAGTGAATATTGACGGTTACATCGGCAATGGAATACCGCTTCAGGAGCTCGAGATTGTGCTGCATGGTGGGGAGGTTAACGATCGGGACCATGGGCTTGGGAACCGCCAGCGTCAGCGGCTCAAGTCGCGTCCCGTATCCGGCTGCCAAAATAAAGGCTTTCATTACTGATCGATCTTCCGGATCCTTCGCAAATGGCGTCCTTCACCGGAAAATGGGGTCTTTAGCCAGACCTCAAGGATTTTTATGGCCTTTTTTGTTTTTAGTCTTCGACCAGCCAGGCATAAGACATTTGCGTCCCCATGTTCCCGGCTTTGCCTGGCGGTATAAAGATCCTTAACATTTACCGCTCTCACTCCTTTAACCCGATTGGCGGTGATGGTCATTCCCACTCCCGAACCGCAGATTAAAATCCCGCGGTCGAATTTGCCGGCAGCCACCGCTCTGGCAACTGGAAAGGCGATGTCAGGATAATCGCAGGCTATTTCTGAATAAGTGCCAAAATCTTTAAAAGCGATATGGGTTTTCTTCAAATATCCTGTAATTTGATTTTTTAATTTAAATCCGGCGTGATCCGAGCCAATCGCAATTTTCATTTCAGCAACCCTTTCATTTCCGCCACCGCTTTTTTCATCCCCACCAAGACCGACCGGGCGACAATTGAATAGCCAATATTAAGTTCTTCGATCCCCGGGATATTAGCAATTTCCCTTACATTATTATAATCCAGCCCGTGACCGGCATTGATGCGCAGGCCGATCAATCTCGCCTGCTGGGTCGCGATCCCTACTTTTTCCAATTCTCTTTTAACGGTCAGCGTCCTGCCTTTAATGTAAGAAGCGCGAGCATACTTGCCGGTATGCAGTTCGATAAAATCGGTCATCAAAACCGCCGCTTCCTCCACCTGCTCTCGATCCGGATCAATAAATAAACTGACAATAATTCCGCCCTTCTGAAGCGCTTTTATGATCGGCTTGAGTTTGCGAGAATGCGCCGCGACATCCAGCCCGCCTTCAGTGGTAATCTCCTGCCTCTTCTCCGGCACAACCGTTACCATATCCGGTTTAATTTTCAAGGCGAATCGCAACATTTCGGGAGTCGCAGCCATTTCGAGGTCGAGGCGTGAATTCAATTTGCGCAGCCTTTTTACATCTTCATCCTGAATATGGCGGCGATCTTCGCGCAGGTGGCAAACAATGCCATCGGCTCCACCGGCAATCGCTTCTCGGGCGGCCTCTACCGGATCGGGAAAGTTCTCTTTCCGAGCTTCCCTTAAAGTAGCTATGTGATCAATATTTACCCCGAGCTTCATACTTCCTTATGCGCCAGACAAACCGCGTAGGCCTTGATTCCTTTCTTGGCGCCGGTAAAACCCAGCTTTTCTTCGGTTTTTGCCTTTACATTTACAAGGTCTTCTGAGATATCCAGCGCTGCGGCAAGGGTTTTCTTCATTTTTTCAATGTAAGGAGCAAATTGCGGTTCTTCGGCAACAATAGTTGAATCCAGATTCCCGATGGCGTATCCGCGCTTACGCAACAATTCTTTGATAAATTCCAGGAGTTTCAAACTGGAAATACCCTTATAGTTTGGATCTCCCGGAGGAAAATGCCTGCCAATGTCGCCTTCGCCCAGCGCCCCCAAAATCGCATCAATGATGGCATGAACCAAGACGTCGCCGTCCGACCAGCCCAATAAACCCTTTTCGTAAGGTATTTCCACCCCGCCGACAATTAACTTGCCCTTTTTAACCAATCTGTGAACATCGTAACCGATCCCGATACGCATTTAATTAATTATACCCCTTAAAAAAATACAACACCAGCGAGACATATTCCCATACCACATAAGCAGTGTCTTCATGCCGAGTCCACCAAAGGTGAGGATTAAATTCGCTTTTCTGGGCCGGATAGATTATAACCTTGATGCCCTCACGGGGAAAAACCCTGCGAAAGACCTTAGCGGCGCGGCGGGAATGGGTGGGAGACGTCACCAAAATAGCTGATTTAAAGCCATAATTTTTAATGATGGGAAGCGAAAATTTTGCGTCTTCAATAGTTGATCTTGATCTATCCTGCAAAAGGATCACCGCGGCCGGAACGCCGCTCTCAACTGCCTGCCTCTTCATCCACTGCGCACAGGTTAACTTCCAGGCCAGGGATCCGCCCGACATTAAAAGATGCTTGGCAAACCCTTCTTTATAAAGTCTGATCCCCTGGCTGACCCTTTCCCCGTTATTATCTCCCCCCAGAACAATAATGACATCCGCCTTTTCAAGCTTATCTTGCACCACCAGGTAATTTGCCATTCCTTCCAGAACCAGCGGATATGCAAGATAAGTGACGAACGCTATCAGCAACAGAACGCCAAGAATAAATAATATTTTTCGCTTCATTTTTAATAAGGCGAGCGCAGGAGGGAGCGGAAAAGAAATCTGGGATTTTTTAGCATCCCCATCAGGAAGGTTCCAATGGTCGGATAGGTCCGCGGATTCGAAAGTAAACTCCACATGACCGAAGAATGATTTTCAAAATCGCCGATTTTTTCAATGAGATGGGCGTTATCCTTCACATAATCAAATATTTTTTCCAAAGCTGCATCTTCCATATTTTCCATAACATACCGAAGCAGCAGGCAAATTTTGATTTCTTGCTCGAACTCCTCTCCCCATCTTACCGAATATTTAGAAAGATTTCCTTCTTTAACGGCGTCCGACAGCATCTCAGCGGATTTCATTCCGTAATAGATACCGCCCGAAGTAATGGGTTTTACCTGGCAGGCCGCGTCTCCAACCAGGGCCGCGCTCTCCCTAACCAATTCACAGGTTCCGATCGGGATGGCGCCGGCATTTTTCTCAACGATCTCGCCCTGCAGCCCGTTTTTCTCCATGAAATTATTTAGTTCCTGATAAGGGTTATTAGAGATGGTCCCGATCCTGACCACCCCGTTCCCCTCCGGGATCATCCAGTTGAAAAGGGAAAAGGGTTTAATATAGCTCACCTTTACCAGATTCTGCTTTTCCGGAGGCATTTTCACGCGATACTGATAACCGCGGTAAAGTTTCATATCTGAAGCAAAGCCTAAAGCTTTCCTGACTCTTGAATTCGGACCGTCAGCTCCCACCACCAGATCAGCAAAATACTCCCCGTTGCTGGTCTTCAAAATATAGCCGTCTTTAATGGGATGGATCTCATGCATTTCGGTATTGAATTCGATATTCAGTTTCTGGCTGAGCTCTTTATCAAAGATCTCGCGGTCAATGATATAAGCCACCCGTGAGCGATTAAGACTAAAGGAGGCTCCATTAAAAGAAATAATTGCGCCATCAATGGTGTTAATTATAGCTTTGGTTGTAAGCGGGAGACGAAGTTCCTCAAATATCCCCCTTCCCACAATCCCCGCGCATTGAACCGGTTTCCCTACTTCAGGATGCTCTTCCAGCAAGAGAGGATCAAAACCATAATTCTTCAAAAGCTGACCCAAATAGCAGCCGACCGGCCCCGCCCCCACAATTACAATTTTTGAAGCTTTTTTCATCTTTAAAGCCGCAATTATAGCGTATTTGCACCCGCAAGTAAAGGATGGTAGAATGCTGGCGTGCGCTGGAAGATTGCCATATTTCTTGCTCTTCTCCTAACCAGAACGGTTTGGGCGCTGGGAATCACCTCGGACCCGGCGGGAAATCTTTATCAATTTTGGATCGCTCCCGCAGTATCTGATGAAGCAAATATTATTTTAAAATATTCAAAATCAATTGATCAGGGCAATACTTTTGGCCAAACCCGGGAACTTTATTCCTTTACTTTTGAAGTCAATGCCTGCGATTTAGTTTTCGGTGTTTCGGACAAACTGCTTGCTGCCGCGTGGGAAAAGGACGGATCAATATGCTATTCCCGGTCAGAAGACGAAGGCATAAATTGGAACGACCCCATTACCATTCAAGTAACCGGAGAAGTTCTGACTTCACCTGCCGTGGCCATCGACGATCTTAACCATCTTCATCTGGTTTTTTTGTCTGAGAATCAAAATTTGAATTTAATGCGCCTTTATTACACTTCCCTCAGCTCGCTTGAACCAAAAGTCATCTTTGAAAGTCATGACGATCTTGTCCATCCCAAACTTATTCCATCTCCCTGGGGAATGCTGATAACCTGGCAAAAAAAATACCTGGATCGGAGTGACTTTTACCTCACAAATTCATTGGATCAGGGAAAGCATTTTGGAGAACCCAGGGTTGTCCCCTTTGAAACCAATCCGCTTTGGCTGGGCTTCTATGGAAATAATTGGATTTACTTCACCAATAAATCCAGTTCAGAAGCTGCCCCCTATCTGACTTTAAAAAATATTGATTTCCCGCCGCCTCTTCCACCTGAACTAATTCTGCCAAAAGACAAATTTATTACCAATCTTTCTTCTCTCGAGGTTAATTACCGCCTGCACACCTCTGATCCGTTAATTTGCAGAATCGACATTTCTTGGGATAAATACTTTCCGCCAGACAAAAGCTGGAGCTTCGAACATCTGAATTTATCCGGCTCACCCGAAGCAGTTTATCCTCTGCCGATAGAACTTCCGGAAGGAACCTATTTCATGCGTCTTTCTGTTTTCGATGGATTAGCTGCCAGCTTCCCCACTGTCCCGGTTGAATTCAAAATCGATCGATCCGCACCGGCGCTTTCTTTAATTTCCCAAACAGAAGAAGCAGTTGACCAGAGAGACCTTCTTCTGACAGGAAAAGTCAGCGAACCTGCCAATCTTTATATAAATAATTCTAAGGTCACCTCGGAGGCGGATGGAATATTTAAAGTTAAATTCTCCCTGCAGCCGGGGAAAAACTTGATTGAGATCACGGCAACCGATGAAGCCGGAAATACTGCCCATCTTTCAAAGACCATTTTCTACAGCGCGATCCGGCCTGAAATCAGTCTGCTGAAACCAAAAGAAACTGATTGGTTTAAGCCCGATTCCACCATTTATATCGAAGCGGAGGCCCATGATACACAAAATGATATAACGGATGAATCAGAGGGGGAAATAGTTATTTCCGGAGCGGTTTTAGAAGATAAATTAATTTATGACAAAAATGAAGCTAAACTGTCCGGTTTTATTCACCTCCCCCAGAATATGCCGGATGGAAAACTTTCAGCAGGAATCAAATTAAACGACGCCGCCGGAAATGTTGGGGAAGCTACGTTTAAAATTAATATCGATCGATCCGCTCCGGCGCTTGCCCTGAACACCGTATTTTCCAATTCCTCTTCTTCTGTCGGAATCCCCATCACCGATGCAGGTGCCGGGGTTGACCCGGCGGGAACCATCATAATGATCGCTGGCGTTTCAACCGAAGGCTTCGCTTCGCTGGAAGCTGAAAAATTGATCGTAAGAACTAAATTCCCGCTTCCGGATGGCAGCTATGAAGTAGAAGCCATTCCCCGCGATCTGATCGGGAACACCGGAAAGATCTCCACTTTCAGCTTAATTGTGGATACAATTCCTCCAAATCTTTTTATCGGCTCATCCGCTGAAGGTGCAACCGACCAATCCAGTTTACTGATCAACGGATCGGTAAATGACAATCACTCTTCTGTAATAAAAATCTATAATAATCAAAAACTAATAGAAAGCTTTATCCCGCAGGAAAATATTTTTGCTAAAGAAATCCAACTCTTTCCGGGAAATAATGAAATCTTGGTCGAAGCTATTGACCAGGCCGGGAATAAATCCAGTCATATTTTAAGAACTTTTGCAAATATCCATAGTTTTGCAACTCTTATAACTGACTGCAAAAATTACCCCAATCCCTTTTCTCCTAAAAACGACGGACAGATGTATTTCACTTTTAATTTCTCATCGGCAGCCGATATTAAAATATACATTTTTGATCTGATTGGGACCCTTATCTGGAAAAAAGAGTTTAATAATATTGCCGCGGGGAATACTCCGTGGAACGGAGTTAACCAGTTTGGAACAGCAGTCGGGAATGGAATCTATCCCTACATCCTGCAAGCTTCATCCGGCGGGACCATTGAAATTAAAAGAGGCAAAATTATTGTTCTTCAGTAGGCGCCGCTGCCCAGCAAAACCACCGGGATCGTCCTTAGAAGAATTTTAAAGTCCAGCCATAGCGACCAGTTCTCAATGTAGTATATATCCAGCCGCACCATGTCCTCGAATGGAAGAAGAGATCGGCCCGAAACCTGCCAGGGCCCGGTTATGCCTGGCCGCACCCTCAATCTTTTCTTATGCCAGGCGTTGTATTTTACCACTTCCCGCGGCAAGGGCGGGCGCGGTCCCACCAGGCTCATATGCCCCAAGAAAACGTCTAAAAGCTGCGGCAGCTCATCAATGCTGAAGCGCCGCATAAACTTTCCCAGCGCGGTGACGCGCGGATCATCTTTCATTTTAAAAAGATAGCCGTCAACCTCAGAAAGCGGTTCCAGCTGCGGGAAAAGATTATCCGCGTCTTTTATCATGGAACGGAACTTGAACATCGGAAAAGATTTTCCGTCCAGACCGATCCTTTCCTGAGTAAATAAGATCGGCCCTGGCGAAGTTGCCTTCACCAAAACCGCAGATAATAAAAGAATCGGAGATAAAACCATTAGGCCAACCGCGGATAAAAAGATATCGGAGGTTCTTTTAACTGCGGCATTCAACCCCTTCAGGCGAATTTCTGAAACCGTCAGCAGCGGAACCCCTGCCAGCTCGTCAACATCAACGCGGCTGGCAATCAATTCGAGGATACCCGGAACAATCTTAAACTCAACGCCGAATCTTTCGCACTCGGTTATGATATCCAGAACTTTTTCCGCCGGAATCTTAGAACTGGCAATAATAACTTCATCAACTCTTTGTTTTTTTATAACCTCTTTTACCGATAAAAGATCCCCCCTGACCAGGATGCCATGGTAATGTTTACCGATCTTGACAGGGTCATCGTCCAAAAAGCCAACCACCTGATAACCCAAACCCTTATCCAGCAGCATTTTAGAGGCCAGGGTCTGCCCCATTTCCCCCGCTCCCAAAATCAAAGTCTTCCTGATTCCCATTCCTCGATAATGCAGAAAACGGTTTGCGGCAAAACTAATCGTTCTTACCGCCGCCAGGAGTACAAAAGAAATCCACCAGGCATTGACAATTACCAGGCGGGAAAACCAGAACTCACGGTATAAGAACAGTAAGCCAAGCAGAATCAAGGCCGATAGAGTAATTCCTCCGAAAAGCATGGCAAGTTCGTCAACCAGCGCGGTAAATTTTTTTCCCTCGTAAAGCCCAATTAGTTTGAAAACGGCCAGCCAGATCAAGGTCAAAAAGATTAGGACGCTGAGATATTTTTCAAAAATCGGAATAGCGGTCGGGTTGATAAAAAGTAAAACTTTAAATCTAAGATAGTAGCCTAAAACAAAAGAAACATTAATCAAAAAGGCATCCGCCAGTATTTTAGCTATCATTTTGATCGTTCTAATGCCTTAAAGATTTCTATGTTATCTGGATATTTATCTGCCGCCTTCTCAAAGATTTTTCTTGCCTGATCAATTTCCCCTAGCTTCCGGTAAATTCCTTCGATTTCCTGGATGGCTGTGGCCAAGGTCGGATTTATCCAGAAAGTCTTTTCATACATTTGCGCCGCTTCGTTTATTTTACCCTGACGTTCGAATATTTGACCCTTAATTTCATAGGCCTCGGCATAATAGGGATCTATTTTCAGAGCTATTTCAGCATTCGCAATCGAATCCTTAATGGCTTCTTTTGCCCCGTGATCATAAAATGACAGATAAACTTTTGACAGCATGAAATAATTATCTGCGTTGTAAGGATCGATTAAAGTCCCGTATTTCAACAGGTTGATGGCTTCATCCATTTTCCCGAGATTGAGATAGGCAATGGCAAGATGTGAAACGGCGGTCCCTTCGAGCGGATATACTTTAAGTGATTTGTGAAATCCCTCTATTGCCTGAGGAATATTTCTCGTTTCAAGATAAGTTTTACCGGACTTAAAATAAATATCTCCTCGGAAAGAAAGGAAAGAAACATAGATTAAATACCCTCCAATGACCACCACTCCCGCCACGGAAAGCCAGGGGACTTCCGCCAAGGATAATTTTTGAGGCTTTGCCGGCTGCTTTTCTTCCCCCAATACCATAACCATTCCCCACATTACCCAGAACAAAGAGGTAATTGCTATCACTCCAAAACTGAATTGATTTTGAACCAGATAAGCCAGGCAGGCCGCCAGTATTCCCGCCAGCATTAATTTTTGAGAGGGGGAAGCGCTTCTCAGTTTATTAAAGCCAACTTTAAAAACCGTAAAAATAATCCATAAGTATAAGAAAAATGAAATCATACCTTTGGTCACCGGCACGTCAAAAGTTTCATTATGACAGCGATCCTGCTTAACATGAAAGGCTTCTTTAAATCGAAAAAGCTCAGTTTCATAACGGGGAAAGACCATTTTAAGCACTTCCGGGCCAATGCCGAAGATGGGATAATCGGCAATAATCTTAAAAGCGCTTTTCCAGGTTTCACCGCGCGAACCGGCTGCCCCTTTCAACTCCAGGCGCTCCCCCGCTTCACTTGCTCCCCCCTCTTCTTTCTTGGTCGTAATTTCAGCAGTAAAACGCTGGAAAGGTGAATATTCCGGGCGCATCACTATGGTAATCCCTGAAAATAAGATAATCAAAATAATAATAACTGCCAGTTTTATCCAATTTTTAAAAAGCCAGCGTCTACCCGCCACTAAGGCGAACAAAACCGACCCCGTGGAATATCCCATGTAGCCTCCGCGGCTCTGGGTATAAAGCAGACAAATATAAAACAAAAGGAGACTTATTCCTAAAAGCGAATCTAAAATCAAAGGATGGAGTTTTTCATAGTTATAAGCGAAAAGAAGCGCGGCTGCCGTGATCAAAGCGAAGCCGGAATACCAGAGGAAAATGTCTTGAGCTTCCAGGAAATAGATCATGACAATAAATCCGATCTGGCTAAAAAGAAAGTAACTTATCGGCGGAAGCTGCCCAAACCAATCGATCTCCCTGGAATAATTTTTTTCTTCAAAAAACAAAACCATTGCCAGGAAAAATGCCATCAATATATAAGCTGCCAAAAAGTTTGGCTGACCAATGGTCCCGATTACTCTATCCTTGGTTACCACTCCGCCCCACATGTAGGGGTCAAGTTCGTGCCTTTGAATGATGCTGTAAATAGACATCAGTACCGCGGCCGGAATAACAACCGCAATTATTCTCTTAAGCTGTTCAAAAGAATGGATATAATTAATCGTGATAAAAAATAAAAGGCCCAAGATATACCAGGTTGAAAGGCCTTCAAATCTCCCGTAGAAACCAACAAAACTGGTATACGCGTGAACCGAAGTCAAAGTAGCTACCGTGGTAGAAGCCAAAAAGGTCAGGATCGGCCAATCTAAAGCGGTGCGCATAAAACGATGCTCTTTGGCAACGATCAGCTTGATGGCCCAAACGCCTAAAATTATAATCACTAAAGCTCTCAGCCAGGCAATTTTTGTGCCCGAAAAGACAATCCCCAGGCGGCGGTCAAAAATTACCGTGGTAAAAAAAATAGTGCCCAGCAACAAGACTTCGATGATAAAATCAACATTAAATAAATTGATTGAGCCTGCCAGGGGTTTAGCTTTTGGTAAATCTTTCTTCATACTTCTCCTTCACAAATTCTTTGATTTTCCGTTCGAATATCTCTTTATCATATTTTAAAGCGTGCTCGCGAATATTCTTTTTATCAAATTTCTCAAACTTAAATCTCCCCACCGCTTGTATCAGGGCCTGCGAAGTCTGCGGTGAGAAGAATAAACCGGTTTCGCCTTCAACTATGGTTTCCAATGCCCCTCCCGCTTTATAGGCAATCACCGGCCGACCGCATGACATCGCCTCCACCGGAACAATTCCAAAATCTTCTTCGCCGGGAAAAACCAGCGCCCGGCATTCCGCCAGATAACGCGCCAATTCCTGGTCCCGGCAGCTGCCCAGGAACTCAATATTCGAATGCGCTAATCGCTCCAGGCTGCTGCGAGCCGGCCCGTCGCCGATTATCTTTAGCGGCAAATCCAGCTCATTAAAAGCCTCAATCACTATATCTATGCGTTTATAATGATTAAGCCTTGAAACAACCAGGTAATAATCCCGATCAAGGTTTGAAGGTTGAAAGTAACTGCAATTAACCGGCGGATATATTATAACAGATTCCCGCCCATAAATCTTTTTGACCCTCTCTGCCACCGTGCCAGAAATAGCAATGAAAAAATCTACACCCTGGCTGTTTTGCAGATCCCATTTTTTTACTGGCCCCAGGAAATAGGGCAAGAGGCCCTTGAGCCAGCCGGGGATCTCCTCTCTTTTTACATAATCCTCATAACGCCAGGCAAAACGCATGGGGGTGTAACAGTAACAAAGGTGAAGCTGATTCCTGGCTTTTCTGACCCCTTTGGCAAAAGCGGAGCTCGAAGATAAAATGACTTCATAATCAGATAGATCAAACCTTTCAAATGCCAAAGGATAAAAGAGAAGGTAGAATTTGAAAAACGGAAAAACCAGGGGAAGCTTCTGCATAAATGAGACGCGGATATCCATCTGACTAAAATTGGCCGGCATCTTTTTCCCGTCGTAAATGGAAGTGTAGATGGGGGCTTCCGGATAGACCTCGCTTAAAGCCGAAATTACTCGCTCGGCGCCGCCAAACTGGTTAAGATAATCATGAACAATAGCAATTTTCATGTCTCTGCTTTCTTTCGCGCAGTCGAAGCTCTTTAAGGATTTTCTAACTTCTTCATATCGGCATCCACCATCATTTTTATCAGCTCTTCGAATTTAATGGCTGGTTTCCAGCCAAATTTCTTTTGCGCCTTGCCGTAATCGCCGCATAAAAGATGGACCTCAGAGGGACGGCGAAGTTTTTCATCAATGACCACATATTGCTTGTAATCAAGGCCAAGATAATTAAAAGCCGACTCTGCAAATTCTCTGACCGAATGAGTTTCGCCGGTTGCAATTACGTAATCATCGGGTTCCGGCTGTTGAAGCATAGACCACATAGCCTTGACATAATCGCCCGCAAACCCCCAGTCTCTCCTTGCTTCAAGGTTCCCCAAGCTCAATTCTTTCTTTATTCCAAGCTTTATTTTAGCTGCGGCACTGGTAATTTTTCTGGTCACGAACTCAAATCCCCTGCGGGGAGATTCATGATTAAATAGGATCCCGCTGCACGCAAAAAGATTGTAAGCTTCACGGTAATTTCGGGTCAGGTCAAATCCGGCAACCTTGGAAATGCCATAGGGCGACCGGGGATGAAAAGGCGTATTTTCATTTTGCGGCGTTTCCTCTACCAGACCAAACATTTCGGATGATCCGGCAAAATAAAATCTGCATTTAGGGGCCTTTTCTTTTAAAGCGGATAAGACATAATGCGTGCCATTAAGATTGATATTAATGGTGGAGAATTCATCTTCAAAGGAATAACTTACAAAACTTTGTGCCGCCAGGTGATAACATTCATCCGGAACCACTTTTTCAACTATTTTAAATAAACTTGCGTAATTCTCTAAAGAAGCCGGATGCAGTATTAGTTTATCATAGACATTTCTCAATCTCCACATTCTATGTTCAATATCCTCAAATGCCACCCGCCTTACAATCCCATGCACCTCATATCCCTTCTCCAGCAAAAATTCTGATAAATACGATCCGTCTTGTCCCGTTATGCCGGTTATCAATGCCTTTTTCATTTATTCGCCCCCCCCAATTAAATAGGCCTTGAGCGCCTCCTGCCAGGTTCGCAAATCATCCATGCCCAGCTGTTGCAGATTCCCGTTGTTAAGCACCGAATATTTCGGTCTTTTCGCACGGCTTTTAAATTCAGCGGTTGTGGTTTTTCTAATTACAACTTTTTGATTTAAAAGCTCAAATATTTTACATGTAAATTCATGCCAGGAACATTCACCATGATTCACAATATGGTATAAACCATAATGTTTTGTCCTTATCAACTGATTAATTTTGTTCGCTAAATCCAGCGTATAAGTTGGGGCCAGGACCTCGTCAGTAACAACTTTAAGCTCCGATTGAGCGGCGGCCCGTTTGATCATATTTTCAACAAAATTGCCTCCCCCCTTCCCCATGCACCCCGCTGCCCCGTAAAGACCGCTTGATCGAATAATAAAATATTTATCTAAAATATATTTTACGCATAATTCTCCTGCGAGTTTGGATATGCCGTAAACGGATTGCGGATTAGGCGTATCGGTTTCCAGATAAGGAGAATTTTTCTCTCCATCGAAAACATAGTCAGTTGAGATATGAACCAGCGCAGCGTCAATTTCCTTGCAGGCCTGCGCCAAATATTTTACCCCGATGGCATTAACCGCAAAAGCCGGTTGTTCGTTATCCTCGCAATTATCAACGTGATGATAAGCGGCGGTGTTAATAACGACTTCGGGAGAATACTTTTTAATAACGTCCTGAGCCTGCCCCTTGCTGGTAATATCGATATCTTTAATGGTTAAAGGGATCTGCTCTTCTTTGGGAATTACTCTGCAGAGGTCGGCTCCCAGCTGGCCGTCAGCGCCGATGATCGCTATTTTCATTTCTTGCCGACCACCCTCACGAACTTCCTCTTGCCAACGTTGATCACTTTTTCAGTATCGAGGTTCACTATGTACTTTTCGCTCGAGATCGTTTCATCGCCAACCCTTACTCCTCCCTGCTGAATCAAACGCCGGGCTTCTGACTTTGATTCGGACATTCCCGTCGACACCAGCACATTAAGAATATCGCTCGCTTTCCAATTCACAACTTTCAATGGAATTTCTTGCGGCCGTTTTCCTTCTTTAAAAATCGACTCGAATTCTTCCTCCGCCCGATAGGCTTCATCTTTGCCGTAAAAACGGCTTACCAGGGTGTAAGCTAATTTCTTTTTTGCATCTTTGGGGTGCATGGTTTTTATTTCATCCAGCGGAAAATCGGATAAAAGTTCAAAGTAACGAAGCATTAAATCGTCGGAAATTGACATGGTCTTGCCAAATATTTCCGAGGGCGGCTCTGTAATTCCGATATAATTGTCCAAAGATTTGCTCATCTTCTGCACGCCATCCGTCCCCTCCAGCAGAGGAAGAGTCAGGATAACCTGGGGCTCTTCTTTATACTCCCGCTGAAGTTCTCTGCCCACCAGCATATTAAACTTTTGATCGGTCCCCCCCACCTCCACATCGGCTTTAACCACCACCGAATCATAACCCTGGAGCAAAGGATAAAGAAATTCGTGGATAGAGATCGGCCTTTCTTTCTCGAAACGATTCATAAAATCATCCCGCTCCAGCATTCTTGCCACCGTATACTTTGCCGCCAGATTAATTACATCCTCGATTTTCATTTTCGATAGCCAATCACTGTTATAAACCACTTTCGTTTTCTTCTTGTCCAGGATTTTAAAAACCTGCTCCTGGTAAGTCTTTGAATTCTTTTCCACTTCTGCTTTGGTCAGAGGCTTGCGTGTTTCAGATTTTCCGGTAGGGTCTCCGATGCGGGCGGTAAAATCACCGACAATGAAAACAACTTCATGCCCAAGGTCCTGAAACTGCCGAAGTTTATTTAGTACGATCGTATGCCCGAGGTGAATGTCCGGTGCGGATGGATCCGCCCCCCACTTTATACGCAAAGGTTTTCCTCTTTGCAATTTAGTTATCAATTCAACTTCGGGTATTAGCTCAATCGCCCCTTGTTTGATAATTTCTAAAGGATTCATTTTGCCCCTATCTCCCTTAATACTTGTTTGACCATTGGCAATGGAACATTATTTCGGACCACAACCTTCCCCAATTTTTCGGGAAGGACGAATTGGATCTTGCCGCCGCGGACCTTTTTATCAATTCGCAGTGCGTCAATAATTTTCGCGGAAGGAAGCCCCTCTATCTCGATAGGCAGCCCAAGTTTTTCCAGCAGCCCTTTTATCCTATTTACCACATCCACTTCGATAATTTTCATCCTCTGGGCGATCACAGCCGCCGCTACCATGCCGATTGAAACCGCTTCGCCGTGGTTATATGCCCGGTAGCGGGTCAAAGCTTCAATGGCATGACCGATGGTATGACCGTAATTTAAGATCATCCGCAACCCCTCTTCCTTCTCATCTTTTTCAACCACCCGCGCCTTTATCTTTGCCGATTCCGCGACAATGGTTTGCCAAAGCTTTAAGGCGGCACGCAGGGTATCCGGAGCTTCAAAAGCTTTGGAGTTTAAATGGTGAGCATTGGCTTCCAGGAATTTAAAGAAGTCTTCATCCTCGATAATTCCGTACTTTACGACCTCCGCTAAACCGGTGCGCAGCTCACGCGCGGGCAGGGTCGTTATGGTCTTGGTATCAATAAAAACCAACCGCGGCTGATAAAAGCAGCCAATTAAATTTTTACTTTTTGGATGATTTACCCCGGTTTTACCTCCGATCGCGGCGTCCACCTGAGATAAAAGGGTGGTTGGAACTTGAACGTAATTTATTCCCCGCATATAGGTGGCCGCGACGAATCCGGCGATATCGCCGATCACTCCGCCTCCTAAAGCCACCATTAATGAATCTCTATGCGCGCCAAAACTGGCCAGGGCATCGTAAAGCCTGGCAGCCTCTTTAAGGGTCTTGAAACGCTCACCGCGAGGAACCTCAATGGTTTTCGATTTAACCCTAAACCCTTTTCTAATAACATCGCCGTAGAGATCGTTGACAAGGGGATCTGTAATAATAAAAATATCCCTGCCCCACTTTTCTTCTTCGGTCAGCCGACCCAGATCCGCAAGATTGTCCGTCCCGATCATTATGTCATAGCTGCGTTCTTTTAACTCTACTTTGATTTTAGCCATTGAAGAATCTCCTGGACTGCTCCCTCCGGACTTAATTTAGCCGTATCGACTTTTAAATCTGCGACCCGATCATAGATCGGCTTCCGAAAATCAAGGATTTTTTTAATTTCGGCTTTTGGATCCGCAACCTCAAGCAGCGGCCGATGGGTTTCATTTTTTACCCTTTCATAAACAGTTTCCGGTCCCGCCCACAGCCAAATTACCGGGCCCATCGATTTTAACAGAGCCACATTCTCTTCCCTCAGTATAATACCCCCGCCGGTAGATAATACATAATTGTCGTAGTCCTGTAAAGTTTTAAGCACCTCGGTTTCCAGCTTTCTGAAATATTCTTCTCCATCGATTTTAAAAATTTCGGAAATGGTCCGCTCTTCGGTCTTTTCAATCAATTCATCCGTATCCAGGAAATTCAGCCCCAGTTCTTTGGCCAGCCGATGACCGACTTCCGATTTGCCAACTCCCATGAAGCCAATTAGAATTATATTCATATTTTCATAAATGCGCCCGGGGTGACTTGAACACCCAACCCCCAGTTTAGGAAACTGATGCTCTATCCAGTTGAGCTACGGGCGCTCAAACCGCCTTATGCTTAATGAATTCCCTTACCGCCCCCAGGGCAATCTTCCTCAAGTCCACTAACGGCTTAACAAAGCTCGGCGGGTTCCCATAAAGCCCCAGCAAATCATTCGTCACCAAAACCTGCCCGTCAACTTTCTTCCCGGCGCCGATGCCAATTGTAGGAATCTTAACCGCCTTTGTAATTTTTCCTGCCAGCTCTTCGGGAACCATTTCCAAAACCAGCGCAAAACAACCCGCTTTTTCGAGCGCTCTGGCGTCCAGCAATATTTTTTTTGCCGACGCCATGGTTTTTCCCTGAATTTTGTATCCCAACAAATTGACCGACTGCGGCGTGAAACCCAGGTGTCCCATCACCGGGATCCCGGCTTTAATTATCTTTTTAATGGCAGGGATGTACTCCGCTCCTTCAATCTTCACCGCTTCGGCTCCAGCCTTAACCAGCTTGATAGCGTTGGAAACGGCTTTCTCTTCATTTTCCTGAAAAGAGCCAAAAGGCATGTCCGCAACTATCAGCGCTCTTTTTACAGCATGAGAAACCGCCAGGGTATGAATGATCATTTCCTCCATCGTCACCGGCAAAGTATTGCGATAGCCCAATGCCACATTTCCCAGAGAATCACCAACCAAAACCATATCAATCCCGGCTTTATCCAAAATCTCGGCAAAAGGATAATCATAAGCCGTCAGCATTGCCAGCTTTTGAGCTTTGAGCTTTGAATTTTGAATTTGATTGATGGTTACTTTTTCCATATTTTCCACGGAGAAGATTCAGCTTTTGGTTTTTCCGTCTTATAAATAGAGAAAAGCTTCTCCTCCAGCAGGTCCTTGGTCAGGTATCGCGTCAGGTAGCCATTTTCGGCCAGCGAAATAATACCTGTTTTCTCGGATACCACAATTACCAGCGCGTCCGAAAGCTCGGATACCCCGACAGCCGCGCGATGGCGAGTGCCCAGTCTTTTATCCAGCAGCCGGCTGTCGGAGATGGGAAGCAGGCAGCTTGCCGAGAGCACCCTATCTCCCTGGACCATAACCGCCCCGTCGTGAAGCGGCGATTTGGGCTCAAAGATCGAAAGCAAAAGTTCGGTCGAGAGCACAGCGTCGAGGCGGACTCCTGATTCAAGATATTCCGTCAAACCGGTTATTTTTTCGAGCACGATCAAAGCGCCGATCTTATCTTCGGAAAGCTGCTCGACCGCTCGCACGATGTGGCGGACATACACGCTTCCGTGCGGCAGGGGGGAGAAACCCAGCGTCTCCAAAAACTTGCCGCGGCCAAAGCGCTCGAGCGTTCGGCGCAACTCGGGCTGAAAAAGTATAATTAGCATTACAGCAATGATCGCGGCAAATTTTTCGAAGAGCCAGTTGAGAGTGTGCAGTCCCATAACCCGACCGGCAATGTAAACCAATAAGATCAGAATCAAACCGCGGATAAGGGGAACGGCACGGGTTCCCTGCAACCACAGGAAGATGTAGTAAATAAGCACCGCGACAATTAAGATGTCGATGAGGTCAATCCAGCGGATTTCAAATGGCATCATTTATAATCAGATCCTCGTAACTTTCGCGTTTGACTGTAATATTAGCGTCACCATTATTGACCAAAACCATGGCCGGCCGGCCCACCCGATTATAATTTGACGCCATCGAATAATTATAGGCGCCGGTGCAGGCGACAACCAGGGTGTCTCCGGTTTCGACTTTCGGAAGTTTAATATCTTTAATCAGAATATCCCCCGATTCGCAAAATCTTCCCGCTACCGTTACAGCCTCAACTTTGTCCGCTTCAGGTTTATTCCCCAGCAGCGCATCGTATTTGGCATCGTAAAGAATAGGCCTGGGATTATCGGCCATACCTCCGTCGATGAAGACATATTTCCTGATGTCCGGAATATCTTTTATTCCCCCGACATTATATAAAGTGACTCCCGCCGCTCCAACGATCGATCGGCCGGGTTCAACGATCAGCTTTGCCATAGTTTTATCTTTAATCACCTTTGAAATCTCTTTCGCCAGATGATCGATCGAAGGAGGCGTATGCTGGGGAAGATAAGCTATCCCCAGGCCCCCTCCCATATTCATCTCTTCAGCTCCATATTTTTTTGTCAATTCCAGCAGAAGTTCGATCTCCGCTATGAACGGTTTGATGTCTAAAATTTGTGATCCTATATGAGCATGAAATCCTTTCAGCTCCACCAATTTCATCTTTTTCGCTTTTTGAACTAATCTATCGAGCGAAGAAAGCTGCAGGCCGAATTTTGAATCAATTTTCCCGGTTTGAATGAATTCATGGGTATGCGCTTCGATCCCCGGATTGATACGGAAGAGAATATGCGCGCGCAATCCGGTTTCTTTCGTAATCATATCCAGGTTCTCAAGTTCTTGCTCGTTATCCACAACAAAACGGCCGATCCCGGCCTCCAGTCCCTCTTTAATTTCTTGGGGTGATTTATTATTGCCGTGGAAGTAGATTTTCTTCGGATCGGCATCCGCTTCCAAAACCGTATAAAGCTCGCCGCCGGAAGCAACATCAAAACCCAATCCTTCACTGGCAATGATCTCGGAGATGCCGATCGCACAAAGCGCTTTGCTGGCGAAAATGATTTCGCTGTTCGGATAATGAGTGCGGAAGGATTTGAGATACTGCCGGCAGCGATCCCGCAAGGTTGCCTCATCCATTACGTAAAGCGGTGTGCCAAACTCCCGGGCCAAATCAAGCACATCGCAGCCGCCGATCTCAAGATGGCCACGAGGATTTACCTTTGCCGTAATGGGTAAAGTCATTTTCTCTCCATCATCAGCTTATATTCGATCGCATCCACCAGCGCCAGCCAGGAGGCTTCGATGACATTCTCGGAGACTCCGACGGTATTCCAGATCGATTTTTCATCGGCGGATTCTACCATTACTCTTACTTTGGCGGCGGTGCCGGCTTCGGTATTCAAAACCCTCACTTTGTAATCGGTCAGCTTTACGTTTTTCAGCTCCGGGTAAATATCTTCGAGAACCTTACGCAGGGCATTATCAAGGGCATTCACCGGGCCATCGCCGGTACCGATGGTCTCGAAATGTTTCCCTTTAACTTTTAGATGAATGTGGGCGGTAACCTTAGAAGGTTTATCGCCTGCTTTTTCTGTTTCAACCTTATATTCTTCCAGATCGAAGAAAGGAGTAAACTTGCCCAATGCTCTTTTAACCAGAAGTTCAAAGGAGGCCTCACCCTCCTCGAATGAATAGCCCTGGCTTTCCATTTCCTTCAAAGTTTTTATCAAAACCCTTGTTTCAGGTGATTCCTTCTTTAAACTAACTCCATATGCTTCTGCCTTGACCAAAAGATTGCTCACCCCGGAGAGCTCGGAAATCGTCACTCTTCTTTCGTTACCAACAAGTTCCGGTTTGATATGTTCGTATGTTCCTGGATGTTTTATCACCGCGCTAACGTGGATGCCGCCCTTGTGGGCGAAAGCCGAACGTCCAACGAAGGGCTGATGTGCCGATTGCGGAAGATTGGCAATTTCCGCAATATGGCGCGAAAGCTCGGTTAATTTCTTCAGCTTTTCGTCAGAAACACAATCGATCCCCAGTTTCAATTTTAAGATGGGGATAATGGAACAGAGGTTGGCGTTGCCGCAGCGTTCGCCGTAGCCATTGATGGTGCCCTGCACATGGGTGCAGCCGCATTTAACTGCCATTCCGGAAACAGAAACCGCGGTTTCTGAATCGTTATGGGCATGGATCCCGAGGGGTGTTTTAAACTGATCTTTGATCTCATTGATAATATCCTGGACTTCAAAAGCGAGCGATCCGCCGTTGGTGTCGCAGAGGCAAAGGACGTCGGCACCGGCATCTTCGGCCGCTTTCAAACATTGAATTGCGTACTCTTTATTCGCTTTGTATCCGTCAAAGAAATGCTCAGCATCGAAGATCACCTCTTTGCCCGCTTTCTTGGCAAAGATAATTGTATCCTCGATCATGTCAAGGTTTTCCATTAGAGTGGTTTTCAGCGCGTCTCTAACGTGGAAGTCCCAGCACTTACCGAAGATGGAAACCGCCGGAGTTTCGGCTTCGATCAGAGTTTGGATATTTTTATCGAGCTCAATTTTCGTATTGGGCCGTCGGGTCGAGGAAAATGCCACGATTTTCGCGTTTTTCAACTTGATATCCTTGATCTTCTTGAAAAACTCAATATCCTTAGGATTACTCCCCGGCCACCCGCCTTCGATGTAATGCATTCCAAAATCATCGAGGAGCTTGGCGATTTTTATCTTGTCTTCTAGGGAAAAACTTATCCCCTCGGTTTGGGCTCCGTCTCTTAGAGTTGTATCGAAAAGCTTAACTTGCATGGTTTAGTAATTATAACATAAGTTCTCGCAGCGCGTCTTTTCCTACTGCGACAGTCCCCGCTCTTTCAAGTAACCGTTATATTCGCGTTCCGCCGGGGTCTCGAAGATCGAAAAGAGGCCGAAAGCATTCCAGAAACTTGGTTGGCGAGCCTGTTTATCCTTGGCCGCTTTTTCTTTCAGGTAAAGGATAGCTTTGTCCTCCCGCTCGGCGTCGGACGAAAGTTTTAGTTTATCATAAGCGTTTTCGTATTCACGCGAACCAAAGAGTAGGTCATAGCCGCCCCATCCCAAGGTGATAACGCCGGGGATGAGCGCAATAATCCCGAGCGGGATTACTACCGCCGTTGCATATGCATTATCCCGGAAGGTAACCAGTGAATAACCGAAGCCGGTGAGGATCGCGCCGGCAACCACTTTCACCCCGCCCCCGATCCAGCGCCACGTCACTTCCTCGTGGGCCAGGTTCTTGACCCGGTCGGTAGCGGTAAAAGGGATGGTTTGGGCAAAAACAGCAAAAGAGATAGACAGAAGCAAGACGGCAGCGATAAATCTGGTTTTCATGATCTTTCTCCTTTCAATTTGAATTATAATATCTTTTATCACTTTCTGGCAAGCAGAATTGCTTTGGATATCCCTATATCCCTAACTACAATTTTCCCGCAATGCGCCGGGCCTTCGGCCCTGAAGAAACCCTTTTTGGGAGCGACAAAAGTGACGGTTCGTTTGGCGCGCACCGCGGCGCCTAAAACCTTCCCGTCATCCGCGTCAAGGCCGGAGGGGACGTCAACCGACAGGATTGGGATCCCGGACCCATTCAGCATCTTGATCGTGTCAAGATAGATTCCGCTAACCGCCGAATTCAACCCGATGCCAAAGAGCGCGTCAATGATAAGATCGGATGGTTTAATTCCTTTTAGATCTCTTACCAATCGGACCCACTTCACCCTCTGCCCCATTTTTGGAAGAATATTGAGATTGGTTTTGGGATCGTTTTTAAGTTTGGCTTTTGAACCAATGACAAAGAGGTTTACTTTAATTCCCGCGTTGAGCAGATGGCGCGCGGCCACAAACCCATCGCCGCCGTTATTGCCCGTCCCGCAGACAACTGCGACCTTCCCTTTCCCCGTTTCCCGTTTCCCTTTCACCATCCCAATCGCTTCTTCAGCAACACTCCTCCCCGCATTCTCCATGAGAATGATCGAAGGGATACCCAATTTATCTTGAGCGTATTTATCAAAAGCCTGGGCCTGGCGAACCGAGAGCGCGTGTCTCATGATCAGTTATTTTATTCCGGCCAGTTTAATGCTGGCGACATAGTCAGCGGCTTCTATAGCGAAGGGAACCTCGTCCACGACCTTTAGGTCCTTAAACCCGGCTTTTTCGGCGGCGCTGATGTAATCTTTTTTAAGCATTGCCCCGGCGATACAGCCGATATAAGCGGCTTCCGAATCTTTGACGGACTCCGGCAGTTCTTTCAGGAGGACAAGATCGGAGACCATAAGTCGGCCCCCGGATTTGAGGACACGGTAAGCTTCTTTGAAAACTTTTTCTTTGTCGGGCGAAAGGTTGATGACGCAATTGGAGATAACGATATCAACGGAATTGTTTTCCACCGGCAGCTGCTCGATCTCGCCCAGCCGGAATTCGACGTTATTGTACTTACCTTTGCGGGCGTTTCCCCTCGCCTTAGCGATCATTTCCGGGGTCATGTCGACGCCGATGACTTTTCCCTTTTTGCCGACTTTTTGCGCGGCGAGGAAGCTGTCGAAACCGGGGCCGGAGCCGAGGTCAAGGACAGTTTCGCCGTGTTTAAGGGATGCGAGGACAATGGGGTTGCCGCAGCCGAGACCAAGGTTGGCGCCTTCCGGCACGGATGCGATCTCTTGATCGGAGTAGCCGATGGCTTTGCTGGCTGTTTTCGCCTCGCTCCCGCAGCACGGCTCATTGGTCGGACTGCAGCAGCACGAACTTCCCTTTTTAGCTATTTCGCCGTAACTTTCCCGGACTTTTTTCTTGATATGTTTTGATCTCATTGTTAGCACCCCTTAATACCGAATGCCTAATGCCTATCGAGGCGCTGAATCCCGATCCATCTCGGGGTCCGCTCCATGTATTCCCGGTAGGCATCTCCGTACTGCTTGAGAAGGAATTGTTCTTCGTCTTTGACCCCGAAGTGGAACGAGGTCATCCATATTGCCGCACAGAGCAGAAAAACCCAAGAAGCGCAGGCAATGCCTGTGCCGGCGAAGCATAAAAGCGTTCCGAAATAGATCGGATGTCTTGAGATGCGGTAAGCGCCGGTGGTGACGAGTTTATCCGGCGGGGTCTTGGCAAAGTCGATCCCGGCCCTGAAGCTCATGGCCAGGCCCAGGAAAGAGATGGGAAGACCCGCGTAGAGCCAGATCGTGCCCAGTTTCAGCGGCACGAAGATGCTGTAAAGGATGAGGCCGGGCATGATCAGGCCGTGGGTGATGATCATTACGATCTTTTCGGTCCCGGTGCGGTCCTTCCACTTCCCCATGGCGCGCGCGCTGGCTTCTTTATTCATCTGTCCCGGAACAACCGCGGTTAGAATGAGCAAAACCATAATGATCCAGGCATTCCACAGACCGATCTCAAAAGCCGGAACAATTGGCATGGGGGTATTATACAACAGATCCTAAACTCTAAACACCTGCCTGCCGGCAGGCAGGAATCCTAATTCTCCAAATCCGAATTATTTAAACATTTGAATTTTGATATTTGATATTACTTAGGATTTAGGAATTAGGATTTAATCTGCCTGCGATAATGAACAGCGCCCCGACGACCAGCAGCGGCAGGCTGACAATCAAGAAAACGTCGAGCCTCTGATAAGTTCTGAAAAAGAGTGTAAAGACAACGCCCAACGCCATAAAAACGATGCCACCGATCTTTGGCCTTTTCCAGGCGAGAACGAGGCAAGCTATCAGGATAAATGATGGGATAAGATGCATGAACAGCGCGAGCATTGTTCCTAACAAACCATATCCTTCCTCGAACACATCGAAGGCGAACAGACTGATGAAGGCGATGTAGAGGATGGCGAGGATTCGGGGAAGTAAGGTTAGCATGGGAGTATTATACAACACTTAAAGCCAATCGGACTTTTTTATTGATATTTTTGGCTTTCATGATCAATCTTACTTGGATCTCATTTCCTCATCTTCCTTTACGGCAGCATAGAAAAGCTCATCATTCACAAAGTATTGCTTCCGCAACTCTTTGACTTTTGGCATAATATCTTTTAAGAAATCACTAAACGCATCAATGTATTTATCCGTCTCTTCGCGGCTAATTTGCTTCCATTGCGTTCGACCAATATCAACTAATCTATGAGCGTATTTATTTCTTAATTCATTTATCTTTCTTAGTTTCTTTATGATATTCTTTTTAACATACTTTTCTAACGCCCTAATCTTACTTTGAAACGACATTCCACCAAGAATCTTCTCCTGGAAATGATCGTCATCCATAAGAGGATTATGGTGAAGGTAAAGAAAAAACTCATCCATTGTACTTTCAATATAATTATGAAGAACAAGAATAAAGGCACTTACATAGATTGATATTTCGGAGACCCCCGTAATTTCTGACATCGATTTAATATCGTGGACAATATCGCTTTTCGTAATCTCTGTTTGTTTCTTTTTCATAGAAAGATATTATATCCCCTTGATACTTGAAGTCAATATAACTCTTGCTTTATTCTATAAAGGGCGTAGATTTTTGCGAGTTATTGAGAGGAAGTTGGCGGATAAGATGTAAAAGAATGAAACTTACTGGTTTTCATATTTTTAATGATGCTTTTGATAAATCTAGAAAAATATTTGTAGCTTTCCTTCTTTTTAATATTCTGATCTAATCCGGCCAAAAAGAAATTTAAAAATAGCATGATGTCTTTGCGGTTTTTAATCTTGCAAAACTCCAACAATATCGATAAATTATTTATATGAAAACTTAAGGCCAAAAATGTCATAGGTATAATTAATCCAGTATAATTCGGCGCTAAGTTATAAGCATTATTTTGAATTAATAGGTTCTCTATTTTTTTATTAGAGTGTACTGTGATTGAAAATGCGCCATAGAGTTTTACGTAATTTATAGATTCATCAATGTCTTTATTTTCACATATCTGCTTAAACGATTTATCGCCGTACAACGAGTAATACCATTTAGTATATTTAGGATTGCCGTAATCTTTTTTTATCCTATTATAGTTTTTCTTTATGTTTTTTATTATTGATCTACTAAATTGCCGATCAAATTCATCTTTCGATATTTTGCCAGATTTTACAAGGCCTTCATTATTTATCATGTTTTGATATTCCGTTACGTATCCATAATTCCAATATAATCTTGCTCTTCTAAACGGATTTTTAAGACTAAGTAATTTTAGGCTAATATATGTTTCAAATAGAGTTCTCAGTAGTGATGATGCGTCCGAAAGGCATCCTGATTCTAGGCACATTTTTATCGACCATATACATTGGCATGATTTGCAGAATAATGCATAAAATGATTCGTAATATCTTTTTTTGATTTTCCTCTTACTTTTATCCCCAAAGTCATCGAGCTGCTGAGAAGAAAAGAAATATAGTTGCAATAGCGCATCAAAACATTCGTTGTATGTGCTTGCTTTTGATACACATAGTTTTTTAAATCCCGGATAATATTTTTTAATATAATTTTCTAGGTTTTGTCCATATCCATCTAGAAATTTATGCAAATCAAATTTTGACATTACAATCCAATTTTCCCACCACCATCATTTTAAGTCAATGTCCTGTGGAAAGGGGCTAGGGACTGGGGACTGAGGGCTACGATTGGAGTGATGCCCCTAATCCCTTGCTTTTTTCTATAAAGGGCGTAAAATTTGGGCAAATTATGAATACAGATAATAAAGTTATTTCGCTAAGACAGTTTTTCATTGAGAATACTCTTGCAAATTTTAACAATTATCATAATTATCTTGAGGAGCATTCGAAGCGAACCTTAAAAGACTTCGAAAATAAGATTGAAATTGAAAAATCTAAATTTAAAACAGAAGAGGAAAAAGAGGAATTTGAGGAATATTGCGCCGATGAGTATCAAAGACTGAGGGATGAACTCCCTCAAATTTTAAGGAGATCCATATTTTTCTCTATTTATTCATTTTGCAAAAACGAGTCACATAAACAAATCCCAAGAAATTTTGAAGAAATAGATATTTTTAGGCGTATTAGAAATTGTATAGCCCATTCTGATAGCATGCTCGATTATAAGGATTCTAGAAATAAAGGGGATGCGAAAATAATTAAGGAATATGCTATAAATAAACCTGGTATCAGCATTAATGATCGTAACGAAATTATAATGGAACCGGCATATATTAAACACGTTACGAATGTTTTTAAAGGTTATTTTATTAATTATTTTCAAAATCAAAAGAAAAGATAGATAATTTTTGCAGTAAATAGTCACCCCCATCCCCACCCCCATCTTTTTGTGTCAACTCTTCGGCATATCAGGATATCAGGGAATCAGTAGGAAGGAGATCAGCGTATCAGCAAATCAGGAAAAACCTGATAATCTGATTTCCTGATATTCTACCTACTGATGTTCTGATAAACCGGATATCCTGCCCCGCGTGTCAATGCTTTGGGGAAAAAGATGCATTTATTCAATAGGTAAATTGACTTCTAAAATTGAGAGAGTATAATCAGTGCAACTGACCACAAGGGGAGGCGTCGAAGTGAAAATTAAGTTATTTTGCTTTCTCTTTTTGCTCCTTTGTGTTTATCAAACTACTTTATTTGCCCAACAAAAATATGGAACCTTGAAAGTCTTTACTGAAACCAAAGGATCGGACATATATGTGGATGGCAAATTGGCTGGAGAGGACTCGGTAGTCATTGAGGAAATTGATGTGGGGACACATTATATAAGGGTAGAAACATCCGGTGACATCTATTATAGCAAATTAATTGAAATCAGACCCAATGAAGTAACTTCTGTTTTAGTAGAAGCTAAAAGCGGACTTCCAAAAATGGAAGAGAAAAAAATTACTGAAAATGCGGAAACAATTGAAGCGGGAAAGATAAGAGGAGTATCATCATATATTAATTTTTATGGGAGTTTCGCATTTTTAAGTCTATCAGAAAATGCTCTTGGGACCACATATAATTTCAACCTCGATCCCATTTTTGGGATTGGAATAGACTTCAATTCTGGCACTAGAGATTCGACAATCGGTTTCAACTTTGGCGTCAATTATAATTTCGGTTCAAAATATACCTTTTCAGGTTTGGCAGGAAGCGGAAATTTAAATCTTCACAATGCTTATGCGAATATTATATTTAATGTGCAAAAAAGTGAAAACAGTGAAATTAATGTTGGAACTGGACTGAATTTATCAAACTGGTCAATTCCGAATGTAACTGGGAGCATGGGATATCAAGGGTATTTTGAATTATTATTCCCTTCTCAACCTAATCTTTATAGCATAAAAATTGGATACGAAATATTCAATGCAACAGAAACGGGAGGAAGTGCAGATAGCAAAGGCTTATTTATAAGAGGTGGATACGCTTACAAAATTTAATCTGATATTCTGATATCTGTTCTTCTCCATCTGTATTCTAATGTTCTGATAATCTCCCATCCCCACCCCCATCTTTTTGTGTCAACGGGTCAGCTGTGGGCTATGGGCCATGAGCTATGGGCTATGGGGTATGGGGTATGAGGCCCCCCTCACCTGATAGCTCACACCTCATAGCTCATCCCTCATAGCTCATACCTCATAGCTCATACCTTAATAGCATTAATTAGCCCGTTAATCATTTTGCGGACAGTTTCGTATTCTAAAAATAACCTTTTCCCGTCAATGTTTATTAAATATTTTAATTCTTCAGCAATTAGAATATGGTTCATACATTCGCTTGTCGAACCACGCGCATTATAATAGAATTTTATCTTATCTTTCGTATGATAGCGGCCATATCCTTCCGCAATATTTGCGCAAACCGAATTTGAAGCCCGCCGCAACTGATCAATTAAGCCAAAATTCTCTTGTTTTGGAAAATTTGCCGTCACACTATATATTTCAACCACCAATCCCTTTGCCTTCTTCCATACTTCAAGATCATAAAAATCCCTCACAGCTCATACCTCACAGCTCACACCTCATACCTCACCCGGATCGCCCGCTCGCTGTTCAGGACAGAGGAAAGCATCGCCACCCCTTGTTCGGTGAAAGCATAGGGCAATGTTCTGCGGCCACCCCAACTTGAGGTAACAATTTGTGACCTCAAGTTTTCAGCTTCCAATGCGGTCAGCTGAAACATAAAATCAACTGGAAAACGAGAAAGGTTCCTTTTAATAGCTTGGTTTAAAGCTTTTGTCGGAACTCCATAAAGGTTGGCTAAATCATTATCCAGCATCACTTTTTGACCTCGGATCAAATAAATCCTGCTCTCAATCCTTTCTAGCGGAATTAAATTGCCCATTTCTGTTGCCCCCTTTGCCCGTATCCCATTTACCTCATTATACATAGCAATCTTATTGCCACGCTCAAAGGAAATAAAAATGGCGAGATTTCGCCTGCCTGCCGGCAGGCAGGTCAGAGAAGTGACGGAAATATCTTTTTGTGTCAGCTAAACTATAAACAGAAGGCATAAAGGGCTGCAAGGGCGCGAAAAAGTGAAATTTCTCCGAATATCTATCGATAATATTTACAGATGGGCATAAAGCCCGCTGGATTCAAAAGGAGGAAGAAAAATGAGCGAAGTAAATTTAGAAGGGATACAAGGCTGTATGTGTACAAGCGCCGGTAAAATTTGTGCGACTAAAAAACAGAAAATGACCGCAGATGCGGTCGAAATAATGGAAGAGGTGAAAGCCGGGAAAAGAGAACTTACAGAGGATGATGTCGTCCAGGTCATGCGCGCTCCCAATGGGCATTATATGATGAACGCCTATCTCTATAATCTGGGAATTGATATGCGTGCGACACACCCCAACTGCTGCACATATGACCAGCTGTCCGGCTGGCTCAAAGACAAAAAAAGTGGATACCCTCAATTGATAAGCTTATTGGCAAATTATCTGAAAAATGGCAAAAGTGTAGAAATCCAATATCTGACAGAAGTCGATCCGAAATATGAACCTTGCGAAGAGTTGCGTTATAGGCATATGTATGGGAAGCTTCCACTTATTACCATTAACAGCGTTTTAACTGAAAAGGGCCGAAATCCGATAAATCCTGGAGAAAAGATCAGCGGAGAGGATCTGGAGAGGGCTATTTCTCATGTCAGGAACATTGCGACAACTTTTCTGGGAAGTTTTTATGCCATTTGGGGCAAAATCGCATTTGAAGATAATAGTTTACTAGTTTCTATTGAAAGACCTGTATTTGATAGAAACCTACAGAGTCGTTATTCTGCCGAATAATCTAATCTGATCTTGTCCCAGGCTGAAGTGTCGCTGCGCGAAAATATTTTAATAACGCGCCCAAGGCGCTCCTTCATTCGGCATTCGTCATTAGGAATTCGTCATTGATCCCCACCCCCATCTTTTTGTGTCAACGGGTCAGCTGTGGGCTATGGGCTATGGGGTATG
>Ga0315279_10001197_pt1 | contig 44245 bp, 38 predicted proteins | sample YL17G06_20_MG_FD_203694 | JGI IMG/M metagenome (GOLD analysis project Ga0315279, IMG submission 203694) | Sediment microbial communities from Yellowstone Lake, YNP, Wyoming, USA - YL17G06_20 | ecosystem: Environmental > Aquatic > Freshwater > Lake > Sediment | place: USA: Wyoming | collected...
ATCAAAAGGATGGTTCAGATAGGTTTTGTTAGATGAATGATCGATTTTTCTGTTTAACATTTCTGGTAATTTCGATTCAACGAATTCCTAACTCTCGAAATCAAATTATTAGAGGTTGCCTTAATCAATAGAGATAGTTGCTCGGGTCTTGCCCATTACCTCCCGATTGACCACAGAACCTGGCCACCTTCCTCTCAAAACATCTGAAACATTTTTTGCAGCCCTTCGTTTCAATTCACTGATTGACTCTTCAGAATAGAAACCGACATGGGGAGAGAGGAGTACGTTTTCCATTTTGAGCATGTGATTTCTGGAGTCGGGTGGCTCTGTTTCCAGCACGTCCAAACCTGCACCAGAGATATGTCCTTCCTCTAATGCCTGAATCAGAGCCTTTTCGTTGACGATCGGTCCCCTTGAGGTATTGATGAGAAGAGGTTTCCTCTCCATTTTTTTGAATTCTTGCCCTCCGATTAAATGCCGCGTGGACTCGTTCAACGGACAGTGGATAGAGATGAGATCCGATTCCTTTAAAACGTTATCCAGGGTGGTTAATTCAATCCCCTCCAGAGCCTTTTCGATATAGGGATCAAAGGCGATTACCCGAACGCCGAAAATGGCCATTTTTTTTGCCACTTCCAAGCCGATTTTTCCGCATCCTATGAGACCCAAAGTTTTTCCCCTGGTTCGATGGATAGGGATCCCTAAACGAAAATCCCATTGATCTGATTTAACCTTTTGATTGAAAAAAACTGTTTTTCGAATCAACGACAGTATCATCGCGATCGTATGATCTGAAACCTCATCGATACAATAGTCCGGGACATTTGCAATGATGATTCCTAAATCCGTGGCTGCCCTGAGGTCGATGGAGTCAACTCCAACTCCATATCGTACGACGACCTTGCATTTTGGAAGATTATCAAAGACCCTCCGAGTCAACCATGCATATTGATTAATCAGCCCATCCGCCTCCTTACACACACGAATCAGGTCTTCCTCTTCTCTGACTTGAGCAAGAATCAATTCTGTTCCCATGTGACCAAACTCCTCTTGTTCTTCTTCAATGGAGCCATGGTCACAATCCGTAATGACAACCTGGTACGGGTGCCGATTCATTTTACCCTCTCTTATTTCTACGGGATTAAAATCACTTTAGCAGCCTGAAGATTTTCCAACAAATGGAAAGCCTCCTCCCATTTATCGAGGGGGAGTTTATGGGTAATGAATTTCTCAGCAGGGAGAAGACCCTTTGCGATCAGACCCGTTGCTTTCTCCCAGGCAGTCCAACTACTGGAGAAACAGAAATCATAGCGAAGGGCTTTAAAGATCCCCCGATCATAGGGAATCGAAACCTCGTCTTTTCCAGAAATTCCAATAGCACAAATTTTTCCAAATCTCCTCACCATCTCGAAAGCTTGAGTGATGGCCTTTCCACCCCCAGAGGTCTCAATGAGAATATCCACACCCAGCCCGTCGGTCAACTTCAATACCTTCTGGACAGGATCCTCTTTATCGACGTTGATCGTAAAATCCGCTCTTAGTTCTTTGGCCTTTTCAAATCTCACTCCTTCATCCGCACTCCTTCCAGTCACTCCAACGATCTTCGCCCCGGCAGCCTTAGCAATGGCGAGGGAGATGAGACCAATGGGTCCTGGGCCAGTGATGACCACTGATTCCCCTGCCTGAAGCTGAGATCGTTCGAGGATAGAAGTGATACAGACCGCTATGGGTTCAATCAATGCCCCTGCCTCAAAGGAGATGCACTCCGGGAGACGATGGAGGAGACAGGCAGGACCTGCCACATATTTTGTATAAGCACCATTGATCCCAATGCCAAAAGGTCTCTTCTGTTCACAGGCCTGGGGGAACCCGCTTTGGCAGATATAACAGACCCCACAGGAACCCGTGCGTGTTTCGCTGACAACCCGGTCGCCCACCTTCCAACCTTTTACCTCTTTTCCAAGATGGGCAATGACTCCAGAGAATTCATGTCCCAGGATCACCGGAGGCCAGTAAGGATGGTTGTCATGATAGATGTGAAGGTCGCTCCCGCAGACTGAAACTGCTTTCACCTCAATCAAGACCTCATCGTCCTTAATCTTTGGCTCAGGAACCTCTCGCATTTCAACCAGGCCTTTTCCTTTTCCAAACTTTACAACCGCCTTCATTGGATCTCCTTCCTCCTATTCGTCCTTCATCCCCGATTCTTTAAACAATCGGCAGAATCTCGCCACCTCTTTGGAGGACAGCCACCTTTGCATCACGTCCCGATAAAGAAAATGCAATTTCTAACGCTTCCTGTGGGGACTTGGCATGAAAGAATCCAAGCCTTTCTGTTTCCTCCTTTGATATGCCTGTTGATACTAAAATTCCTTTTGCCCTTTCTTTGATCACTCGACCTACATGGACGAGATGGGCAGCAGCCGTTAATTTTTGGATCTTTCTTTGACGGACTTTTTCGTTAACCTCTTCAAATGTTCGATAGCCCCATTCGAGAACTTCTGGATGACTTGGAGATACTCCCTCTTGGCAAAGGGTGACGAGGATCACTACTCCACCTTGTTTGACCGCTAATTCTGATGCATAAATTCCTTTGGCAGCAAGCCAAAGATCTGAATCATAAGGATGAGAATCAGCAATGACAATATCAGCTTCCCCGGGGAGTTTTGATTGATAGATCTCAAAAGACCTCTTAGCCCCTGTACGATAAGCTTGAATTGGGTCGCCGGTTACCACCTCAATTAATCTTCCAGAGCCGTCTTGAATGGTGTTGATAATCCATTTCAACCCTACTCTCTGAGCGACCTCTTCAATTTCTTCTTTGACGGGATTATCGATCTTTCCCAAGATCTCCCGTCCTTTAAATTGAGCGCTGAGCCAATGGGTCTTTCCTGTCGTTTCCTCTCCACAGATTCCGGGTTGAATAATATTTCCGCCCCCACTGAATCCAGAGACCCGGTGGGGAACAATCTGGCCAATGCCGATGATAAAATCCACTTCCTTGATCATTCGATTGACGAAGATGGGAGTTCCTTTTTCTGTTTCTCCAAAATAAGTAAGCTGGGATGAATCCCACCATGGGTGATTGAGAATGGGATATTGTTTTGAAATGTCTCTTCCGAATTTTTTTTGCATTTCCTCTTCAGTCATTGATCGATGGGTTCCGAGAGCGACCATTATCTTTACGCCACTTTTTTTAACTCCCGCCTCCTCCAATTCCCTGATCAATCGAGGAATGATCTTTTGGACAGGGGTGGTCCGGGTATAGTCATCCGCAACGATCAGAACTTCCTTACATCCTTTCAATAGCTTTGATAAGCGATCAGGTACGATGGAGTGGGAAAAAGCCTCGCTGATAATCTCCTCCTCGCTTCTCTCAACTTTTACCGTGGAGGGAGAAAAAATTCCGAGGAGGTTTCGATCCTGTATGTCCAACGGAGGAATATCGGGATAAGGGAATGAAATGCGCATAAACACTCAATTAGCAATTATCAATTTGCAATTTTCAATTCATAACTCTTAACTCTTAACTCATAACTCATAACTCTTAACTCTTAACTCATAACTCATAACTCTTAACTCATAATTCACAACTCTTAACTTCTTCTTGCCTCTTGGATCGTCTTGAGAAAAGTGCGGGTATTTTCTGTGATGATATGAAATTTTTTCTCCTTAATTGCCTTCTTATCAATTAACTCACCACCCACTCCGAGGGCAATGGCTCCAGCCTTAATAAATGCACCTGCATTCTGAAGGTTGACACCACCCGTAGGGACGAGAAGGATTTGTGGAAGGGGTCCTCTCAAAGCTTTAATATATTCTGGCCCTCCAAGTTGAGCAGCGGGAAAGACCTTCACCATATCCGCACCCGCGTTCCAGGCGGTGAGGATCTCTGTGGGGGTCATTGCACCTGGAATGACCACGGCGCTGTAACGATGTGCAAGCTGAATGAGATCGAGGTTGAGGGTAGGGCTGACAATGAATTGAGCTCCAGCCAGCAGTGCGGCTCTTCCGGTTTCAGGGTCCAGAATGGTTCCCGCACCCATGATAATCTCATCTTTATATTTTTGGGACAGGTCTTTGATCACGTCAATTGCCCCTTGAACGCTCATCGTAATTTCGATGAAGCTCACTCCGCCCTCCTTGATGGCATCGGCCACATCCATGGCCTCAGAAGCAGAAGTTACCCGGATCACCGGTATCAATCCCTCAGACATCATCCGATTGAAGATTTCTCGCTTTTCCATATTAATCTCTCCTTCTTAAGAAATCATCTTGGAGTCTTTAGTGTAGTGTCTCAGAAATGACTTTACACTTCTGTCATTCCGGACTTGATTGAGCCTGCCCCGTACTTGATACGGGGGAATCCAGTCTTTTTAACCTGGATTCCCGCTTTCGCGGGAATGACAAAAATAGTTACCTTGAAATCCTTAATCCCGCACCTTTTAATAAAGCCTCCACTTCCTCCATGGTACTCCAGTTGAAGTCTCCTGGTAATGTATGTTTGAGAGCTGCAAAGGCGTTTCCATACTGAATGCCTTTTTCCACATCCTTCAATTTAAGCCAGCCATAGAGGAGCCCCGCAGTGAACGCGTCGCCAGCGCCCACCCTGTCCACAATCTCTACTTCATACTTCTTATCCCTGAAAATCTTTCCATCCTGATAAGCAATGGCTGTCCAGTTATTTCTCCAAACAGAGAGGTCTTCTCTGAGTGTGACGGCAACAATTTTGAGTTTGAACGTCTGGGCCAGTTTTTCTGCCACCGCTTCATAATTTTTTTCCTTAATGCCGAAGACCACATTCGTATCCTCCTCGGTGGTGATGAGGATATCCACATCGGCCATCATAGGTTCCTGGATTTTTTTAGCGTCTGCGGGTGACCAGAGTTTCTTCCTATAATTAAGATCGTAAGAGACTGTCAACCCTCCCTTCTTGGCGGCTTTCATGGCTTCAACCGTGACCTCTGAAGCAGAGGCGCTCAGGGCAGGAGTAATGCCGCTGACGTGGAAATGTTTCGTTCCGGAGAATATCCTCGTCCAATCGATCTCGTCGCGTTGAATCATGCTGATGGCTGAATAGGCTCGGTCGTAGAGGACACTCGAAGCGCGGGGAGAGGAACCAAATTCGACAAAGTAGAGCCCGGCCCTTCCTTTGTCAGACCAGACGATATGAGAACAGTCAACTCCAGCCTCTTGGACGCGGTTTCGGATCAGGTAACCCAGGCCATTCTTCGGAAGTTTAGATACCCATGTGCTCTTCATTCCGAGGCGGGCCACTCCAACAGCTACATTCAATTCAGCCCCACCCACATTAAGGTCGAAACTTCGAGCCTGCTCCAGTCTTTGAAAATTGGGGGGAGAAAGTCTCACCATTGCTTCCCCAAACGTGACAACATCATACGTCATGGTTGACTCCTATCTAAATAGATTGTCTTTTGAGTTCTATCCGCATCCCTTTTTCTGCAGAGGCATAGGCTGCATAAATTGCCTCCACCACATCTCTTGCCAAATCGATTCCAGAGATCGGTTCTCGGTCAAATAAGACGGCCTCTACAAAATCTTCCAACTCTTGAGGATATCCTCTCACCCAATCCTCATCAGGACTTGGAAAGTTCCATCCCGCTTTCGTCTCCAATTTCTCGGCAATATACTCATCCCCGAAAATGTGAGCTTCCGGGGCATATACCTCCAGGGCATTGTGAGGATTGATGTTCACATTGACCACCGCATTCGAAAGATACACATTCATCGTATTCCTCACCCCGCCTAAGACCGCATCAGAGGAAAAGACCGTCGCCTTCGAATGATCTTCGAAATTGATGACCATGACTCCCCAATCCTCCACATCGTCCCATTCAGAGACGACATATTTCTTCTTCTCTTTGAGGAAGGAGGCTATTTTTGTGTGCTGCCCGACTTCAGCCATGATTGATTTAGCCCGGATGGGTTTCCCATACTTTAACATCCCTTCGTAGTGTTTAAGATGGAGAACCCCGCCCACAGGGTGGGCTCCCAACCGCATCAATGCTCCCCCACCTGAAGTTTTCCATTTCCTTGAATACTTGGCATGGGAGCCGGAGTGGCTCTCCTCTGCCCGGATGTCCAAGATCGTTCCTCCACTGACTTTGATCAAATTTTTAAGCTTCGTGAATGGAGGGGCATAGATCCAGTTTTCGGCGTACATGAATTTTACCTTATTCTTTTCCACCGCTTTGAGGACTCGGTCACACCCTCTCATTGCCTCTTTCAACATCAGTTTTTTACTCACTGCAAATCCGACCTTTTCTTCTTTTCTATCTTTCCCAAAGTATCCTGTCAGAGGTTTTTCGCATAGGATATGTTTTCCGGCCTCTGCCGCCTCGATAGAGAACTCCTCGTGCAAGTCCGTTGGAATACATAGATCCACTACATCGATATCTTTTCGTTTTAGGAGTAACCTGTAATCATCGTAAAAATCTGGGATATCAAACTTTTTTGCGAAGGCGGCTGCATGTTCTTTATTCTTGGAAGCGACGGCAACGACATCGACCTTAGCCCCTCTCAATTTTGAAAGGTTACGGAGATGAAGGTCTGCTGCAAACTGGGAGCCTACTATCCCGATTTTCACTCTATCCATATCGATTTGACTCCTTTCTATTTCTGGGCGATCGCCTCAAATTTTTCGTGCTCACTCTACTTCTCCAAGATGGCCGGTCGGGTGAATGAAATTCCAGCGACACTCAGAGAAAGGGTAGGGTAGAGAAAAGGACGGGTGATCATTTCCGGTCCCTTTGAGGTGACGATGATGGTATCCTCTGATTTCGTTCCAGTAATGGATGGATTCCAGGTGAAGGCTTGGTTCTCCTGAATGATATCAGGTGTTTTAAAATTGACTCTATAATCTCTACCTGTGTAACCGATTGAGCCACCCTGGTGGTGAAACTTCCATTCCTCTGGGTATCCTTTTTCTTTATAGGCTTCTATCCCCTTCTGAAGGACTTCCCTTGCTGGAACTCTTGGTCTCGAATGAGCCATGAGGGTACAGTCAATAAAGACATTGGCTTCGTACTTCTCTCTCAATTCTTTGGGTAATTTTCCGAAGTGTACAAAGCGGGTGAGCGAAACAATCAGGCCCCATTTCCTGGCGTTGACAGAAACCATGAGGTATTTTCCAATCCTTTTCTCAGTGGGGATGGGATGGCGAAAGTTAGAAATCCGATCATCGGCTGCGGACATCAAGGTGACAGGATCGATTCTATCTTTCCATAATTCCTTGCAAAGTCTACCCACAACCGCTGACTCTTTTTCTCCCTTCTTCGTCTTCATCATCGTTTTTTCCAATGCGATGGAAACTCTTTTCCCAAGCCATCGATACCGCTTCTGTTCATCTGGAGTGAAAGAGTAGCGAAGCCTGGCAATATCCTCTGCCATCATCTGTGCGTTCGGAAAAGGACCGTCACTTCCCAAGGGGCCTTCTCCAAGCAACTCCTTCACAATGGAGACTTCTTGATCTTCATGCCAGGGGAAGGTCTTAATAATGAAACCCTGTTTTTCGAGCCCTTCCTCATGGATCATACGGGGAGCTTCGATCACATTCGAAATTAAGAATTTTGAATTCTCTGTAATGAGGAGTGTGGTGGCCCCGAACTCTGTGGTAATGCCAACCAGATTGAGGCCACCACAGGTCATCCATGAGAAGTTGGCCTGACGTTTTAGCAACAGAGCTTTCAAATTCTTTGATCGAAGAAATTCTCTAACCCTTTTTTCCTTCTCTTTGATTTCATTAGAAATCGTCATGGTTTCTCATCACCTTCCACGAGAAAAATAAAAAGAAATTCATAATTATCAGGCAGGTGTACTGGGAAAAGCTTTATAGCGAAACCTCTAAAAAATTAACATACAGGGCTACAAAACTTTTGAGGAACATCCCTTTCAACGATAACGAATCTCACCCATAGAATCTAAATCAATCGCAATTATAAAGCTTTGAAAGTATACCTGCTTGATATTCGATTAAACATTAAAAATTACTGAGACAACACTTCAGCCCAGGTTGTTACAGGCCACGTTGTCTTAAAAAGCTGCTCCACCGCTGGTTTTGCTTTCTCCCTGAAGGAGTCTGCATCAGGAATAACCACCTGCATTCCTTTGCGCTGGAGCTGGATAAGGTAAGATTTCTCAGCGGCCTTCATCTTAGCATTGGCAAAGTCGCAGGCATCCCTCGCCGCTAGGGTGACCAGGGCTTGGTCGGCCTTCGACAGACGGTCGAAGAATGGCTTGTGGATGAGCATCCCGCCAATCTGAACCATGTGGTTGGTCATGATCAGGTGCGTCTGCACCTCGTCGAGCTTGAAGGAAGTAATCTGCGTCACATCACCCTCGGACGCATCGGCTTTACCCGACTTTAATCCAGGGTAGAGCTCCGGAAGCGTCAGGGGGACCGGTTCAGCACCTATTTCTTTCCATACCGCAATCCACGTCGGTACGACGGGCAATCGGAGCTTCAAACCATAGACATCGGCTGGTGTATAGATAGGTTTTTTTGATGTGGTCTGACGAAGGCCCCTGTAGACAATTCCCAAATAACGCACGTTTCCATTCTTCTCCACCTGTTCTATCACCTTCTTTCCCAGGTTCCCTTGCCATATCCTCATTAAATGGTCCCAATCCTTCAAGACATAAGGGGCACCCAAGAAGAAATATTGAGGTGCATAAATTTCGAGTGGTCGGTTTCCATTGGACTGCATTTCTATCGTCCCTTTGCTACACAAATCGTCAATCTCTTCTTCCGACTTAACTCCAATCTGCATTTCAACTGCGATTCTCCCATCACTTCCCTTTTCAACCAGTTCCTTAAATTTCTCAGCCGCATCGACGAGAATGTGCCCTGTCTTAAAGGGGCTTCCGATTCGAATCGTTATCTCTGCTGAGATCGCCTTTGCTACACCCACGGAGAGGAAGCACAAGAATGCAATCATTGATAGAATGAATCCTAACCTTGCAGTTCTCATTATTTTATCCTCCTTTCTGATTTGTTACTTGAGTAGGTTATGCATTGTGTCATTCTGAGCGACCGCAGGGAGAGAAGAATCTCTTTTAGGGGTTAAGAGGAACACTATATTAAAATCGAGATTCTTCGTCACTTTGCTCCTCAGAATGACAAACTTGAGACGTATTTACTTATTTTTTGATCTCCTTGACCAGTTTGCTATAAAATTCATCATCACGGGCCATCAATTTTCCGAAAGCTTCTGGGCCGAGGTAGTTAAGATTGACTGCCATATCCTTCGCATTCTTTTGGAAAACCGGATCGTTCATGCCCTGTTTGAAGGCATCATGAAGTTTTTTAATCACATCAGGTGGAGTGCCCTTAGGTGCGGCTAATCCCCGCCATTGCCCCATGACAAAATCGATCCCCTGTTCCTTCACAGTTGGAACATCTGGAAACATCGCAAATCGCTTTTCCGCAAAGAGGGCGATGATCTTCAATTTTCCGGCCTTTACATGTTCGATTCCTTCAGGAGGAGAGACAGAGACAGCATGGATATGGCCTCCGAGAAGAGCGGTTATGGACGGACCTCCGCCTGCAAATGGGATATGGTTGAATTTCACACCGGCTGCCTTTTCAAAGGCGAGGGCAATGAGATGAACTCCTCCGCCTGCACCGGAATTTCCGACAGTGATCATGTCAGGGTTTTTCTTAGCGTAGTCTAAGAATTCTTTAAGACTCTTCCAAGGGGCATCCGGCCTGACCAGAAACATGCATGGGTCGCTCACCACATTGATGACAGGGTTGAAATCCTTATAAGTGAAGGCAGTCTTCACCTGGTGGGGAAGGATCGTGAGAGGCGTAATCGCAGAAACCAGTGTATAGCCATCTGGTTTGGCTTGTGCGGCTTCTGTACATCCTACAGCCCCCCCACCGCCTGGTCGGTTGACAACAATTACAGCCTTTCCGAGATATTTTCCTGTTGTGGCGGCTAAGGCACGAAAGATAAGGTCTGTTGCCCCTCCCGATGCATAGGGGATGATGATCTGAACCTCCTTCGTTGGAAATTCTGCCGCATGAATAGGTATCGTTAAAATTAATGACAGGACAAATAAAATACTAATAATTCTTTTAAACATATCAACCTCCTTTCAAAACTCAAAATTCATAACCCTTAACCCTTAACTTTTGATTTCCCCTCCTTTCTTTATTTTTTTAAATAGGAATCGCGAAATCGGAAATAATAAGAAGGCCAATGTGGCAAGCAAAAAAACCATTGAAACAGTACGATTAAGGAAGATTCCGAAATCGCCATGAGAGATCATTAACGATTGACGAAAAGCCACCTCTAATTTTGGTCCGAGGACCAATGCTAAGAGAAGCGGTGCACCTTCATACGCCCATTTCCTCATCAGGAATCCCATGGCTCCAAAGAGAAGCATCATCCAGATATCAAAAACCGAATTATTCACGGTGTACATCCCTGTGATGCAAAAAAGGATGACAAGAGGTAAAAGGATCCTCTTAGGAATTCTTAAAATGTTAGCAAAGAGAGGGACAAGGGGAAGGTTGAGGATGAGAAGCATAAAATTACCAATATACATGCTGGCGATCACACCCCAAAAGAGTCCTGCATGCTCACTGATCATTAATGGTCCTGGCGACACTCCATGGATGAGAAGAGCACCAAGAAGAATGGCCGTTGGAGGAGCAAAAGGAATTCCAAGGACGAAGAGAGGGATGAAGGCTGCCTGGCAGGCTGAGTTATTGGCAGATTCGGGTCCAGCCACTCCTTCAATCGCTCCCTTACCAAACTCCTCAGGGTGTTTAGAAACCTTCCTCTCGATCATGTAAGAGGCATAGGTCGCAATGACCGGTGCTGGTCCAGGGACCAGACCTATGCCAAATCCAGATACCGTCCCCCTGAGAATTGCCCCAATTGATTTCTTTAAATCTTGGAGAGAGGGATAAAGTTCCCTCAGGCGCGGCATGATAACTCCTTGATCCAGCAGTTCCGAAGGCTGATTGACATTGACCAAAACCTCTCCAATTCCGAAGACCCCGATAGCAACTGCAACAAATTCGATTCCACTGAGCAGTGGGATTGAGCCAAAGGTAAAACGGGCATCTCCAGTAACAGGATCGAGTCCAATCGTTCCAATGATCAGTCCGACGATTGCCATCATGAGAGATTTGAGGAGTGATTTACCTGTCACATTGCTCAAAACAATAAAGCCAAAGACCATTAAAGAAAAATATTCAGGAGGGCCAAAGGCCAGCGCAGCTTCTGCCAATGGCGGGGCCAAAAAGACCATTCCAAAAATTGCAAGGGTCCCTGCAATAAAAGATCCAATGGCAACGATGGCCAGAGCAGGGCCTGCTCTCCCTTTTTGAGCCATCTGATAGCCGTCAATACAGGTAATCACAGAGGCAGTCTCTCCAGGGACATTGAGAAGGATGGAGGTGGTAGATCCTCCATACATCGCCCCGTAATAGATTCCAGCAAGCATAATGATAGCAGAAGTGGGATTAAGGCCAAATGTTGCAGGTATAAGAAGGGCGATCCCCGCGATCGGTCCGATTCCAGGGAGCACACCGATGATGGTTCCTACGATGCAACCGATAAGACAATAAAGAAGGTTTTGAACCGTTCCGGCGATGCCAAAGCCGTTGATTAAATGCTGAAGTGATTCAAACATAGCCGGTCTCCTTTCAGATTCCTATCCATCCCTTTGGCATAGGGATGTCAAGCCACTTGACAAATAGAAAATAGGAACCCACCGCTGTCACCACAGATATCAGAATGTTTAGGCCCCACCGTTTTATCCCCAGGATTCTTAAGAGAGCCACCATTAAAAGAAAAGAGGTGAGCGGATATCCCAATTGATTGAAAAACAGGGTAGCTAAAGCCATTGTTCCCAGAAAAAGGATCAATTGCATTGGAGACGCTGAAGATTCAATGGAGGCTTCCTTTTTTACCTGTTCTTCCTTACCCTGAAATAAAATTTTTAAAACGAAGGCGCCTGATAAGATCATGAGGATTATTCCGAGGCAAAGAGGGAACAACCCAGTTCCTCCCATTCGAAAGGTTCCAATGGGCATTCTCAAAGAGAGCAGAGTGGTTATCGCTCCGAAAAGGAAGATTACAATCCCAACGACCATCTCATCCCTGTTCAACCTACTTCCTCCCTTTGCCTGAAGAGTCGCAAAGCGCATAGCTTATAGCTAATGGCTTATAGTTTGTAAATCTTGGTTTTTAACTTTCTTTTTTGACTATCAGCTATTAGCCAATAGCCATCAGCCAGTTTATAATTCATAACTCATAATTCTTAATCTCATCTTTTGTCACGAAAACCCAATCTCTGTGAAACTTTAAGAGCCGTCTCCATTACTTCCTTCTTTAGAGATTCTTGAATCACCTTCTTCGTAATTCGAAAAGCTGGGCCAGAGATACTGATGGCCGCCACCGTTTTACCCACCTCGTTATAAATGGGAGCAGCCACACATCGAATTCCCTTCTCATTCTCTTCATCATCGATGGCGTATCCTTGGGCACGTACTAATTTCAGGTGGTCTTTCAATTGTGTTGGATCGATGATGGTGTTCTCGGTTCTTTTCGCTAGGCCCTTTTCTTTGATGAAGTTTTTTAATTCTTCCTCGAGAAAATGAGCTAACAAAACTTTTCCTACGGCAGAACTGTGAGCAGGGTTTCTCAGGCCAACTCTGGATGCCATCTTCAGGCCACTTGAATTTTGTTCGGTTTCAACCTTGTCAATATAGACGATCTCATTTCGGTCGAGGAAGACGAGATGGACTGTCTCCTTTGTTCTCTCAGCGAGATCTCTTAAAAATGGTTCAGCCTCCTTCCTGAGATCGAGTTGACCGAGAAGGAGCTGACCGAGTTCCACCAATTTGAGACCTAAAAGGTAGTTTCTTGTCTTTGGTTCTTGACGGACATAACCGAAATAGGAGAGGGAAGAGAGAAGACGATGAGTCGTTCCTTTGGGGAGCTTGATTTTGGTGGATAACTCCCTGATGCTAATACCTTGAGGGCTCTGCCCTAAGATATCGAGGATAGAAGAAGCCCTTTCGATTGTCTGGACAAGGTTGTTTGGTTTGGAGGTTTGATATGTGGACATTTTATTGTTCCACAATGCGAAATAGTGTTTCTTATTATATTGCTTCCAAAAATTCTGTCAAGCTTTTTTTCAGATGAGACAAGGCAGGCTCATTCCATCTATACGCATCCAAGTAAACCCCGTTAGAAATTCCAGTCGGGCACTCGCCGCGCAAGCGCTGGCGCAGTGGGTTAAACCCCGCCCTCCGGGGTGGAACCCCCTACGGGGCGGAACCCGGAATTATTCTAAAATCTAACCCCGCTGCAGCCGCCGGCCCAGAGGGTCTCCCTCCGGGGCATGAGCCCTTCCGGGGCGGAGCCTGGCCCGGAGGGGGCAGCGGGGCATTATTTCTAACGGGGTAAAGGAGGTTTTTCCTTGAAAGAAGGACAAGGGAGGTTTTATCCTGTCCTCTTGTTCTGACTGGGTTAAATGTCCATGATTATGTTTTAATTCCCAGATTAGGGGGGTTCTCGAAGAGATAAATCTTTCAGATACTTGATCAAAGAACTCTTTATCGAAATTGGGTCAGTTCTTCAACGGACTTCCGAAGGCCTTCTGGAGATTCATCTGGGATGCCAATGGGAAGCAAAGAAACCGCTCGAACCGTCTCAGGGAGTTTAAAAATTTTTTGGATAGCCACTTCCGCCTCTGTCCCCCAAATCCCTATCCAGCCAGCACCCAAACCTAAGCTGTATGCCGCCAAAGTCATATTCTGCGTAGCAGCCGCTCCAGCCTCGATCGCATGAAGAGGATCGATCCGGCGATCGACACAAACCAGGATGACCACAGGCGCTTCATTGATACCCAGATGAAGCACACTCTCTCTGGAGGCTTTGTCCAATGCATTTTTTAAACCTTGGTCTTTGATGACAATGAACCTCCAGGGTTGAAGATTGCTGAAAGAAGGGGCCCACCTTCCTGCCTCAAGAATCATCTTGATTTTTTCCTCATCGATTGGATTGGGCTTGAATCTCCGAATTGTCCTTCGGTTTTTTATTGCATTCAAGACATCATTCATTGTTTATTCCTTTCTGTAGAGAGATTAATAAGTAGCATAGTGAAGTCATCAGGAGAAGTCAACCCTTCGACTCCCCAGTATAAATACTGGGGCTTGCTCAGGGTTGACCCTGAGCAGCGTTTTACACACCGCCCTAAAGGGGGGAACTTGGCGCGGCCGAATGGGTCAATCTTGAAGATTGCCCCAAATCGTGACCGTGTCCCTGCCTACCGGCGGGCAGGCGTGATCCTTGTTTCTAACCTTCAAATGATCGCCCCATTTTAGAGAGAAAAGCTTCAAGATCTTTTCGTAAGGGGAGGGAGGGTTGAGCGCCCAATTTCGTGGTTGCAAGGGCTCCGGCGCCATTCGCAGATTCTAAAACTTCCCGAAGGGGTTTGTTCTCAGAGAGACCGGAGGCAAGAGCTCCCAGAAAGGCATCTCCTGCAGCTGTGGTATCTACCGCCTTCACCTTGAAGGCCTCCATCCAAAATTCTTGACTACTGTTTTTGAAAAAGAGGCCTTTTGGACCCAAGGTGATGACTACATTTTTTACCCCCATGTCCAATAATCTTTTAGCCATTTTTCTAATTTCTTGATCTCCCTTCCATTTTATCCCTGTCAGGGACTGAGCCTCCCACTCATTGGGGACAATAAAATCGACCAAGGAGAGAATATTGGACGGAAGCTGAATGGGGGGAGAAGGGTTGAGAAGAGTGATGGCACCATGTTTTTTCGCCATCTTCAACCCCATTTTAACCGTTTCGATAGGAATCTCGAACTGGGTCACAAAGACTTTGATTTCTTTCCAGAGTGGGGTGAGTCTTTTTAAATCTTTTAAAGAAAGAGAGCCATTTGCTCCTGAAGAGACGATGATTCGATTCTCACCTTTCGGAACCAATTCGATCAAAGCTATTCCTGTTGGAAGCATTTTATCCTTGAGAAGATACTTTTGCTGGACCCCCATTTTGATCAAGTAATGATGATAGGATTTTCCATAAGAATCATTGCCCAACTTGGTCATGAAGGTTACTTTCCCACCCAAACGTTTTGAGGCGATGGCTTGATTGGCTCCTTTCCCTCCAAAAACAGTCACCAGATTCTCTCCCTTTATTGTTTCCCCGGGATGATGGAAACGGGGGATTCTGAGGATGAGATCAATATTAGAACTTCCAATAACGAGAATCTTATCTTTCATGAATTTGCCCCAAACTGATTGCTTCGCTAGCACTTGCTAAAGGACCGGCCTCACGGCCTTGAGGAACATCCCGCCAAGGACGGAATTTGAGGATCAGCCCTAAAGGCCTTGAGGTTATTGCCTTAAGCAAAGCGCTCCTTAAACGAAGTGCTCCTTAAGTGTAACGATCAGCCTTTTAGGCCAGCCTTGATAGAAAGAGTTCTAAGAATCCCCCTGCATTGACTCCCAAACAGACTTCTACCTTCAGGCCTTCTTCGACTTCTGAGGTCTTGCCATAATGCTCACCCTCTTGAGTGTCCACATCAATCGAAAGTCTCTCCTTCCTCACCAATGCAGGATCAATGACGACTCCCACTGCGAGGGGATCATGTAGATGGATGAGTTCCATATTCCTAAACCGGTGAGTAGTCGAATGATACCCAGTCGCCTCAATAACGAATTTGGAAAATGAATTGTTGATGGGTTTCACCTTCTCTTCCATCCATTGGGGCGTGAGAGAAACCTGATGGGTTACATCCAGAGGAACCAATCTGATCGGCAACCCTGATTTCAGGACTATTTTAGCAGCCAGGGGATCAGAAAAGATATTAAACTCGGCATAAGAAGTAATGTTTCCTTTTGTTCGAACAGCTCCTCCCATGATTACAATTTCTTTCAATTTTCCCATCCCTTCTGAATCTTTTCGGATGGCTAAGGCTAAATTGGTAAGTGGAGCAGTGGCAATTAAAGTTAATTCATCTGGATACTGACGAGCCATCTTTGTGATGAGCTCCTCTGCACGACCCGGGAAAAGTTGCCACCCTTCCTCTCCTCTCTTGCGATCTATTTTAGCCCCTCCCAATCCATCTTTTCCATGGACAGAATGGGCGTAAATGGTTTTCCCTTTTAAAGGTTGATTGGCTCCCTTGGCAATCAGCGGTTTATTTTTGGGCTGGATGAGAAAAAGTACTTTTTGGATATTTTCGAACACTTGGTCCAATGGGACATTCCCATTGACACCGGTCACTGCCTTCACATCCAGTTCAGGTGAATGGAAAGCAAGGATTAAGGCCAGAGCATCATCCACCCCCACATCACAGTCGATCATCACCTTCTTCACCATGGCTTCGTCACCTCACGCCAAAATTAAACCATCGAAGAGAAGGTTTTTCGATTTTTCAATCATGCCCTTCATCTTTAAAACATAGTCGGGTTGGATCCCATCTTTCCAGCGAGGAAGGCCTCCCACCCAGACATATCGAATCAACTCCTGGAAGGAAGCCCTGTTGAAAAGATATTCACCGATACCAATTTTATCATCCTTCTGATGGATCACAAAAGAGATGTTGAGTCGCTTCGCAAATTTTTGAATCAGCTCGTCGATCAAGATCCGATTTTTGAAACCTCCCGGATTCTGTTTAAAATCCTCCGGATGCTTTGGGAACGGGAAAAGTTTATAAACCTCTCCAATAAAACCTCTCAAATCAATTCCGTAAATAGCTCCCATCAGGTTACCCATATCAACATTGTTTCCGATTAGATAAATATCCCATGAAGATTCATAAATTTCCTTTAACGGGATTTCTGCAATTTCAGAAATATAGTCACAAAAATCGTTAGCAAAAAGAAAGTATTGGTTGAGAAGGATCATATCGGTCTCAATGTTAAAGAAACCGAAAGCGATCTTTCCATGGCTGATCGATTGAAACTCGAGAGGCATTGGCATCTCTCCAAAAATGATTGGTGACTGTTTAAAAATTATGTCCAAAAAAATGGTGCCATGTCAATGTCTATTATCACGAAAATTCCCTTGACCCTCAATTCATTCAGCATTAATATGTTAATTGATTTTTAAAAAGAAAGATGGGTCATGGAGATGAGAAACTTTGTGTTGGGTATGTGTGTTGCTTTCATTTTAGTCGGTTGTTCTAAAGCACCACAGGAAGTGGTTGAGCGAAAGAGGTTTCCCATTGACAGCCTGGAGGGGATTATGACCCAGTCTGGCGTCCAGTTCGATAGGGAAGTTTCAAGCGACGGCAATGGATCTTTGAAAATAATTGCTACAGAACCTACTGTGGTGAGGTTGTTTGAGTTGGGGGACATCGACATTGAGAATGCGCGCTTGATTTATCAGGCAAAGGTGCGTACAGAGGGGGTAGAGGGGCAAGTTTTTTTAGAGATGTGGTGCCATTTCCCAGGCAAAGGGGAATTCTTTTCCCGGGGGTTACAAACCCCTCTCACTGGCACTACAAATTGGACAACCGAAGAGACACCTTTCTTCTTGAAAAAGGGAGAAAATCCTGACAATGTGAAACTGAATCTGGTGATTAATGGCAAGGGCACAGCCTGGATCGACGATATTCGGGTTTTGAAAGGGCCACTTCAATGAGACTCAACATAGAAGGTTATGGGAAATGCAAAAACTGATTAAGAAAAGGTCGAAGAAAGCCGGGCTTCCACCTGGAACCCTCGTCCATATTGGAGAGAAAAAGGCTGATACGCCAAAGATTACCGTTATGGATTATGATGAGGCCCACTTTCAAGAGAAGGAAATAAAGACGATTGAGGAATGTTTCCTCTTTAAAGATAAGCCAACGGTTACATGGATTAATATTGATGGACTTCATCAGGTTGAGATTTTAGAAAAACTGGGGGAATGTTATGGATTGCATCCTCTTGTATTGGAAGATATCCTTAATACGGATCAACGTCCAAAAATGGAGGATTATGGAGAATACCTATATATTGTTTTGAGGATGCTCAATTACAATGATAAGAGCAGCGAGATAGAATCTGAACAGATCAGTTTGGTCCTGGGTCCGAATTTTGTCTTTTCTTTTCAGGAAAGGGAAGGAGATACCTTTAACCCCATTCGAGATCGAATCAGAAACAGTAAAGGGCGTATCAGGAAAATGGGAGCAGATCATCTTGCGTACACTTTGTTAGACTCGATTATTGATAACTATTTTATCATCTTGGAAAAACTTGGCGAGAAGATAGAATTTCTGGAAGAAGAGGTGGTCACACAGCCGGGACCCGAAACCTTACAGACCATTCATCATTTAAAAAGAGAGATGATTTTTTTGCGGAAGGGAGTTTGGCCTTTGAGGGAGGTCATCAGTGGGTTAGAGAGAGGAGAATCATCGCTGATTAAAGAGTCAACAGGGATATATCTTAGAGATGTTTACGACCATACCATTCAGACGATTGATACGATCGAAACATACAGGGATATGGTTTCCGGTATGCTGGATATCTATCTTTCAAGCATCAGTAACCGGTTGAATGCGGTGATGAAGGTATTGACCATCATCGCTACGATATTTATGCCCCTCACCTTTCTTGCCGGGATTTATGGGATGAATTTTAAATATATGCCGGAACTGGAGTGGAGATGGGGTTATCCTGTTGTTTGGTTCGCCGTAGTTTTAATTAGCGTTTCAATGCTGATTTATTTCAAGAGAAAGAGATGGCTTTAGAATTCCTGGAGTCTTGATAAGATCAAGAAACAGCTATGGCAGAAGACGATATTAAGCGATTATCTTTTGAATTCTTCTTCGCTGAGGGTCTTAATCCCCAATTTGTTCTAAAATTCAATCTCAGGTGCCAGAATCCATAAGCAACCCACCTCCTCAAATTCTTATTGACTTTCTTGCATGAATTTTAATACACTCTATTTGAAATTTCTGTCTCCCGCCAAAACCTTTAACCCAAAAGAAATTCTTGTCACAAAGGAGGAAGTAATATGTTACTCCGCCGCAGTTCGCAGAAGATGGATCTTCTTAAAAAGGTACCTTTATTCAGCAACCTTAGCCAACGCCATCTGGGAGAAATCGTTAAACATGCAGACCAGGTGCAGGTGGAGAAAGGCAGGGTCTTAGTTCAGCAGGGGAAAACAGGATGGGAGTTCATTTTTATCGCAGAAGGCAAGGCCCAGGTCGAGAAAGATGGAAAAGTCATCAGGCAACTGTCTAAGGGCGACTTTTTTGGGGAGATATCCCTCATCGATGGAGAACCCCGAACATCTTCGGTTATCGCTGAAACCGATATGACTCTCTTGATAGTGCACAAAACATCCTTCGACCATTTGCTTGAAACGATTCCAGGCCTACAGAGAAAAATCATGATCTCTCTCTGCCAGTACCTTAGGAGAGCTGAGAAGGCCATCGATAAGTAGTAAACCCCGTTAGAAATTCCAGCGGGGCACTCGCCGCGCAAGCGCTGGCGCAGCGGGTTAAACCCAGCCCTCCAGGGTGGAACCCCCTACGGGGCGGAACCCGGAATTATTCTAAAATCTAACCCCGCTGCAGCCGCCGGCCCAGAGGGCCTCTCTCCGAGCTGGAAGACTCTCCGAGCCGGAAGCTGGCCCGGAGGGAGCAGCGGGGCATTATTTCTAACGGGGTAAATATTTCCCCGATCGACTAAAGCCCCGATAAGGTGTGTTAAATGAGGGAAATCCTCAAAATGTGCCTACCTAACGCCTAATGGAATGAGCTGTTCTGTTAGGTGCCTCGTCTCAATTAAGTTAAGCCACCCAAAATCTTACTGCGCGGTATCAAAAATGAAGTGCCCAAAGTGCCAGTTTGAGATTCCTGAAGGAGCTAAATTCTGCAACGAGTGTGGCAGTAAGTTGGAAATTGCCTGCTCAGCATGCGGTAAGATAAATCCCCTTAGCAATAAATTTTGTAGTGAATGCGGACATAAAATAATTATACCCGCTGAACAAACCCCTAAAGAACTTTCCTTTGAAGAGAAGCTTGCCAAGATTCAAAGATACCTTCCTAAGGACCTCACTCAAAAAATCCTGGCGCAAAGGGATAAGATCGAAGGTGAGCGCAAACAGGTCACAGTGATGTTCTGTGACATGGAAGGGTTTACCAGTCTTACTGAAAAGCTCGGTTCAGAACAAATGTATTCCATGATGGATCAGATTTACGAAATTCTCATCCACAAGGTCCATGATTATGAGGGGACAGTAAACGAACTGACCGGAGATGGAATTATGGCCCTTTTTGGAGCTCCCATCGCATTGGAAGATGCTCCTCAACGTGCTATACGATCCGCATTAGCTATCCATCGAGAAATAAATAAGTTCAGCGATCAGCTCAAAAGCGAAAAGAGAATGCCGTCTATCAAGATGCGGATTGGGGTGCATACAGGTCCAGTTATAGTTGGTACTTTGGGTAATGACCTGCGGGTAGAGTTCAAGGCAGTAGGGGATACGGTAAATTTAGCATCCCGGATGGAGAGTCTTGCAGAACCTGGGACAACGTATGTGACAGAAGAAACCTTTAAACTCAGCGAGGGACTTTTTAGATTTGAGGCCTTGGGAGAAAGACAGGTTAAGGGCAAGGAAGAACCAGTAAAGGTCTACCGGGTAATCGCCCCCAGTACAAGGAGGACAAGGTTTGATGTCAGTGCTGAGCGGGGTTTAACTCCCTTTATCGGGAGGGAGCGAGAACTTGAGCTCTTGCTGGATGGTTTTGAGCGGGCCAAGGCAGGCAAGGGCCAGGCCTTTTCCATTGTATCTGAAGCTGGTGTTGGTAAATCCAGGCTCTTATATGAATTCAGAAAGGCTGTGGCAAACGAGGATGTGACATTTTTGGAGGGAAGGTGCCTTTCCTATAGCAGAAGTGTAGCCTATCATCCGGTAATAGACGTCCTGAAGTCAAACTTTGATATTCATGAAGGAGAAGGGGATCAGGAAATTAGAGAAAAAGTCCAAAAGGGACTAAGAATAATAGGTGCTGATGAAGCTTCAACTCTTCCTTATCTTCTGGAACTTCTTTCAGTAAAAGATAGTGGAATTGATCAAATCTCCATGAGCCCTGAAGCGAAGAAAGATAGGATTATGGAGGCATGTAGAAAGATTGTTCTTAAGGGTTCAGAGGTACGCCCTCTGATCATGGCCTTTGAGGACTTACACTGGTTAGATAAGAGCTCAGAGGATGTAGTAAGAAGTCATTTAGAGAGCATACCAGGGTCAAAGGTTTTATTGATATTCACCTATCGGCCCGAGTTTGTTCACACCTGGGGGGCAAAGTCCTATCACAATCAATTAACTTTGCATCGGCTTTCCAACAGGGAAAGCCTTGAAATGGCAACCCATATTTTAGGGACAAAGGAAATTGAAAAGGGGCTAGAGGAGTTGGTTCTTGAAAAAACAGAAGGTGTTCCATTCTTCATCGAGGAATTTGTAAGGTCACTCAAAGACCTAAAGATCATAGAGAGAAAAGATAATACATATCGTTTATCAAAAAATATCCATCAACTGACCGTTCCTTCGACAATTCAGGATGTAATTATGGCCAGGGTTGATTCACTGCCTGAGGGGGCGAAAGAAGTGCTTCAAACCGGGTCTGTCATCGAGAGAGAGTTCAGCTACCCATTGATAAATCGTGTAACAGGTCTTTTAGAAAAAGAGTTGCTTTCTTATCTTTCCATCCTTAAAGATTCGGAGCTTCTTTATGAGAGAGGCATATACCCTCAATCGAATTACATCTTTAAACACGCTCTGACCCGTGAGGTAATTTATGACTCCATGTTGGCCAAAAGAAAGAGAAAACTTCATGAAGAGATTGGGAGCGCTATCGAAGAATTGTACAGAGATAGTTTGAGTGAGTATTATGAGGTTTTAGCCGAGCACTATTTTCTGGGTGAGAATTATGCCAAAGCGGCTGAGTATTCGAGGCTGTCAGGAAAGAAGGCGGAGAAAGCCGCCTCATTTCCGGACGCCATTGCTCACGCCAAAAAAAGAATTAGCAGCCTTGAAAAGTTGCCCATGACTGACGAAGGGCAGAGGAAGATTATTGACGCCCGGACAACTCTTGCCCTTTACCTCGGTCAGCTAAACTATTATTTTGAGGCCAGAGAAGCCATTGACCCGATTATTGACCTGGCTATAAGACAGTGTTATAAAAAGCGGCTTTGCCAGATTAGAACCATTCAAGGCGTATATCATTATATGGTGGAAGAGAATTTCCCGGCAGCGTTTCAAGCTTTTGAAGAGGCGCTAAAGATATCGGATGAAATAAAGGACATTCTAACCTCATCTTATGCAAACCATTGGTTCGGGATGGCCATGAGCTACAACTGTGAATTTGATAAGGCAATCTTCTATATGCAAAGAACCCTTGATATTAGCATCGCAGCAAAGAATCTTTGGGGGACTGCAATAACAAAAGGGAATTTAGCGTATTTTTGTTATTTCTACCCAGGAAGGATAAGTTTAGGATTCCAGACCACTGCCGAGGCCCTTCGTGCAGCCGAAGAAAGCGGAGATATTATGTCTAAAGGGTATGTATACTCTTCCCATGGAATTTTCTGTTATGCAAGGGGATTGTTCGAAGAAGCGGAAAGGCATCTGCTGAAGGGAATCGAGTTTTGCGAAAGGATCAATGAGAAAGGCTGGAAGGCGATGGCGCATCTTTTTTTAGGCGAGACCTATTTCGAAATGGGGAATTTCCCGAGTGCTAAAGATCAATATGAAAAAGTATGCGGGCTTTTGGAGCATACACGCCTAATGCCATCTTTTGTGGATTTGGTAAAAATAGGGGGATCAAGATCAAAGGTGATGAATAACGAAAAGGATGTGGATTTAGAATCTCTATATGCCCATTCACGAAATAATAAGATAAAAGTGGCCGAAGGCTGGATTCAAAGATATATTGGAGAGATTCTGCTCAATATTGATGACCAACACATATCTGACGCAGAACATTGGATTCAGAAGGCTATTGAAGCCGATCAAAGAAATCGTATGATGTTTCACCTGGGAAAAGATTACGCCCTTTATGCGGAGTTGTTTAAACGAAAAGGCGATCGATCAAAAGCCCAAGAGAATCTCGGCAAAGCCGTAGAAATCTTCAAAGAATGCGGCGCCGACGGCTGGGTCGAAAAATATGAAAAAGAACTAGCCATAATTTCAATGTAAGGATTTCTTCTATCATGTCATTCTGAGCCCTTCGCTGACCGTCACTCTGAGCGAAGTGAAGAGTCTCCTAATTTCGCTCAGGGTAAACTCCGCAAAGAATATGAGATTCTTCGTCGCCAATAGCTCCTCAGAATGACACATTCTGTGTTTTTTAACAGCCCACTTAATCATTTTTTTAAATTCTACTTCGGCTACCATGTCTAAGGTCAAGAAATGGCATTAATTCTACCTTATGCCTCATTTGGTTCTTCCGGAAGTTGAGCACCATGCCAGACAGCTACGATCCAGACAGTTTTTCCTTTTACACGATAAAAGAAACGGTAAGGACTTACAATAATTTCGCGAAAAGGAAGATCAGGAAATTTCGGCAGTGGCCTGCCAGATTGTGGGAACTTTCTGAGTCTGGACAAGACCTTTTCCGCCTTGCGCCGGAGAGCGACCGCAGCGGGTGGATTTTCGTGGTAGATATAAGCAATGGCTGCAAGGAACTGTTTGCGCCCCGAAGGAGTGAAAAGAACTTTCAAGGTTTCGTCTCTTTTAACAAGGAATCAGCTTCAGCGAGAACGGCATCAAGATCAACCCCCTTGCCCGCCTCGATCTCTTTTTCGCCACGAGCGAGGAGGCGTAAAATTTCCAGTTCATTTTGGGAATGCTTATAAGCTTCAATGCTGACCATCACTGCAGCAGCCCGCCCTCTCTGGGTAATGACAAGAGGTTCCCCGGAAGCAGTCACTCGCTTTATGATAGAGGTGGCATCTTGTCGAAGATCGGTAATCGGTATGATGTTAGGAATTTTAGCCATTGGTAATACCTCCTACAATAGTATTAATGATATTACCAATTGTAGTAGAAATCAAGAATCATTTTGGCGCCCGGCGGAGAGCTGAACTGTTCCCTTTTAACCGATCATCTTTTTGAATTCTTCTTCGGTGAGGGTCTTAATCCCCAATTCCTTGGCTTTGTCGAATTTGGAGCCGGGGTCCTCTCCAACAACTACATAATCCACTTTTTTTGATATGCTGGAAGTGGTCATCCCACCCGAGGATTCTACCAGATTTCGAGCTTCATCTCTTCCAAAGGTTTTGAGGGCTCCTGTGAAAAGAAATGTCTTGCCTACAAGCTTTCCTTTCTCCTTCACTTTAGGCTCAATCACTTTTACTCCGGCCTTTTTCAGTAATTCGATGGATTCCCTGTTTTTCTTATCCCTGAAGAATTGATGCACACTTGCTGCCACTTCAGGGCCTATCCCCCCTACCTCCATGAGATCTTCTTCTGAGAGGCGGAAGAAATCGTCCAATCGCGGGAAATGGCAAGCCAGGTCTTCTGCAGTGGTTTCCCCCACGTGACGGATGCCAAGGGCATAGAGAAATTTTAATAAAGGTTTAGTTTTACTTTTTTCAATGGCGTCGATGATATTCTGGGCTGATTTGTCCGCCATGCGCTCCAATTCGATGAGCTTTTGTTTATTGATATAGTAGATATCCGCCACGTCCTTGATCAAACCTTTGTCCACCAATTGATCAATTAGCTTTACGCCAAGGCCATCGATATCCATTGCCCTTTTGGAGGCAAAATGTTTGATCCGGCCTTTCAATTGGGCAGGGCAGTCCAGGCCAATGCATCGGTGAATCGCCTCCTCCTTGATGACCTCTGCTCCGCACACCGGGCATTTCGATGGCATCCTGAATTTCTTTTCCGTTCCTTTCCGTTTCGAAGTGATCACCTGGACCACTTCAGGGATAACATCTCCCGCCCTCTGGATGACCACCGTATCGCCGACTCTTACATCCTTCTTATCAATTTCATCCTGATTGTGAAGCGTGGCCCGACTGACTTCGACCCCTCCCACTTTCACCGGCTCCATCACAGCCACAGGTGTGATGGCCCCGGTCCTTCCAACCTGGACGATGATATCCAATATCCTTGTGGTTTCCTGTTTAGGTTGGAATTTAAAAGCCAGTGCCCATCGCGGACTTCGGGCGATTTCACCGAGCCTTGTCTGGAGATCAAGCCGGTCGACCTTGATCACAATCCCATCAATCTCATAGGGAAGGCTTTCCCTCTTCTCGTTCATCTTGTGATAATATTCCAAAACTTCATCGATATTTTTGCATCTCTGAATATAAGGATTCGTCCTCAAACCCCACTTGGGAAAGGTCTGGAGGATTTCCGAATGGGTTTTAAATGTCCGACCGGTAACCTCCCCGAGACCATAACAGTAAATTTCCAGAGGTCTCTCTGCAGTGATCTTTGAATCGAGCTGCCTAACCGAACCAGCTGCTGCATTTCTTGGATTGGCAAAAAGAGGTTCCCCCATTTCTTCCCGTTTTCGATTGAGTTCCTTGAATTTCTTGAGTTGAATGATCACTTCGCCCCGAACCTCTAACCGTCCTGGGATTGGGACTTCCCTTCGAATGAGTTGAAGAGGAATGGTCTTGATGGTGCGAAGATTCTGGGTGATGTTTTCACCATTGACTCCATCGCCACGGGTAGAGCCCACGACAAACTGCCCCCGCTCATAAACAAGTTCTACTGCCAATCCATCGAGTTTAGGTTCTGCTACATAGACAATATCTGCAGAGGATCCTAAAAATTTCTTTACCCGTTTATCAAAATCTCTTGCCTCTGTTTCGTCGAAGGCATTAGCCAGACTGAGCATGGGGAGGGTATGTCTGACGATTTCGAAGGCTTCTAAAGGAGTTGCGCCAACCCTCTGAGTGGGTGAGTTTGGAGAGCGGAGCTCAGGGTACTGCTCTTCGAGCTTCTCAAGTTCCCTCATCAGGCGGTCGTATTGAGCATCAGAGATTTCCGGCTGATCAAGGATGTAATATCGGTAATTATGATATTCGATCTCTTCCCGAAGCTTTTCTACCCGCTTTTTTATCGCATCAGATGCCATCAAGCCCATTTTAGACAGGATGGATAGCCTTGTCAAATTGATTCCAGAAAAAAGGGGTCTAAATATGGTGTAAAATAGTCCGAGTTTTGGCAGATATGGGGGTCTTGTGAAAGAAAGATAAAAATTGAAATAAGTATAAAATTTTACTTGACAAATTTAAATTTTCATTATAATTCTAATCCCCAAGTGGTAAAAAGTGGGATAAGGTGGTATGGCTTCCTAAAATGGAGGGGGAAAAACGATGTTTCGGGGTAGGTATGAACACACCATAGATTCTAAAGGCCGAATCAGCATTCCTTCAAAATTCAGAGAGATCCTCAACAAAAAGTATGATGACCGATTAGTCATCACCAACTTTGATGGCTGCCTCGTCGCTTTTCCTCATGATGAATGGAACTTATTGGTGGAGCAAAAGATCGGTTCCTTTTCCATCATGAGAAAGGAGATGAGTTCCTTCTTGAGGTATTTTTATTCGAGCGCCAGTGACTGCGTCATCGATAAACATGGAAGACTTCTCATTCCTCAGACTTTAAGAGATTATGCGGCTCTTCAAAAAGATGTGGTCTTAGTAGGCGAGGGACGATTCATAGAAATATTTTCTAAAGAGCGTTGGCAGTTAGAAGCCCAGAAGGTGGAAGAGGGTTTTGATCAAATCAGAGAAACTCTGGCCAATCTGGGAATCTGATCGTCACTCGTGAATCGTGATTGGTCAATAGTGAATTTGTTGTATCACGGATCACGAGCTACGAATCACGGATGATGGGAACACGACATATTCCTGTTTTGGTGGAAGAGGTGATGACATTTTTGAGATGTGAACCTGGTCGTACTTATATCGATGCCACCTTGGGAGGGGGCGGGCACGCTTCAGAGATTTTGAAACGGACTGCACCGGATGGAGTGGTCATTGGAATGGAATGGGATGAAGATGCCCTTACTGAAGCAAGAAATACATTAATGCCCTTTGGTGAGAGGGTAAAGATATTTCGAGAAAATTTTATCCATCTCCCAGACTTGATGAAGGCTGAATCTGTTGATGGGATTCTCCTCGATTTAGGACTTTCTTCCTTCCAGGTAGAAAAAGAGGGAAGGGGATTCAGTTTTAAAGGAGATGGTCCATTGGATATGAGGATGGATCAGAGGATGGATCAAACGGCAGCCGATCTGGTCAACCACCTTTCATTGGAGGAGTTGGAATATATTTTATTCCATTACGGGGAGGAGAGTTGGGCCAAGAGGATTGCTAAAGCCATCGTTCAGGAAAGAGAGCAAGAGCCCATCGAGACGACCCAAACACTGAGGAAGATCGTCCACCGTACCATTCCCAGACGATTTCATTCTTGGAGAATTGACACTGCCACCAAAACCTTCCAAGCCTTTCGTATCAGGGTCAATGATGAATTGGAGAATTTGAGAAAAATACTCGAAGGCGGATGGACGCTATTAAAAAAGGGAGGCCGAATGTGCATCATTTCTTTTCACTCCCTTGAAGATCGGATGGTTAAAGAGACTTTCCGAAGACTGGAGAAGGAAGGAGAGGTGTGTATCCTCACCAAAAAACCTGTCACGCCTTCTGAGGAAGAGCGGAGGAGAAACCCGCGATCCCGCAGTGCCAAACTGAGGTGTGCGGAGAGGATTTAAGATGTCAAAGACCGTAAACAAAAATGGAGATCGAATCCTCTGGACAGGGGAAGATTCCAAGGCCAGACCAAAAGGAATTAAATTGAATCTCCTTGTCCTTTTCATCCTCCTCATGCTTTTTTTTATTGGTGGCTCCTTGTTTTACGTTTGGTCAAGAATTCAGGTGTTCCAACTCGGATACGAAATTTCGAATGCCCTGAAGGAGGAGAGGACGCTCACCGAAGCCAATAAAAAATTTAGGTTGGAGATTGCTACGCTCAAATCCTATGCACGGATTGAAAAATTAGCCGTGGAGGAGTTGAGAATGGCCAAACCCAAACCCGAACAGGTGATCGTGATTCGATGAAACGGAAATCTATCAATTGGTTCAAGGTCCGGATCATCTTTCTCTCATGCCTTCTCTCTGTTTGTTTTGTAATGATCGTGGGGAGGATGTTTCAGCTCCAGGTACTAAAAAAGGAACAGCTCTATAAGCTGGCTGCTCAGCAACATAATGTTCAGATACCTCTCGTTCCGAAGCGTGGAACCGTTTACGATAGCAAAGGCAATGAACTGGCGGTCAGCATTGAGGTTGATTCCGTTTATGCCGATGCTCGAAAAGTGGTTGATGTAAAAAAGACGGCCAATGAGCTTGCCTCGATTCTTCAGATCGATCGGGAGGAATTGAAACGGAGGTTAAAGAGCCATCGATCCTTCGAATGGATCCAAAGAAAAATTTCCTCCAAAGAGGTTGAACAGATCAAAGCCCTTCAACTCCCTGGCCTCTCTTTCTTAAAAGAAAACCGGCGGTACTATCCCAATTCCCAACTGGCAGCCCATCTCGTTGGCTTTGTGGGCCTCGATTCGAAAGGTCTTGAAGGAATCGAATACCAATACGATGCTTTGCTCAATGGAGAGAATCATGTCATGACCACCGCCAGGGATGCCTTAGGCCGGGAGATCGCTATGGGCGAGGTTCCTTTTGAGAAAGAAGACCATTACCGGAATATCGTCCTGACGATCGACAAATCGATTCAACATATCACTGAGACAGAGTTAGGTCGAGGCGTTGAAAAGTGGGGAGCAAAGGGGGGGTTAGCTATCGCCATGGATCCCTTGACCGGAAAGGTTTTGGCTATGGCATCCTACCCCAGTTTCAATCCAAACCAATTTATCCAATACCGATCTAAAAATTGGAGGAATCGGGCAATCGAGGATGTCTTTGAACCGGGTTCCCTTTTTAAAGCCTTTCTTGCCGCGGCGGCCCTGGAGGAAAAGTTGGTTCGACCCTCTGATTCTTTCTTTTGCGAAAATGGTTCCTATACGGTTTATGACCGTACGATCCACGATCACTCTAAATATGGATGGCTCACCTTTCAACAGATCATCAAATTCTCGAGTAACATTGGGGCATCGAAAGTGGGCGAGAAGATGGGGAGGGAGCGTTTCTACCGATATATTTCCGCTTTCGGATTTGGTGAGAAGACTCGGATCAGTCTTCCAGGGGAAGGAAAGGGAATTGTCCGCCACCCCAGATATTGGCCTCCGGTTGCTTTGGACACGATCTCCTTTGGTCAGGGGATTTCTGTGACAGGGATTCAATTGGTGACGGCTTTGTCAGCCATTGCCAATGGTGGATTCCTGATGAAACCTTATGTCGTAGAGAAGATTACGGATGAGAAAGGTGAGGTGGTCCAATCCTTTCAACCTGAAATCGTGAGGAAAGTGATTTCAGAGGAGATGGCTAAAAAAGTGACGGTGCTGCTCAAAACCACCACCGAAAAAGGAGGAACAGGGGAAGGAGCAGTGCCCGCAGGATATGAGGTGGCAGGAAAGACTGGAACAGCACAGAAGGTGGATTCTTTATTGGGTGGGTACTCTGAGGATCGCTATACGAGTGGATTTATGGGGTTTGCACCGGCTGAGGAACCGAAACTCGTCCTCTTAGTCGTGATTGATGAACCGCAAGGAAACAACTACGGAGGAGTGGTCGCTGCTCCGATATTTAAAGCGATTATGGAGAAGGTCCTTTCCTACCTCCATGTGGTTCCAAAGGGAACGATGATTGTGAAGAACGAAATCGAATTTACTCCCCAAAAAGCCATATGGGTAAGCCAACCCATGATTGATGGAGTGAAGGTGGGGAAAGGGGCAGGGACAGTCTTGATGCCCGATCTCACTGGATTATCCATGCGCAATGCCCTGAGCCGTATGGAAGGGAAGGGACTCATCATCAAAGTTTCAGGGAATGGAAAGGTCGTGGAACAAAACCCCAGGCCCGGGACAGTGATTGAAAAAGGAGACATCTGTTATTTGAAGTTTCAGTCCCCCTCATAGTGCCCATATGGAACTGAGGAAATTATTGGAAGGCGTTGAGATTAGAAAAATCACCGGAGAGACTCTCAAAGAGATCAAGGGGATTGCTTACCATTCGAAGCAGATAGGGAAGGGTTTTCTTTTTGCAGCCATTCGAGGGATGGAGGTAGACGGACACCGATTTATTGAAGAGGCGATCGAGAGGGGTGCGGAGGCCGTCGTTTTGGAAGAAGAGCGAGAAGTTTCCAACCGGACAATGATTTTAGTTCCTAACAGCCGCCAGGCTCTGGCAAAGATTTCATCAAACTTTTATGGTGATCCGTCGTCCCGGATCAGACTCATCGGTATCACCGGAACAAATGGGAAAACCACCACCACTTATCTCTTGGAGTCCATTTTAAAAAAGGCTGAATACACCGTAGGTGTGATCGGGACGATCAATTATCGGTTCGGTCGAAAGACAACCCCTGCTCCCAATACGACGCCGGAGTCCTTAGAACTACAAAAAATTATTTGGGAGATGTTGGGGGAAGGGACCTCTCATGTGATTATGGAAGTCTCCTCCCATGGGCTCGACCTCGACCGCGTTTATGGATGCCAATTTGATGGTGCCGTCTTCACGAATTTTACCTCTGAACATCTCGATTATCATAAAACGTTGGAACAATATTTTGAAAGTAAAAAGAAGCTCTTCTCGGACTATTTGATGAAGAGCCAAAAGAAAAAACGGTTTGCTGTGACGAATCATGACGACCCCAAAGGAGAGGAGATCATGAAAGGGATTGACCTTCCTATCATCCGTTATGGGCTGAGCCCTTCTTGTGATATCACAGCCAATAAGGTCGTCTCTTCCTTTGAAGGTCTTTCCTGCCAGATCAAGACCCCAAAGGGTAATTTTTCCGTCCATTCGAAATTGATCGGAAACTTCAATCTCTATAACATCCTCGCTGCTGTGGCAGTAGGGATGGGTATGGATGTTCCCTTAGAAACCATAAAGGAAGGGGTGGAAGGATTAGAAGGGGTTTCAGGAAGATTTGAGAAAGTGGAGAATAAGAGAGATATTCATGTCATCGTTGACTATGCTCATACTCACGATGCCTTGGAACGGGCTCTATTGGGATTAAGGGGTATCTTGGAAAGCCGCCCCCAGAACCATGGAAAGATGATCACCGTGTTTGGATGTGGTGGTGATCGGGATCGAACAAAGCGGCCTTTGATGGGGCAGGTGGCGGGGAAGTACAGCGATCTGGCTATTCTCACTTCAGACAATCCAAGGACAGAAGATCCTTTAACCATCCTGGAAGAAGCGGAGAAGGGTTTGAAATCCCTTCCCATAAAAGGGTGGGGCCAAAATGAAATGAAGTTATGGAGATCAAAAAAGGGTTATCTAAAAGTTTCGGATCGAAGGGAAGCCATTCGGATGGCGATCCGATTGGCCCAACCTTCGGACATTGTTCTCATTGCTGGAAAAGGTCATGAGGATTATCAGATCATCGGAAAGAAGAAGTTTCCTTTCGATGATCGAATCGAGGCTAAAAAGGCCTTGGAGGAAAAGTGATCCTTAGCATTGAAGAGGTCCTGAAGGCCACAAGAGGAAAACTCCTCCAAGGGGAGGGAAATACCTCCTTCCAGGGGATTTCCACGGATTCAAGAACAGTGACCGAAGGAGAACTTTTTATCGCCCTGAAGGGGTCTCGCTTTGATGGCCATCATTATGTCTTAGAGGCTCTTGAGAAAAAGGCAGGGGGCGTGGTGATCGAAGAGGACAAGGTCGGAGACATCCGATGGAATGGTTATCGAGCCAAAGCAGTGATTGCGGTGAAGGACACTCTCTTTGCTTTAGGAAACATTGCTCTAGACTGGAGACGCAAATATCGTACCCCATTGGTGGCATTGACCGGTAGCAACGGTAAGACAACGACGAAAGAAATGATCGCTGCTTGTCTGGAAACCACCTTTCCCATTCTCAAAACAAAGGGAAATTTAAACAACCTCATTGGGCTTCCCCTTACCCTCCTCACCCTTACTGAGAAAGAAAGGGTCGTGGTTCTCGAGATGGGAATGAATGTGCCAGGTGAAATCCGAAGGCTGACCGAGATTGCAGAACCCGATGTGGGATTGATTACCAACATCCAAAAGGTTCATCTCGAAGGCATGGAGAGTTTGGAGAGGTTGAAGGAGGAGAAGGGGGAACTCTTCCGGAAGATGAGGAGGGATGGAACGATTTTGGTGAATCAGGATGATCCCCGGGTGGTGGATCTGGCGAGTGATTACCCTGGCCAAAAGATTACCTTTGGGATCGAACATCCTGCAGAGGTGATGGCCAAAGAGATTCGACTCGGGGGAGCGGAAGGAACCTTTTTCACTTTGATCTTGGAAGGGGAAGCGATGGAGATTCATCTTCGGTTATTGGGAAGACATTTCATTCCGAATGCCCTCTCGGCCATTGCTGCGGCGTGCCTCTTCGGCGTGGAGGTGAAACAGGTAAAAGAGGCGTTGGAAAATTTTCAATCCATCCCCATGAGGATGGAGATCGTTCCTCTCAAAGGAGGAAAAACCCTGATCAACGATGCCTACAACGCCAATCCTCACTCCATGGGGCTCGCCTTGGAGACCCTTGTGGAGGCGAAAGGGGAGGGAAGGGCCATCGCCGTGCTTGGCGATATGTTAGAACTCGGAAATTTTACAAAGGAAGCCCATGAACAATTAGGGGAGAAGGTGAGCGAACTTTTAATCGACTTCCTTCTCGCCTTGGGGGAGGAAGCACCCATTGTTGTCGAGTCAGCGATTCGTCATGGATTTCCGCTAGAGAGGGTAAGGGTTGTAGAGAGCCATTCAGAGGCCGTCTCGATATTAAAACAGATGATTCAAAACGGGGATTGGATTTTGGTAAAGGGTTCGAGGAGGATGGCAATGGAAAAGATTGTAGAGGGTTTAACAGAGGGGAGGGCCTAAGGAATGTTGTATCATCTCCTTTATCCCCTTCATGAGTTATTCTCCTTCTTCAATGTCTTCCGGTATATCACCTTCAGGACCATCTATTCGATTTTAACCGCTCTTCTCATCAGTTTTATCATCGGGCCCTGGCTGATCAAAAAGTTGAGGACTTTCCAGATTCAGCAGGTGGTCAGAGAGGATGTTCCATCCCGACACATGGCTAAGAACGGAACTCCTACGATGGGAGGAAGCCTTATCCTGGCCGCCATTCTCATCCCAACCCTATTCTGGTCCGACCTGACCAATCCGTATGTCTGGATTGTTTTATTGACCACATTGGCATTCGGCGTCCTCGGTTTCTTGGACGACTATAAAAAGCTCAGAGATAAAAAAGGCATCGGCATCCGAGCCCGATATAAGTTTCCTATTCAAGTCGCCATAGGTTTTGTAGTGAGCTTCATCTTGTTCAATACCATTGATCACGATTCCAGGTTAATCCTTCCTTTCTTTAAAAAGGTGATGCCGGACCTTGGGGAGTGGTACATCCTCTTTGGCATACTCGTCATCGTGGGTTCGGCCAATGCGGTCAACTTGACCGATGGATTGGATGGGTTGGCCATCGGACCCGTGCTCATTGCCAGTGCGACCTTTATGCTTTTCTGCTATCTTGCGGGGAACTTCAGATTCGCCAGCTATCTCCAGATTCCTTTTGTTAAAGGAAGTGGAGAATTGACCATCTTATGCGGGGCTCTGGTCGGCTCTGGTCTGGGATTTCTCTGGTTCAACACTTATCCGGCTCAGGTCTTTATGGGGGATGTAGGTTCACTCCCCTTGGGAGCGGCCTTAGGAACAATCGCTGTGATCACAAAACAAGAATTTCTTTTAGTGATTGTGGGTGGGATTTTTGTGATCGAGACCTTTTCGGTCATCATCCAGGTTGTCTCTTATCAATTGCGTAAGAAACGGGTCTTCAGGATGGCGCCCATTCACCACCATTTTGAATTGAAAGGTTGGGCTGAACCGAAGATCATCGTCCGATTTTGGATCATTGGCATTATTCTCGGGCTGATCGCTATCAGCACGTTGAAGTTGAGGTGAGACCATCGGCCATCGCAAATTGAAAATGGTAAATTGCAGATTGCAAAAGTCAAAATTAAGGATCAATATTTTCATTTTGCATTTTGAATTTTTGATTAGAACGATATGGATCTCAAAGGTAAAAAGGTATTGGTCGTAGGGCTGGCTCGAACAGGAATCGCTACAGCGAAATTCCTTAAGACAAAAGGTTCTCTTGTGACGACCACTGAGCTGAAGCCGAAAGAGGAGATGGAGGAAGCTGAACAGGAATTGAAAGGGATGGATATCTCGACAGAATGGGGTGGCCATCAGGCAGAGACTTTTCTTAAACAGGATAGTATTGTCGTGAGCCCTGGCGTTGACCTGAGCATTGAGCCCATTCAGAAGGCTATCAAGCAGGGAGTGAAGGTCATCAGTGAAATTGAACTGGCCTACCATTTTATCCACGTCCCTATCATCGCCGTAACAGGCACCAATGGAAAGACAACCACCACGCTGCTCATCGGTGAGATGCTGAAGAAGGATGGAAGAAAAGTTGGAGTAGGAGGCAATGTCGGAGAGCCATTGATCCTTTTTGCAGATGGGAAAGATCGATGGGAGGTATTGGTCGTTGAGATCTCCAGTTTTCAGTTAGAGGCGGTTGAAGATTTTCGGCCACGAATCTCTGTTCTGCTCAATATTACCGAGGATCATCTGGATCGGTATCCCAGTTACGATGATTACATCGAGGCAAAAGTGAGGATTTTTGCAAATCAGAATTCCGGGGACCTGGCTATTATCAACAGAGATGATCCCATTGTGATGGGATATCAAGAGAAGGTGAAGGCGAAAAAAGTTTTATTTAGTTTGAAGGAGAAGCTTGATGAAGGTGTTTTTTCCAATGGCCAAACCATCTCTCTTAGACTGGGAGGGAAAGGGGAAGAATATTCCTTAGCCAAGGCACCCTTGAAAGGGATTCACAATGTGGAGAATATGATGGCAGCCCTCACCACAGCCAGGGTCTTCGGTTGCTCGAAGAGAGCGATCCAAGACGTCATCAATCGGTTTGAAGGGCTTGAACATCGTCTCGAATTTGTTCGGAAGATCGGAGGAGTCCGTTTTTTCAATGACTCCAAAGGAACGAATGTAGGTTCCGTGGTCAAATCTCTCCAAAGTTTTTCAGAGCCTGTGATCTTGATCGCAGGAGGGAAAGATAAAAACGGGGATTTAGGTCCCCTTAAAGAATTGATACAAAAAAGGGTTGAACATCTGATCCTCATTGGTGAGGCAAGAGAGAGAATGAATCGTGAACTCGGAGGACTGACCGATACGACCATTGCCCAGACCATGGAAGAGGCGGTGGTTCTCGCCCGTCAAAAGGCAAAGGGAGGAGAGGTCGTTCTCCTCTCACCAGCCTGTTCGAGTTTCGATATGTTCAAGGATTACAAGGAGAGGGGGAAGGTATTTAAAGAGGTGGTCAATAAGTTAAGCACCTAATGACAAAGTTATTGTGTCATTAGGTTAATAAGTCATTCGTCATTGAATGACTTAATTCCCCAATAACTGAGTGACTAAGAAGCATTTGGGATTTCAAATAGTCGATGTAGAAGATAGAGGAGATTGAATCAAACCCATGAAGGGAAAAAGAAGGCTCGACATTATTCTGTTGATCACAACCTTTGCCTTAGTGGGAATTGGAATTGTGATGGTCTACAGCACCAGTGCAATCATTGCCGGGGATCGTTTCGGAGATCCTTACTACTTTCTAAAGAGGCAGGCCCTCTACGCAGCGATCGGTTTTGTTCTGATGATCCTCATGATGTTTTTCCCTTACGAAATGTTGAAGCGATTGGCCTACCCCATCCTCATCCTTTCCATTCTTCTCTTAATTGCTGTGTTGATACCAGGGATCGGGCATCGAGCAGGCGGAGCCATGCGTTGGTTGAAGATCCAGTCTTTTTCCTTTCAACCCTCGGAATTTGCCAAGTTGGGTTTGGTTGTCTTTCTCGCCTACTTTCTGGCGAAGAAAGAGGAGAGGATTCGGAGCTTCTCCTTTGGATTTCTTCCCACCGTTCTCCTCTCCGGTCTCGTCATCGCTTTGGTAATGAAGGAACCTGATTTTGGGGCGGCCTTCTTTCTCACCGTGATGGTCTTTCTCCTTCTCTTCGTCAGCGGTGCCAGGGTGATCTATATTGTGGGTGCCTTTTTGATTGCCATCCCAGTTGCTTACACTCTTTTGATGAACGTGGGATATCGTTATAAAAGGCTGATGAGTTTCATCCGGCCCTGGGAAGACCCCACGGGTACCAGTTTCCAAATTATTCAGTCCTTTCTCTCCTTTGGTTCTGGAGGTCTCTTCGGATTAGGGTTGGGAGAAGGGAGACAGAAACTCTTTTTTCTTCCTGCTCCCCACACCGACTTCATCTTTTCTGTCATCGGAGAGGAGTTGGGTTTGGTTGGTGCGATGCTGGTTGTGCTCCTCTTCTTCATTCTGACCCTCAGGGGAATACAGATTGGGCTTTCCCTTGGAGACCGGTTTGGTGCCTATTTGGCATTGGGAATCACTTTGATGATCTCCCTTCAGGCTGTGATCAATATGGGAGTGGTTTTAGGACTCCTCCCAACAAAGGGGTTGACTCTGCCCTTTATCAGTTATGGAGGGACATCGTTGGTCACCAATTTAATCGGGGTGGGGATACTTCTCCACCTTTCGACCCATGTGGAACGAAGATGAGGTGTGTCATTGCTGGGGGAGGTACAGGAGGTCACTTTTTCCCGGGTATGGCGATTGCTGAGGCATTCGTTGAAAGAGAGAGGGGGAACGAAGTCCTATTTATTGGAACAGAAAGAGGGATTGAAGCCAGGGTATTACCAGGAGGGAGATTTCCGCTGAGAACGATTAAAGTGAAACCCATTAAAGGGAAATCTCTTCTGGAGAAGGGTAAAGCGATTTGGAGCTTACCGATGGCCATCTCTGAAGCTTATTCGATCTTAAAAGAGTTTCAACCCCAACTCGTGTTGGGCGTTGGAGGATATGCCTCCGGTCCAACTCTTTTAGCCGCTTTCTTTCTCGGAATGAAAAGGGCCATCCAGGAGCAGAATGTGATGCCTGGAATGACTAATCGAATTCTGAAGTGGTTCAGCCAACAGATCTTCGTCTCCTTCGAAGAGGCAAAGAAATACTTCCCTGATAAGAAGACCATTGTGACTGGCAACCCGATCAGGAAAGAATTCTTTGCCAGTCTGAAGGAAGGCAAAGGAGAGATAAAGAAAAGGGATCGATTCACCCTCCTCATCTTTGGGGGAAGTGCAGGGGCACATCGGATCAATCAGGCGATGATAGGAGCTCTGGACCAACTTCAAGGGATAAAATCCTCGCTAAAAATCATTCATCAAACGGGAAAAGAAGATCTCGATTTCGTATCAAAAGAGTATCGGGAAAAGGGGTTTGATGCATTGGTCAAGCCTTTCATCGAAAACATCGCCACCTCCTACCAGATCTCTGATCTGGTCATCTGCAGATCAGGAGCGAGCACCGTGGCTGAGCTGGCTTTCTGTGGAAAGGCTGCTCTCTTCATCCCTTATCCTTACGCGGCTCAAAATCATCAATTTATCAATGCCAAGAAATTAGTCGATCTGGGCGCAGCAAGAATGATTTTAGATCAGGAGTTAAATGGGAGAGTGATCGCCCAAAACATTCTCCAACTTTACGACCATCCGGAGGAGCGTGTCAGGATGGAAGAAACGATTCAACGGTTGGGCAAACCGAGAGCAGCAGAGGAGATCGTTGATCATTGTTATGCTCTGGTTGGAAATTAGTTTCACCCCCACCCTCACCCTCCCCCGTTAAGGGGGAGGGGATTTATAAACTAATTTCCTTGTAAGCCCCCTCTCCCCTGGCGGGAGAGGGAAAGGGTGAGGGGGCGGGTTGTCTATGTATCGAAGAGGGAAAATTCACCATATCCATTTTGTTGGCATCGGTGGGATTGGCATGAGCGGCATTGCTGAGGTGTTGCTCAATCTGGGCTACACCATCAGCGGTTCGGATATCAAGGAGACAGAGGTGACCCGAAGGCTTCAGTCTTTAGGATGTAAAATCTCCTACGGTCATCGGAAGGAAAATCTGAAAGAAGCGGACGTGGTGGTCATCTCCTCAGCCATTCGTCAAGACAACCCTGAGGTTGCGGCCGCCGAGGAAAAACTCATCCCTGTGATTCCAAGGGCAGAGATGCTGGCAGAGTTGATGCGGATGAAGGTCGGAATCGCCATTGCAGGAACTCATGGAAAGACGACAACCACCTCCCTCATTGCCACCGTTTTGGCAGCCGGTGGCCTCGACCCAACGGTTGTGATCGGTGGGAGATTGAACAGTATCGGAAGCAATGCCAGGCTTGGGCAGGGGGAATTCTTGGTCGCTGAAGCCGATGAGAGTGATGGTTCTTTTCTCAAACTGATGCCCACTATTGCTGTGGTGACCAATATCGATCCAGAGCATCTTGATTATTATAAAGGGATTGACGAGATCAAAGAGACTTTCCTCTGTTTTTTAAACAAGATCCCATTTTTCGGATTGGCCGTTCTCTGTCTCGATCATCCAAACATTCAGAGTCTCCTCCCTATGTTGAAGAAGCGGTTTACCACTTATGGATTGACGACACAAGCTGATTTCCAAGCCAAAGAGATTGTGTTCGAGGGACTCTCTACATCTTTTGACGTGGTCCACCGACGGCAGGAAATAGGCAGGCTGAGTCTTCGGATGCCAGGACTGCACAATGTCTACAATGCCTTAGCTACGTTAGCCACAGCGTTTGAACTGGATATTCCCTTCCAGGTCGTCCAGGAGACGCTGTGCGATTTTAGCGGGATTCAGAGGCGGTTTCAGATTAAAGGAGAAAAGAAGGGAATTCTCATCGTGGATGATTATGGGCACCATCCTGTTGAGATCATGGCCACGCTGAAGGCGGCACGAACCGGTTGGGGGAAAAGGATCGTTGCAGTATTTCAACCCCATCGTTACACCAGGACCCAAGCATTGTTTAAAGATTTTCTTGCTGCTTTTTATGATGCAGATGTTCTCATCCTAACGGACATCTATCCAGCAGGGGAAGATCGGATTGAAGGTGTGGAGGCCAAAGCCCTCTTTGAGGGACTTCGGGAATATGGCCATAAGGATGTCACCTATTTAGCAGATAAGAAGGAGATCGTCGAGCATCTCCTCCGGATTATTGCCCCAGGGGATTTGGTGATCACATTGGGAGCTGGAGATATCTGGCAGGTTTCAGATGAGTTGGTGAACAGGCTGAACTGACAGTTCGGAGTTCAGAGTTATGAGTTCGGAGTTTTTATTTATATCTCCGAACTCCGAACGAATGACTCCGAACTAAAAACGCGGAGCGGATGCAACGGGATTATAAGAAATGGGCGTCGGGTTTGATCAAGGGAAGAGTTCTTTTCGATGCACCGATGAGGCAATTCACTTCGATGAAAGTTGGAGGGCCTGCAGACAGCCTTCTCTTCCCAAAGGATGCGGATGAATTAAAAAAGGTGATTCGATTCGCCAGGAGAAAAAAAATTCCCTTTTTGATTTTAGGGAAGGGAACCAATCTGGTTGTGAGGGACAAAGGAGTACGAGGATGGGTAATCAATCTGACTCAAGGGATGAAAAAAATCAAGATCGATGGAGAGATGATAGAGGCAGAAGCAGGTCTCTCCCTTCAAGAGCTTGTTCAATTCTCCATTCAGAAAGGGCTTACAGGACTCGAGCCCTTCTACGGCATCCCTGGAACAGTAGGAGGGGGGTTGGCGATGAATGCCGGAGCATGGGGTGCCGAATTGAAGGATGTCCTTCTCTCCGTGACCTTGATGAAGGAAGATGGAGAAATTGTGGAGAGGTCCCGTTCGAGGCTTCGATTCTCTTATCGAGGGTTGGTCTTTCCCCCTTCTTGGATTATTCTCAAAGGCCGGTTTCAGTTGAAGAAGGGAAAGAAAGAAGAAACCCTTGAACGGGTGAAATCTTATTTGGAGATGAGGAAGAGAAAGCAACCTTTAGATTATCCTAGCGCTGGGTCCATTTTCAAAAATCCCAAGGAAGGCCCCGCAGGAAAATGGATCGAAGAAGCTGGGCTGAAAGGGTTTCGGATAGGCCAGGCGATGGTTTCAGACCGCCATGCTAATTTCATTATCAATCTGGGAAAAGCCAAGGCTGAAGAGGTGATCCGTTTGATGGAGTTCGTTGAAAAGAAGATCTATGAAGAAAAGGGCATCCCCCTCGAAAGGGAGGTGAAGGTGGTGGGCGAGTGAAGGAATCCTCCCTTAAGAAAAAGAAAGTGGCAGTGATGATGGGGGGTCTCTCTCGGGAGAGAGAAATTTCGCTGAAGACTGGGAAGGCCATTTCGAAGGCTTTAATTGAAAAAGGATATACAGTGACCGCCATTGATGTAGGGGAGGATCTACTAGAAAAATTAGTCAAGGAAAAGATCGAATGCGCCTTTTTGGCTCTCCACGGGAGATTCGGAGAGGATGGAACCATCCAAGGGATGCTGGAGTTGATGAAAATTCCTTATACTGGGTCGGGAGTTCTGGCGAGCGCCTTGGCCATGCATAAAATCATGTCCAAAAAGTTTTTTCTTTATGAAAGTATCCCGACCCCTCGCTTTGAGGTTTTTCAACGAGAAGAGATCAAAAAAGATCTACCGAAAAAAATTTCCCTTCCTTTACCCGTTGTTGTTAAACCGGCAAGGGAAGGATCCACGATTGGGGTTTCAATTGTCCAAAAGGAAGAAGAACTGGGTCCTGCTTTAAAGGAGGCAGGAGAATATGATGAGGAGATATTGGTAGAAGAATTTATGAAAGGCAAGGAGATCACCGTCGGCATTCTTGAGGATATTCCTCTGCCCATCATTGAGATCGTCCCCAAGAGCGGTTTTTACGATTACCATTCTAAATATACAAAGGGGGAAACCCAATATATTCTCCCCGCGCGAATTTCGAGGGAAAAGTATCTTTATGCCCAGGAGATTAGCCTCAAAGCCTTTCAAACACTGGGTTGCTCGGGTGTTGCCAGAGTCGATTTAATGACCGATGGAGATGAAAATCCTTTTGTGATTGATGTCAATACGATGCCTGGGATGACCGAAACGAGTCTCCTACCCAAGGCAGCCAGTTATGCGGGCATCCCATTTGAAGACTTAGTGGAGCGGATCCTATTGGGAGCATCGTTAAAGATGGAGAGTGGAAGGTAGTTTTGAGTTGCTTGAGTTTCTTGAGTTCTTTGGGTTAACTCGACAAACCTGACAAACTCAATGAACTCGATAAAACCAAGAAGAGGAGAGATGGGAGAGACCATGACAACAAGAGACGGGAAGTTTCTCCGGCCGAAAGCAAGGGGGGGAGAAAAAGGTGGAGAAAAATTCCAGAGGATCGTAAAGAAGACAATCCGGGTGGCTTTTCAACTTATCCTCCTCTCCTTTCTCTTCTTTATCGGTCATTGGGTTTATGTCCATCTCTTAGGAGATCCCTATTTTCGGGTGAAAGAAGTCGAGGTGGAAGGGAATAGAAAAATTCCACAGGAGACCCTTCTCTCCCTCACATTGATGGAAGGGATGCCCAACCTCTTCTCAATCAACCTAAAGGAGGTTGTTAAACAATTAGAGTCCCATCCCTGGATTGAACAGGTTCGGGTGAGGAAAGTTTTTCCCCATAAGATATTGATTCAGATAGAAGAAAGAAAGCCCATGGCGATCATTCAATTGGAAGAACTTTACTATATCGATACCAAGGGGGAGATCTTTTCTCCCGTGGGGGATAGAGACGAATATAATTACCCTTATCTCACCGGATTGACCCGTCAGGTTTTAGAAAAGAATCCAGTTGAGGCAAAGCGTTTGATCACGAAGGCCCTGGAGCTTTTAAGGATCGTTGATCAAGAAAAGGTTCCTCCTCTGGAGGATATATCTGAGATCCATATGGAAAAGATTTTTGGAATTCAGTGTTTCACTAAGACAGAAGGAGTGGAGGTCAAAATGGGATGGGAGGACTTTGGAGAGAAGTTGAAAAAAGCGTCTCTCATCTGGTCAGACCTTCGGAAAAGAGGATTTTCAGCCACTACGATTGACTGCAGCGATTTGAAAAGAATGGTGGTTAAAAGGATCCCATAAGGGGGGACTCAGAAGGAGGTGATGAAAAGGTGGGGAAGAAGGATTCATTGGTAGTCGGGTTAGACATCGGGACAACAAAAATCTGCACCGTGGTCGGAGAAATTTCTGATGGGCAGGTGAATATTATTGGTCTTGGAACTTTTCCATCTAAGGGATTGAGGAAAGGTGTGGTCGTCAATATCGAGAGCACAGTCCATTCGATTAAAAAGGCGGTGGAGGAAGCAGAGTTGATGGCAGGGTACCATCTGACCTCTGTCTATGCAGGAATCGCAGGCGGGCATATCAGAGGGATTAACAGTCACGGTGTGATTGCAGTGAAAAACAAAGAGATCGGCCCGAATGATGTAAAGCGGGTGATTGATGCTGCCAGCGCGATTGCCATCCCCATGGATCGCGAAGTGATTCACATCATCCCCCAGGAATTCATCGTGGACGATCAGGATGGGATCAAAGACCCTGTTGGGATGTCGGGAGTGAGATTGGAAGGAAGAGTTCATATCGTCACCGGTGCCATTACCTCTGCCCAGAATATCATTAAATGTGCTAACAAGGCCGGGCTGGATGTGGATGACATTGTATTAGAACAGTTGGGTTCGAGCGAAGCAGTCCTGACTCCTGAGGAGAAAGATCTGGGAGTGGCCATCATCGACATCGGAGGCGGGACAACCGATCTGGTGATCTTCTCAGATGGCGCGATCAAACATACGTCAGTCTTTTCCTTAGCGGGAAGCCACATCACAAACGATATCTCGATGGGACTTCGGACACCGGTGGAGGAAGCAGAAAAGATCAAAATAAAATATGGATGCGCCCTGACTTCTTTGGTTCGGAAAGACGAAACCATTGAAGTTCCTAGCGTGGGGGGCAGGAAACCTCGTGTCCTTTCTAGGCAGACCCTGGCGGAGATCGTCGAGCCTAGAGTCGAGGAGATTCTCACCATAGTTCATAATGAAGTGGTGCGGACGGGCTTCGCCAATCTACTTGCTTCTGGAATTGTCCTCACTGGCGGGAGTGCCATTCTAGAGGGCTGTCCTGAGTTGGCGGAGCAGATTTTTAATCTGCCTGTTCGGAGAGGAACCCCCGTCGGTATCGGAGGGTTAGTGGATTTGGTCGCGAGCCCAATGTATGCAACCGGTGTAGGTCTGGTTCTTTATGGTAGTCGAAATAAAAAGCAGAGTCGGTTTAAGGTGGGCGAGGGGAATATCTTCAGCAAGGTCACCCATCGAATGAGGGAATGGATTGGAGAATTCTTTTAATTTTGTGATGGTGATGATCATTCGTGATAGTTCAATTTCTTATTACCATCACTAAACACGGAATCCAATTTAAAACAAGGAGGGGAAAATGATCGAATTCGACGAAAATAAAAATTTGGCCGCCAAGGTTAAGATCATCGGAATTGGAGGGGGTGGAAACAATGCCCTGAGTACCATGATTTCCTATCAACTCACGGGGGTCGAGTTTATCGCAGCCAATACCGATGCTCAAGCACTGGCGGCAAATATGGCTCCGTTCAAATTACAGTTGGGCGAAAATTTGACCAAGGGCTTGGGGGCCGGAGCCAATCCGGAGATAGGCAGAAAGGCTGCACTCGAGGATGTGGAGAAGATTCGAGAGGTTCTAAAAGGGGCAGACATGGTTTTCATCACCGCTGGGTTAGGCGGCGGGACAGGCACTGGCGGGGGACCAGTGATTGCTGAAGTAGCGCGGGAGATGGGTGCCCTCACCGTGGCGATCGTGACCAAACCCTTCCACTTTGAAGGAAAAAAGAGGATGAAACAGGCAGAGGAAGGGCTGGCCAATCTGAGGATGACAGCCGATGCGCTCATCACCATCCCGAATCAGCGGCTCCTGAGCATCAGCGGAAAAAGCATGACTCTGCTTGAGGCTTTCAAAAAGGCAGACGAAGTTCTCTATCATGCTGCTAAAGGGATCTCAGATATTATCGTTGGCCATGGGATTATCAATCTAGACTTTGCCGATGTCCGGACCGTCATGTCTGAAACAGGAATGGCATTGATGGGAACAGGCGTTGCTTCTGGTGAGAATCGATCCGTGGAAGCTGCCCAAA
>Ga0315279_10001198_pt1 | contig 44237 bp, 41 predicted proteins | sample YL17G06_20_MG_FD_203694 | JGI IMG/M metagenome (GOLD analysis project Ga0315279, IMG submission 203694) | Sediment microbial communities from Yellowstone Lake, YNP, Wyoming, USA - YL17G06_20 | ecosystem: Environmental > Aquatic > Freshwater > Lake > Sediment | place: USA: Wyoming | collected...
CAAGAAGGTCCCGCGCTCCAACGGCCCGAGGTCCAAAGATCGCACGAGCTGGGACTGGCGGACCTTGGAGCCTTGGGCCTGGGAGGCCTGTGCCCCGGCCATGGCGGCCCATTACTCGGCTTGCTTTTCGGCCAGATCGCCGATCACCGGCAGCTTCCATTTCTTGTTCTGGGCCGCCTGAACTATCAGCAGCACCCAGATGACAAAAGCCGCCAGGCACACCACCGCGTACAGCAGCGGCCCGATCACGGGAATGAAACCCAGCACGATGCCGAGCACCAACACCGCGACGCTGAAGAAGATCGACTGAAAAGCGTGGAAACGGATGAAGGGATCGTGGTTGTAAGGCTCCAGAATCAGGAACACCACGCCGGTAATGAGCCCCGCCACATAGCACAACAGGCCGGCCACATTGCGGGTGAGGCCGCCGGCGGCCGAGCCGGGCGTGTAGCCCGGATCCACGGGAAGCGCGCTCCCTGGTTCCTTTCCGCACTGTCCGCAAAAACGAGCCCCTTCGGCCATGGCGGCGCCACAGTTACTACAGAATGCCATAAAGTCTCTCCTGCAGCCGCAGGCTAGCACACCGCCGGAAAAAAATCATGTAGCGCCGGGGGCTCGTCCCTGGCATGCCCGAATCGGGCATGCCGGGCGCCAGGCCCGGCGCCGCTTCCTGAACAAGGCGGCCTATGGCCTGCCCCCGTGTTCCCAACCTCCGGGGCGGAGCTTCCGGCGGCGGCCATACGAATCCACCAGCCATGCGCCGCGGCCGCCGATGATGCGGCCCACGCGCGTGACGGGGATACCAGCGATCGATTTTGGCAGGCGGCTGGCTCTGCCCTCCGGCACGGTGAACAGCAGTTCGTAATCCTCGCCGCCGTTGAGCGCCTGCTGGAGTGTGCCGGCCAGCGGCAGGCGATCGCATTCCACTTCGGCGCTCACGCCGCTCTCCCGGATCAGCCGACTAAGGTCCGTCGATAGGCCGTCGCTGAGGTCCATCATGGCCGTGACCAGGCGATGGCTGCGCAGATGTTTCCCCACCGCCAGGCGCGGATGAATGGGAGGAGGCCGCCGGCCCGAATCCAGAGCGGCGGCCAGCGCGCCCAGCCGCCCCGATACGAACAGCAGATCTCCGGGACGGGCGCCCGACCGCAGCGCCGCGGTTCCCTTCGGCGCCGTCCCGAGAATGATCACGTCGGCCAGCAGCGCGCCGCTCCCCGACGAACCCGTATCTCCGCCGGCCAGCGCGACATGGAAGGAACGGGCGGCGGCGGTGAAGCCGCGCAAAAAGCCGCGCACCCAGGAGGCTGGAGGCTGGAGGCCGGAGAGCGGAGGCTGGAGGCTGGAGAGCGGAGGCTGGAGGCTGGAGAGCGGAGGCTGGAGGCTGGAGGCCGATGGGATGGCCAGCGAGAGAAACGCGAAGCGCGGCTCCCCACCCATGGCCGCGATATCGCTCAAAGCCCGGCAGAGAGCCCTCCGGCCGGCTGCGGCAGCCGGCAGCCACTCGCGGCGGAAATGAACACCTTCCACGAACAGGTCGGTGGTGACCAGCAACTCCTGGCCGCGGGACACCTCGAGCACCGCCGCGTCATCGCCCATGCCGACGCGCATGCCAGGGGCGGCGGTGCCGCCCAGGCGCCGGATCAGCTCTACAAGCTCAGTCTCGCTCCACCCCTTCATGCGGCCTCGACCGGGCGTTCGGCCTGCTCGTCAGCAGAGCTCTCTGCTTGCGACCGAGGAGGAAGAATGGATCAGGAGGGAAGTGGAAGTCAATCATCGGTTGGCCGCCAGGTGGCGGTTAATGGCGGGGTGCTTCTCGGCCAGGCTTCCGGTGCCGCCGGGCTGCCTGAACCGCGGGCTACTTTGGGTAGGGGTGGTGGTGAAGAATCGTGAAGGCGCGGTAAATCTGCTCCAGCAACACGACGCGGGCCAGCTCGTGCGGCATGGTCAGGCGGGAAAGGGAAAGCAATTCGCAATCGGGGCGCAGCTTGCCGGGCAAACCCTCGGCGCCGCCTACCAGGAAAACCACTTCGCGGACGCCGCTGTCGCGCCAATGCTGGATGCGCCTGGCGAAAGCGGCCGAGTCGGTCTCGCGGCCGGCAGGATCCAGGGCCACCAGCAGCGCGCGCGGAAACTTCTCGCGCGCCCGCCCGGCCTCGCGTAATTCCCGCAGCGCGAAATCGCAAAAGTGAGCGATGCGGGCGGCGTAGTCGGCCGCTGCCTGGTTCAGCGCGCGGCTGCGCGGCTTGCCCACATATGCCACTCGGAGTTTCATGGCCAAGCAGAAAGTAAGCAGTAGGCAGTAAGCAGTAGGCAGTAAGCAGCCTCGGACTGCCTACTGCTTAGTGCCTTCTGCCTACTGTCCGTCCAGGTGGTATCGCTTGCGCTTCTCCAGCAGCGTCTTGCGGCTGATGCCCAGGATTTGCGCCGCCCGCGTCTTCTTGCCTCGCGTATAGTCCAGCACTTCAGCGATGTACTGACGCTCCATCTCCTGGAGCGTCATTTTCGTCTCCTTCTTTTCCTGGCCGCGGAGGTGGGCGGGGAAAAGATCGGCGCCGATCTCCTGCCCGGCCCCATATATGGCGGCCCGCTCCAGCATGTTCTTCAGCTCGCGGACGTTGCCCGGAAAATCGTAGGCTTCCAGCACGGCGGCGGCGCCCGGAGACAGCGACCGCTTCGGCAGCCGGTGCAGCGCGCAGATGTTCTCCAGCAGATGGCGGGCCAGCGGCAGAATGTCGGCCCGCCGGTTGCGCAGCGGCGGAACGACGATGGGAAAGACGTTCAGGCGGTAGTACAAGTCTTCCCGCAGATGGTGGCGCTCGACGGCCCGCTCCAGGTCGGCATTGGTCAGGGCAATCAGGCGGGCGCCGATCTGCAACGTTTCAGATCCGCCCAGCCGCTCGAACTTCTTCTCCTCGATCACCCGCAGCAGTTTGGCCTGCACGGCCACGCTGAGCGCCGCCACCTCGTCCAGCACGATGGTGCCGTTGCCGGCCAGTTCCAGGCGGCCCCGCTTGAGCGACTCGGCGCCGGTGAAGGCGCCGCGCTCGTGGCCCAGCAGCTCGCTCTCCACCAGCTCGGCCGGCAGGCTGGCGCAGTCGATCTTCAGAAACGGCTGATCGCGGGCCGGGCTCAGGTAGTGGATCAGTTGGGCAAGCTGGTCCTTGCCCGTGCCGCTCTCGCCGCGGATCAACACCGTGGCCGCGGTGCCGGCCACCTTGCGGGCCAGCTCCATGACCTTCAGCGAGTTGGGATCGGCGGCGATCCACAACTTGACCAACACGGGATCGAGGGCGGGCTGCGGGGCAGGCATCAGCGCCTCCTCCCAGGCTGGAGGCTGGAGGCCGGAGGCTGGAGACGCCGGCCGCACTCCGCCCACAGCCCACAGCCTGCAGCCCACAGCCGAATTGGATGGGGGGCGCTCCTCATGGCGCTTCGGGTTCGACGGGCAGCCGGCGGGCCGCCCGCCACAGGCGTTCCAAATCGTAATACAGGCGCGCCTTCTCGGAAAAGATGTGAACGACGAAATCGATATAGTCCATCAGCACCCATTCGGCCTGGCTGTAGCCCTCGATATGGTGGGCTGGCGTCCCCTGGCGCTTCAGCCGCAACTCGATCTCGTCGCTGATGGCCTGGACGTGCTTGGGGTTGGACCCGGAAAAAAGCAGGAAGTAATCGGTGAACGAGCAGACGCCTTTCACTTCCAGCGCCGCCGGCTCGATGGCCTTTTTGGCGTGTGCCGCTTCGATGGCGGTTTGCAGTTCCTTGATCATTCCTCCTTCATTCCGCGTGCCTGGCGAGAGGGGCACGGCACTCGGAACCCGGCTGCTGCGCGGTCATAGAGATGCTGCTGCGCAATATACACGGCAACGGTCTCGGGCGCCAGTCCCGCCAGGCTCTGGTGGCGGCGCACCCGGCGGCGGAGTCCGGTGGCCGACACCGGCTCGGAAACGCCGGCGAGCACCCACGCGCCGCCGCCTCGCAACTTGAACTCCTCGACCTGCAGCGGCGGAACGCCTCGCCGCGCCGCTGCCTCCGCGGCGCGGTGCCAGCGGAGCATGCCGGCCGGAAACACCTGCGCCACCAACTCCAGCGGAAAACCCGGACGGCTGACGATGATGAATTCGGCCGCCGTCAACAGCGCGCGCCACTGATGCCAGGTGCGCAGGTCCAGGAAAGCGTCCACGCCGATGAGGAAGAACAGGCGGTCGCCGGGTTTCAACCGGCGGCGGAAGCGGCGAACCGTGGTGATCGAATAATTCGGTGTTTCCCCCCACGGGGCCTCGGCCAGCGAGGGAACAAACGCCGGCTCCCCGGCGCATGCCAGCGCCACCATGGCATAGCGGTGTTCGAAGGCGGTCAGGCGTTCGCCCGGCCGGTGCGGCGGGTGGCCGGCGGGCACGAAGTAGACGCGGTCCAATCCGAACCACTGGCGCGCCGCTTGCGCCGCGGCCAGATGCCCGCAGTGGATAGGGTCGAACGTTCCGCCGAAAATCGCAATGTTCATAGTTAAGAGTTAAGAGTTAAGAGTTAAGAGTTAAAGGCGGGCCCGAGCCATGCTCAACTCATAACTCTTAACTCATAACTCTTAACTCGCCTCCTCGCTCGTCTCTCGACTGCGCAAGGAATTCAGCTTGTTGGCCAGGGCCAGCTTAAGCGCCTCGATGCCCGCGCCGGTCACCGCCGAGACGGCATGCAGCTCCAGGCCGCGCCCGGCGCAAAAGGCACGCAACGCTTCGAGCCGCGATGGGTCCTGGATGACGTCGAGTTTCGAGGCGATGATGACCATCGGCTTGGCGGCCAGCGCGGCATCAAACTGGGCCAGTTCCGACTGGATGACATGGAAATCGCTGACCGGCTCGCGCCCGCTTTCGCTGAGGTCGATCAGGTGGGCCAGCAGGCGGGTGCGCTCGATGTGACGCAGGAACTGCGTGCCCAGCCCCGCGCCGCGGTGCGCCCCCTCGATCAGCCCCGGAATGTCGGCCACCACGTAGCTGCGGTCGTCCGGCGTGGTCACCACGCCAAGGTTTGGCTCCAGCGTCGTAAACGGGTAGTCGGCGATCTTGGGACGGGCGGCCGAAATGCGGGAGATCAGCGTCGATTTTCCGACGTTGGGAAAGCCCACCAGGCCGACGTCGGCCAGCAGCTTCAGTTCCAGCCGCAGCCAGCGCTCCTCTCCCGGGAACCCGCTTTCAGACTCGCGCGGGGCCTGGTGGGTGGAAGTGGCAAAGCGGGCGTTGCCGCGGCCGCCGCGGCCGCCGCGGGCCACCAGGAACCGCTCGCCGGGTTGGGTGAAGTCGTGGACCTTCTCGCCGCTCTTGTCCTCGTAGAGGACGGTGCCCACCGGCACCCGCAGCACCACGTCCTGGCCGTGCCGTCCGCTGCGATTGCTGCCCTCGCCGTGGCGGCCGCGTTCGGCCTTGTGTTCGGGATTGAAGCGGAAATGAATCAGGGTATTATGCTGCTGGCTGGCTTCCATCCAAACGTGGCCGCCGCCGCCGCCGTCCCCGCCGCTGGGACCGCCCCGCGGCACGTACTTCTCGCGCCGAAAAGCAACACACCCATTGCCGCCGTCTCCGGCTTTGACACGTATGTGCGCCTCATCGATGAACATGTTCCGGGTTCCAGGTTCCAGGTTCCAAGTTTCAAGTCAAGACCACCTGGAACCTGGAACCGGGAACCGGGGAATCAGGCTTGCGCGGGGGCCAGGGGCCGCACGTGCACGAACTTGCCGGCGCGACCGCGCTCCATGAACTCGATGCGCCCGCTGACTTTTGCGAACAGCGTGTCGTCCTTGCCCCAGCCCACGTTCTCGCCGGGCTTGATACGGGTGCCCCGCTGGCGAACGATGATGGAGCCGCCGGGCACCACTTGGCCGCCGAACACCTTCACGCCCAGCCGCTGCGCCTGCGAGTCGCGCCCGTTGCGCGAGCTGCCGAGACCTTTTTTATGTGCCATAGCTCGTTTCTCTTCCCTCGCCGGGCGGCCGTAAGGGCCGCCCCTACATCAGGATTTCGTTGATCTGAACGCGGGTCAATTCCTGCCGGTGCCCGGTCAGGCGCTTGTACTGCTTTTTGCGCTTGAACTTGAAGACCTTGATTTTCTCCCCGCGTGCCGCGCCCAGGATCACGCCCGTTACCCGCGCCGCGGCCTGCTTGCCGGCACGCAGCGGCTCATTGTCGGCGGCCACGGCCAGCGCCGGAAACTCCACGGCCCGGCCCTGTTCGCCGCCCAGTTTTTCCACCTCAATCACATTCCCTGGCGCGACTTTGTACTGTTTGCCGCCTGTTTTTATGATCGCATACATACTTTGGCGTCATCCTCCTGGGCTGGAAACCAACAATTATACCGGAAAAGCGGCAGTTTCCGCCAGACCCTCCAAAGGCCGTGAAAAATCCGGGCTGGTCATCGCCGCGATGGTACTCAAGATACGCACCCGACGGGTCACAATGCCTCTGGCCTTCACCCGCTGCTCCGCTGCCCGGCAACCTCCCGCGCCACCCAAAAGCGCTGCGCGAATCCGTCCGGCCCCGGCTCGCGCTCGCTTCCCCGTTATCGGCGGGCTATAGGCCGCCCCCAACCCACGCTGTGGGAAGTTCCTGGTCTTTGCCGCTTTTCACTTGACTTGGAGCGCCCCGCCGGTAAAACTATTAGGAGGAGCGGGTGCCCCCGCTCGAGCCCTCGCAGCGTGGTGCTGCTGAGGCGCAGCGAAGGAGTCGCCGCCGAGTCCCGAGGAAGCCGGGCGCACGGGATGGGGATTCGGCCTCCGGATCGCGTGCCCGCTGTTTCCCCCGTTGTGCTTGGGAGCGGATCTTCGCTTTCGTGCCGTTGGCGGCCGATGCCAGCGACGCCAGGCCAAGGCCTCGGGGGCTGATTGGTTCGGGGGCGGATCGCAGCAGCCAGTTCGCGGAGTCGGCGCCCGGCAGCCAAGGAGCCGGCACTCGATTTGCGGGAGCGCCAGCGCAGCTTGTGGCGCGGAAAACTGAGGGCCACGGTCACCTGCCCGCGTGGCGGTGCCTGTTTTAGATTTCGAAAAACTACAACATGAATCAAGCTTCAGAGCGCAACGAAACTTCTCTCACCACCACCCGGCCGGCCGAACTGGCTCAGCCCATCAATGTCGCTTCTTATGCTGTTGGGACAGAAGAAGGCCAGGCTCTGTTCCTTCGCGAGTATTGGGACATCATCGTGCGGCGCCGTTGGACGATCCTGGCCACGTTTCTCGTGGTGGTGGTCTCCGTCGCCATCGCGACCCTCAAACAGCGCCCCGTGTACCGTGCCAAGGCCATTGTTCAGATCGACAAGGAAAGCAGCGGCGTACTTTCTTTTAAGGACTTGTTCGGCCTGGAAGGGTGGGAAGACGAATTGTACCTGGAGACGGCTTACAAGAACCTGAGCAGCCGTACCCTGGCTCGCCGGGTGATCGACAAGCTGCAACTGGATAAGAACCCGGAGTTCGCCGGGAGCGGCGAGACGAGTCCCGCCAAGGCCGGTTCCAAGGACCTGAACGACCAGATCTGGGTGGACCGGAGAATGCAAGGGGTGATGGACGGTTTTTTGGGCTGCCTCACGATCAACCCGGTTCGGCGCAGCCGCTGGGTGGAGATCATGTTTGACTCCCATGATCCAATGCTAAGCGCCCGCGTGGTGAACGCCCTGGCGGCCAACTATGTGCAGTTAAACCTGGAAGTGAAATGGGACGCCACCTACAAGGCCTCGGACATGATCTCCCAGCAGTTGATCGGTTTGAAGGTGAAGCTGGAGAAATCCGAGGAGGAGCTGCAGCGCTACGCCAAGCAGAATTCGATTCTGCTGATCGACGAGAAGCAGAGCATCACGTCCCAGAAGCTGAAGCAACTGCAGGAGGAGTTGACGAGGGCCGAAGCCGACCTTTTTCAGAAAGAAGCCGTTTACAACCGCGTGAAGAGCGGCGATATGACAGCGGTGCCCGGCGTGCTGGAGGACCGGCTCTATCAGGAACTGAGCTCGCGGCTGATGGACCTGCGACGGCAGCACGCCGAGTTGAGCTCCAAGTTCACACCCCAATACCCGCGGGTAGAACAGGTGAAGACGCAGATGGATGAGGTCGAGGCGGCTATGGAGCGGCAGCGGCTGGCGGTGGCGCGCCGCGTCGCCGACGAACACAAGTCGGCACAGGACCGGGGCAAGTTGCTCCGCGGGGCAGTGGCGGCTCAGACCCGCGAGTTCAACGACATCGGCGAGAAGTCCATCCAGTACAACATCCTGAAGCGCGAAGTGGACACTAACCGGCAACTCTACGAAGGGTTGCTGCAGCGGCTGAAGGAGGCGGGCGTTTCCGCGGGCATGAAGGCCAGCAATATCCGGGTGGTGGACCAAGGGGAGGTGCCGCTAGGGCCGATCAGGCCGAAGATCATGCTGAACATGGCCCTGGCCATGATGGTCGGCCTGGGTCTGGGCCTGAGCATGGCCTTTCTGCAGGAATTCCTGGACGATAGCCTGAAGACGCCCGACGACGTGCGCCGGCAGATTGGTCTGCCCACCCTGGGCGTGATTCCCAGCATCGTTTCCAAGGGCCGGGCGGGATATGGCTATGGTTATAGCTACGGCTATGGCTATGGGTATGGCTCCGGTTCCGTTGAAAAGCAGAAACAGATCGGGGGCGATGGGGGTGGGGCACCGCAGAAGGAGGTGCCGGGGGCCCGCCTGATCTCGCCGTACATGAACACCGCCCAATCGGAGGCCTATCGCTCGTTGCGCACCGCCATCCTGCTGTCCACGCCCGGGAAGCCGCCGCGTGTCATCGTGCTGACCAGCGCCCAACCGACGGAGGGGAAGACCAAGACCGCGGTGAATCTCTCCATTACCCTGGCGCAGCTCGGCAGCCGCGTCCTGCTCGTCGATTCCGACATGCGCCGGCCGCGCATCGCGACGGTCCTGAAACTGCCTGCCTCCTCCGCGGGGCTTTCCACCTGCCTGGCGGGGCAGTCCTCCTTCGAGGAATCCATCGTGGAGAGCCAGGTACCCAACCTGTTCGTGCTCCCTTGCGGCCCCATTCCGCCGAACCCCGCTGAGCTGGTTGCCTCCAGCATGATGGAGCAGCTTCTCGCCGAAGCGGTGGCGAAATTCGATTACGTGATTCTGGACTCTCCGCCCGTCCTCCACGTGGCCGACGGGCGGGTTCTGGCCGCCCAGGCGGATGCTGTCATGTTGGTCGTCTGGGGCGGCGTAACCTCGCGGACGCTGGTCATCCAGGCCAAGGACCTGCTCGGCCAGGTGAACGCCAACGTGATCGGGGTGATATTGAACAACGTGGATCTGTCGGCCTCCATGTACTACGGGCGCTACCGCTACTACAGGTATCGCTCGGAACGCGACCGACCCGCGACGCAGGAGGTGCAGGCGGCGGACTGAGCCCCGGGCTGGGGGCGTATTCTTCGTCGGCCACGCATGGCATGAACAAGGCGAAGGTTTTGGCGCGGACTGTGTTTCTGCTCGCCGCCCTGCTTTACCTGGCGGAGGTGACGGTGCAGGGCTTTGCCGCCTGGTTACTCGACAGCCGGCAGCCCCAGAAGATAGAGCTGGCCGCCCGTCTGGATCCCGGCAATCCGGCGGTATGGGCGGCGCGTGGCGCGTACCTGCTGTTTTCCGAACAGGGATTCCAGCCCGAAAAGGCCGTTGAAGCGTATTTGCGCGCCGCCGCGCTGAATCCGCTCGATGTCCGAAATTGGGACGGTCTGGCCGACTCCTATTTCCAACTGCACCAGCCCCGCAAGATGGAAGCGGCGTTGCGCGCTGCTGCTTTCGCCAGTCCGCAGTCCCCGACCGCCGCCTGGCGGCTGGCCAATTTCCTGCTCATGGCCGAACGGACGGCGGAGGCCTTTTCCTATCTGCGCGTCGTGGCACAGAGTAGCCGGCAGTTGCGCCCGGCGGTCTTCGACATCGCCTGGAAGGCGGCTGCGGATCCCGACGTGATTCTCAGCCAAGTGGTTCCTGGGGAGGCCGAGTGCCTCGGCGATTATCTCCGTTTTCTGATGGCACGACGAAAACTGGGCGAAGGTGAGCCGGTTTGGGCGGCGCTTCGCGCGGCCCGTCCGGTGGAAGCGCAACAGCTCGGAAGCGAGTATGCGGGGGTGCTGGCGGCGGCTGGCCAGGGCGAAGCGGCACAGCGAATATGGGGCCAAGTCCTGGCCGATTCCCGCCGGGAAGCGGCCCGCCCGGCGGGCAACTTTCTCAGCAACGGCGATTTCGAGCTGGATATGCCGAATGCAGGCCTGGATTGGCGTTTCCAGCAGCAGCCCGGCTACGAGATCAGTATCGATAACCTCCTCGCCCAGCAGGGCACCCGCTCGCTGCGCATCACTTTCGACGGCTCGGCCAACCTGGAGTTCGAGGGGGTCTGGCAACTGGTGCCTGTCCGGCCCAACCGCCACTATCGTTTTCGGGCGCACATGAAGCTGGAGAACGTGAGCACTGACCAGGGCGTCGTCTTTTGCGTCAGTCCGGTCGCGGCCCTGCGCGCCGAGCAGTTCCTGGCCTGCACCGAGAACAAGGTCGGGACGGAGCCTTGGATGTTCCGCCAGCTTGATTTCCGCACCGGCCCCGGTACGTCGGTGGTCCTGGTGCAGGCGCGGCGCCACCAGAGCCAGAAGCTGGACAACCTGATCCAAGGCAAGGTATGGATCGATGACGTAGCCATCGAGCAGGCGGGCCAGGAATAAGCGGCGCACTGAAATTCACCACGGATGAACACCGACGAACACCGATACCCACTGACCGTGAGCAGGGGATTCATCGCCGAGCGTCATGTGACGGTCCTTGACGCGGCGGATCCCGCAACCGGCCCATCCGGGTCCATCCGTGTTCATCGCTGGTGAGTCATCCAAGATCGCGTGGCACATGCTTCCATCTGAAGAGCACGTTTCCGGGGAGCGCAGTCTGGAGCTGGGTGGGCTGCTCCTGGCGGTTGTGTTTACAGGCAGCGTGCTGGCTTTCGGCGGCGTCAGGCCGACCGCCTACGTGCTGATGGAAGCGGGCGTTGTGGCGGCCGCGGTCCTCTGCTTTTGGCGTGGCTGGCAGCGGATTCCGCGCCTGGCCTTGCTGGTGCTGGCTGTCATTGTGGGCGTACCGTTTCTCCAGCTTGTCCCACTGCCATCCGGCTTGACCGCGCTGCTTTCCCCCAACCGTGGCGTCTTCGCCGCGCGATTGCTCTCCGCATTTTCTCCCTCCCCCGCCTATCTGGCTTTGTCGCTGAATCCGCATGCTACCGAAGTGGCCGTGTGCAAGCTCATTGCCTACGCCCTAGCTTTCCTGGTCGGGCATAAGCTTGCGGTTCGCGGGCGCGGCTCCATCCTGCTCCGCACCCTCCTCATCGTCGGTCTTTTTGAAGCCTGCTATGGCTTGGTCCAGTACCTGGCAGGTTGGCAGTACATCTTTACCTACCGGAAAGTGTTCGGCACCGGCGACGCTACCGGGACTTATATCAACCACAACCATTTCGCCGGACTTCTGGAAATGATCTTGCCGTTTGTTCTGGCCGGCGTGCTGTTCCGTCACCGGTTGAATGCCAACCTGGGCATCAGGAGAAAGCTGGCTGTGATGCTTGGCTCGGAGGGCAATTTTCGAGTCCTGGCCCAGGCGATGGTTCTCACGGTTCTCAGCCTTGCTCTGATTTTCTCGCGTTCGCGGATGGGAATCGCGGCGGCGCTCAGCGGGGTGCTTCTGGTTGGCGGCCTGCAAACCGTGAGGTACCGGAAAGGATCGGCTGTCGCGCTGCTGCTGGTCTTGTTACTGGTTCCCGTGTGCTACGCGTCTTGGGTCGGCGTGGAAGCGGTTACGTCTCGTTTTGAAATGTTGGGCCGTGCCGGGGCCATGGAGCGGGACCGCCTGCCCATGTGGAGGGACAGTCTTCGCGCCATCGGGGACTTCCAGTGGATGGGAACGGGCCTGGGAACCTATGACTGGGCCGCCATGCATTACCAGACCGCGCACCCGGGCTTTCGGTACGAGCACGCGCACAGCGACTACCTGGAGTTCGCGGCCGAGATTGGCATTCCGGCCGCCGCGTTGCTGTTCGCAGGTCTCTGGGCGTTGGTTCTGCGGGCCGCCCGGACGGCGGTCCGCTCTAGCCATCGGTCGGCCGCCATTCTGGCGGCGGGTTCTGCGGGCGCATTGGCTGCCATCCTTTTGCACTCCGTTACGGATTTCAACTTGCAGATTCCGGCCAATGCCCTGCTGTTTTGCTGGGTCGCGGGAACCGCGAGCGGCGTAAGCTGCCGGCTGGACGACCGACGTATTTCCAATTTGGGAGAGATGGGAAGCGCTTGACGGGTTCGAGGAAGGTTCAGACCATGCCGCTTGCTCCTCGCTCCCGGCTTCGACTATAATACGTTCTCGCTGCGTCGTCTTATAAACGCGGAGGGCGGGAGACGGGGACGGCCGGAGGCAACCCACAGCATTTGGGGGGGGAACGACTGACCGCTTGAGGTGTCGCTAGGTCCCTGGCTTGAAACCTCGCGAGCGGTGTGCCAGCATCGGGCGCTGTAAGCCACAGGGCGGAGCTGTCTAATGATGACTCAGCACAGCCTCAGTTGGTACGCGGCTTACACCCGACACCAGCATGAGAAAGTGGTGGCCAATTTGCTGGTTCGTAAAGGGATCGAAGTTTTTCTGCCGCTTTACCCGGAGCGCAGCCGGTGGGCCGACCGCATCAAGGTCCTGCAGAAGCCGCTGTTCCCCTGCTACGTCTTCCTGCACGCCGATTTGCGGCTTCGTTTGGCGATTTTGCAGACCCCAGGCGTTCATTATCTGGTGGGCGGCAGCACCGGTCCGGCGCCCATTCCCAAGGAGGAAATCGAGGCCGTTCAGCACGCGCTCGAGAGTCGGCTGCTGATAGAACCCTGCCCGTTTCTCTCGGTCGGTGATTGGGTGCGCGTCAAGGCCGGACCGCTGGCGGGCATCGAGGGGATTCTGGTTCGTAAAAAGAACGCGGAGCGCCTTATTCTCTCGGTCGAGATGCTTCAAAAGTCCGTTGCGGTGGAACTGAACGGCTACTTGGTCGAACGGATCGATCGTAGGAGGTCGCATCGTAACTGCCTTGGCGCGCTTGCGACTGTTTCAAGGTGAAGGGAGAGTCCGTCGAGCGTAATGCCCAGAAACCCTTGGCGTACGTTGCCTGTGCCCGGAGCGCTTAGAGGCGCGCGCTGGCTAAACCAGCACCGGGCAATGGCGTAACCACCTATGAAAAAAGCCTTGATTACCGGAATCACGGGGCAGGGCGGCTCCTACCTCCGTGGAAGGACGGCACCCGTCTGCGGGTAGAGATCTGGCCTAAAGGCCTTGACTGCCACGGGGTAATTGTTTAGCGTGTTTTCGTTCTATGGATGCCCGGTTCTTTGCCGTTTTTTTGGGCGCTTTGGGGCATTCGCCAAGAATCGAAGAGTCGAAAATCTTCGTAAGCTATTGATTCTACGGGAGCAGACACGCTAAACAATTACCGGCAGCCCAGCCCTGCTTCTTAGGTCCACAGTCCAACTGAGCGTTCCGACCGCACCGCGACGCGCCGCGCTGCAACTCCGCAACCACTCGGGCCATGAGCCCAGGATGTGGAGGCGAGCGCCCCGAATCCCGAGAGACGGAGAGGCAAGCGCCGCGCGAAGGTCGCAATTCTGGCCGGGGGATAGGGCGCCGTTTGTAGGAAGCGACAACGGTCAAACCCAAGTCGATGGTCGAGATCGGCGATTCCGCTATTCTGTCGCACACGGGGAACGAGCACTTCAAGAAAGGGTGACCGCGGATCATGCTGGAGAAATTCATCCCGCAAATGGAGCCCTGGTTCGATGAGGCAGAGAAGCGCGCTATTTGTGATTACATGGCGGAAGGCGGCTGGTTAACAGAGTACAACAAAACCGAGGAATTCGAACGTTTGATCGCGGAATACACGGGCGTTGAGCATTGCATTGTTGTAAACAACGGAACCATCAGCCTGACACTGGCAGCCATGGCTGCAGGGATCCGCAGCGGCGACGAAGTAATCGTTCCGAATTATACGATGATCGCTACGCCGAATTCTGTTAAGATGTTCGCCGCTGTTCCGGTTTTCGTTGATGTCGAGCTGGAAACGCTCTGCCTGGATCTGGACCGCGTCGAGTCGGCCATCACTGAGAAGACCCGCGCGATCATGCTGGTCACAGCCAACGGCAGATATCCCAAAGCGAGAATCGAAGCTTTCGTCAAGCTATGCAAAGCACGGGGACTCATTCTGATCGAGGATGCCGCGCAGTCGCTCGGGTCATTCTATCCCAACGGGAGGCATATTGGCTCCATGGGCGATCTGGGCAGCTTTTCATTCTCCACCCCGAAGGTGATTACGACGGGGCAAGGCGGCGCCGTAGTCACCAATCACCCGGAACTGGCTCACAAGGTCAGGCGGCTGAAGGACTTTGGGCGCTCGCGTGGCGGGACTGACCTCCACGACTCCATAGGCTACAATTTCAAGTTCACTGATCTTCAGGCCTGCATCGGGATCGCGCAGATGGCAAAGCTCGCCTTCCGCCTCACGCGCAAGAAGGAAATTTACCGGCTCTACCGCCAGGAACTCGGCGGAGTACCGCAGCTTCGCTTTTTTGAGCAAGACCTGGAGCATACGACGCCGTGGTTCATCGATGCGCTGGTGGAACAGCGTGAGCAACTCCAATCTTTTCTTAAACAGAGAGCGATTGGCACAAGGGTCATGTATCCGCCGATCAACGAGCAGGAAGCTTACAGGGTGCCCGCCGATTGCCCGGTATCGCGAATGGTCGGTCGTGACGGGTTGTGGTTCCCTTCGGCGTGCAAACTGACCGATCCGGAGGTCCGACGGATTTGCGATGCTACCCGCTGCTTCTATGGGGCCGCTTAGTGTACCTGTCTGATCTCGGCGAAGCACAGGGAACGATCCACTGGTTCTGTTGGCAGGAGGACGCAGAGTAGGAGTCACCGGAGTAGACCCATGGCACGGAGAGCGCTTATCACCGGCATCACCGGCCAAGATGGATCCTATCTGGCGGAGTTGCTGCTAAGCAAAGGTTATGAGGTACACGGGATCAGGAGACGATCCAGCAGCTTCAATACCGGACGGATCGACGATATCCTCCCGGTTGATATCCACCAAGGTGACAGCAGGCTGGTTCTCTCCTATGGGGACCTCGCTGATTCGCCAAGCCTGCTGAAACTGTTGTTGAAAATCCAGCCGGACGAGATTTATCACCTCGGCGCTCAAAGTCATGTGCGGGTGAGCTTCGAGATACCCGAATACACCGGCGATATTACAGGTCTTGGGACTGGCCGCTTACTAGAGGCGATGCACCAGACTGGGATATCGAGCAAGTTTTATAACGCGGCCAGCAGCGAGTTGTTCGGGAACGCCGCAGAGGTGCCGCAGCGAGAAACGACGCGGTTGCAGCCACGCAGCCCATACGCGTGCGCAAAGCTCTACTCGTACTGGATGACCAGAATGTACCGGGAGGCATACGGTATTTTCGCCTGTAACGGGATTTTGTTCAACCACGAGTCGCCCCGCCGCGGGGAGACTTTTGTCAGCCGGAAGATCGCCATGACCGTGGCACGCATTTTGCGGGGTCTTCAGCGCAAGCTTTACCTCGGCAATTTGGAGGCGCGACGGGATTGGGGTTATGCCCCCGAGTACGTCGAGGCGATGTGGAGAATGCTGCAGCAGCCACAACCGGACGACTACGTGATTGCCACCGGCGAGACGCACAGCGTCCGGGAGTTCGTTGCCTGTGCGTTCGAGCACGTTGGGCTGAATTGGCAGGATTACGTGGCGATCGACCCCTGCTATTTTCGGCCGACGGAGGTGGATGTGCTTCAAGGCGATGCGTCGAAGGCCGAGAATATACTGGGCTGGAAGGCCAAGGTGAAATTCCGGGAACTCGTACAGTTGATGGTCGATGCCGACGTGAAACTACTGGACGACAAGCTGAGTGGACGCTACGCGCGCCGCGCTTTCGCGCGGGACGCCTAACGACGCCATCCTGGGTCTGCGGCGGCACCGCTTGCTGATCGACAACAGGCCTTAAATCGAAAGGGGTGAACGTGATGAGTGAATTCTGGGAAGGGCGTAAAATCGTGGTAACCGGGGGCCACGGTTTTCTCGGGAATCATGTGATGGGGAATCTGGCGGCCGCCGGAGCGGAAGGCGTATCATGCAGCCGGTCATCGGGTTGCGACTTGCGCGATGTTGATCAGGCGTCGCGTTTCTTTAGCGCCCACAAGCCCGATATGGTGATCAATTGCGCCGCGAACCAGGGGGGGCTGGATTATCAGCGGCAGTGCCCGGCCACGATCTTCCTCGACAACATGTTGATGGGAACCAATACCATGGAGGCGGCACGGAGGGCCGGGGCACGCAAGTACGTCAATATCATTGCCGGATGCACTTACCCCGGCGACGAGCGGCCGTTACAGCGGGAAGCAGACTTGGAAGCGGGCCCGTTACACCCCTCCGTGGAGAACTACGCGGCGCCCAAACGCGCGGCTCTCGTTCAGGCGCGTTGCTACCGCCGGCAGTACGGTTTCAACGCTGTCTCTGTGGTTCTAGTCAATATGTACGGCCCAGGCGAGCACTTCACGCCAGACCGTTCGCACGCGGTCGCCGCCCTCATCCGCAAGTTCTATGAGGCCAAACGCGATGGACTGCCGGAAGTTACGGTGTGGGGCACCGGCCGCCCGGTGCGCGACTGGTTGTACGTTGAGGATGGCGCCGCAGCGGTTCTGCGCATTGCCGAGCATTACGACGCCGTCGAACCGATCAACGTGGGCAGCGGCCACGGCTACAGCATGACCGACCTGGCCGAGATTATCCGCGAGGTGGTGGGGTGCCAGTCCCGCATCGTCTATGACACCAGCAAGCCGGACGGCGCGCCGCGCAAGCTGGTCGACATCACTAGGCTAAAAGGTGTGCTCGATTGGACGCCCGAAACACCCATCCGTGAGGGAATCGGGAAAACGCTGGACTGGTTCGTCGGAAACTATGAAGGGGCGGTCGCTGCCAAAGGATAACGTCGCCGCCACCCACGGAGGAAGGAAGTAGTGGACCAGGATGCTGCGCGGGGCGTTTTCGATCGATATCCACAATTGCGAACACTCCGAGGGCTGGTGCCCGACGAGGTAGTGGAACGGGAAATCGCCGTAAAAGGAGAAGCTTTCGAGCACTGGCGGCGCCTGGCCGAGGCACGCATCCCGACTGTGAAACTGAACCAAGTTTTTCCGGCCGAACTGGAACGCGGGCGCGTCGTGCTGGAGAACTTCCTTGGCCAGTGGGGCAACGTCTCGGTGGAAGAACTGTGCAAGATCCGCCTGATCGCGCGCTATTTGCGGCCCAGGGCCGTGTTTGAGTTTGGGACGTTCAACGGCTGCACCGCGCTGCAACTGGCCATGAACACACCCGACGATTGCCGGCAAGATCAGCGAACGGACCAGGGCGATCATCGTCGTTCACTGGGGCGGCTATCCATGCGACATGGATGAAATCGGCGCGATCGCCGGCCGACACGGCCTGCCCGTGATCGAGGACGCGGCCCATGCGCTTGGGGCGGTATACAGGGGCAAACCGAGCGGCGCTGTTTCGCGCTTCACGGCCTTTTCATTCCAGGCCATCAAGCATTTGACCACCGGTGACGGGGGCGCGCTGTGCTGCGTCGAACCCACCGACCACCACGCCGCTGTCGTCCGCCGCTGGTTCGGCATCGACCGCGCCAACAGCCGCCCTTCCGTCCTCGGTGAGCGCATTTATGACGTCGATTCGGTTGGCTATAAGTACCACATGAACGACCTGGCAACAGCGGTAGGACCGGGCAACCTGGAGGACTTTCCTCAAAGGTTGGCCCGCCGGCAGCAGATTGCTGCTTGCTATGGCGAGCAACTGAGCAATGTTCCAGGGCTGCAATTGCTGAGGCGAGAGATCGACCGGACGCACGCCAATTGGCTGTTTACCATGCTCGTCGGGCGGCGCGAGGACTTTATCCGCAGGCTTGCCGCCGCTGGCATTCCAGCCTCCGTGGTTCATCTGCGGATCGACCACAACTCGATATTTGGCGGACTTCGGACAGATCTTCCCGGCCAGGCGGAGTTCAACGCACGCCAGGTGGCGATCCCCGTTCACGAAGAGATCGACGACGATCAGGCGGGCACGATCGTCCGCGCGATCCAAAGCGGCTGGTGAGCAGGAGAGCGTGTCTGCCCGTAGGAATTGGCTTCTGGCTGGTGTGAAATCCCAAGAACTGTTGATCGTCTACGATTCTCCGAAGCATGAGACGCTTCCGGCGGTGTGGCGGCGGCAGGACGCATATCCGAAGGTGAAGGTGGTCCACAACCAGTCGCGTCGTGGCGTGCTACTGCAGCGGAAGCAGCCCCAAACAAGCGAACCGTATGCTATTTGACGTCACCAAGCTCAAGCAGTGCGGCCAGGACGTTCGGATCAGCGATCAGGTGTGCATCAGGAGCCCGCACCTGGTTTCAGTCGGAGACCACGTCGCCATTGACAGCTTTACGCACATCACGACCGCGCTGGAGTTGGGGAACTATATTCATATCGGCCCGCACGTGAGCATCATCGGCGGCAGCAAGACAGCATTCATCATGCGCGACTTCGCCGCCGTGGCCGCCGGATGCCGCATCATCTGCGCGAGCGACGAAGTGATCCTCGGGACCGGTATCGCGGCTCCGTTCGTCCCCGCCCGATTCCGCAACGTGGTGCGCTCAGCGCCGGTCATCATGGAAAAGCACAGTGTCCTCTTCACCAATTGCGTGGTAATGCCCGGTGTCCGGCTGGGCGAAGGCGCCGTTGCAGCCGCCTGCTCGGTAATCAAGGAGGATTTGGAGCCTTGGACCGTGTACCAGGGAGATCCTGCTGTCGCCGTTTGCCGCCGGCGGAGCAAACATGTGCTGGAGCTGGAAGCGGAGCTGCTCGCTGAGACCCGCGCCGAGCGCCAGGGCCAAGGCCGATGAGGGGCTACTGCAGACAACCGAGGGCCCGCTGATGTCACCTTCACCGCTTACACCTCGCCAGCTTTCTTTCGATGGCATCCACGTCGGGGACGAAGCTTCGTTCACGCACGTCGTCACCGAACAGGAGGTGCAGGCATTCGCGAAGCTGAGCGGCGACATGAATCCGCTGCACCTGGACGCCGGTTTTGCGCGGCGCGCGGGATTCGGCGGCCCCGTCGTCTACGGCATGCTTTCGGCCTCGTTTCTCTCGGCGCTCATCGGCATGCTGATGCCGGGCAAGGGAGCGTTGTGGGCCTCACAAACCCTGCAATTCGGGCAGCCGGCGTTTGTCGGCGACACGCTCCGGGTAGCCGGCCGCGTCATACAGAAATCGAACGCCACTCGCACGCTGGTGCTGGAAACGGTCATTGCCAACCAGCACGGGCAGAGCATCGTTTCCGGGGAATCGGTCGTGAAGATGCTCGAAGTGAAGGAAGAACAAAACGTGTCAAATGAAATGAACAGAACCGTGCTGATCACGGGCGCCAGCCGCGGCATCGGTGCGGCTATCGCGCGCCGGTTAGCCGCTGATGGCATGGCCGTCGTTCTCAACTATCTGTCGCATCGGGACGAGGCCGAGTGCCTGGCGGCCGAGATCAATGCCGCCGGGGGCCGGGCCGTTGCCCTCGCGGCTGATGTTGCCGATGCCGAGGCCGTGGCGCGTTTGTTTTGCGCTGGCGAGAGCGCGGTCGGTCCCATTAACGCCATCATTCACTGCGCGGCGCCGCCGGCGCCACTCGGCACTTTCGATGAACTGCGGTGGGATGCCATGCAGCAGCAGTGGGACACGCAGATCAAGGGCGCGTTCAACTGTGTGAAGGCCGCGATGCCCGGCATGTTGGCCGCACAATCCGGCTCAATCGTATTTGTTGGCTCGGTGGCTGCCGACGGCGTTCCCCCCGCTCAGCAAATCGCCTATGTCGTGGCCAAATCCGCGTTGGCCGCATTTGCGCGGGCGCTGGCGGTCGAATACGGCCCCAAGAACATCCGCGTGAATGTTGTTGCGCCCGGAATGACACAAACCGAGAGGATCGCCCAGATTCCGGATAAGGGGAAGATGCTTACGCGCATGCAGACTCCGCTGCGCCGCTTGGCGAACCCCGACGACGTAGCCAGTGTCGCTTCTTTTCTGCTCGGCCCCGGCGCGCGCCATTTAACCGGCGAGACCATCCGGGTCTGCGGCGGCTCCGTAATGGTTTGAGCGCTAATCATCGATGCCAGAGAAAAGCCGGCGCTCGTTCGAGTTGTGAAGTATGCAGGCTGGTAACGTCGAGACAGGGGCGTTTTCGTTCCAGGATTTTACCATATGGCGAACCCTGCGGTAGCGCGCGAGCAGTATCCCGGGTTCATGAGGATCGTTGATCTGATCTCGCGGCAGAACCCGCTGCAGAAGAAGCGAATCGAGGCATTCATCAGCCTCCAAGGCGTCGAGTACTGGACTTTTGCCGAGGAACTGAGCCGAACGCTGAACCACTCGTTCATGATCAGCGATGCTGAACGTGCGGAAGCTGCTCGCTGCTACAACCGCATGTGCATGGATATCCTTCGCGAGCAGATTCGTTTCAAGAAGACGGGGACGTACCTCCTGGACGACGCGCACCAGGCAAAGGCGTCGGTGTACAGCCAGCAGGAAGTGATGAGGTACTACATGGTCGGCCTGCTGCTCTCCTACCTGTTCTGGCCGAACCATTACCAGTTGTTCCGCTTCTTCCGAAATCAGGCAAGCACGGCTCGAATTACCCGCTACCTGGAAGTGGGCGTCGGACACGGGCTGTTTACGGCAGAGATCATGCGCCGCTTCCCGGAGGCCTCGGTCACGCTGGTCGACATCAGCGAGACCTCCATCAGCATGGCGCGGGAGATGATGGCCACGTTCCAACTGGACCCTGCGCGTGCGCATTTCGTGCACGGCGATTATCTGACCGTGAACCTCGATTCGGAAGGGTACGACTTCATTACCATGGGTGAGGTGCTGGAGCACGTCAACGACGGCGCCGGCTTCCTGAAGCGCACGCGCGAGCTGTTGCGTCCGGGCGGCAGGCTTTACCTCTCCACCTGTGCGAATTGCCCGGCGATCGATCACATCCACCATTTCCACAATGTCTCCGAGATCAGGAACCTGATCCGGAACGCCGGGCTGAGGATTACGCGCGAACTGGCTTTGCCTGCCGATCCTATGGAAGAGGATCGCTGGGAAGCCGAACTGGTCACGGTAAATTACTGCGCGGCCGGTGAGCGGCGATGACGGCACCATGGAGGCCCCGCATCGCCGGCATTTGGCTACGGGATCCGGCTGAACCCGGCCGGCGAAGACGGTGGCGCTCCACGCGCCACGAGTTGAATACCAGATGAACCGGGATTTGGTATCTTCCGCGCTGGCGCGGATCGAGACCCAACCCGACTACACCGCCTACCAGGCGCTGGCGAACGCCCTCGAACAAGCCAATCCGGACGCAAGAACGCCGCCTTTGCGCGTTGCCGTGCTGCGGAATTTCACGTTTGAACCGGTCCTGCCCGTTCTTCAAGGCGAAATCGCGCGCGCGGGATTCTATCCGGAGATCTACCTGGGCGATTTTGACGCTATCGCCGCCGATGCTCTCGACGGCGGGAGTCCGCTTTACAGCTTCCGGCCGGACTTCATCATCGTGGCTCAGTGGCTGGAAACTCTCTCGCCGGCGCTAGCAACGCGGTTCACTTCGCTGTCGGCGGCGGACGTGGAGCGGGAGGTGGACAGAATCGTTGCGGCCACGGTTGAAATCATCACCGGGATCAGGCGTCATTCGCTCGCCCCGGTTCTCGTGAATAATTTCCCGCTTCCCTTCCGCAGAACCCTGGGAATTCTGGACGCCCAGTCCGCCAATTACCACACCCACACCGTCCTGCGGTTGAACGCAGCGCTGCTCGAGCAACTGCAGGCGTTCCGCGATGCTTACGTCGTGGACTACATGTCGTTGATGGCATCGCTGGGAACGGCTGCCGGCTTTGACGAGCGCTACTGGCACATGGCGGGTGCGCCACTCGGCCGCGCGGCGCTGCTCGCCTTCGGCCAGGAGTACGCCAAGTTCATCCGCCCCCTTCGCGGCAAGTCCCGCAAATGCCTGGTCCTCGATTGTGACAACACACTCTGGGGCGGAGTGATCGGCGAGGACGGAATGTCGGGCATCCGGCTGGGCGCCGAATTCCCCGGGTCGTGCTACCAGGCGTTGCAACGCGAAATCCTGAATCTTCACGACCGCGGCGTTATCCTGGCATTGTGCAGCAAGAACAATGAGGCGGACGCGATCGAGGTGCTTCGCCAGCACCCGGAGATGATTCTTCGCGAACAGCATTTCGCGGCCATGCGCATTAACTGGCAAGACAAGGTGACCAACTTGACGAGCCTGGCAGAAGAGTTGAACGTTGGCCTCGACGCGTTTGTGTTCGTCGACGACAGCCAGTTCGAATGCGACTTCGTTCGCGAGCGCTTGCCGCAAGTGGCGGTGCTGCAACTGTCCTCCGCTCCCGCGACCTTTGCCGCCCGCCTGTCCGCTCCCGGCTACTTTGATTCGCTCTCGTTCTCGGCCGAGGACCGCAATCGCACACCCATGTATCGCGACGAATCGGAGCGCCGCGAGCTTTTGCGGTCGGCCGGCTCGCTTCCGGAATATCTACGGGGCCTGGGCCTCGTCGCCGAGATCGGCATTGCCGGCGAATCGGTAATTGCCCGCGTCTCGCAGCTCACCCAGAAAACAAACCAGTTCAACTTGACGACACGGCGGTACGGGGGGGGCCAGATCCGCGCCTTCGTCGCCGCCACCGCCGCCGATGTCTTCTACGTGCGGCTGCGCGATCGCCTCTCGGACCTCGGAATCATCGGCGTCGGAATTCTCGTGTTCCGCGGAGCGGACGCGGAAATCGACACGTTCCTGCTCAGTTGTCGGGCGCTCGGCCGCGGCGCGGAGGACGCATTTCTTGCCCATATGGCTGCCGCCGCGCATGCTCGCGGCTGCCGCCGCTTGGTGGGCCGATATTTGCCTACAAGTAAGAATGCTCAGGTGGCCGACTTCTATTCCCGCCACGGCTTCACTGCAATCGAGAAGAACGAAGGAGCTAGTGCCTGGGAGTTGATGTTGGACGCCGGCTTGCCTGAGTGCCCCGACTGGATGGAAATCAGGCTCGTGCAAGAGGAGGCTCATAGTGCAGGCCAGTGAGAACAAATTGAAGCAGGTGTTCGCCGACGTCTTCGGCATGGAGGCGGCCTCGGTGAATGAATCCACATCTGTTGACACCGTCAAGAAATGGGATTCGTTAAAACATCTGAAGCTGGTGCTCGCCCTCGAAGAACAGTTCGGCGTCACGCTGACCGAGGAACAGACTGTGGAGATCCTCAACTACCCGCTGGTGAAGGCCGTGCTTGAGGAACACGGGGTGCTGTTTCAATAGGGCACACCCAGAGATAAACGGCGCCGTCCAAGGCGCCTCATGGAATTGAAGTAGGTACCGGCAAGATGCCGGTGGTACAACTGAACCATATGGCGGATTCAGAGATTTACTAGCAGGAGGCATACACTTGAGAATCCTCGTCACGGGCGGCGCCGGATACATCGGTAGCGTTCTACTGCCATTGCTTTTGGAAAACCGTTATGCAGTGCGGGTGCTTGATAACCTGATGTACAACCGTGCGGCCATGATCCCCCACTTTCGCAATCCCCGCTTCGAGTTCCTCAAGGGAGACATTCGCGACTCCCGCGCGGCGCAGGATGGGGCCCGGGACTGCGACGTCATCATTGACCTCGCCGCGATCGTGGGCTTCCCGGCGTGCCGAAGGTATCCCGAACTTGCTCAATCCGTAAACGTGGACGGGACCAAGTCGGTCGCCGAAGCTGCGGGTCGGGACCGTCTGGTCCTTTTCGGGTCCACGGGCAGCAATTACGGTGCCCTGCTGGACGCCGTCTGCACCAAGGAGACTCCCCTCAATCCCCTGAGCCTGTACGGCAAGACGAAGACGGCTGCCGAACGGTACCTGCTCGACAAATGCAATACGATTGCCTACCGGTTCGCCACCGCGTTCGGCGCCTCGCCGCGGATGAGGCTCGACCTTCTCGTGAATGATTTCGTCTATACCGCGCTGAAACTGCGCTACCTGGTCATCTAGGAAGCGCATTTCCTGCGGACCTTCATTCACGTCTACGACACCCCGCGCTGGTTTTTGTTCGCGATCGAGAACGCGTCCCGGATGCAGGGACAGGTCTATAACGTCCGCTCCGAGCAGATGAATTTCAGCAAAGTGCAAGTGTGCGAGATGATTCGCAAGAAGGTGGATTATTACCTGCACTGTGCCGATGTGGGCGAAGACGCCGACAAGCGCAATTACGTCGTTTCCTATAGAAAGATTAGCAGCCTTGGGTACAACACGACTATCAGCCTGGAACAGGGGATCGATGAGTTGGTGCGAGCGATAGAAGCCCTGGATGTCAGAAACCCTTACTCCAATGTCTGATGCGCCGACCACTACGGGGGCGCGACTGCGGTGCTGTGTGTGGAGATGGGGCTTTAGCCATTCGCCCGCGAGTGCCCGCCTGGTGGACCGCCTGCGTCGTTCGTCGCTGTTCCTCAACCTCTTTTCGGTTGCCGGAGCCGCCGTATTAAACCGCCTGATCGGATTGGTGACGTTGGGGTACGCAGCGCGCGTTCTGGGTCCCGAGAATTACGGATTGGTTGGATATGGGTTGTCTGTCGCCGCCTACGCCGGTATTTTGGTATCGCCGGGTCTGTTAACTTGGGGAACACGTGAGGTGGCCCGCGATCGGGCGCAGGCAGGTAAGATGGTGCTCCTGGTCACCCTTACGCGACTCGTCTTGGCCTTCGTCGCTTATGCAGCGTTAGTCGTCCTGGCTTTCGGTTTCCTTGCTGAGCGATCGCAGCGCGCCATTGTTCTGGTCTGTGGCCTGATTCTGTTTCATACGGCATTATCTGCCGATTGGGTTCTGAATGGCCTGGAATTGATGCGGGTGCCCGCACTGTTGAGCGTAATCAACGCCGTTGTCTACGCCGTCGCCTTACTCACGCTTGTCCGATCCCCGGAAAACGTCTACATTTATGCACTGATTCGGGTTCCCATCGGCTTGATTCTCAGCGGTATTGTTTACGGGCTTCTATTTAAGAGAGTGAGGGTGCAGTTGGCCTGGCCGGGTTTTCGCGAGGCGCGCCAGGCGCTGCTCGCGTCCCTTCCTCTGGGCCTGACGATGGCGCTGGTTGTCATACTCCACTACGCTAACAACCTGATTGTCCAAGCGTATTTGGGCATGGCGGTCCTGGGTATCTTCCTGGCGGCCTACAGCCTGCTCGAGCTCGCGACACAACTGCCCGGCATCCTGGCCACGGTATTCCTGCCGCGGCTCGCCCGGTGTGCCGCCGAGGCTACGCTACAGGCTAGGCAGGAGGCGCTCCTTTTTGCCCGGGTTCACATGGTCGCCGCGTTTTTTGTCGCCGCTTTTTTCTTGGCCGAAGCGCCGGCGCTCATAGGCATAGTCTACGGCGTGAAGTACGCGGCGGCCGTTCCATATTTGCGCTTGATGGCCTTCGCGATCGTCTTCAATTACGCAATTTGCGGCTATACCAACTGCCTTATCTCTTTCAGCAAGGATCGCGTGATGCTCGGCGTTGTCACCGCCTGCACCATTGTCTCGGTGGGCGGTGGCTTTTTACTTGTGCCGCGGATGGGCGCCTTGGGCGCCGCGCTGGTAATCACCTGCATTGACTTGGCGGGCTGGCTCGTCTCCTTGCCCCACTATCGGCGCGCTATCGGTAGTCTGCAATTCCGAGCCTGGCTGCTGCCGGCTCTGGGCGGTGCCGCGATCGTCTGTGCGTCTCTGCTGTTTCGCCACATTGGTTGGCCGGCCTGGGCGCGTCTACCGCTCTCTGCGCTCGCGTACGCTCCATTTGTACTCCAGGACATTCGAGGTGCCCTGAAATGAGTGAACTACCGAAGGTCTCTGTCGTTGTTGCCACCCGCAATCGCGCTAAGTCGCTGCGGGAAATGCTGGACGGTCTCTTCCAGTCCGACTACGCGAACATGGAAGTGGTGGTCGTAGACGGTGATTCGTCGGACGGCACCAAGGACGTGCTGCGGTCGTACGGCGACAAGATCGCCCGGTGGGTCTCTGAACCGGATGATGGCGAATTTTTCGCTTACAACAAGGCACTTCGCCTTGCTACGGGTTCGATCATCAAATTGATGACAGACGATGACTTACTGCGGCCACAGGCCATCAGCGCAGCAGTCCTTCGCTTCCTTTCCGACCCGGGGCTAGATATCTTGTTTGGCCAGACCGCAGGCTGGCAGAAAAAGGGGGCGCACTTCGTCAAGTCATGGGAAACGGTGATGCTTGATCCCGGCCGGCTTGATCTCCGTCACTGGCTTCGGGAGAAGCAGGCGGTATGCAGCGTGGCTGCTTTCATCAGGCGTCGAGTGTTTGAACAGGTAGGGTGCCTATCGACGCAATACGCATGTGGAGATATCGAGTTTTGGGCTAGAGCGGCCTTCGCGGGTGTCAGATTCGGCGTTATGCGGGATGTAATTGTCGACTATAGGCGTACCGCGGTGAGCAGTTGCGTGGTCAAGCGCTGGCGCCTTAAGGCGGACATAATTCGGGTCAATGCCCGATGGGGCACATCCGCGGATGTGCTTGCCTCCGTGTTCAGGAAATACGTCTCAGACGAAATTGCGCGGGGTTGCGTTGCGTTGCATATTCATCCGCTGCGCAAGCTGCGGCGGTGGTTCCGGAGTGAGCCGGCTGTCGTGCGTCGCATGGACTGATGGCTGTGTTTTGCCTCAGCTAAAACTGGAGTGTTCGTTGTTAGAATAGCGGAGAACACTCATGCCCGGAGAACATAAGCATTTCACCCCTCAAGAGAAGGTTTCCATCCTGCGGCGGCATTTGGTGGACAAGGCGCCGGGTTCAACCGTTTGCGAAGAGGCTGGCATTCAGCCAGTGCTGTTTTGCCAATGGCAAGAGGAGTTCTTTGAAAACGGTGCCGCCGCTTTCCAACCCTCTGCTCGTCCCAAGGTCGACCACGCCCAGCAACGCAGCAGCTTCCTGGAGCAGAAACCGCGCAAGAAGGACGAGGTCCTGGCCGAACTGATGGAGGAGCACGTCGCCCTAGAAAGAGTCTTGGGGAGCTCTGACCGCCGCCTGGGTTCCGCACGATACGCGGGACCAAGTGATCGATTCCGTGCGGCGCTGGTCGGAAAGCACCGAGTTCGGCGCGGCCCGCTTCATTCGCCGGCTGGGCGTTGCCACCAGCAAGTTCTATCATTGGCGCGAGCGCTACGCCCGGCCACGCCGCTATCGCTCGACGAGGCACGCCGCCTGCTCGCTGGCTACGTCGAGCACTACAGCACCGTCCGGCTGCACAGCGCCATCGGGTACGTAACGCCGAAGGACATGCTGGAACGCCGCCAGCTGCAGATCTTCACCGAACGAGACCGCAAACTGCAAGCCGCCCGCCAGCAGCGCCGCCGTTCTCGCCAGCAGGCCGCAGCCGAGGCTGGCGCAGCAACCGCCACGGAGGTAAACTGATGTCGCCGGGCACTCCTGTCCGCCTAAAATCTGGGGCTTTGAACATAACCGACTTTGAATCGCCTCGATACACCCTGCTGCGTCTGGGAACGATTTAAAGTTACAGTGTTCTTGTGCCCAGTAGACGTCTCCCGGTCCCAGCAACCGGTGACCTACGCACTTCGAGCCGCAACCTGGGGAAGATCAGTGCCACTATGAAGCGAAACGTCAAGGCTTTGATAATCAGGGTGATTGATGCTGCTTTCCTACCACTCACGCTCATCAGCGGCCTATGGCTAAGATTCGTTCGCCGCATCGGAGTATCCGGAATGCCACTGAGCAAGAACACGTTATGCCGTATTGGAGTTTTCCCTATTCGGGACCACTATTATGAACCACTATTTAATCCAGCTTCTTTAAGGCGATCCCTTCGAGAAGATCGTCTGTTGCCCGGCATAGACCTCAATATACAAGAGCAACTGACTACTCTGAACAGCTTCGCCTTTGCCGAAGAGCTTACGCGGTTTCCTCTGGATGACCCAGGGGGCAATAAAAAGGTGTTCTATTACCATAACGGCGCCTATGTTTCTGGAGACGCGGAATACCTTTACGGCATGATTCGCTTGTTCAAGCCGTTGCGATTCATTGAGGTCGGATCTGGCTTTTCAACTCTTATGACGATAGAAGCGATCAGGATGAATCAGAGAATCGATCCCGAGTACAGATGCGAAATGATTTGCATCGAACCTTATGAGCAGCCATGGCTTGACGATCTTGGTGTCACGGTTGTACGGGAGCCTGTAGAGAAAGGCCATCGCCATATGTTTGCAGCCCTGGAACGGAACGACATTCTCTTCATTGATTCGTCGCATATGATACGTCCACAGGGGGATGTCCTTTACTTGTACCAGGAGGTCCTCCCATCACTGAAGCCTGGGGTGTTCGTTCACATCCATGATGTTTTCACCCCCAAGGACTACTTGGATGACTGGGTATTGAAGCATGTACTTTTCTGGAATGAACAGTATTTCTTGGAAGCCTTCTTAACGTTCAATAGCGAATTTCACGTGACTGGTGCGCTGAACTATTTAGCACACAATTACCGCGAACAACTTGCGGAGAAGTGCCCCATATTCGCAATGGAAGCCTCCGAATGTGAGCCCGGAGCGTTTTGGATACGACGGGTTTAAGTGTAAACTCTTGCGTCCTGTGACGCGCCAGATGCAAAGTAGACCGCCGTTCCCGGCCTTTCGCGTTTGCGGCAGGACGTTACGAAAATCGGGGCCAGATTGATTCTGTTCCACTTTTAGCCGGACAGCAGTGCGCCGGGTGAAACGGAAGCCGGCTCTGCAGGGATGTGACCGTGCCGAGGGACAGCCCGGTGGAAACTCATGGAAGAGGATGAGGGGGAGGAGGGGCGCGACCCCCGGCGTCTCTTTCTACATCGGATCGATAGATTTCCCCAGGCCTTGAAAATCCCGGCGGCAAGCGCGGAAAATTCTTTAACTCAGATCGGCTTCGCTCCAATTCCGGCTGAACCAAGACAGATGGAACGCCAGGACGCGTGTCGCTGCAGATGCGGATCCAAGCAGGGCGCAAATTGAGGGAGGAGCTCCCACCTAGCCGCATGAACAGCTATCGAACGATGCAAACTGCAGGGACGGCAGGGAACGCGCCGATTCCTCTCCGTCCCAAGTTTTCCTCCGTGTTCAGTCGTTCCACCGCAATCTTGTTGTTTGCGATCGCGTGTTACAAGACGGTGCCCGAGGACATCTGGAGGGCTATTCTGCCCTGGAAGACCTCTACCGAAAACCCACTAATTGTTTTGTGTTTTCTGTCGTTTCTACTGGAAGCACTTTTTTACCGTTCGAAGGGCGGGAGGATGCTCCTGCTGCTTGCTATTGCAGGCGCGGTAATGGCGCTAGTGGGAATTTGGCGCGGCTCCTACCTTGATCCGGGAGTCGATCCTCGGATATTGCCCTATGACATCCTCATTTATTGCGGGGCTGTCTTGGGCTTCGGGTGGGGGCGGCGCAGGACTCCCGAGCAGTTGGCCCGCTTTTTCCGCCGGCTCTGTCTGGTCATGGCGGGAGCCTTGGCGTGTACGGTGATAGGACTGCAGACTGGCATCCTTACTCCTCTGAGCGGTGGCGCAAGATTGTACACATTCTCCTTGTTCCATGCGACTTGGAGTGTTGCTTGCTTGTGCCCTTTTATCTTGCTGGGTAAAGATCCGCAGCGACCGGGAGGTCACACAAAGAGGCGGCTGGTGATCGTTGGAGCGTGCTTGATGGCAATCTTGGGCGCTGCTTTGGTCTCCGGAACGCGTTCGATGTTAGTTGAAGCAACTCTAGCGGCCCTGTTCTGTCTATGGGGCGCTGCCAGGGAGACATCCGTTAAGCATTGGCCGAAGGTGGGAGCCATTACTCTGGCATTCGCTCTATTGGTTCTGGCCATCACCCCGACAGAGAGGTCGGAGTTTATTGCGGAGCGATACCGGGATACGGAGTTTAGGTCGGAAGGCCGTGTGGAAGAGGCAGTGTTGCTGTTCCAAGACTTGAGGGAAGATGTAGTTTGGGGCCGAGGTTTCGGCAGTTGGTTCTACACGGGTCGGTCACTGAGTCCGGAGGAGTGGGCATGGAGCGCTCACATCGGGGTTTTGACGCCTTTGTTGAAGGGAGGGGTCTTTCTTTTCTCCCTTCTGGTTGTTTGGCCTGTAGTGTCGGCGACCAGGTGCATGACTGTAAACAAGAATCCGTGGGTGTTTCGCTGTTGGGGCGTGGTCGTGTCGTATCCGGTTTTTGCCTCGCTGGCCGGCGGTTGGTCGTTCTTGCTGCTGTTCTGGTATGCTGCCTGCTGGGCGGCAGCCACGCGCACATCGGGGCAGTCACCGAGAAACACCGCTGCCGGAAGATTGTTGTCTCCGTGCGCCGCTGGCAACTAACAGCCTGGTCGGCGGTTGACGTAGCGGTGGGCATAATGGAGAAGGGCAGGGCACAATGCGCGTGGTAGTCGTCTCATTCAACCCCTTCCTTAGAATGAACGCCGGGGGGGTCTGGAACCTGGTTCACTCACGGAACCTCGCGCTGGTGCGCTCGGGTTGCGATGTCGTAATGCTCTGTGGTTTTGCGCTGGCTGGTCAGTCGCCCGTCCACCTCACGAGCAATACGGCTTACCCCATCGAGGTGTTCACTACACCTGTGGCGAACAGGGTACTGGTTCAGCCGCACCTAGTTGCCGTGCGGCAGCTTGCTCCCGACATTGTGCGTCGGGTGAAAGAACTTTCTCCAGATATGGTGGTATTTGTTGGCGACCACGGTCTTCCAAGTGTACTGCGCGGCCTGCCGCCGAATACCGCGGCCGTCATAGACATCCAAGGGTCACTGCGTGAGAGTCTTGACGCGCCACGAAACAGCGCAGCTCGTTTGGCGAGCTATATGTACCATGTGTCGTTGGCCAGACGCTGGTACCCTCGGTTAAAGGCTGCCCTAGTCGTCACCGATCATCTGGGGAATGAGTGCAAGCGTTATGCGCCGAAGCTACCTACTTTCACTGTCCCATGTGCATGCCTTTACAGGCCACCTTGGGAGCAAGTTTGCGGGGACCGCCAAGAATGGCGTCAGTCCCTCGGGATGGCGGCAGCCGAGCTCCTGCTCGTCCACTCCGGAACGCTCGAATTCTATGCTGATCCCCGCCCCATGGCTGAACTTCTTGGTGCATTGATGAGCCGCGGCTTGATCGCCCGCCTGCTGCTCGCAACCTACTCGCTGGAGAGGGCGAGCGCCTTTGCCGCATCGCTCCCAACGCCGCTGCGCGACCGAGTCATCTTCCGCAACTTCCCCAACGGCGAGCATCTAAGTGTTCTGGCCGCTGCGGATGTGGGCCTGCTGCTCCGCGACGACTTGGCGACCAACTGGGCGGCCTTCCCCAATAAGGCTGACGAGTACTGGTCGGTTGGGGTTCCGGTAGTGACAACGCCAGGCCTTCGCGCCATTGCCGCCCTGGTGCGGGAGAAAGCGGAGATGGGAATCGTCATCCCCTATTCTCCGCCGGTAATCGATTCAAACACCCTCGCTTGGTTCAAGGATCGGTGCGGTGAATCTGAGGAGAGCCGCAGCAGACGTTTTGAGAGCCTCAAGATAGGGCGTCAAAGCATCGCGTTTGAAACAACGCTGGCACCTTTCCTCGACTACTTCGACAAGCGGCGTCGCGCGACTCTGGCGAGTTCGCCACCAGGCGGCCATTAGCTCCACTCGCATAAAGGCATCCTGGGTATGCGCGAGACTGTTTCTTCCCCTTGGCCGGTCTAATCAAGGCGCTTGTGGCCCCTGCTGACAAGCAGGTTTTCAGACTGCAAGGGACGGATGATATGCTGGCTTCTTTCCATGAGCCGAGAATCGAGCGCTTCGAATTCGGCAAGAACTGGGCGAAATTTCTTAGACGGCTCGACAGCAGTCAGATAGAGCAGGCGGAAGTTTCGCTTAAACGGATGCTCAAAATGGAAAGGTTGAACGGAAGTCGCTTTCTGGACGTCGGCTCGGGCAGCGGCCTATTCAGCCTTGCCGCTCGGCGACTGGGTGCCCGGGTCCACTCGTTTGATTACGATCCGGATTCAGTCGCGTGCACCACCGAGGTGAAACGAAGGTTCTGTCCAGATGACGCCACTTGGAAAATCGAGCAGGCATCAGTCCTCGACCTTGGGTATCTGCGCTCCTTGGGTACTTTCGACATTGTGTACGCATGGGGTGTTCTTCACCATACCGGCGCTATGTGGCAGGCACTCGAAAACGTTTGTCCTCTGGTCGCGGACGGCGGCAAGCTTTTTCTTGCTATTTATAACCATCAAGGATGGATTAGCCTGGCGTGGCGGTTGGTGAAGCGGGTCTACAACCGGCTCCCGCATGGCACCCGATTCTCGATTGTAGTCCCGGCACTCTGTGTTCTCTGGGGGTCCGAAAGTGCTGCTTGGTTGCCTTTCCGGCCGGCCGTTGAAAACCTGGTGTGGTTATGCCAAGAAGGGGCGCGGTATGGACCCGTGGCGAGATACCATTGACTGGGTGGGCGGCTATCCTTTTGAAGTGGCAAAGCCCGAGGAAATTTTCGAATTCTATCGCCGCCGGGGCTTCGTGCTGGAGAATCTCAAGACGACGAGAAGACTCGGCTGCAATGAGTTCGTATTTTCCCGTGCTAACCAAAGCTAGGACGCCGGTGTGATCAACTCGCTCCACAAGTTGCTGCATCGACCGGAACGCGGCTGGGATCCCGTCCCGGCCAAGCACGCCGCTGATTACACCCGATTGGCGGAGAGCACGGTGGATCACAACCTGGTCGGCATGCTCGCCGAGAAGCTCGGAGGTTTGGCGGGCAAGCGAGTCCTGGATTTGGGTGGCGGTCCGGGCCAGTACGCAGTGACATTTGCCTGTGAAGGCGCGTGCGTTGTGTGGCATGACATTAGCCGCAACTACCTGCGCATCGCGGAGGCGCGGGCGCGTTCCGGGGCCGTGAACCTAACGTTTTCGCTGGGCTATCTGGAGGACGCCGGAAGGCTATCCGCCGATCCCTTTGATCTTGTGTTTTGCCGGCTCTGCTGGTACTATTGCGCGGCCGATCGGCCCTTTGCAGGGATCATCTACTCGCTCTTGAAGCCCGGCGGCGCCGCATATATCGACGCCAGTACGCCGGCGTTGGAGTCCCCCGTCGGCATTCGCGGGTTCCAGTGTTTCCTCAATAACGCGCTGTGGTTCAAAGTGGGCCATCCGCACCCGCCTCATGGTCGGATCGCACGGCTTTTCCACCAGTATCCAGTTGCCTACATGGAACTCGACTATAGCTTGCCTTTAAGAGATAGGGTCTTTCTCATTAAGAGTAGTGACTGAGGCGCTTTGGTTGGCATGAAGGCGCGCTACCTTGTTCGGTTCGATGACATCTGCCCAACCATGAATTGGGAGATCTGGCGAGGTGTCGAAGCGATTCTGCGGGAGAACCGGGTCCGGCCGATTATGTCGGTTATTCCGGATAACGGGGACAAGAAACTGTTTTTCGGCGATTGCCGGCAGGATTTCTGGGATGTTGTTCGCCGTTGGAAGGAGTGGGGCTGGACCATTGGCATGCATGGTTACCAGCACCGCTATCTGTCAGCCGAGTCGGGCATCGTGGGAGTCAAGAAGGCCAGTGAATTCGCCGGTTTTCCGCTGGAAGAGCAGCGCGCGAAACTGGAAGCGGCCCGCGAGATCTTTCGGCGCGAGGGCGTGCAGCCCCGCGTCTGGGTGGCGCCCGGCCATTCCTTCGACGACAACACGCTGCGCGTGCTGAAGACCCTTGGCTTATGTGTGGTCAGCGACGGCCTGTTCCTGTTTCCCCGCCTTGATCCGGACGGAATGCTTTGGATTCCCCAGCAACTCTGGGGATTTCGTCGGCTGCCGTTCGGCATCTGGACGGTTTGCCTGCATCACAACCGATGGGACAGCGCTCAGCTCGCGAAGTTCGCGAGAGACATTGTTAGCTACAAATCTCACGTTGTTAGTTTGGACGATGTAGTCCGCGACTCCCAGCAACTGAGGCCCGCTCCCCTGAAGGCCCCTCTGGCGAGCCTGTTTGGATGGCTTGTCCGGCGACGTCTGCGTGCCATAAACTCCGGCGTTCGTGGCCGAATCTTGTGATCACCGTCGCCCATGTGATCACCGGTCTTTCCACCGGCGGTGCCGAGACGATGCTGCACCGGCTTGTGTCGGCGCTCGACCGTGCCGCCTTTCGAAGCTGCGTCATCTCCTTGACCGACGCGGGCAGCGTTGCCGACAAGATCCTGGCGCTGGGGGTGCCGGTGTCGGCCCTGGATATGCGGCCCGGCATACCGAACCCGTTGGCGCTCGCGCGCTTGGCAAGAATGCTGCGCCGTTTTCGTCCGCAGGTGATTCAAACCTGGATGTATCACGCCAATCTTCTGGGTGGTTTGGCCTCGGTGGGAATTCGGAACACTGCGGTGGTCTGGAACCTCCGCCGCGGCCGGCTGGACCGCGACATCGACGCTCGCGGCACCCTTTGGACGTCCCGGGTCTGCGCCGCTTTGTCCGGCTGGCTTCCGACCCGGATCATTTGCTGCTCAGAAGCCACGCGGCAGTGGCACATCGGCGCCGGATACGCCAGCGACAGAATGATGGTGGTCCCCAACGGCGTTGACGCAGGCCTGTTCCGGCCGAACTGCGAGTTGCGCACCGCGGTTCGCGCCGAATTGGGATTGGCGCCGTCCGCCGTGCTAATCGGCCTGGCAGCGCGGTTCGAGCCCACCAAGGACCATAAAACGTTCGTCGAGGCGGCCGCAACCCTGCGCGCTGCTCTGCCCGAAGCCCGGTTCTTGCTTTGTGGGGACGGCGTGAGTTGGGAGAACACCCGGCTCGCCGGTTGGATTCAGGCTGCCGGCATCGGCGACCGATGTCACTTGCTTGGGCGGCGCGATGACATGCCTCGCTTAATGGCCTCATTGGACCTTGCCGTCTCGTCGTCGAAAATCGAAGGCTTCCCTAACGTGGTGGCCGAGGCCCTGGCTTGTGGAGTTCCTTGCGTGGTGACCGATGTGGGGGATTCGGCGCGCATCGTAGGAAGCGCGGGTTTGGTCGTCCCGCCGGGCAGCCCGCGCCAGCTTGCCGCAGCCTGCACGCAGATACTGGAACTGCCGCCGGAGGCGCGCGCCCAGATGGGAACCAGCGGGCGACGCCGCATCATGGATAACTTCAGCTTACCGGTAGTGGCGGCCCAGTACCGGCAACTCTACGAGGAGCTTGCATCCGATGTGCGGGATTGCCGGATTCATTGACACGAGGGCCGGCAGCCGGGAGGAAGAGCTGCAAGCGACCGCCTGGGCGATGGCCAATACACTGCGCCATCGAGGGCCGGACGACGGCGGCGTCTGGGTAGACGCGGCCTGCGGCATGGCGCTGGGCCACCGCCGCCTCTCCATAATCGATCTGTCCCCTTTGGGCCACCAGCCGATGGTTTCAGCTTGCGGCCGCTACGTTGTGGTTTACAACGGAGAGATCTACAACTTTCAGTCGCTGCGCAGCGAGTTGGAAAGCGGCGGATACGTCTTCCGAAGCACCTCTGACACCGAAGTGATGCTGGCAGCCATCTCCGCCTGGGGTTTGGCTGCCGCACTGGAGCGGTTCAACGGCATGTTCGCGTTTGCGGTCTGGGACCGCCAGGAGCGCTGCCTCCATTTGGCGCGCGACCGCGCAGGCGAGAAGCCCCTCTATTACGGTTGGATCGGACCTGTCTTCTTGTTCGCGTCGGAATTGAAAGCGCTGCGCGCTCATCCGTGCTTCGATTCGGAAATCGACCGGGATGCGGTTTCTTCTTATGTGGGCACTGGATTCGTTCCCGCCCCCCTCTCGATTTATACGAAAATTCGGAAGCTTCTTCCGGCCTCCTGCCTGACCGTGAAGCCCTCGCTGGCGGGCGCCACGCCGGCCCCAGTGCCCTACTGGTCGATGATCGAGGTGGCGAAGTCCGGGTTGGAGGCCCCGTTCCGCGGTTCCGATCGGGAAGCGATCGATGCGCTCGAAGCGTTGTTGCGAGAAGCTGTGCGGCTGCGGATGATCGCCGACGTGCCTCTGGGGGCCTTTCTTTCCGGCGGCATCGATTCCTCAACGATTGTGGCCCTGATGCAGGCGCAGGCTTCCCGCCCGGTCAAAACCTTCACGATCGGCTTCAGCGAGGCCGGCTACAATGAGGCCGATCATGCGCGGTCGGTGGCGCGGCATCTCGGCACCGAGCACACTGAGCTTTATGTCGGGCCCAAGCAGGCGATGGACGTCATCCCGCGGTTGCCCCTGCTGTATGACGAACCGTTCGCCGACTCCTCGCAGATACCAACTTTCCTTGTTTCCGAGTTAGCGCGGCGGCGCGTCACCGTCAGCTTGTCGGGCGATGCGGGCGACGAGCTGTTCGGCGGCTACAACCTCTATCGCGCCGGCCGGGCCTTGCAGACGGCGTTCGGGTGGATGCCGCTGTGTGCGCGGCGCTTGATCGGCAAAGCTCTGCTGGCAACGCCTCTTTCGGCTTTGAACTTCTGGCTTGCTCCGTTTCGCCGCCTCCAGGGGCGCTTCGGACGGGTAGGTTCCATCGGCGACCGGCTGCACAAACTCGCTCCCGTTCTCTTTGCCGAGCGCTCAGAGGCCATGTACCTCGCCCTGATGTTCCAATGGAAGGGCCAGCAGCGGTTGGTGGCGGGCAATCCGGCCCCATCCTCGGCGATGGTCAATTGGGAGCACTATCAGGAGCTTCCCGATGTAACCCACCGCATGATGTACGTCGATACGATGACCTATCTGCCCGACGACATCCTGGTTAAAGTGGATAGGGCGGCCATGGGCGTAAGCCTGGAATCGCGCATTCCACTGCTGGATCATCGCGCGATCGAGTTTGCCTGGCGGCTCCCGCTGCGCATGAAGCTGCGCCATGGGCGGACTAAATGGATCTTGCGTCAGTTACTATATCGTTATATTCCACGAGTACTGGCAGACCAGCCCAAATCCGGTTTCGCCGTTCCTATTTCCGCCTGGCTGCGCGGCCCTCTTCGCGAGTGGGCGGAGGATTTACTGGCTGCCGACCGCCTTCGCCAGGAAGGCTACTTCGACTGGCAAGCCGTTCGCAAAACCTGGACGGAACACCTGTCTGGACGGCGCAATTGGAAACAGCCGCTATGGAGCACGCTCATGTTTGAAGCCTGGCTCCGACTCCAAAGCGGCCGCTGCCTGCAACCAACCAGCGGCCTTCCCGGTAAGGGATAGGACCGCATCGCTGCGTGAACCATGCGCTGCATGTGACTGGCGAGAGTACAAATCCGCGCGCCTCTGGTGAAACCATGGAAAGTCAACTACGCTTTCGGAGTCTGGCATGCCCATGAGGCATCGCGCTCGTCCTGCTGCTCTGGGAAAAATCCTCCTGCTGGCGCTTGCTCTTCGCCTGTTGCTTTCCCTGCTGTCATTGCTCGCCACGGGAGGCGACCTCAGCGTTTTCACTGCGCCCGACACAGCCTCCTACCTCGTTCCTGCGGGGCAGCTTTTGCACGGCCGTTTTTCTCAGGGTGAACAGCCCGAGATCTTTCGCACCCCGGGATATCCCGTAATGCTGGTTCCCGGACTGCTGCTTGGGCATCCATACATGACCGCGGTTCTGCTCCAGGTGGGGTTAAGCTGCCTCACCGTCTATCTGGTCTATCACATCGCGCTGCTTATCTGGTCGGACCACGGCGTCGCGCTTCTTGGCGCCCTTCTGTACGCCATCGAGCCGCTCTCCATCTTTTATAGCAGTGTGCTGCTAACCGAGACGCTCTTCGCAGCTCTGCTGTCCGCATTTCTTTACTGCCTGATCGAGCACCTAAAGACGCGACGGATTGTCACGCTTGTTGCTTCCGCGGTGCTGCTAGGCGCCTCTGCATACGTGCGGCCCGTAAGTTATCATTTGCCCGCCTTGGTAACTGTTCTTTTGTTGGTCCGCCTAATATTAGCCGCCCCGGGCGCGCTGCGGCGAACGCTCTTTGTGCATGCGTGCCTGTTCTTCTTGGTTTCGGGCGGCGTGATTGGGCTCTGGCAGTTGCGGAACAAGCGAGAGGCAGGGTATTCGGGTTTTGCGGCGGTTGGCGACTACAACCTTTACTGTTACAACGCGTCGGCTGTCATTGCCCGCGAGCGGGGCATTTCATGGCAGCGCGCCCGTCGAGAGATGGGCTGCGAAGGAAGCGATGCCGGTCTTCATGCCGATGGAAAGGACCATGCTACTCAATTTCAGTCGATGGGACAGGAAGCGCGCAAGATCATCCGCAAGCACCTTCTGACCTACTGCGTCATTCACATACGTGGCATCTTGCGAGTGCTTCTGGACCCAGGAGCGGTTGAATACCTGAAGCGGTTCAAGCTCTATCCGGCTACCGGGGGAAACCTGCTTGACATGCTGAACAGCCAAGGCTTGCTGCCAACCGTCGTCTATTTGGCCCGGGGCAAGCCCGCTGTTTTCTTTAGCAGTGTGGGCCTTGGGTTTGGGCTGGGTGCTTACTTCCTGCTGCTGCTTTTCGGCTTCTTCTCAGGAATGCCCGTCCGCAACGTGCCGCTGGCTCTGATTGCTTGCGTAAACGGCTGGCTACTGTTGGTCTCCGGCGGACCGGCAGCGTTGGGCCGGTTTAGGGTTCCGCTGATGCCTGCAGTTTCGATAATGGCGGGCCTGGGCCTGTACCAGGTCGTTAACCGTTGCCTAAGAAAACTTGGCGGGCGGGAACCGGCATCGCTGGATTCGATGCTGAGTCGCGCCGCATCGGAGCGGCTATCGTAGTGGGGCAAGTGCAATGTGGGGCGGCCGCAATCCTGAGACCGGTTGCAGGGTTGTTAAATTACAAGCCGTGCGGTTCACGGGGCAAACTGATTCGGGATCTCCACACCGGCAGATGAGGAAGATTGTTAGAATTATCACCCGTCTGAACATTGGGGGGCCAGCCCTGCACACTGTTGTATTGACGGACGGCATGACCCGGCGCGGTTATCAAACCGTGCTTGTCACTGGAACCTGCGAGGCCGAAGACGGCGACATGAGCTACCTGGTGAACCAGGACGACGCGGTGCGCTGGGTTCCCGAGATGTCGCGCTCGGTTCATCCATGGAAAAACCTCCGGGCCCTGTTCCAGATCGTGCGGCTGATTCGTGCCGAGCGTCCCCTGATCGTCCACACGCATACGGCCATGGCGGGCACGCTGGGGCGGCTGGCAGCTATCATTTGCCGCGTCCCTGTCATTGTGCATACTTTCCACGGCAACAGCTTGCGCCACTACTTCTCTCCGCTCGCCAACCGGGTGTTTCTTGCCATGGAGCGATTCTTGGCCCGGCGCACCGACGCCATCTGCGTGGTGGCGCCCCAGCAGGTGGACGAACTCAGCCGCGATTTTCGCATCGCGCCAAGAGACAAATTTCGCGTGATACCATTGGGTGTGGATCTCGATGCCTACCTTTCACTGCCCGAGTGCGCCGCCCCTCCTCCCCCTCTGGTGGTGGGCTGGCTTGGCCGCCTGGTCCCGGTGAAGAACGTTCCGCTTCTAGTAGCGGCGGCGGAAGAGACGCTCCGGCGCACAGATGATGTGGTCTTCCTGGTCGCTGGTGATGGGCCCGGGCGGAAAGCACTGCAGGACGCGGCCGCGAGATTTACTGGACGCTTCGTCTGGCTGGGATGGCAGAAAGACATCCTGCCTCTCCTGGCGCGATGCCACGTCCTGCTGCAGACATCGCTCAACGAGGGAACCCCGATTGCGCTGATTCAGGGAATGGCGGCTGCGCGCCCATTCGTCTCTACGGCGGTCGGGGGCGTCGTCGACATGGTGCACGGCAGCGTCCGGCGCGACGGCAATGGAGCGCGATGGTATGCCAACGCCGTGCTTGTCGAGCCGCGGCCCGAGGCGTTCGCCGATAGCCTTTGCGAGCTGGCAGAGGACCGCGGTGCGCTACTGCAGATGGGCCGGGAAGCAAGGGTTTTTGCGTCGATGCGGTATAGGAAAGAACGTCTGCTCTCTGATTTGGATGCGCTTTATCAGGAATTGATCGAACGAAAACTTTCCGCTTCGTCCGCGGTTCGACGAAGTGCCCCCCCGACACAACTGGACTGAAACACAAATGAACATACTGATAACCGGAGGAGCTGGATTTATCGGGTCCCACTTGGCGGAGCGGTGCCTGGAGGAAGGCTGGCCTGTTGCTGTCCTCGACGACCTCTCCACCGGCTCGTTCCGCAACATCAGCCATCTGAAGGGCCGCCCGGGCTTTTCGTACGTGATCGACAGCGTGTTCAACGCGCCGCTGGTTACCGAGATGGTGGACTGCAGCGACGTCGTATTTCATCTGGCCGCCGCTGTCGGCGTTCGACTGGTCGTCGAAAGCCCGGTTCGCACCATCGAAACCAACGTCCACGGAACCGAGGTGGTTCTGCGGGCCGCGGCCAAGAAGAAGAAACCAACCATCATCGCCTCCACCTCCGAGGTTTACGGGAAAAGCACCAGCATCCCCTTTCGGGAGGACGCCGACCTGGTGATCGGCCCGACCTCGAAGGCCCGCTGGGGCTATGCCTGCTCGAAGGCGCTGGACGAGTTTTTCGGCATCGCCTACTGGCGCGAGAAACGGGTGCCGGTGATCATCGCGCGTCTGTTTAATACCGTCGGCCCGCGCCAGACCGCACGGTACGGCATGGTGCTGCCCACCTTCGTGCGCCAGGCCCTCCGCGGACAGCCGCTCACCGTGTTCGGAAGCGGCGAGCAGCGCCGCTGTTTTGGCTATGTCGGAGACGTGGTCGAAGCGCTGGTCCGAATCGGCAGGGCCTCGGACCTGGCGGGAGAAGTGCTCAATATCGGGAACGACTCGGAAATCAGCATCAACCAGCTCGCCTGCCTGGTCAAGGAGATCACCGGTTCCAGCTCCGAGATTGTCCACATCCCCTACGACCAGGCCTACAGCCCGGGTTTCGAGGACATGGCCAGGCGCGTGCCCTGCCTGGAGAAGATCCAACGGCTTATTAAATTCCGGCCCACCACCCCGATTGAAACGATTGTCCGCCTGGTTGTGGATTACGAGCGGACCGAGATCGCGCCGGCGGCGGCCACAGCCGCGTTGTAGCCACGATGAGTCCTGTCGCCCTGGCATTCGACTTCGCCCACCCCGCCGACTGGGCTTGGGGATATGCGCTGGCCGTGTCGCTGGGCGTGGCATTCCTGAGCCTACTTCTCACCCATCTGCTCATCCGCCTGAGCGGGCGCCTGCAACTCACCGCCAGGCCGCGCAGCGATCGCTGGCATAAGGCGCCCACCCCCGACACCGGCGGCGTCGCCATTTTTCTGAGCTGCGCGGCTGCCTACCTGGCGGTGTTCCGCGGCCACTACACCTGGATTGCCGCCGGCGCCGTGGTGCTGGCCGCGGCAGGCTTTCTGGATGACCGCTTTCAGCTTCGCCCCCTTGTCAAGCTGAGCGTGCAGGTACTGGTCGCTGCCCTGGTGGTCAGCAGCGGCGTGATCTTTCCCGCCACCTCGTTTTACTTTGTCAATGCCTTGTTCAGCCTGCTCTGGATCGTGGGCATTACCAATGCTTTCAACCTGATCGACAACATGGACGGGCTGTGCGCCGGCGTGGCCCTTATCATCTGCGTTTTCCGGATCTTGTTTCTGGCGGCGAGCGGCCACTGGCTGGACGCGCAGTTGTTTGCCGTTCTGGCGGCGGCCTTCGCCGGTTTTCTGGTCTTCAATCTTCATCCCGCCCGCATCTTTATGGGCGACTGCGGCAGCATGTTCACCGGCTTTACCTTGGCAGCCCTCACCATCGCCGGCCCGCTTCCCTATACCAAGGCCTTCCTGGCCGGTGTCTTCTATCCGGCCCTCACCTTCACTTACCCGATTTTCGACACCGTGCTGGTTTCCGTGCTGCGGCGGGCGGCGGGCCGGCCTATCTCGGTGGGCGGCAGAGACCACAGTTCGCACCGGCTGGCGTCGCTGGGCATGACGGAGCGAAAAGCGGTGGCCATCCTCTGGGGACTGACAGCCGCCGGTTCGCTGGCCGCCCTGCTGGCCAACTGGATGCCCAAGGCGGTGATCGCCATCGGCGCCCTGCTGGTCGCCGGGGTCAGCATGATGGGTGTTTTCCTGGGCACCCTGCCGGCCTATTCTTTGCCGCAGGGCGCTTCGTTGATCAGCTCGTTCTGGTTCCGCAGAATCATTCCCTCGATGCGGGCGGCAATCACCGTTGCCGTCGAAGCCATGCTGGCCGCTCTGGCTCTGCTGATGGCCTTTCTGCTGCGCTTCGAGGGCGGCTTTACCGGGGTCTACCTTCGCCAGTTTTACTTTGCCCTGCCGATCGTCATTGCCTGCCATGCGCTTCTGTCGGCCTGGTACAAGACCTACAATTTCCCCTGGAGATGGTTCGGCACCAGGGACGTTGCTCCCTACATCCAGGTTGCCGTGCTTGGCGCGGCCATCTCGTCGGTGGCCATCTGGATGCTCGGCATGCGCAACTTCCCACGCGGGGTGGTGGTCCTGTACTGTTTCCTGTTCTTCGCTCTTTGCATTGCCCTGCGCGCCTCGCTGCGGTTTTTGACCGACACGTTGAAAGCGACAGAGCCTAAGCGGCGGGTCGCCATCCTGGGAGCGACCGCGGAGGGCGAGGCGTTGGCGACGCTGCTGGACAGGCGCACCGACCTCGAACTCACCCCGGTCGCGTTTCTGGACAGAGACCCGGCCAAGAAGGGCACCCGCATCCACGGCATCCCCGTCCACTGCGTGGCCGTAAACATCCGCGAATCGTTGCGGGATTTCTCATTCGATGCGGTGGTCGTTTCCGACAAGGGAATATCCGACGGGGAACTGAACCAGATCGCGCAGTCATGCCATGAGGCGGGAGTCGAGGTGCTGCTGGTGAGTGTCACGGTACGGACGTTGGCGGCGTCTCACGATGAAGCAACGGCCGGCTGACGCCCACGCTGTTCGGGGTTTCTCTTCTCCGCGTTGAATTCGCGCCGCGCGGTTGGCCGCCGCGAATCCCTCCCCGGCCCTCTCAACCCTTCCATTCCTGCCCGCTTTTCGAAGGCGCCTGGGGGGTGAGGACTGCCCGAGTCACCCGGAGTTCGAGGTAGCGCAAGGCGCGAACGCCAACGGCGGCCATCAGCGCAAAGGCGGCAATGATCAGGGTGGCAGCCAACTGCTCGGCGAAAAGCAATGCCACCGACAACGAACAGCACAGGAAGGTGACGCCGTAAAGCACGGCGACGACGTGGCGGGGCAGCAACCCGAGATGCAACAGGCGATGATGGATGTGGCCGCGGTCCCCTGCAAACAGCGGAGTGCCGCCGATGAAACGGCGCGTGATGGAGAGAAGCGTATCGAAAACCGGCAGGCCAAGCGCGAGCAGGGGAACGGCAATGGCGACAATGGCGGCTTTCTTCTGGGTATAAATCAGACTCATCGCGGCCATCGAGAATCCGAGCGGGAGGGTGCCGGAATCGCCGAGGAAAATACGGGCGGGGGCGAAGTTGTAGCGCAGAAAGCCCATCAAAGCGCCGGAGACCGGCAGCATTATCAGGGCCACCAGCGGGGTGTCCAGGGTGAGGCCGGAAATCGCCATGGTCAGGCACACCATGGCCGACACCCCGGCGGCCAGTCCATCGAGCCCATCGATTAGATTGACCGCGTTGGTAATCCCCACAACCCAGAAAACAGTCAGGAAGTATGTGGCGGCGCGCGATGCCAGGTAACCGTGGGTCTGGAGATACCCCATGCCAAACGTGACGCCGCTCAGCCAGAGGAGTGTGGCCGCCAACAGTTGCGCCACGAGTTTTTCTCGAGCACGCAGCGGGCGGACATCGTCGATAACCCCGACGGCCAGCATCAGCAAGCAGGGAAGGATGATGGGGCCAAGCCTGTCCTGGTTCGCTCGCAGCAAGTTGCCCGGCTCGTTGGGCATGACCGCCAGGCTCATGATGCTGATGCCGGCGCTGACGGCGATCACCATCCCTCCCAGCGAGGCGACGGGGTTGGCATGAAGCTTTCGAACGCCGTCCGGGCGGTCCACAAAGCCGAATCGCTCGCAAATGGCGATCAGGATTGGCGTCAGCACGTAAGCGAGGACAAAACCTTCCGCGAAGAGAGCCAAGTAAGTCTTCATGAGGTCGTCA